>Ga0208566_1000005_pt1 | contig 332768 bp, 300 predicted proteins | sample PL_2010_150m_FD_184159 | JGI IMG/M metagenome (GOLD analysis project Ga0208566, IMG submission 184159) | Freshwater microbial communities from Powell Lake, British Columbia, Canada to study Microbial Dark Matter (Phase II) - PL_2010_150m... | ecosystem: Environmental > Aquatic > Freshwater >...
GTGCGCTGGAAAACCACGTCCGCGAGTACGACGTCGACATCATGAACCTGCAGCGTGCGGCCCAGCTGATCCCCGCTTCAAGCGACGGCGGCCTGCACGAAATCAAGCTCGAAAATGGCGGCTCGCTGAAAGCCAAGACCCTGATCCTGGCAACCGGTGCGCGCTGGCGTGAAATGAACGTCCCGGGCGAGCAGGAATACCGCGGTCGAGGCGTGGCGTACTGCCCGCACTGCGACGGTCCGCTGTTCAAAGGCAAACGTGTCGCGGTGATCGGTGGTGGTAACTCTGGCGTAGAAGCGGCAATTGACCTGGCTGGGATTGTTGCGCAGGTCACCTTGATTGAGTTCGACAGCCAGCTGCGTGCCGATGCGGTGCTGCAGAAGAAACTGCACAGCCTGCCCAACGTCACCGTGATCACCAGCGCGCTGACCAGCGAAGTGATCGGCGACGGCAAGAAAGTGACCGGCCTGACCTACAAGGATCGCAACTCCAGCGAGTTTCATGAGCTGGAACTGGAAGGCATCTTCGTACAGATCGGCCTGCTGCCCAATTCCGATTGGCTGAAGGGTACGGTGGAGCTGACCTCGCGTGGCGAGATCATCGTCGATGCCCGCGGCCAGACCTCGTTGCCCGGTGTCTTCGCGGCTGGCGACGTGACAACGGTGCCGTACAAGCAGATCGTCATCGCTGTCGGCGAGGGCGCGAAGGCCTCGCTGAGCGCCTTCGACCACCTGATTCGCAGCTCTGTCGACTAAGCGTCAGGGTGGCAAAGAAAAAGGGGAGCAGACCTTCGTTTGCTCCCCTTTGTCGTTTCTGGTTGCTGACATGTTGTAAGACTCTGGGTCGGATTCGAAGGATAGATACCCGATAACCAAGGTCTACCCCATACACCGGATCCGCTTTGGCTCGGGTGATAACGAGCGAAACGGGCGGCTAATCGACCGCTCGCCGTACATGTACCAGCAGTCCATGGAGCGAGTCCTCTGATGATCAATGCGGATGCGCCGCAAACGCCCCGTGGGGCAGTAGTGACCCTGGCCAACCGGTCCAGAGATCCCAAACATGAAAGGGCCGTGCATGAGCATCTGGCCAAGCGTCTGGCTGCAGTTAAAGGGCTGACGTTTCTTGGTGAATACGACAGAACCGTCGAATATTCGCACCCGCTGTATTTCGTGCCATCGGGGACCATCATCGGCACAGACGCAGCCCGTGAGCTGGGCCTCGATGATGAGGAAGATCTGTTCGGCGGTGTGGTGCCACAGGCGTTCATTGAAACCAAGGCGATTACACATCCGTTGGTGCGACCTGATGCCGATGCGCCGTTTGGCTGGTCTCGTGATTTTGCTGCCCGCGTCACCGGCAGCGTGCTCCCCGGCTACAGCGTGTTTTCGCTTGATGACGCCCGCGAAGCGGGGAGACGGCTATTGCATGAAGGTTCGTTGAGGCTGAAGCCGGTCCGTGCCACGGGCGGGAGAGGGCAGGAACGTATCGATACCGAGCAGGCGCTGGATGATGCCCTCGAGCATGTTGATGAGAAGGAAATGGCGCACTACGGGCTGGTGCTCGAGGCCAATCTGGAGCATGTAACGACCTTTAGCGTCGGGCAGGTTCGTGTGGCAGGGAAAACCCTCAGCTACTACGGAACTCAGCGACTGACACCTGACAATTCTGGCGAGACGGTTTACGGCGGCTCTGATCTGGTCGTGTCCGACGGCGACTTCGAGGCCTTACTGGGGCTCGATCTTCCGGAGAAGGCCCGGTTGGCGGTCATGCAAGCCCAGGTCTATGACGATGCCGCGTCTGCCTGCTTTCGGGGTTTTTTCGCGTCCCGTCGCAACTATGACATCGCACAAGGCGTCGATGGTCGCGGTCGTGCCTGTTCGGGGGTGCTGGAGCAGTCCTGGCGGGTCGGTGGTGCAAGTGGCGCGGAAATAGCTGCGCTGGAGACGTTCATCAAGGGCGGCAGTGGTGCAGTGCGGGCATCTACCGTTGAGGTTTATGGTGAGTCTCAAGCAGTCCCTCCCGATGCGACCGTACTGTTTCGAGACGAAGATGCTGATGTCGGTTTCATCACAAAATACGTGACGGTAGAGGACTATGGCAACCCAAAGTGAATGCGTAGACATCCTGGTCGATGACGAACACATTGCCGGCACTTTCCTGTCTCCGCCCACCAAGCTTCCCGGTGTGCTGTTCGTGCATGGCTGGGGTGGAAGCCAGGAGCGCGACCTCATCAGAGCCCGCGGTATAGCGGGGCTGGGGTGCATCTGCTTGTCGTTCGATTTGCGAGGCCATGCCCTGACGCTGGCACAACAGCAGACAGTGACCCGCGAGCAGAATCTGAATGATCTGCTGGCAGCCTATGATCTCCTGGCGCAGCACCCGCATATCGACCCGTCGGCCATCGCTGTTGTGGGTACCAGCTACGGTGGCTATCTGGCGGCGCTACTCACCGCGTTGCGGCCGGTAAAGTGGTTGGCCATGCGTGTACCTGCGCTTTACGGCGACGATGACTGGATGGTGCCCAAGCGCCAGCTGGATCGAGACCTGCTCAACAAGCTTAGGGGCCGTCGTGTCACGCCGGAGGAAAACCGGGCACTGGCGGCCTGCGCGGATTTTCGGGGAGATGTGCTGATCGTCGAGTCGGAACACGATCATCTGGTGCCGCACGCGACCATCATGAGCTACCGAGCTGCGTTCCATCAAACGCATTCGTTGACGCATCGGATCATCCTCGGTGCTGACCATGCACTGAGCAGTGACTGCTGTCAGAAAGCCTACACCGACATCCTCGTCAATTGGGCGACCGAGATGGTGGTGGGGGCTCGACTCGATCAGCAGGAAGGCCTAGCCGCCGCGAACCGGCGCTAGCCTGGCGGCGAGGGCGGTTGGATGGGACCGACGAACCGACTCCAGCGCCGGTCCAACACCTGCTGTTTGAGTACTTCGATGATGTCTACCAACACCTCCTCAAGTGCGAGGTCGGTGTTTTCGTCCTGGTAAACCCAGGCCTCGAAAAACTCATCTGCCAGGCTACGCGCCAACCGCTGGAACTGGGGGCTTTGCAGCCCTTCGGCAGCGCCTTGCAACAGCCGCGCGGCGATGTCTGCAAGGGCTCCGTCGAGCGTATCGGCAACCCGACCTCCCATTGGCAGTCGGCGAAGACCGCTTACCTCCGGATTGCTCAGCAATGCCTGATGGATCAGGCCTTCTACGTAGCCCTCGATCGCGCCTCTGTTGTCTCGGTAACCGCTCTCCAGCATGTTTTGCATGCGCCGCGAAAGATCATTGAGCAACCGCTCCTTGCGAGGCCTGACTACTTCCTGCAGCAGTCGTCGAGACAGATCGTCGCTGGCTCCGATCTCCTGTTGCAGGCGGCTGAACAGGCGAACCATGACGCGATCGGACAGCTCTTCGAGCAGCAGCAGGTAGTAGCGGTTGACCAGGCCGAACACCGCCCAGCGCCGTACGTCGATCAGACCCAGCCGCTGCAGACGCACCAGCAAGCTGCCGACGCGCAGTACGCGCAACCAGCGAAAGCCGCTCAAGGGGATGCAGCCAAGCACGTCGTACCAGTGTGCAAACGGGTAGTAATACCAGCGCGCATAGCGCCGTTCGAACAGCGCTACGGTCCATCCCAGAAGCACATCGAGGATGAAAATCGCAACAAAGGCGAGGTCGATGTGCTGGAAGTTCTGGTGAATGATCGTGTCGTAGCGTTGATACAGTGAAGGCGCCCATGCGGCCAGCGCATCGTTGATCGGCTGCAGGATGAACAGGCTGTCGAACAGGATCAACCCGAGGTTTATGCACACCAGTGAAACGATCAGGACTTCCCAGGCCGCATGCAACCCTTCGATCAAGCGCTCGCGCCGCCGCGTTTGCTCAGGCATCGGCATTGGCGGGCGCGTCGGCGGCATGCCAGAGAATCTCGGGGCAACCTTGGCGTCGTGCGATCAGACGCGCTACTACGAAGAAAAGATCTGAAAGGCGATTGAGGTAAGCCAGGCCGACCGCTCTGATCGGCTCGATAGCGTTGAGTTGCTGGCAACGACGCTCGCTGGTACGCGCCATACTCCGGCACAGGTGAGCGAGGGCAATCAGCCGCGAGCCGCCTGGCATAATGAAATCCTCCAGCGGGCCGAGCTCCTCATTCCAGTAGTCGATCGCCGCTTCCAAACGCTCCACCTCGTTCTCCGTCAGCGCCTGGTATTCGGGCATCGCCAGTTCTCCACCCAGGTCGAACAGGCGGTGCTGACACGGGCTCAATACCTCGATCAGCTCGGCCAGTCGAGGCCAGCGGGCCTGGGCTTCGGCAAGCTCAGCCAGCAGCAGGCCCAACTGACTGTTGAGGGTGTCGATCTCGCCCATGGCTTCGATTCGTGGATGATCCTTGGGCACACGGCGTCCGTCGGCCAAGCCGGTTTCGCCGGTGTCACCGGTACGGGTGTAGATCTTCGAGAGTCGATTGCCCATCTGGATTCCTTGATTCAGCTGTTGTTGGGTTCAGTCGGCGATGTCAGTGGCAGGCGCAGGGTAAAACAGGTGCCCTGATCCGGCCTGGATTGCACTTCCATCTGACCCTTGTGATTGTTGGTGATGATGAAATACGAGACGGAAAGGCCCAGCCCGGTTCCCTGGCCGACCTCTTTGGTGGTGAAGAACGGCTCGAAGATTCGTTTGCGGACGTGTTCTGGAATACCGCCGCCGTTGTCTTCGACTTGGATTTCGGCCCACGGCGGGTTCAGGCGGGTACGCAAAATAATCTGCCCGCGTGCACGCTCCGGCTTCTGGTGGATCGCCTGTGCCGCATTCTTTAGCAGGTTCAGCAATACCTGCTCCAGTTCGTTACCGATGCAGGGCACCCGATCAACCTGCGGGTCGAAGTCCCGGACAATTTCGATCGCGCGGAAATCGAAACCATCGATCAAGGCGAAGTCGTTACCAGCGATTTCCAGCGCTTGATCGATCAGCACGGTCAGATGACATTCCGCCAACTGGCGGTTGCTGAGTCGGCTGAAGCTAAGCATATGGCTGACGATCTTGGCTGCCCGCGAGCCTGCCTGCTGAATGCCATCGAGTAGCTGCGGTATTTCTCGCCGTTGCAGGTACTGGTTGACTGCTTCCAGCAAAACGCCAGTGTCGTCTGCAGCTTCTCGATTTCGCTCCAGCTCAGGAGAGAGGCGCCGTCGAATATTCTGTGCGTTGTGCAGGATGGCTCCGAGGGGGTTGTTGATCTCGTGTGCCATGCCGGCGGCAAGGCTGCCAACGGAGAGCATCTTCTCCGACTGCACCATGATTTCTTCCATATTGATGCGTTCGGTGATGTCGTCGATACGGATAACCACCCCGCGCCCCCCGCCCCCCATAAGCGGGTAAAGCGTCAGAGCATAATGCCGTGGCTCGTCATTGAAGGCCCAAGTGACGCGCTCGATCTTCTCGACCTGATGATGTTCGGATGTCCGGCGAATCTGCTTGAGGAACGGGCGCAGCGGCTCAAAGGCGATGAACACGGGCTGGTTCAGGGCATCGTCGATGGATGTCCCTGAAAGCGTACTGGCCTGCTGATTCCACTGGGTGACGTAGAGCTGTTCGTCCAGCGCGATAAGCACCGATGGCATCGAGTCGATAATGCTGTTCAGGTAGTTCTGAAAGCCGGTGAGCTTTTTCTCGATCTTGCTGCGGACCTGGACTTCAAGCTCCAGCTTTCGGTTGGAATGGCGCGTTTCCTCGGCGAGGCCCTGGGCATGATCGAAGGCGTCCTGGGCGTCGTCACGGGCACGCTTGAGCTGCTGCTCTCGCGCTTCCATTCGCGACAGCATGGTGTTGAAGGCATCGGCGAGGCGGCCGATTTCGTCCTGGTTACGTGGGGTCGCACGCAGCGAGTAGTTTTCTTCGCGGGTGACCTGTCGAGACAGTGCCTCGAGGTCGCGGATCGGCTGGGTGACCAGGCGACGGATCTGCCGTGCAATCAGCAGCCAGAGCAGCAGGCTGGCCAGGAGGATCACCACGCTCGCGGTAAGCGTACCGGTATAGAAGGCGCCCGGTAGCTCGCTGCTGGCAACGATGAGCAGGTGGCCCGGAGGTCCGGATGCCTGAGGTAGTTCGACAAGCAGGTTGGCACGCATCTCGGTCTTCTGCCAGTTCTCCAGTTCCCCGATCCGTCGCGGCAGATCCAGCGGGTCGCCGCGATAGAATTGGCCCAGACTCAGCCCCGCGCTGTCATAGATCACCGCAGCACGCAAAGGCGCGTACTCGTTGAGTTTCTGCAGCAGCTCATTGGCCGCTGCCTCGGATTGGAGCGCTCGATTACTTAATTCAGGCGTGGCGAACAGCGCGCCGAGCGTGTGCATCGCCTGGGGGGCGACGCTCTGTCGGGATATCCAATAAGCCGCGCTGATGAAAGCAAGGTTGGAGACCAGCAGCACCGCTGCCAGCAGGACGAGGAGGGCGATCAGCAGCTTGCGGCCGACCGGAAGATTTTCGAGGCGCTGGCGCAGAGTCATGGCAGTAACAGGCTACGAGTATGACTGCAGGGTAGCGGCGCCTCAGTCCACCGGCAATCCATGATGTTGCAGGAGCGTTTGCAGTCTCTGCAGCAACCCGTGCAACGCGGGTGCGTCGATGCCGTGCAGGTTTGCCGCCTGACAGGCCTTGCCCAGCAAAAAACTGATTTCGGTGCGCCGCCCGTTGTGTACATCCTGATGCATCGAGGAGTAGTTCGCTGCAGTCGCTTCGATGACCTGGAAGACCTCTCCTTCGAGTACCAACGCTGCATCGGGCTGATCGCTGGCAAGTAGCACCTCGACAAGCTCGCTGCACAGTGCGCGTACCGTTTCACGGTGGTTTAGGAGCTCGCCATTACGAGCGTCATGCAGCACGGTAAGCGGATTGATCGCGCAGTTGAGTGCGAGCTTCCGCCACAGACGGCCCAGGATCTGTTCGGTCCACTCGTGCGGGATACCTGCTGCGGCCAGCTCGGCCAGCCAAAGCGGCGGTTCTAAATGTGCCGGGTCGCCAAGCCAGTTGTACCCACGTCCGGCATGAACGACACGGAAGTCGCCGTCACGATAGGCACCTTCGGTGCTGGAAACAAATATGCAGCGGCAAGCGGGCAGCTGTGCAGCGACCGCTTCCTGACTGCCCAGGCCGTTCTGCAACAAGAGGATCTCCGCGCCTGGCGCCAGCCGTGCTGACACCCCGGCAACCGCAGCTTCGGCGTCGTATGCCTTGCTGGCAACCAGAAGCCGTCGGATCGGCGTGCGTGCGTCAGGCAGCTCAGCTGGGATCGGGAAGAGCGTCGTCTTTTGTTTTTCGGTCAGCCCTATGCCGCTAGCGGCATGATAATCAGCGAGACGTTTCGAATCCCGTAAGATTAGCTGCACGGGCAGCCCAGCCCGAGCCAGGCGCGTCGCCCACAGGCAGCCAAGGCTACCGGCACCCAGAATGTGCCAGTTCGTCATGTTACAGGTTGCTTGAGCTTGAGTGGCACGATGCGGCCGGTCGTGTAGGCGTCTGGCAACAGCGACTCGGCCCGGTCGATGATCGACTGTGCTTCGGCGGGCAAGGCCTTGGCGTCCAGGCTCACAAGCCCGATACCGGCTTTGAGCGATATGAAGCCTTCGCTGGTTTTGAATGCTTTCAAGTTCAGCCCTTCATGAAGACGCTTGAAGCTGCTTGGCGAACAGGCCTGCAGGTCATCGACAAGCGCCAGCAGGCCGAAATGACCGTCGTCCAGGCGCGTGAGGATGTCCAGCGGTCGAACCAGTTGCTGCAGACGCCGGGCCACGCCGCGCATCAATTCCTGATGAAAAAGTTCACCGTAGCGCTGTCGCTGGTCGGCAATCTCAGGGAGTCCGATGCTCAGGTAACACAGTGCACCGCCGCGGCTCTCGATCTGACGCAGGCTGTCCTTCAGTCGTTGCCGCAGGTAGCGGACATTGCCCAAACCCGTGATCGGATCGACCAGGTTGCGTCGCTCAAGGCTGGCAATGTTCTCAGTCAGCAGGCGATTCTCCTGCATCAATCGTTGCAGCGAGCCACAGATACGGTCTGCCGCATAGACGCGTGGCACCAGCTGGTCGTTCATGGCTGATTTGCTGATGAAGTCGTCGACTCCGCGGTCGAACGCACGGCTGAGCACATCCTGCCCGTCGCGTCCGGTCAGCAGGATGATGTAGGTGTAATGGTCTGACATTTCATCTTGCTGACGAACCTGGGCGGTCAGCTCCAGCCCATCCATTTCCGGCATCAGCCAGTCGGCGAGCAGGACATTAGTCGGTCGCTGTTCGATCAGCTCAAGTGCTGCGCTTGCGCTGTTGGCAAAGCGCACGTCCTCATAACCGGCTTTGGCAAGGGCACGACCAATCACGACGCTGGAAAGCTTGGCGTCATCGACCACCAGAATGCTGAGTTGGGGGTTGGGCATCAAAAGGCTCGGTAGGGATAGGGTCGCGATGTAGGTGGGTGGCCAGGCGTTGTTGGCTTGAGCAGTTATAATGATGGCGCATTTGAACCGTCAAGCTAAGCGCGCTGGATCACACCGCTGCGCCTCACTACCAATGGAGGAATCCCATGCCCTCGTTCGACGTGGTGTCCGAACTGGACAAACACGAAGTGACCAACGCCGTTGACAACGCCGTAAAGGAACTGGACCGGCGTTACGATCTGCGCGGTAAAGGCAGTTTCGAATTCAAGGAGTTGACGGTCCATCTGACCGCCGACGCCGATTTCCAACTGGAACAGATGTTGGAAATTCTCAAGCTGAGCCTGGTCAAGCGAAAGATCGATATTCAGTGCCTCGAATACAAGGACCCCTTTCCTTCGGGCAAGATCGTAAAGCAGGACGTTGTTCTGCGCGAAGGCATCGACAAGGAGCTGGCCAAGAAGATCGTCGCGTACATCAAGGAGGCCAAGCTCAAGGTGCAGGCCGCCATCCAGGGCGAGCAGGTTCGTGTCACAGGCAAGAAGCGTGATGACCTGCAGGAAGCCATCGCGCTTCTGCGCGCCAAGGATTTCGGTATGCCGCTGCAATTCAACAACTTCCGCGACTGATACCCCCCGCGCACGTTTTGCGTGCTTTTCCCGCTTTTGCCGGGCGTTCCGCCTAGCGGTCGCTCGGTATCCCAAGGAGAATCCTACCAATGGATTTCAGTGTCGATTACCTGGTCCAGCTTTCCGAGGCCTGGTTGCCTGTTGTTATTCAATACGGCGCGCAAGTCACGCTGGCGCTTCTGACCTTTCTTATCGGCTGGTGGCTGATCAATAAGCTCGTCGGGAAAGTCGGGGGTGTACTGAATCGCCGACAGGTCGACGCTTCGCTGCACGGCTTCATCGAAAGCCTGGCGAGCATCATCCTCAAGGTACTGTTGCTGATCAGCGTCGCGTCGATGATCGGCGTCGAGACGACCTCGTTCATCGCTGTAATCGGTGCGGCCGGCCTGGCGATTGGCTTGGCGTTGCAGGGCAGTCTGGGCAACTTCGCTGGCGGCGTGCTGATCCTGATCTTCCGTCCTATCCGGGTCGGCGAGTGGATTGAAGCACAGGGCGTGGCCGGCACCGTGCACTCGATACAGATCTTCCACACCGTGCTCAAGTCCGCGGACAACAAGACCATTGTGGTGCCCAACGGCAGCCTTTCGAACGGCCATATCACCAACTATTCCCGTGAGCCGCGTCGTCGTGCGGATATCAATATCGGCATCGATTACGGCGCCGATATCAAGCTGGCGCGCAAGATCCTGCTGGAGATAGCGGAAGACGAACGTGTGCTACGTGATCCCGAGCCTGTGGTTCATGTCGTCGCACTGGCCGACAGCTCGGTGAATCTTTCACTGCGGGTGTGGGTCGCCACTGGCGACTTCTGGCCGGTAACCTTCGGCTTTACCGAACTGGTCAAGGAGCGTTTCGACGCAGCCGGAATCGGCATCCCGTTCCCGCAGCGTGTGGTGCACCTGATGCAGCGATAAGAGCATCTCTGCAAGATGAAAAAGCCGGCACTAGCCGGCTTTTTCGTTTGTTGTATCCGCTGTCGCGGATAGCGAGTCGACCCCGTTGGGTTGCTGGCGAATAAGCGTCCATTGCCATGCAATCAGTATCAACGTCGGGATGCCCAGTAGCGCGGTCACAAGAAAGAAGTCGCTGTAACCGAGATGCTCGACCATTACACCCGAGTAGCCACCCAAAAGCCTTGGCAGCAGCAGCATCAGCGAGCTGAGCAAGGCGTACTGGGTCGCGGAGAACTTCAGGTTGGTCAGGCTCGAGAGATAAGCGACGAAAGCGGTCGAGGCGAGCCCGCCGCTGAAGTTGTCGCAGGAGATCGTGACAATCAGCATGTTGAGGTTGGCGCCCATGTCCACCAGCAACATGAACATCAGATTGGTCGCCGCCGATGCTGCACCGCCAATGAACAGGATGGGCAGAATGCTGAATCGCACGATCAGCAAGCCGCCAAAGGCTGCCCCAAGAAGGGTCATGACCAAGCCAAACAGCTTGCTCACACTCGCGATCTGATCCTTGCTGAAACCTTGGTCGATATAGAAGACATTGGCCATGACCCCCATTACCGTATCGGACATTCGGTAGGTGGCGATCAGCCCGAGTAACAACAGTGCCTGCCACCGGTAGCGCAGGATGAAGTCTGTAATGGGCGTCAGCACGGGCCCCATCAGCACCCGGCCAGGACCGGAAAGGCAGCCCCAGCAGATCAGCAGATACATGGTTCCTCGCGGCCAGTAGCCACCCCAGTATGATTGGAACATCCCGGTGGTGGAGACCATGAGGATGATCAGGACGATCACCGATACGGCTTGATGAACGAAATCGAAGCGTGCCGGGCGCTGGCGCTGGCCGGCTTGATGCAGCATCTGACGTACCGGAACCATCAGCGACCGTCCCCAGGGTGACAACGAGCCGATGATGAAAAGGAAATACAGCGTTGCCCGTGGCCAGGCCTGAGCAATCAATGCGTTGATCATCGCTGGAACGGAAATCAGCAGTACCAGCAGCAGCCCGACCGCAGCCATCTGATGGTTGAAGCTGAACCTGGACGGCTCATGAGGCAGCGGCGCGGCGCCTAGCGGCTCGGGGATCAACAGGCTGGTCACAAGGCCCGGAAGGATGAGGAGGGCGAATGCGACATAGGTCGTTGCCCAGGCGGCCTGGTTGTATTCAAGGTTGCTCGACCCCAGCCACTCAGCCAGAAAAAGTGCACCGGCGCTGGCCAGCAGCATGGCGACGCGGTAGCCGGTCATGTAGCTCGCCGCCAACGTAGCCTGCAGTTTGTCCTCGGCGATCTCCAGTCGATAGGCATCGATGGCGATGTCCTGAGTCGCAGAGGCGAAAGCCACCGCCACGGCGAGTGCGATCAACATGGTCAGGTTCTGTTGCGGATTACACATGGCCATGCCGATCAGACCGATCGCAATCACCGCCTGGGACAACACCAGCCAGGAGCGCCTTCGCCCCAGGCCGCCTATCCAAGGCAACCGCCACTGATCGAGCATCGGCGACCAGACCCATTTGAAGGCATACGCCAGGCTGATCCAGCTGGCGAAGCCGATGGTCTCGCGGGACACGCCGGCCTCACGCAGCCATACAGACAGCGTTGAAAACACCAGGATCGCCGGAAGCCCGGCAGCGAAGCCAAGGATCAGCAGAGTCAGCGAGGCTGGACTGGCATAGGCGGCTAGCGCGGCGCGCCAGGTTTCACGGGACATGGGCAAATCAGGGACAGAACATGAAGCGCGCACTCTACCCGCTGTGCTCCGCCGAATGCCAGCCGTGCCGACGTATGTCGACGCGGTCGTTGACCACCTGCACACCTTCGGCGCGAAGTCGAGCACGTTGTTCGTCGCCAGATACCGTACCGGCGGGCAGGCTCAGTCGGCCGCCGGCGGCCATTACTCGATGCCACGGCAGGCGCGTATCGTCCGGCAATTGCGAAAGTACACGACCTACCCAGCGTGCCGCGCGGCCCAATCCTGCGACGTTGGCAAGTTCGCCATAACTGGTGACTTTGCCTTCGGGGATCTGCGCCAGGGCTAGATATAATGCGGCGCGCCGGGTTTCGGCATCACGAGTGCGAAGATCGCTTTGCCGTGCGTCAGCAGGTTGGAAGGTCATTGCCGGGCTCCATCAGAGGGCATTCATAGCGGTTCGACGCTCCGTTTGGCAGCCAGCGCTTGTTGTCTCTGAGTCCATAAGGATAATGGCTGCCTTTCTCATCTACCCCACAGACACCCTCTTTCCTATGTTCTCCCAACCGCTCAATCGCACCCTGCTTTGCGTAACCCTCTCGACGCTCTCTCTGCCAACATTCGCCGACACTGTGTGGCTGAAAAATGGTGACCGCCTGACCGGCAAGATCAGCGTACTCGATGGCGGCAAGCTGCTCATCGAAACCGAATACGGCGGTTCCATCCCGGTGAAGTGGAGCCAGGTCGCGACACTGGAGAGCAATCAGCAGTTGCTGGTCAAGCAAAACGATGCGTCTGGCGAAGTTGCGAAATCGTTGCAAGCTGCTGACGATGGCATGGTAACCCTGAGCGATGGTGGCGCCCCGCGTACGGTAGCGCTGAAGTCCATCACACAGATCATCCATCCGAAGCCACTCATTCAGGACCTGACCTGGAAGGGTAATGTTGATGTGGCCATGGATTACAAGCGCGCCGAAACCGACACGGATGACTACGATATCTCATTCAAGACCTCGGCCCGCCACGGTCTTTGGCGACACAACGGTTCAGGCAGTTACAACCGTGAATATCGCAACGAAGTGACGTCAACCGACAACTGGGAGGCTGAGTACGCGCTGGACCGCTTCCTCGATGAGCATTGGTTCTGGCAGGGACGTCTGGAATACAAGCGCGATCAGATCGAGGACGTGCGCCGGCAGCGCAGCATCGGTACGGGTCCGGGTTACCAGTTCTGGGATAACGAGCTTGGCGCCTTCTCACTGGCATCGCTGGTTAATCGCAGCGACTACAAGTTCGCCAATGGCAATACTGAGGAGTTCTACTCGCTGGCCGTGAAGTGGAACTACAACCGCTATCTGGTAGGCAAGACCTTTGAGCTGTTCAGTACCGGTGAGATCGGCAAGCCGCTGGAGACCGTTGCCGACTACCAGTTCGACGCGGAAATGGGGCTGCGCTACAAGGTGACCGACTGGGCGTCGCTCAATATGAAGGCCGAGAAGGACATCGTCAGTGGCGCAGAGAGCGACCTGGACGAAACCCGCTACAGCATCGGTTTCGGTGTTGGCTGGTAAGGCTGTCTTTTCAAGGACCGGGCGCAACGTGCGCCCGGTTTCGTATCTGTCGCCGTTACAGCCGCAGGCCTCCATCCAACTCGAGGATGCGCCCGGTGTAATAGTCGTTCTCGAATATATAGGCTACCGAGTGGGCGATCTCCTGGGGCTTGCCCAGGCGCTTGAGCGGAATCCCTGAGGTCATTTTCTCCAGTGCCTCGGGTTTCATACTGGCCACCATCTCGGTTTCGATGAATCCAGGTGCGACACCGGCCACACGTATACCGTAGCGCGCCAGTTCCTTTGCCCAGACCACGGTGTCGGCTGCAACACCCGCCTTGGCCGCGGAATAGTTCGCTTGGCCCATGTTGCCGGCCCTTGAAATCGATGAGATGTTGATGATCGCTCCCTGGCGCTTGAGCTCGATCATCTTTGCCGCCACCTCCCGGGTGCAGAGAAAAACACCCGTCAGGTTCACATCGATTACCGCCTGCCACTGGGCGAGGCTCATCTTCGACAGCTCTCCATCCTTCAATTTGATGGTCAAGCCGTCGCGGAGAATCCCAGCGTTGTTTACCAGGCCGTCAAGTCCGCCAAAGTCATCGCTGACTTGCGCAACCATGTGGCTGACCTGCTCCTCGTCCGCTACGTTGCACAGGTATGCGCGCGCATCTCCACCAGCGCTTTTGCAAGCTGCGACCGCTTCGTCCAGCCGTTGCTGATTGAGGTCGACCAATGCCAGGCGGGCGCCTTTGGCTGCGAGGTATTCGCCCATCGCGCGCCCGAGGCCCTGACCGCCGCCAGTAATGATGATGACCTTGTCTTTGAGCTGCATGCCAATCTCCTGCTTATGCCAGTGTGCACCGCGACGCCCCGAGGCCTAAACCGGTATGCTGGCTGTATTAGCCAACCAGCCCGAGGTACCCCAGGTGAGCGCAGAAGCCGTCAAGCATGCCCGACTCTTACTGCTCAAGGAATACCGTGGCGTGCTCTCAACCCATTCGCAGAGCATGCCCGGTTTCCCCTTCGGATCTGCGGTGCCGTATTGCCTGGACGAGCATGGCTGGCCCCTGATCCTCATCAGCCGGATCGCGCAACATACGAAAAACCTGAAGGCTGACGCTCGTTGCTCGCTTCTGGTGGGTGAGCGCGGCGCAGAGGATATCCAGGCGGCCGGCCGGCTGACAGTGCTGGCCGAAGCACAGATGATTGTCGAGCCGCAGGCCATCGAAATCGCAGCGCAGCGCTACTACCGGTATTTTCCGGAGTCTCGTGACTATCACCGCGCCCACGATTTCGACTTCTGGACCTTGCAGCCGGTGCGCTGGCGCTTCATTGGCGGGTTCGGTGCGATTCACTGGCTCGACCAGGTCGCGCTGCCCAATCCTTTCGCTTCGCGAGACGGAGCCGAGGGCGGCATGGTGGACCATATGAACGATGACCACAGCGAGGCGATCGGCCATTACGTTGCACGGGCGGGGCTACCCTCTGCACCTGAGGCGACCCTGGTCGGTATTGATAGCGAAGGCTTTCATCTGCGTATTGGCCAGTCTATCCACTGGCTTGCGTTTCCCGACGATTGCACCACGCCCGGCGCAGTGAGGCTGGCTCTGGTGGCGATGGCCCGCGCCTGATACAGAGTGGCGTAAGCCAAGGGACGAATAATTCCGTTACAGGGCTGTTCGTCATTTGGGTTGAATTTGCTGTGCACCGCCGTCATCTACACAACTTCGGAAGCCGTACTTCCGCGAAGGATTTATCGATGCGCATATTCCTATTGTTGTTTCTCCTGTTTCCGCTGGCCGAGCTGGCACTGTTGATTCAGGTCGGCAGCTCGATTGGCGTCTTGCCAACTATCCTGTTGCTGATCATCAGCGGCATGGCTGGCATTCTGCTGATGCGGTTGGCAGGCTTTGCCACCGCCTGGCGTGCCCGGGAGCGTCTCGCGCGGGGCGAACTGCCCGAGCGTGAGATGCTGCAAGGTCTGATGATGGCCGTTGCCGGCGCGTTGCTGTTTGTGCCCGGTTTTCTCAGCGATGTCATCGCGTTGCTTGTTCTGTTTCCTCCGTCGCGCAAGTTGTTTCTTGGTATCGTCAGTCGCCGTGTCGAAGCCCAGGCCCAACGTCGCAGGGCTTTTGCCGATGACCTTCGCCAACAACAAGAGCATCGTGCTGATCCTCATCGTCCGAACGTAATCGAGGGCGAGTGGGAGCGGCGTGACAAGTGATGCTCACCGTCACCCGGAAAAAGGCATGCGCAGGCATGCCTTTTTCGTTTCCTGATTCAAAAAAAAACGATGCGGTGCCCTTGAAATCATTTTCCACGCCCGCATGTAGCGGTCACCGCAAGGTCGCTGTCGCGATTTGACAGTCCGTCTTCTGCGGCTCGCATTGCGGGCCGCAACCGGCAACGCCGGATTTGCCCAACCCGCCGATGAAATGCATCGGCATGGAAACCACTGTACTTAGGAGAGATCGACAATGAAGCTTCGTCCTCTACATGATCGCGTCGTGATCCGTCGCAGCGAAGAAGAAACCAAGACCGCAGGCGGTATCGTCCTGCCGGGCTCCGCTGCCGAAAAGCCCAACCGTGGCGAAGTCGTCGCTGTAGGCACTGGCCGCGTTCTGGACAACGGCGAAGTACGTCAGCTGGCCGTCAAGGTCGGCGACAAGGTCGTGTTCGGCCCTTACTCCGGCAGCAACACCGTCAAGGTCGACGGTGAAGACCTGCTGGTGATGAGCGAGAACGAAATCCTCGCCGTCGTCGAAGCCTGATCAGCGCTCGCTGCTTAGCGATTGCGTTTCATCAACAGAATTTGAGGAAGAATCAACATGGCTGCTAAAGAAGTTAAATTCGGCGACTCCGCCCGCAAGAAAATGCTCGCCGGCGTCAACGTCCTGGCTGATGCGGTAAAAGCGACCCTCGGCCCGAAAGGCCGCAACGTGGTGCTGGAAAAGAGCTTCGGCGCTCCGACCATCACCAAGGACGGTGTTTCCGTTGCCAAGGAAATCGAGCTGAAAGACCGTTTCGAGAACATGGGCGCTCAGCTGGTCAAGGACGTTGCATCCAAGGCCAATGACGAAGCCGGTGACGGTACCACCACCGCTACCGTTCTGGCTCAGGCCATCGTCAACGAAGGCCTGAAAGCTGTTGCTGCCGGCATGAACCCGATGGACCTGAAACGCGGCATCGACAAGGCGACCATCGCAGTCGTCGCCGAGCTGAAAAACCTGGCCAAGCCATGCACCGACTTCAAGGCCATCGCTCAGGTCGGCACCATTTCTGCCAACTCCGACAGCTCCATCGGCGCAATCATTGCCGAAGCCATGGAGAAGGTAGGTAAAGAAGGCGTCATCACCGTTGAAGAAGGCTCGGGCCTGGAAAACGAACTGTCCGTCGTAGAAGGCATGCAGTTCGACCGCGGCTACCTGTCTCCGTACTTCATCAACAAGCCGGACACCATGGTTGCCGAGCTGGACAGCCCGATGCTGCTGTTGGTCGACAAGAAGATCTCCAACATCCGCGAACTGCTGCCGGTGCTGGAAGGTGTCGCCAAGGCTGGTCGTCCGCTGCTGATCGTTGCTGAAGACGTCGAAGGCGAAGCCCTGGCTACTCTGGTGGTCAACAACATGCGCGGCATCGTCAAAGTCGCTGCTGTCAAGGCGCCTGGCTTCGGCGATCGCCGCAAGGCCATGCTGCAGGACATCGCTATCCTGACTGGCGGTACCGTGATTTCCGAAGAAGTCGGCCTGAGCCTGGAAACCGCTACCCTGGAGCATCTGGGTAACGCCAAGCGCGTCGTCCTCAACAAGGAAAACACCACCATCATCGATGGTGCTGGCCAGCAGGCTGACATCGAAGCTCGCGTGGCTCAGATCCGCAAGCAGGTCGAAGACACTTCTTCCGACTACGACAAAGAGAAGCTGCAAGAGCGTCTGGCGAAGCTGGCTGGCGGTGTTGCCGTAATCAAGGTCGGCGCTGGTACAGAAGTCGAGATGAAAGAGAAGAAGGCCCGTGTCGAAGACGCCCTGCACGCTACTCGTGCTGCCGTCGAAGAAGGCGTGGTTCCTGGCGGCGGTGTTGCGCTGGTACGCGCTCTACAGGCCATCTCCGAGCTCAAGGGCGAGAACGAAGACCAGAACGTCGGTATCGCTCTGCTGCGTCGTGCTGTTGAAGCACCGCTGCGTCAGATCGTTGCCAACGCCGGTGGCGAGCCGAGCGTTGTTGTGGACAAGGTCAAGCAGGGCGAAGGCAACTATGGCTTCAACGCTGCATCCGACGTCTACGGCGACATGATCGAGATGGGTATCCTCGATCCGGCCAAGGTCACTCGTTCCGCGCTGCAAGCTGCTGCTTCCATCGGTGGTCTGATGGTCACTACCGAGGCGATGATTGCCGAAGTGGTTGAAGACAAGCCAGCCCCGGCGATGCCGGACATGGGTGGCATGGGCGGTATGGGCGGCATGATGTAAGCCAGCCGGTCCACGCTGCTGTAGAAAAGCCCCGCCTAGTGCGGGGCTTTTTTATGCGCCTGGGGTTGCATCAATCTCTGTCGCGACCGCAAACATGTCATCTAACAGGAGTACTGTTCTGCTCAAGAAATGACCGCTCGTCACGTAGTTACGCAAGAGTGGAATATGTCGTCTATGGTGATTTTTCACGATTCCACAAATAACAAGGACTTGCGCAATGAAGCTTGAAATTGCCCGAGGGTTATTCCTGATCGGCGCGCTGGGTGTCGCCTCCTTGTGTGCCGCTGCCTGGAGCGAGCCCGACGCGCGCGTAGTAGCGCGTAGTGACATCAGTAGCCACTGCGCTGTGCCTCGAATCGCTCAAACCTCCGTTGTCGACATGCGACCGGACCATGACCTGTTGCTGCTCATGTATGGGTTATCGCAAAGCCTCAACGGTCGAGGTTGATCGCAGTCCCCCTTGATTGCTTCCAAGCGGGGCGAGGCTTCGGGACCGCTAGCGATGCGCGCGGATCCCTGTTCCAGGCTGTCAGTCAGTTTGGACCGTTTCAGCAGAGCCGTCGGGACTTGCCAGCAGGGTATAGACCGCTGGTAGCACGAACAGCGTGAAGAGCGTTCCCACCGTCATCCCTGTAGCAATCACCAGGCCGATATCGAAACGGCTGACCGCGCCGGCACCGCTGGCCAGGATCAGCGGCACCATGCCGAATACGGTTGCTGCAGTGGTCATCAGAACCGGCCTCAGGCGAATCGCAGCGGCTTGCTCCGCAGCCTCACGGCGGCTAAGGCCCCGCTCATGGCGCAGCTGATTGGCGAACTCGACGATCATGATCCCGTGTTTGCTGATCAAGCCGATAAGCGTTACCAGGCCGACCTGGGTATAGATGTTCATGCTCGACAGCCCAAGGAACAGGGGCACCAGTGCTCCACAGATCGATAGTGGCACGGTCACCAAGATTACCAACGGATCTCTGAAGCTCTCGAATTGCGCAGCGAGCACGAGAAAGATGATGGCCAGCGCCAGCGCGAACGTGAGGTAAAGCGCATTGCCTTCCTGGATGTACTGGCGAGAGGCACCTGCGTAGTCGAAGGTGAATCCGAGCGGCGCTTCCGCTTCGGCGATGGTTCGCACCGTTTCAATCGCCTCGCCCATGCTGACAATAGGAAACCCCTGGATGGTCGCAGCGTTGAGCTGTTGAAACTGACTGAGTTGAGTCGGGCGGGCGCGGTCATGCACGGTGATGAGCGTCGACAACGGCAGCATTTCGCCACGGTCGTTCTTCACGTAGTAGTTGCTGAGCCAGCCAGGATTATCGCGGTAGGCTTGCTCGACCTGAGCAATGACCTTGTAGCTTCGACCTTCGATGGTGAAGCGGTTGATTTCGCTCTCGCCAAGCAGCGTAGCGAGGGTCAGCCCAAGGTCCTCCATGGAGACCCCCATCTGTGCGGCTTTTTCCCGGTCGATATCCACCACGATCTCCGGCTTGTCGAACGCCAGGTCCACATCAAGAAATGCAAACTTCCCCGACGCTTGAGCCTTCTCCTTGATGCGCTCGGTAACCTGCAGCAGCGACTCGTAATCGCTGGCGGTGTTGATGACGAACTGAAACGGAAGGCCTTCGCCTGTGCCAGGTAGTGAGGGCAGATTGAAACCGAACACCTGCAGGCCGGGGATCTGATCGATCTTTGCCTGTACCTCAGGCAGCACCTCCATCTGGGTGCGCTCGCGTTCATCCCAGGGCTTCATCAGAAACCCACCGATACCGCTTTGGACGCCGTTGAAACCATTGATCTGGAACCAGGAGTAGTACTCCGGGAACGTTTTGAAGATCTCCAGAAACTGATCGGTATAGGCGCTCAGATAGTTCAGGTTCGCTGTTTGCGGCGCGCTTGCCATCATGAAGATGATGCCCTGATCCTCTTCAGGGGCCAGTTCGCTTTCGGTAAATTTGAGTAGAACAGGGATCAACCCGAGGACGATCACGGCAAACACCAGCACAACCGGACGGGTGTTAAGGGTGCCGTGCAAGGCCCGCTGGTAGCGGTTTTTCAGTCGGTCGAACAGCAGGTCGAGACGGTGTGAAAAACCGCTCGGGTTCTCTTCGTGGCGAAGCAGCCGCGAGCACATCATCGGCGACAGGGTCAGCGCTACCAGGCCGGAAATCAACACCGCTCCAGCCAGGGTGAGCGCGAACTCCTGGAATAGCGCCCCGGTCAGGCCTTGCAGGAAGCCGATCGGCGCGTAAACCGCCGCTAGGGTGATGGTCATCGTGATGACAGGCATGGCGATCTCGCGGGCGCCGTCGATAGCCGCCTGGAACGGTGTCTTGCCTTCCTCTATGTGCCGGTGGATGTTCTCCACCACAACGATAGCGTCATCCACGACCAGACCGATGGCCAGCACCATCGCCAGCAAGGTGAGCAGGTTGATCGAGTACCCCATGGTCTGCATGAAGAACATCACCCCGATCATCGAAAGGGGAATGGTGACCACCGGGATCAGTACTGAGCGCAGCGAGCCGAGGAACAGAAACACCACAACGATGACGATCACGACCGCTTCGGCCAAGGTTTTAACCACCTCGTCGATAGATGCCTGGATAAAGCGCGTGGCGTCGTATGCGATGGTCACCTTCAGGCTCGGCGGCAATTGCGACTCGATTTCCGGCATAACCGCGCGCACTTCGCTGATGACGTCGAGGGGGTTGGCGCTTGGAGTCGCTTTGACGCCGATATAGACCGAAGGAATGCCGTCGAAGGAGCTGATTGCGTTATAGCTTTCTGCCCCCATCTCAACGCGTGCGACGTCACCGAGCAGGACGCGGCTGTCGCCCTCGGTCTTCAGCGGAATCGCGGCGAAGGCTTCGGGGGTTTTCAGCTCGGTGTCCGCGCTGATGCTGGTCACGACGTACTGTCCCTTCACTTCGCCTGCGGCCGAGAGGAAGTTGTACTTGCGCACTGCCTCGTTCACATCGCCGGCAGACAGTCCGTAAGCGGCGAGTTTTACCGGGTCCAGCCACAGGCGCATGGCAAACACCTGGTTGCCCAGAATCTGCGCTTCGGCCATGCCGGGAAGGGTGGCCAGCTTCGGCTGAATCACCCGCGATAAATAATCGGTGATCTGCGGATTGCTCAACTGCTCGCTGTAGAAGCTGATGTACATCAGTGCCGTGGAGTCTGCGGCCTGCTTGTTCAGCACAGGGTCTTCAGCATTCTGTGGCAACTGATTCTTTACCGAGTTGGCCTGGCTGAGCAGCTCGGTGTAGAGACGGTCGGTGTCAGCGCCGATTCGTGCGTAAACGGAGATGATCGATACGTTCTGCTGGCTCACTGACGTCATGTAATCAACGCCCTCAGCGCTGGCCAGGCTTTGTTGCAGGGGTTGCGTGATGTAGCCCTGGATCGTTTCCGCATTGGCCCCTGGGTAGGCGGTGGTCACGGTGATCAGCGCGCTTTCCATCTGCGGGTACTGGCGAATCACCAGGCTGTTGAATGCTTGCAAGCCGAGCAACACGATCAGCAAACTGATCACGCTGGCCAGCACGGGGCGGCGGATAAATGGATCGGTAAATGCCATGAGGATCGTGTCCCTTCAGTCGACGCCTTATCGGGCGCCGGACCCACTGTTTGGCTCGAGCTCGAGCGTGCGCTTCTCGGCAATGGCGACATGAGCGCCGTTGTCCAGCTTGAGCTGACCGGCAATCACGACCTGTTCGCCTGTTTCCAGCCCTTCGAGCACAACGACACGGCCTTCACGGCGTTCCCCTGTCTTGACGAAGCGCCTTTCGACTACCAGATAGGGCTTACTGGCTTCGGTCGCATCGGCTGCGCTCGTGTCTTCGCTCTCGGGTCGCTCACCTTTCTTCACTACCAGCACTGAATTGCCGTAGAGCGTGTAGGTCACGGCGGTTTCCGGGACCACGACGCGAGGTGCTTCGCTGGGCAAGAGCACCTGCAAATCGGCGAACATGCCGGGCAGCAAGCGTTCGTCGGGGTTGGCAAGTTCCGCTCGGACCTGAACGTTGCGTGTGGAGGTTTCCACTTTTGGGTTGATGGCGACGATGCGCCCTTCGAATTCTTCTCCAGGATATGCGGCGACCCTGACGACGACGGGCTGACCGAGCGCCAGGAGGGGGACCTGCTGTTCAGCAAGGTAGAAATCGACGAACAGGGTCGACAGATCTTGCAGCGTTGCGACTGAGGTGCCAGCTGCAACGAAATCGCCGACGTCGACCTGCCGTATGCCGATGGTGCCGGCGAAAGGCGCCAGGATTCTCTTCTTTGCCAGGCTTGCCTTGAGCTGCGCCACCGTGGCGCCGGCTTTCTGCGACTCGGCGTTGAGTCGATCGAACTCGCTGCGCGAGATGGCCTGACGGTCAACCAGGCTACGGGCCCGCTCAAACTCCACGATCGCTAGGTGCTGATCGGCTTCTGCAGCGGACAAACTCGCCTGCTCCACCTGGCTGTCAAGCAGGACGATCGCCTGGCCCTTGCTGACCTTTTCACCGGACTGGAACTGGACATCACTGATGGTGCCGGCAATCTCCACGGACAGGTCGATGCCCTGCGAGGCCTTCAGTGTACCGATAGCAGGAAGACGGCTCTGCCAAGGCTGCAGGCGCGACTCGGCAACCTCGACGTTTATCGGCGGCTTGGGCGCCTTGAACTGCTGGATCTGCGTGTAGATGGAGCTGAACTTGAGCGCGGCGAGGATCAGAACGACGACGATCACCGCGCCAAGCATGAATAGCATGCGGCGCAACATTTCCATATTCCTTGGATTGACCGGCTGACAGATAAGCCGAGCGAGGCAGCCGTCGAGGCCACGCCCGTCGCTGAGGCCAGCAAGCGCCGGCCTTTCCATTGTTCGGACCCGTCGGTCCGAGAGGAGAGGAAATTAGCTGCGAACCTGCCGCAAGTAAAGCGAGTTATTGGTCCTTCGCAGGTCGGAGACGACGGTCAGCTGTCGTTACGATCGCCGGATGCAGCGCCTGGCATGCATGCGGGCCAGACGCTGTTTTGTGAAGCCCTTATCCTGCCAGACGATGGGTGACGCCGGTAAGCTGGGCGGACAGCTCGCGCAGGTCCATGCTGGCTTTTTCGGTACGCTCGACGTTGTCCTGGTTCGTCGTGGCAATGGAGGTAATCTCGGTCAGGTTGCGTGAAATGTCTTCTGCGACCGAGGTCTGCTCCTCTGCGGCGGTAGCGATCTGGCGGTTCATGTCGCGAATGGCCTCGACTTCCAGAGTGATGCGCTGGAGCATGCTACCGGCCTCGGTCACCTGCTCAACGCCCTGGTCGCTTCGGGTCTGTCCATTTTCGATCGCCCGGACGGCATCCACTGCACCGGTCTGCACCGTGTCGATAATCTGGTGAATTTCCGCGGTGGAGTCGGCGGTGCGTTTGGCAAGCGTACGGACCTCGTCTGCCACTACGGCAAAGCCGCGGCCTGCATCGCCGGCACGGGCGGCTTCGATGGCTGCGTTCAACGCCAGCAGGTTGGTTTGATCGGCTATACCGCGAATGACCTCCAGCACTTTGCCGATGCGCCCACTGTCAGCCTCCAGCCGGCGTATGACGGTAGCCGTGTTGCTGATCTCGCCACGCATGTGGGTGATCGTCTGAATGGTAGAGCGCATCATGGTTTCGCCCTGTTGCGCCGACTGATCGGCTGCATCCGCAGCGCGTGCAGCATCGGCGGCATGGCGTGCAACTTCTTGCGCGGTGGCGGACATTTCGTGCATCGCGGTAGCCACCTGATCGGTGCGCGTGAACTGTTCGCGTGTACCTTGGCCCATCAGGGCCGCAATGGCGTTGAGCTCACCGCTTGCGCTGTCGAGATCCGAGGTGCTGCGCTGCAAGCGGGTGAAGGTCTCAGCAAGAAAGTCGCGCAGCACATTGGCGGCTACCGCAAGACGACCCAGTTCGTCGGCTCGGCTGGTATCCACGTGCTCTTTGAAGTTGCCCTGGCTGAGATTCGCAACATGGTCGATCAAGTGGCGAATCGGATTGACCAGGTTGCGATTGACGAGCCAGGCACTGAGCAGGGCAATCAATACACCAGCGGCAAGCATGAACAGCGACCCGAGGATAATGGTTCGGTCCGCGGCTTGGCTGATGGACGCCGAGTTTGCAAGGGCCGAATCACGTAGTTGTCCCACCAGAGCGCTGAGCTGCTCGCTGGTGGCGCGGTCAATGCCCTTGACGGCCGCGTCGCCGGCGAATGGGTCACCGCCTGCGGCCACGAACGCGTCACGTCCGGCGCGATAGGCTATTCCGAGCCTCGAATGCTCGTCGCGCAGGCTCTGAATCTGAGCGGCCAGTGTGGGGTCGCCTTGGCTTTCCTGCACGAGAGTCCCGAGCAGGTCTTGCACCTTGCGCTCTTGCTCTTCAAAGCTTTGCCAATATTTGTTCAGGTTCTCCGGGGACTTGCCGCGCAGCAGTACGTTCTTCCACTCCTGGACCTGAATCTTGAACTCGAGATTGGATTGATCGATCAGGCGGGACGCTTCGATCGGTCCTTTGAGCAGTCGCTGATAGGACGCGATGTCATCAGAGAGAAAGGAATAGCTGGCGAGCGCAATGGCGAGCATCAACAACAAGCTGCCGCCTATCAGCGCGAGCAACTGGGCACGCAGGGATTTTTTCAGGAACATCTTGGCATTCTCGTATCGAAGGAGGCGCTTGCGCCATGCAAGTTGCGATGAGCAATCAGGCTGGCTGCTCGCTCCGGTTTTTCGGCTTGACGCTTCGATACTTGAACGGTTTCAGACGAGTCGCAGGTGGTTGTCCCAGAGGCCTGCCGGTAGCTGCAGCGGGGTGATGACGACGTCCGTGCCGGTGCAGTCAACGAGGCGGCAGCGGCCCTGACCGGAGCTCACGACGAAACCCTCTTTCACTGCCGCGACGCCAGCACAATCAGGCAGATGGATTTCCTCCCGCAGGGCGGTCGTGTCCAGGTCCCAGATAAACACCTTGTTCCCGCGCGGAGCCGTTACGGCCAGCAGGCGAAGGGTGTCATTGATTGCCAAACTCGCGGTGTACTGATTCATGGTCTGGCGTTGCGCTTCGCCAAGCGGGAACGCCTGGAAGGCCTGGCCGGGACGCTTGATTGCCAGCAACGGCACCTGGTCCATCGGGTCGCCTTCGTACTGCTGCCCTGACACTACGGTACCGTCCGCCGCGACAGCCAGGTGACGCACGCTATTCATCTGCTCGGGTAATTGTTCCTTGCTGATCAGAGACCCGTCGCGCCGCAGCAATACGAGGCTGGGTTCCATCGCATCAAGGTTCATCATTTCCCGGCTGTCGGCCTCAGTGCGAATCCCGCCGTTGGCGATCACCAGCGTTTCGCCGTCGGGCATCCAGAGCAGTTGGTGCGGACCGATGCCGTGGGTCGAGTGTTCGCCGGTGCGAATCAGGCGCCGGTCTTCGACGCGATAGACACCGAGCACGCCTCGGCCAGCCTCGGCGGTATCGTTCTCGGTGGTGTAGAACCAGTCGCCACTGGCGTGAAAGACACCGTGTCCATAAAAATGGCGGTCCGGTGGGGATGCCAGAACCTGCAGCAGCGTCCCGTTGCGGCTGTCGATCAGATAGCTCTCACGGCTTGGGCGGCGTCCGACGAACACGGCGAGGGGAAGGTGGGGGTGTGCGTAAACATCATGGCAACGCTCGGCTACTGGCGTAGCGAATACCTGGCTGCCGTCGAGGCGGTAGCCGACCGCATAGTGGCGGCCATCGGCATCGTTTCGTGCCGATAGCAGCAACGGGTGCTCGGTGTGATGTGTGAGCGTCCAGCCGCCAATCGCCGAGGCGGCCGCCAGCGCACTGCCGAAGCCCAGGAAAGCACGCCGCTTCATGATCAGTCTCCGTCGTGAGCGTTGAAGCCGATCTGTACGCCTAGCGCGCGCGCCAATTCGGTCTGATGCAGGCGGTGCAAGGCATCGATATCCTGATACAGGGCATCCAGTCGCGCACGCCCGGCTTCGTCGGCGATCAGTTCGCTGAACGGCAGCATGATGTCGACCAGGTGCTGGCGTGTCGTTTCGTAGGCAACGTCGATGCGCTTGACCAAGTCAGCCTGCTCGGCAGGCACCAGTGCTTTCAGACCGTTCCCATCCGTACCCAGCCACAGACGCTGAGCGCCAGCGAGCGCAGCGTCAATGCTCGGAAGCGTAGCGTCACTGCGCCAGGCTTCGGCCTGGAACGGCTGCGGGAAACCTTTGCTTTGGCGTCCGAGTGGTGCGCCGAGCTTTTTCTTCAGGCCGTCCAATGCTGTGACCTGAACACGTAGGAGATCAGCAATCGCTTCGGCCGATTCGGCGTAGCGCTCGTTGGGAAACTCGCTCAGCTGGGTTGCCATGCCATCTTTGGCTGTCCAGGACTGCAGCATGTCGGCGGTGAGCTTCTGCTGGTGCTCGCCAACGGCTTGCAGCAGCGGGCAGTAACGCGCTTTGGTGGCGCTGTCGGTCAGATCGACGGCTTTGTCATACAGCACGTACTCGTACGCCGAGAGCCCTTGCAGCACGACGCTCGCGTTTTCCAGATCCGCCTGGGTCAGTTGGGGATTCTTTTTCAATAGCGTGCCGATTTGACGACCTACAAGGTTCTTCTTGTCGGGCCAGAACTGCACCTGCCACGCCCGGTTGCCTTCGCCCATCGGCCCCACCAGCAGCGGCTGCAAGCCGGCCCAGGCGAGCTGTGCCTGGATGAATGCCTGGCGCGCGTCGTCCAATTCTTCGTTGCCGGCACAGAATGCGATGCTGCTGGCTGCCATCCTGCGGCTGGCTTCGGCCCAATCGGTGTAAGCCGGAAGCAGCACTTCTTCGGTCAGCGTCTGGCTTGTCTCCGCGTAAGGATCGGAGGGCGCGCAGGCGCCCAGTACCAGACCCACTGCAGTAGCGGCGACGGCCCGGAAAAGTCGGTTGGGGTGCATATTGTTCCTCGGCAAACAGGACAAAAGAAGGATTGATGCGTTATCAAAGTGACTCGAGAAAAGCCAGCAGAGCGCTGCGTTCGTCGTTATCGAAGCCAAGCACGGTCTGTTTGGCTTGTTCAGCCTCACCGCCGTGCCAGAGTATGGCTTCGAGCAGGTTCCGCGCGCGGCCGTCATGTAATAACTGGGTGTGGCCGCTGACAGCTTGGGTCAGCCCAACGCCCCAAAGCGGAGGGGTGCGCCACTCGCTGCCACTTGCCTCGAATTCCGGGCGGTTGTCAGCGAGGCCTGCGCCCATGTCATGCAGCAACAGGTCTGTGTAGGGTCTGATGACCTGATTCGCGAGTTCCGGTTCTGCGGCATCGCCTGTGGTGAACTCAGGCACATGACAGCTCTGGCAGCCGGCACGATGAAATAATGTCTTGCCCGCCAACACCTGCGGATCGTCGACATTACGCCGAGCCGGTACGCCAAGGTTTCGTGTATAGAAAAGCACTTGTGCAAGGATGTGGTCGCTGACTTCCGGCTCGCCGCCGTTAGGCATAGCCAGGCAGTCGGTCTGGGCCTCGGTACAATTGCGGCCACTGAACAGGCTGGTGCTCAGGCCCATGTCGTTAAAGAACGCATCGGCGTTTTGCTGATTGAGGCTTGGCTGACCGGCTTTCCATCCGAAGCGACCAATCATCGTGTTGCGAGAGGTCTGATCGAACACTTTATTGGGGCGCCCGGAAATGCCATCGCCGTTGCGGTCGTCCGGATCGACATTGGCCAGCAAGGCCGATTCAGGAATGGCTTCGAGCAGTCCCAAGCCTATCATCGGTGTTGCTACGCGAATCGAGAATTGGGTGTCCGGATGCATCGGGCCGTAACCCAAGTCGGTGATCACCAGTGCGGGTTTACGCAGCCCGACTTCGAAACCATCAGCGAAACGCTCGGTATGGGTGCTGTACTTCAGGCGAACCTTGGCCTCGGGGGTCACACCGGGTATTGCCATGTCCTGCAGCTGGCCGCCGTAGGTGGGCTCCGGGGCGATGCCACGCTCACGCACGACCTCGGCGTGTTCGGGGCCCGCCGGGATCGATAGACGAACCAGCATGGACACTGCGTTGCCTCGCTCGGCTTCTGCGGGCCGGCCGCGACCATCTTTGATGTGGCAGCTTTGGCATGCATTGGTGTTGAGCAGCGGCCCGAGACCGTCGCGAGCGGTGGTTGAAGAGGGCGCAATAACCCAGGGATTGCGGAAAAAACTGTTGCCTACGCTGAAGTCCAGCCGCCGCACAGGCGACAAGTTGGCAGAAGGCATCGAGAAGGCATTCTGATCGGACTTCATCACGGTGGCGTCTCCGCCGGAAAGTGCCTCGCCCGGCTCTGCCTTGTCGAAGCTCGGCGTGTCATCGCAGGCAGACAAGGTAAGCAGCAGCAGAGCAGCAAGAATGGCACGGGAAAGCGGGCGCATCGATAGTCCATAGCCTAAACAGGGCGGCAATCGTAGCAGTCTACGAGGCCCTGAATAATAGCAATTTGCATTTGGCTTACGGCCGGCTTGGCCGAATGACCACGCAAGGGCGGTCGTTACGTGTGTTGTGCCTGAAGGGGGCGGCATTGCGCCGCACCCCTATGGCACCTCTGATCAGAACTCGTGGTCAGCGGTGTCCGGGTTCAGGTCGCTGATGCCCAGCGCAGCGGCTGCTTTCTCGATCGAACCGGTTTGCTGAACCAGAGCCGCGATCGCAGCGCGAACCTTGGCCTGGCCTTCGGCATTGTCCGGACCGATCAACTGATCGAAGGCTTCGCCGTTCTCTGCGCTTTCGACGAGTACGCGCAGCTTGGCTTCAGTGGTTTCGAGATCGCTTTTCAGCGTGCTGTTGACCTCGGGCGCCGTGCCTTCAACCAATGATGCCAGGCTTGGGCCGGTCACCTTGGTGCCGTCGATACGCTCGTACTCGCCCAGATAGACATTACGAATGCCCTTGGCGTTGTAGTAGTGCGAGTTATGCGTGTTGTCGCTGAAGCAGTCGTGCTCGTCTTCTGGGGAGTTTGCTTCCAGGGCGACCTTCATGCGCTCACCAGCCAGTTCGCCCAGTGACAGGCTGCCCATGCCGAAGAACATCTTGCGCAGACCGTTTTCAGCCGATTCTTTCTCCAGGCTGGCGCGGTAGTTGTCGGCTTTGCCGGCTTCCCACTCTGCAACCATTTCCTCGAGATCGCTTACCAGCAGCTCGGTTGCGGCTTTCAGATAGGCGCGACGGCGATCGCAGTTACCGCCGGTGCAGCCTTCGCCTTCGATGAAGTCGCTGACCGGGCGATCCCCTGCACCTGCGTTGGTGCCGTTCAGATCCTGGCCCCAGAGCAGGAATTCGATGGCGTGGTAGCCCGTCGCGACGTTGGCTTCGGAGCCTGCCAGTTCGTTCAGGCTAGCCAGCTTCTCGCCGGTGATTTCAGTGACGTCGATCTTGTCTTCGCCGATCTGCAGTTCTTTGTTGGCGATAATGTTGGCGGTAGCACCCGGGTTGCCCAGCGCATGCTGATAGTCACCCTCGACGTAGTCGATCATGCCTTCGTCCAGCGGCCATGCGTTGACCTGGCCTTCCCAGTCGTCAACTACCGGATTGCCAAAGCGGAACACTTCGCTCTGCATGTAAGGAACGCGGGCGGCGACCCAGGCCTCTCTGGCGGCCTGCAGGTTTTCCTTGGTTGGGTTGGCAAGCAGTGCGTCTACGGCGTCCTGCAGCTTCAGCGCAGCGCTGTGTGCATCGCTGAATACCGCGTGTGCGATATCGGCGTAATGCTTGACTACTGCCTGAGCTGCTTCGCTCTTCACAGTCTGTGGGGCAGCCGCAGCCGGTTCGCTCTGAGTTGTGGCAGGTTGCGGAGCAGCAGCCTGTTCGGTCGGTGCTTTTTCTTCGCCGCAACCAGCGAGAGAGATGGCGACAGCCAAAAGGCTGGCGGTGGCCCAGACGGGAGTGCGTAGCATGGCGGGTTCCTTTGCTTGCAGGGTGGGAAGAGTCTGTCGGCAGAAGGCTGCCACAAACGGATGCAGAGCATAATGCGAAAGATTTGCATTTTGTGCAAAGAAATTGCTGGTGCAGGTCGCGATTGCGTTTTTTTGGTGTCGCTAGAATGCCGTCACCGAAGCCGGACCTTATGGAGATGTTCGATGAGTCTAGGTGCTGTTATTGCGTGGGGCGTGTTGTTTCTGGTCGCTGCTTATGCAGTGGTACTTTACAACGGGCTGGTGCGGCTCAAGCATGGGGTAAGCAAGGCGTGGTCGAACATTGATGTACTGTTGCGTCAGCGTCACGAAGAGCTGCCCAAGTTGGTCGAGACGTGCAAGCAATACATGCAGCATGAGCGCGTTACGCTGGAGCAAGTCGTCAGGGCGCGATCGGCTGTGGCTGATGCTCAAGAGCGAGGCGATGTCGGCGCGCTCGGCCGGGCTGAAACAGGGTTACGGGTCGGGCTTGGCCGCCTGTTTGCCTTGTCGGAGAACTACCCTGAGCTGCGCGCGAGCGAAAGCTTCCAGCACCTGCAACAGCGCATCAGTGGCCTGGAAAGCGGTATCGCCGATCGCCGCGAACTCTATAACGAATCGGTCAACCTGAACAATGTGCGGGTGGAGCAGTTCCCTGACGTGTTGCTGGCGCGAGCGTTCGGCTTTCGAGAGGCGCCATTGCTGCAATTCAGCGAGGCGGAAACCGCCGACGTTGACCTCAAGCCATTGTTCGGTTGAGCAGGGACGGCTGATGTTGCTGATGGGGGTTGGCTTAGGGATGTGTCTCGGGGGTGGGTGGCTGTGGGTCAGCCGCTGGTCGAAGGTGCGGCATCTGCTGGACACCCCGACGTCTAGAATCCGCTCAGCGGCGCAGGGCTATGTCGAACTTGCCGGTGTGCTCGGCGAACTGTCGGATGAGCCTGTCATGCTGGCACCGCTCACCGCCAGACCTTGCCTCTGGTGGCGCTACCGTATCGAGGAATACCGCACGTCCGGTAAACGCAGCAGCTGGCGCATTCTTGAGCGGGGCACCAGTGACCGCTTGCTGCGCTTGAGCGACGCCACGGGCGATTGCCTGATCAATCCCGATGGCGCCGAGGTTTTGCCTGCAAGACGTGATGTCTGGACCGGTGATTCGCGCCATCCCAGAGGGCTGCCATCAACAGGCCTGCTACGCTGGTTGGCAGGAAGTCGGCGCTACCGTTACACCGAAGAGCGCCTTCATGCAGGGGAGCCGCTGTATGCCATCGGACATTTCCGCACGACCGGGGGCGGCAGGCTGGGGCTAGATCTACACGCGGCGCAGGGGTTCGTCGTACGCGAGTGGAAGAGTGATTACCCTGGCCTGCTACAGCGCTTTGATAGCAACCGTGATGGCCAGCTCGACGAAGCGGAGTGGGCGCGCGTCAGGCTGGCGGCCGGGCTGGAAGCCGAGGAGCGACACCGTACTGCCAGTGCCCGACCGGCAGAGCATCAGCTGTGCCACCCTGGTGAGTCGCTGCCATTTGTGCTTTCCAGCCACGGTGAAGAAGTGTTGGCGCGGCGCTATCGTTGGCAGGCTGCTGCGGGTGCCGCGCTGTGCGTCGGTGGTGCCTGGCTACTGACGACGCAACTCGCATCGATCTGACTTGCAAAGCGACCAAACGCTCGACTGGTGATCTGCGGCCCAATCTTGCTCGCACTACGTTCGGCCGGGTCTAGGGCTCAACGGGACTTTTTCTCAGCTATCCAGATCGTATGCCGGGTGCCTCGATTGCCGTGGGCGAACACCTGCACTTCTTCGGCGATGAAGCCGGCTTTTGCCAGTTTCTGAGAGAAAGCCTGGTCGGCGCTTGCTGACCATACTGCCAGCCAGCCATTTGGGCGCAGGGCCTTGGCACAGGTTTCAAGACCTGATGACGAATAGAGCCAGCTGTTGCGCTTTTGGGTAAGCCCCTCCGGTCCGTTGTCGACATCCAGCATGATGGCGTCGAAACCCTGTTGCTCCTGCTTCAGTACATCGGCAACGTCGTGGTTGAGCAAGCGGGTACGTGGATCATCGATCGGCAGTCCGGCTTTTTCGCCAAGTGGCCCGCGGTTCCATTCAATCACGCCAGGGACCAGCTCGGCGACGTGGACCTCAGCGTCATTACCCAGGTGCTTCAATGCCGAGGCCAACGTAAACCCCATGCCCAGCCCGCCGATCAGAACGCGCGGTTGTGGTCGGCTGGCGACTCGTTTGCACGGAATTTCGGCAAGGGCATCCTCGGACCCGTGCATACGGGTATTCATCAGCTGGTTGCCATTGCCACCTTGAATCTTGATGACGAAATCGTCGCCATATTCGAATAGGCAGAGCGCGCCGCCTCCGGGAATCTCGGCGGTGTCGATCAATACGAAACGCTTCATGGGGCACTCGTTGAATGGAAAGGAGGCACAGCAGAGGCTGTGCCTGGGGGGCGGTGGGTCTACAGCGGCTCAGAATTGAACGTGCGCTCGATACGAATGGATTGGCGCAACAGGGCGGCCAGTTCAAGCGCCGGGACGGGCTTACTGTAGTAGTAGCCCTGGCCTTCGTTGCAGCCTTCGTCGATCAGATAGCGCTCCTGCTCGGCTGTTTCCACACCTTCAGCGATCACCTGCATGCCGAGACTCTTGGCCAACTGGATGATTGCCCGAACAATGGTGGCGTCGCTCTCGTCCGCCTCCATGTCGCGAACGAAGCTCTTGTCGATCTTGATCTTGTCCAGCGGCAGGCTCTTCAGATAGCTGAGCGAGGAATAGCCGGTACCGAAATCGTCAATGGCGATCAGCGCGCCGGAGCGACGCAGGCTGTGCAGGTTGCGTGTGGCTGCCCCGATATCTTCCATCAGGCCGGTCTCGGTTACTTCGAGCTCCAGGCTTTCCGGTGGCAGTCGATGGGCACTGATCAGGTTGCTGATGACGAATGGAAGTTCGGCATGGTGCAGTTGTACGGTCGAAAGATTAACCGCCATGCGCAAATCGCTGAAGCCTTGCTGATGCCATTCACTCAATTGCCGGCATGCCTGATCCAGCACCCATTCACCGATCGCGATGATGCTGCCGTTTTGCTCGGCTAGCGGGATGAACACGTCTGGTGGAACCATCTTTCCGCTGGGATGCGACCAGCGCAGCAGCGCCTCGACACCTGTGATGCGTTTGAGTCGATAGTCGATCTGCGGCTGGTAGACGAGTCGGAATTCGCCGCGTTTCACCGCGCCGCTGAGGTCCTTCTGCAACTCCCGGCGTTCACGCATCTCAGAGTCGATGCTGGCCACATAGAACTGATAGCGGTTGCGCGCGCGCGTCTTCGCCAAGGTCATGGTCTGCTCGGCTTTCTGCAGCAATTTCTCGGTGCTGTCCCCGTCCTCCGGGTACAGCGTGATGCCGATGGTCGCGCGCAGGCGAATGTCCTGCTGGTCGAGCAGAATGGGCAGCTCCAGTTCGTCGAGTACCTTCTGTGCCAGCTCAGCTGCTTCATACGGCTGCTCGAAGCCTGACAGCACCAACACAAACTGATCGCCGCCCAGTCGCGCCAGGGCGCCGAGCCGCCCGCTCTGGTTGCGCAGCCGCTCTGCCAGCGCTATCAGCATGCGGTCGCCGTTCTGGTAACTGAACTGCTCGTTGACGCCCTTGAAATCATCCAGTCCAAGGCAGAGTACTGCGACCCGACGCTGCAGGCGGCCGGCCTCGTTGAGGATGTGGTCGAGTTGGTGTTGCAGTTGGAGTCGGTTTGGCAGGCCCGTCAGAAAGTCGTACTGGGTCATGCGCTCCAGATTGCTCTCGGCAGCGTGACGTAGCTGCATGTTGCGTTCGATCGAGGAAAGTAACCCATTGGCGGTTTCGACCCAGAGCCCGAGCTCGTTTCTTTCATGCCCCTTGAGCATCGGCAGCTTGTGCTCCCCTGGGCGGTCTGGGTTGATGTTGGACAGGTGCTCGATGAGTTTCGTCAGCGGGCGCGTCAGCAGCCATTCATAGATGAGGTAGAGCACCAGCCCCAGCGTCATGGCACGGAGTATGCCGACGAGGAAAATCACCACCGAGTCGCTGACAAACTCTTCACCATAGGGCGCGGTATCGAGGGATATGCGGAGGTCGCCATAGTACTCGTTGTAGGGGGGGCGGCCGATCAGTGGAATGGAGAACTCCTGATCGACGCCCAGTATCGGGTCGGTCAACCAGCGCCATGGGGAGGGCATCAAGGGGCGCGACTTGGAAGCGAGTGGTTCGTCGCCGGGGTGGCCGATTGAGGCCTGATGGATCGATTCGTGTTGAAACAAGCCTTCCATGACCTGCGTGCCCATTTCACGGTCCAGGCTGTAGATCGCCTGTGTCGAAGGGTCGCGCGTCATGCGCAGGATTCGTTGGGCTTCGGTGCCAATCAGCTGTCTGGTCTTGTACGCATCGAACACAATTTGTGCACAGCTCAGCACCAGCCCGACAGCCAGGGCGGACAGTAAGACGATACGTAACAGTTGTCGCGACAGGCTGTTGCGCAATACGGTCAAAAGAATTCCCTTTTTTCCAGGCCGGTGCTCAGTACAAGTATTGGTAGGCATAGATGAAACGTCAAAGGCCTGACCGCGCTTTAGGCATGAAACGTTATCAGAAATGCTCAATCGGCCGCAGAACCTCCGGTCTAGGCGGTCACGCAGGGTCTCGTCAGGCTTGTGTCGGTGACTCCTTGACCTCGCAGCCCTTGATCACCATTCGGATGATGGTCTCGGCTGCAGCTTCGTAGTCCGCATCGTCGAGGCTGGCTTTTCCGGTCACGGTGGATATCTGCCAGTCGAAATCGGCATAGGTCTGGGTGGCCGCCCATATGCTGAACAGGAGATGGTTGGGGTCGACTTTTGCCATCTGCCCTTCATCTATCCAGCGCTGAATGCAGGCGATGTTATGGCTGGCCTGCGCATTAAGCTGCTCGGCACGCTCTGCAGGCAGGTGCGGTGCGCCGTGCATGATCTCGCTGGCAAACACCTTGGAAGCACAGGCGTGCTCCCGCGAAATGCGGATCTTGGTCCGGATATAGGCGCGCAACACATCGGCGGGTTGGCCGGGCTCGTTGAATGGAGCTGAAGCCTGCAGCAACGGTTCGACGATGCTGTCCAGTACCTCGCGATACAGGTTTTCCTTGCTCTTGAAGTAGTAATACACGTTGGGCTTGGGTAGCCCTGCGCGGTCGGCTATGTCACTGGTCTTGCTGGCGGCGAAGCCTTTCTCGGCAAACTCCTCGCTGGCAGCACGAAGGATCAGTTCTTTGTTGCGCTCGCGGATACTGGACATAAGGCCTATTCAATTCATGACCACCCAGCCTGGTGGCCTGCCGCCGCATCCTAGCACCGGCTTCCGAGTGGCCTCAAGACAGCTGCGGGTCAGCTGAATTGCGACTCTTCTGATGAAGGAACTGTCGGCATCAGGATGGGGGATAATCGCGTCCGGTTGAAGCTGCTGTTGCCAAACACACTCGGTTGCGCCCGCTGTTCTTGGCCCGGTAGAGCGCCTCGTCTGCGTCTCGCAGCACCGCTTCCAGCGTGCCGTTCGTGGACAGGCGAGCCGCACCGATGCTGACCGTAACCTCAAGCAGGTCGCCTTCGAAGTCGAAGGGTTCCGTCTCGGTCGCGGTGCGGATCCGCTCCGCCAGCGAGGCTGCGGTTGCTGGTTCGGTGTTCTTGAACATCACGACGAATTCTTCACCACCCCAGCGTGACACGAGGTCGGCCTGGCGCACCTGCTTGGCAAGAAGCCCGGCGAAGTGGCGCAAGACGTAGTCGCCGGCCAAATGACCGTGCCGGTCGTTGAAATGTTTGAAATGATCCAAATCCAGGATAAGTACGCAAAGACTGCTGCGCTGTCGCCTGGCCTCTGTGACAGCTTGATCGGCCAATAGGCCGAAGCCATGGCGGTTGAGCAGACCGGTAAGGGCGTCGTGAGTTGCCATACTTTCGATTCGCTGCAAATAGCGCCGGCTGATGATGCCTACCAGAGCCAGAACGGTGCCGGTGACACTGACGCAGATCAGCAGGTTTATCCATAACGCTCGCCGCACCGGGGCCATGACGCCGCTTTCCTGCTTATCGACCATCAGGAACCAGCCCAGCTCAGGGATGTAGCGGATGTTTATGAAATGCTGCTCGCCTTCGCTCTCATAAGCGAATGCGCCTGGGCGAAGCTGAGGCAGCTGGCGATTCAGGTCCATGAGGCCAGGAATATCGTCGAGCAAGGTGCCTCGCGGCTGGCCATTCGGTCCGCCTCGCTCGCCGCTCATGGCAATGCGCCGGTCTGTGCCCACGAAGTAGATGTTGCGGTGGTAGCGCTGTTGGTAGTTATCGATCAGGTCGACCACCCGTTCAAGCGTCAGGCCTACCCCGGCGACCCCACGGAAGTGGCCGTCCGGCCCGGTAACTCGGTAGTTGATAAACATGGTCAGCCGAGAGACGTCCACAACGATTTCCCAGGGCGTACCGCTTTGTTCGAATCGGTAGAACCAATGGTCCGCCGGATCGTTCGGGTCCAACGCCTGCGCCGAACCTTCGGTGTAGTAGGTCTGGGATGTTTGCGAGGCGAAAAACGCGGTAGAGGTGTTGTAGCGCTCCTGGATGGCTTGCAGGTAGCGGGTGATGAGGGCTGCGTTGGGCTCGCCCTGATCCAGCCAGTCGAGCACGAACGGCTCTTGAGCCATGGCCGACGAGACCTGCACCAGACGCACCAAATCTTTCTGGATTTCGCCAGTAATCACATCGGCTGTGAGCGGCAATTCTGTACCGATGATGCTTTGCCTGATGGTTTCGCGGGACATGTAGTAGCTGGCCAGGCTGCTGATGGCGAAGCCAAGTCCGATGATCAACGCCAGTAGCGGAAGAAGGGAACGCTGCTTCAAAGGCATTTGCGGCATCGACTACTCCTGCCGTTCCGAATACGCGAGCTATTGCTCGGCATTCTATCTGCTGCACAGAGGTGCAGCCCGGCGTGCTTATCGGATTATCCGCCCAACGGTGTTCAAGAGACGCTGCCAGCAACCGATAGCATAATGACGCCAATTTTATAATGTTGTATACATGCACGCATGGAAGTTGTGTACGTTAACTAAAACAACAGAGGTCATGACTATGCCTTTCATGCAACGCAGTATTCAGTGGCAGCTGATTGTCAGCATGGGGGCAGCGCTGCTCACCAGCACCCTGATCGTCATCCTTGTCTATTCATCAGCCGTCAACCGACTGGCTGAGCGCTACCTTGTGGGCCAGGCGCTACCTGCCAACATCGCGGCGATTCGCAACGACATTGAGCGCACGCTCGCTGCGCCGATCACCGCCACGGCCGGTATTGCTGGCAATACCCTGGTTCAAGACTGGTTGCGGGAGGGTGAGAGCTCAGACCGAGCGGAGGCGATGGGGCGTTATTTGGAAGGCGTGAAGGCTCAGCAGAATGCGCTGACGACCTCCATAGCAGCGCTCGACAGCGGAAACTACTACTCCGAGGCTGGACTCTCGCGCACCCTTAACCGCAATGCAGCGGGTGACGGCTGGTTCTATAGTATTGTCGATGGCGGCACCAAACGGCGCTTCGAAATCGATATCGACAAAGCTTCTCGCCAGCCAACCCTGTTCATCAATCAGCGGATCGAGGCGGGCGGTAGGACACTAGGTGTAGCCGGGCTTGGTTATAGTCTCAAAAGCATGTCCGAGCTGATCAGCAACTTTCGTTTCGGGGAGCGTGGCGAGGTTTACCTCATCAGTGCGGACGGCCGGGTCAAGGTCCACCCCAAGACCGAGAACAACGACCGAACCGAGCTCAGCGCCCTGACGGGCAACGATGCCGCCCAGCAATTACTCAAGGGTACCGAAGGTGCCGTGCGTTTCGAGCGTGAGGGCGAAGCGTTCCTGGCGATTGCTCAGCCATTGGAAAGTCTGGGCTGGGTGCTGGTCAGTGAAGTGCCGGAGGCAGAAATCTTCGCAGAGGCTCGCCGCACGCTGTGGACCATCAGCCTGATCGGTGCCTGTATTGCACTGTTCTTCCTTGGCCTCGTCGTGCTGCTGGCGCGAGGGCTGGTCAAGCCGATCCGCCAGGTCACCAACGCTCTCGTCGAAATCGGTGGTGGCGGTGGCGATCTCACCCGTCGTCTGGACGAGAGCCGGGCCGACGAACTTGGCGATTTGGCGCGCGGCTTCAACCGCTTCATTGGCAGTCTTCGTGAACTTATCGGCGACGTGTTGAACACCAGTCAGCAGTTGCGCACGGCTGTTGGTCAGGTGGCGCAGGTTGTCGACAACACCGCGACACGCGCAGGTCGGCAGCACGAAATGACTGACATGGTCGCTACAGCTGTGCATGAAATGGGGTTGACCGTCCAGGAAATCGCGCAGAATGCCAGCAGTGCCGCCCAGGCCTCGCAAGGTGCACGTAGCGAGGCGATGGAGGCGCGCAAGGTGGTCAACGACTCCATTGCGCATATCGAAAAGATGTCCGGCGAGATAGGTCATGCTGCTGAGTCGGTTACCGATCTGGCGCAACAGGTTGCCTCCATCGACAAGGTACTGGCGGTGATCCGCAGCATTTCCGAGCAGACCAACCTGCTGGCCTTGAACGCAGCCATCGAGGCTGCGCGCGCCGGGGAGATGGGCCGAGGCTTTGCTGTCGTCGCCGACGAAGTACGCACCCTGGCCAGTCGTACTCAAGCTTCGACCGACGAAATTCAGAACATGATTCAGGGCCTCAAAAGCGGTGCTGAAAACGCAGTCAGTTCGATGCACGCAGGGCAGGCTGCGACGGGTACCGGCGTGCAAGCCAGCCAGCGTACCGGTCAGTCGCTTGGCGCGATTACCGAGCAGGTCGAAGCGATCAGCGATATGAACACGCAGGTTGCCGCCGCAACCGAGGAGCAAAGCAGCGTGACCGAGGAGATCACCCGCAACGTGCAAGGTATTGCTGACCTGGCCCAGGCTACGGCCAGTGATGTGCAGGGATGTCGAGAAGACTGCCATGAGCTTAGTCGCCTGGCCGATGATCTCAGCCGGCAGATGAGCAGCTTCAAGCTTTGACCTCAGCGGCGTGCGCGCTTGCTGTGCAGGCGCGCACGCCGCTGCGGTACAAAACCGAGAGCCACAAAAAAAGCAGCCTTGCGGCTGCTTTTTTCATTCCGCTGTTGCGGCAGTCCGGTTAGAAGTGCGCTTTGACCAGCAGGCTGGCGGTGTTCTGGTTGGTCCCGCCGACCAGATCGCTTACAAAGCCGCCGTCTTCGATGCCGTACTTGTCGGACCAGTAGTCGTATTCGATACCGACATAGAGTTTGCCCGGCTCGCCATCCAGCGCCTTGCCCAGGTCGTACTTGATCTGCGGGTTGATGTGCAGATTCTTCGACATAAAGTCGCCGCTGCGTTCCGATCCGGCATCGTTGACCACCCAATCGATGAAGCCGTCGAACAGGATGTCCGATTTGCCAACCGGGAAGGTCATGGCCCAGGTCGGTGTCACCTGCCACTGGCCGGACGCTCTGCGCGTGGTGCCGTCGGGTTTGCGGTAGTAGACGTTAATGGCCAGACGATCGAAGCCGGGCACATCGAGATCGACCGCGGGGCCGAGCAGGTAAGTCTGATTGGGCCGACCGGCGCTGCTTTCGCCGCGCTCGTAGGTGGCTGCCAGCAATACGTCCTTGACCGGACCGAAACTCAGGTCATGGCCGCTCAGTTTGCCAAATGACAATCGCGGGCTGAACTCACCGTAGTACGTGTGTCCATCGTCACCGGACAGGCCGTTGTACCACTTGCTGTCGACGAACAGGAACATGTCGCCCCAGCTCCAGCCACTGGCATGCTCGAAGGTCACGGTTTGCTGGATCTCGCCAGCATCGACCTTGTAATCCTTGCCATAGAGGTAGCTGAGGCTGTTGTTCTGCCAGTGAAGCATGCCATCGGCAAAGGCCGGGGCGGACAGCAGGCAGCCGGCGAGCGCCAGCGACAGGGAAGTACGCTTGAAGGTCATGTTGATACCTTTGGTTTTGTTGTTGTGATGAATGTGGGGCAGCGCCCGGCTCGCACGCCGGGCGCAGAGGCGATCAGCCTGTAGGCGTCAGCTGAGCAGAAGGATCCGAGGTGGTGGCCTTCGGATGGACCTTGGTGTAATCAGGAATATTCACAGCCAGGGTGTTGGTGCCGACCGTGTCCTCGACCAGGTTGTCCGGATCGTAGTCATCCATTTCCTCGGGTTCGCGCGGCAGGAAGAAGTTGAGCAGGATCGCGCTGAACGCACCGATGGTGATGGGTGAGCCAAAAATGTTTTTCAGCACATCGGGCAAATTGGTCAGCACTTCTGGTACCGCCGCCACGCCCAGGCCGAGCCCCAACGAAATGGCCACGATCAGCATGTTGCGTCGATTGAGGCCCGCTTCAGCCAGGATCTTGATTCCGGCGATGGCGACCGTGCCAAACATGATCAATGTGGCGCCACCCAGTACCGGCTTGGGCATCAGTTGCAGTACACCGCCAACTACGGGAAACAGCGCCAGCAAGATCAGAATCACCGCGATATACAGGCCCACATGACGGCTTGCCACGCCAGTCAGCTGTATCACGCCGTTGTTCTGGCTGAAGGTGGTCATTGGCAGGCTGTTGAAGGTGGCGGCCAGCAGCGAACTGCAACCATCACCCAGGATGCCGCCCTTGATCCGCTTCATGTACAGCGGGCCCTTGACCGGCTGGCGGGAAATCATTGAGTTGGCGGTCAGATCGCCAGCGGTTTCCAACGGTGTGATCAGAAAGATGACTGCAACAGGGATGAACGCCATCCAGTCGAAGGCAAAGCCGAACTTGAACGGTTGCGGCACGCTGACAGCTGGCAAAGCAGCGAGGCTGGAAAAATCGACCATGCCCATCATCCAGGCGGCAGCGTAGCCGACCACCAACGCGACGATGACGGCTGACAAGCGCAGCAGTGGGATGCCGAAGCGGTTAAGGACGATGATGGTGCCAAGCACCAGCCCGGCCAGCGCCAGATTCTGCAGAGCGCCAGGGTTCTCAACGCCGTAGCCGCCGGCGATGTCTGTCATCGAGACCTTGATCAGCGAGAGGCCCATCAGGCTGATGATGGTGCCGGTGACCACGGGCGTGATGATTCGTCGCAGCTTATCGATATAGCGGCTGACGGCGATTTCGACGAAGGCAGCGCAAAAGCCAACGCCGAACAGTGTGGCCAGTATTTCCTCCGGGCTGCCGCCTCGATTCTTCACGATAAAGCCGGCCGCCAGAATCACACTGAGAAAGCCGAAGCTGGTGCCCTGGAGGCAGAGCATACCGGCCCCGATAGGGCCTACACGCTTGGCCTGGATGAAGGTACCAATACCGGATACGAACAGCGCCATGCTGACGAGATAGGGTACGTAGTCGCCTAGCCCCAGCACGCTGCCGATGATCAGGGTTGGCGTGATGACGCCGACGAAGCTGGCGAGTACGTGCTGTATCGCGGCGAAGGTAGCGTGGATCGGACCCGGGCGATCTTCGAGCTGGTAGATCAGGTCCTGGTTGGGAGCGTCACCGCTCCTGGATTCGGTTGCGGTCATGAGTCAAGCCTGCCATTCGTTATTGTTCGGTCATGGGCTTCCGAGGCTGCACGGACCTCGTAGCCTGACCGGCGAAAAGCTGTTCGATCGGTCAGGTTGGGCTCGACTATAGCAACCTGTGAACAGCTCTTGAAACAATAAATTTATGGATTGTGCACAATTATGACGAGTGAGCATGGGTGCCTCGCTGCTGTGCCCCTTCGCAGAGCCTTCAACGACTGGCCTGAAGTTCTCGGGAAACGTTCTCGGCCAGCCCGGCGCCTGCTTCGCTCATCGTGAGATAGGTACGATCCGCTCCGGCTTCCTCGATCTGTTGGGCGATATCTTCATACAAAGCGTGTGAGACGATCAGCCCTTCGAACCCTTTGCCACGCAGCTTGCGCGTGGAGATGATCTTGGCTTCCGCGTCGTTCATCGCCAGGATGACCGCCTCGACCTTGTTCATCTCCAGGCTCTCCCAGAAGATCTGGTCTTCGGCATCGGCGAACAGCACGTGGCGACCTTTTTCGCTGCTCTTTTCTACCGTTACCGGGTCTGAGTCGAGGCTGATCAGTCGCCAGCCCTGCTCTTGCAGGTGATCGTAAGCAGCGCGTCCGGTACGGCCCATGCCCATGATCAGGATTTGCGCGTCGCCAAGAGACACAGGCTGTTCGTCTGGGTGACGCGTGTTGCGCTCCAGCGGAATCAGCCGCCTGGCGAGGCGATCATAAAGCGGATGCGAGATGCGATTAAGCTGCGCGGAAATAACGAATGACAAGGCCACCGTGATCGCCAACGGCGTGAGCCATTGCGGCAGCACGACGCTCGCGACGATGAGCCCGAACTCACTGTAGTTGGTCAGGCTCGATGCACTGAGAAATGCGCTACGCGCGCGCAGGCGGAACAGCAGGAACAGAAAGAAGAACAGTGCGCCCTTGAGCGGCAACAGCAAGGCAACCGCGCCGGCGAAGAGCATGGCGTTCATGTCCGGCAGCCCGCCGATGCCGATCTGCAGGAAGAAGCCGACCAGAAAGACTTCCTTGATCGCCCATAGTGAGTTGGATAGCTCGGTGGCGCGCTTGTGCTTGGCCAGCATCGCACCGAAGGCCAGCGCCCCTAACTCGGAGCTGAGGCCCACGTACTCAAAGCCGAGGCCGCCGGCAACCAGCGCCAGCATCAACCCGAGCAACACCATCAACTCCTCATGGCCGCTGTAGTCGAGCAGGCGGAACAGCAACGGACGCAGCAGCGGAAGGCCGAACACCAGCAGTGCCCAGGCCGACGGCACCTTGCCGCTGGCAATGCTCATCACGACCAGGGCAATCAGGTCCTGAATGATCAGTACGCCAATGGCGACCCGGCCATGAAAAGCTTTGAGCTCGCGCTTGCCTTCGAGCACCTTGGCTGCAAGCACAGTGCTGGAAAACGAGAGCGCAATCGCTAGCAGCACGCTTTCGCGCCAACTGGTTTCGAGAAACACAAGGATCGCAGGGAGCACCACCAGGCTGGATATGCCGAAGTGCAGCAAACTGCTACCGATCACCTCACGCCGCACCAGGTTGCTCAGCTTGAGCTTGAGGCCAACGGTGAATAGCAGGAGCAGCACGCCCAGGTGCGCGAGGTGTTCAAGGATCACGCTATCGGTCGGGCCGACGCCGACGCTATCACCAAAGGCGGCGAGGGCAAAGCCGGCGCCGAGATAGCCAATCAGAGGCGGTAGCCCGATCGAGCGTGCCGCGAGCCCGAGGATGAATGCAAAGGCGATCCAGGTTGCTTCAATCATGGGTCTATCCTTCTCATTCAGGCAGGGGCATTGAGGGGCCGGCCATTCTAACGGTGGTACGTTGCTTGTCGAGTGTCGGGCCGTAGCGGGAAAAAGCAAGCCGGGGAACAAGCAGGCCCGCACATGGCGGGCCTTGAAAGGGACTCGGACCGGGCTCGTCAGTGATGCGCGGCGCCGGTGAGCGCCTGGCGCTCGGCCCCGCCGAGGACGTTGAACAGCAGGTTGAGCGTCACGGCGCTGAGGGTCGCCAGGGCAATACCGCTATGGGTGATCGGCTCCATCCAGTGTGGCAAGTGCGCAAAGAACTCGGGGCGTACCACCGGCACCATCCCCAGCCCGATACTCACAGCAACAAGCAGTTGGTTGCGACGGTCACCAATGTCGGCCTCCTGAAGAATCTTGATGCCCGTGGCGGCGACCATGCCAAACATGGCGATGCCGGCGCCGCCCAGCACTGCCGCTGGAATTGAAGCCACCATGAATGCTGCTTTTGGTAGCAGGCTGAGGCTGATGAGGAACAGCCCGGCAATTGCAGTGACATAGCGGCTGCGCACGCCGGTCATCTGCACCAGTCCGATGTTCTGGGCGAACGACGAATGGGTAAAGGTGTTCATGAAGCCAGCCAAAAACGTCGCGCCGGCATCGCACAGCAGGCCGCGGCGCAGCTGCTTTTGGTCAACCTCCTGGCCGGTGATCTTGCCCAGCGCGAGAAACATGCCGGCAGACTCGACAAAGATGATCACGACTACCAGGCACATCGACAGTATTGGCGCGAGCAGAAACTGTGGCGCGCCGAAGTGATTCGGCGTGACGACCTGGAATGTCGGCGCAGCGCTGATGCCGGAAAGATCCACCATCCCCAGGCTGCCGGCCAGTACATAGCCCAGAGCCATCCCCACAAGCACCGAAACGTTGACCCAGAAGCCGCGCATGAACTGGTTGATCAGCAGAATCACCGCCAGCACCGCTGCCGCTACACCTAGGTAGGGTAGGGCGCCGAACTGGCCGGTGCCGCTGCCGCCGCCCGCCCAGTTCACCGCGACCGGGAACAGCGAAAGGCCAATGGCCGTAATCACGGTGCCGGTGACCAGCGGTGGAAACAGACGCACGATCTTGCATACGAAAGGCGCAATCAGCAGCCCGAAGAAACCGGCTGCGATGGTCGCACCGAAAATACCGGTCATGCCCACGCCCGGCATGCCTGCCATCACAACCATGCTGCTGACCGCAGCGAAGCTGGCGCCCATCATCACCGGCATCCGGATGCCCACCGGCCCTATGCCCATCGACTGCACGACCGTGGCAATGCCGGCCACCAGCAGATCGGCGTTGATCAGAAAGGCGATCTCCTCACGAGACAGCCCGGCTGCCTGGCCCACGATCAGCGGGACGGCCACCGCGCCGCCATACATCAGCAGCACGTGCTGGAAGCTCACCAGCAGCATCTGCAGCAAGGGCAGCCGTTTCTCCGTAGCTGGTGCGGTCTCCCGCTCGGTCACATCGTTCATGCAAAACACCTCGGACGCTTTTGTTATTGGATGGTCGCGTGGTCCCGCCGAACGTGCGGAACCGGATATAGGGTGCTCGGGGTATCGGCTGTCGCCGTCCGCTGGGCTTGATCTCGGGGCGAGCTGGTACCTCAGTAGTGTTGCGTCGCTAGATCATCGAGCGGGTGAAAAAAAGCCGCGCTCGGAAGCGCGGCTGGTGAGCGGCGATCAGTCGATCGGCGCGCCTTTGTCGATCCAGGCGCCGAGCAGGTCGCGCTCGTCCTGGGTCATATTGGTCATGTTGCCCAGCGGCATGATCTGGCTGGCCACGGCCTGCGCGTGGATCTTCGCGGCTTGCTGACGAATCTGTTCCGGCGTGTCGAACATCACGCCTGCTGGCGCTGCGCTGAAGAGCGGGCTGCTCGGCTGAGCGGCGTGGCAGACAGTGCAGCGCTCGTTGATGATCCGATGGACTTCGACGAATTCGCTGTTGCCACCCTGTTCGGCTGGTGCAGAGCCCGTCGTGCCGGCTTGCTCGGCCGGCGCTGCCGCAGCGGCCTGTTGAGCTTCGATGCTCTGCTCGCGAGGGCTGGTCGGCACTGCATTGGGCACGCCGCCCTGGCGATTTGGCGCTGTAACGAATGCCAGGCAGATCATGCCTACAGCCGCCGCCGGCAACGCCCAGGCAAAGCGATTGCTGTCATGGCGGGTGTTGAAGTAGTGGCGTACCAGTACGGCCAGAACCGAGATACCGGCCAGGATCAGCCAGTTGTACTGGCTGCCGTAGGTGCTCGGGAAGTGGTTGCTGATCATGATGAACAGCACCGGCAGGGTGAAGTAGTTGTTGTGGCGCGAACGCAACAGGCCCTTTGCGGGAAGGACCGGGTCTGGCGTCCGGTTCTGCTCGATAGCGGCAACCAGTGCACGTTGTGCCGGCATGATGATGCGGAACACGTTGCCTACCATGATGGTGCCGATCAGCGCGCCGGTATGGATATAGGCCGCACGACCGCTGAATACCTGTGAATAGGCCCAGGCCGCGAAGATCACCAGTACAAACAGCACCAGGCCAAGCAGTGCGGGCTTCTTTCCCAGGGGCGAGTCGCAGAGCAGGTCATAAACGAACCAGCCGACGATCAGCGAGCCGAAGCCGATGGCGATTGCCATGGCGGGGGCCATGTCGCTGCCTGGAGCGATCAGGTAGAGGGTGGGGTTGAGGTAATACACGACCATCAGCAGGGTCACGCCTGACAGCCAGGTGGTGTAGGCCTCCCACTTGAACCAGTGGAGGTTGTCCGGCATCTGTGGCGGTGCCAGCTTGTACTTTTCCAGGTGGTAGATGCCGCCGCCATGGATTGCCCAGAGGTCACCGGACAGGCCATCACGGGGATTGGCGCGGTTAAGGTTGTTTTCCAGCCAGACGAAGTAGAACGAGGCACCGATCCAGGCGATGCCAACGATCATGTGTATCCAGCGAATACTCAGGTTCAACCATTCGGTCAGATGTGCTTCCACGATAATTACCTCTTGCACGGCTGGCACGCCAACCGTTGTTTCTTCTTATTCGACTCGTCGCAAGTGTCCCGCTTGTTCTGAAGCATGCATGTCCGGTGCCGGCTAGCCTCAGCTGCGCCGATCATGCCCTCGGTGATCAATCGGTTACCTGGTCTGAGTCCCGGTGGGGTCGAGGAGAAGCTGCGCTTCCTCGGTGAAAAAATGCTCGTCGCAGTTGTTGCCAGAACCGCTGCGATCGACCACCAGGAATTCATCCCGCTTTTCGATCGTCAGCACCGGGTGGTGCCAGACGCCGCGGTGGTAATTGACGCCCTGCCTGCCGTTGCTGCGGAAGGCGCGGACGTTGCCCGGTACAGGTGCATCGCCAAGTGGCGCGACCACGACCAGAAAGGGGTTGCCGAGCAGCGGAATGAACGCCTGGCTGCCCTGCGGGTGTCTTTCGAGCATGCGAATGACCAGCGGCATTTCCAGCGCGTCGGCGGCGAAGATGCTGATGATGGCCTGGTCATCAGGCTGCGCGGTCTCTACCGTCGCCAGTTTGTGATACCGGCGGGTTGAACCGTTATTGATCATGAAGTAGTCGCTGCCTTCGGTTTCGATGACATCACCGAAGGGGGCGAAGGCTTCTTTGGTCAACGGTTCTATCTTGAGTGTGCGCATGCGGTGCTCGTTGTCTGGACTAGGTAGGAGCGCGCTTGCTCGCGATCCTGGGTTGGAGTCATTCGCGAGCAAGCTCGCGCCTACAGTGGTTCGTGTCTTACGTCTGGAGCGAGATCTTGCCGACACCGCCTCAGGGCGGTTAGCGCACCGTCGTTGTGTTTCTGTTCGAGTCGCCGATGGTTTCTCGCTTACATCGCCTGCAGACGAAAGAGGGCAATCTTGTTGATTTCAGCCAGGGCGCGGGCGAATTCCTGCTCTTGCGAGTTGTGCATACGCTCCTCGAACGCCGCCAGGATCTGGTGCCGGTTGCTGCCCTTGACCGCCATGATGAAGATGAAGCCGAACTTGGCTTTATAGGCATCGTTCAGTTCGGTAAATCGGGAGAACTCTTCGGGCGTACATTCGTGAATGCCTGCGCCGGCCTGCTCGGCGGTGCTTGATGCGGTCAGCTCTCCGCGCACCGCTGCCTTTCCTGCAAGGTCCGGGTGGGCGTTGATCAGTGCAAGCTGGGTGTCGCGGTGAGCTGCCAGCATGGCCTGCGACATGCGTTCATGCATCACTTCGACGTAGTCCAGCGTCTCGTCGACGCCGGCTTGGTAAACGGTGTCGGCAACCCAGGGCGAATGCTCGTAGACATCCGCGAAGGTGGCGATGAAAGCGTCGCGGTCCAGCGTGGACGGTTTGATGGTCTTGAAGGGTGTCATTGGCTGCGCTCCTGAGTTAAGGGATGGGTCGAGTGCCAGTGGCGGGCGATGTCAACGCGGCGGGCGAACCACACCTGCTCATGGCCCTTGGCGTACTCGACGAAGCGCTGCAGCGCGGCCAGGCGTGCGGGGCGGCCCAGCAGACGGCAGTGCATGCCAATGGACAGCATCTTTGGCGCACCCTCACAGCCTTCCGCATAGAGCACGTCGAATGCGTCCTTCAGGTATTCGAAGAAATCGTCACCCTTGTTGAAGCCCTGAACCTGGGTGAAGCGCATGTCGTTGGTGTCCAGCGTGTACGGGATCACCAGGTGCGGCTTGGCGGGCGTCGATTCCGGGTCCCAGTAGGGCAGGTCATCGTCGTAGGTGTCAGAGTCATAGAGGAAGCCGCCGTCCTCTCGTACCAGGCGACGGGTGTTTGGACCGGTACGGCCGGTATACCAACCCAGCGGACGTTCGCCGGTAATGTCGGTGAGGATGCGGATGGCCTCGAGCATGTGCTCGCGCTCCTGCGCCTCATCCATGTACTGATAGTCGATCCAGCGATAGCCATGGCTGCAGATCTCGTGACCGTCGGCAACCATGGCCTTGATCACGTCCGGGTGGCGCTGCGCCGCCATCGCTACGGCGAAGATGGTGAGCGGAATATCGAACTTGCGAAACAGCTTGAGCAGGCGCCACACGCCGGCACGGCTACCGTATTCGTAGAGCGACTCCATGCTCATGTTGCGCACGCCTTGCAACGGCTGGGCTGAGACCATCTCCGACAGGAAGGCCTCGGACTCCTTGTCACCATGCAGTACGCAGCGCTCGCCGCCTTCTTCATAGTTGAGTACGAAGGACAGCGCGATACGGGCATCGCCCGGCCATTGTGGATGGGGTGGGTTCTCGGCATAGCCGATAAGGTCGCGGGAGTAGTCGGCGCTCACTGTTGTTATTCCTTGTTTGACCCATGGGTCGCCGTTGTAGGCGCGGGCGACCGGTATGGGTCAATTGTATACAAAACGTTTTTCATTTTGTAAATCAGAAATCGTGAAATTCATTGAGCTCCTCTGTTGAGATGGCTCTTTGGTCACGCTGCGCAAAGCCCTTTTGGCGAATTGAGGCTGGGCTCAGGAATTAACGACTGGAAGTCGAGCCAGAAAATGGCAGGATAGATTGTGTACAAAAATTCTGAAAACTGTCTTGGTTTTATTGATCGAGATGCTATGCTCGACCCAGCTCCACTCACCACTACAAGAGGAGGCGAGCATTGGCGGGCGATCCGCGATGCTTTGATCTATGGGACGTTTGACTACTCATGTACTGGATGCAGCCCATGGTTGCCCTGGCAGCAATATCCGCATTGAACTCTTTCGCGTCGAAGGCGAGCGTATCGAGCTGGTGACGACTCGCCAGACAAACAGCGATGGCCGTTGCGATTCGCCTCTGCTGGATGGCGACGACTATCGTTCCGGTGTCTATCAGCTGCAGTTTTCTGCTGGCGACTATTACCGAGCGCGTGGCGTAACACTGCCCGAACCGGCATTTCTGGATGTGGTGGTGCTGCGCTTTGGTATCAGTGCCGAGCAAGACCATTACCACGTGCCATTGCTGATTTCGCCGTACAGCTACTCGACCTATCGCGGTAGCTGATTACACCTGTCGCGCACGCAACGGCGCGGCAGTACTTCTCCCATGCGTGACTTTGACTCCCCTGAGTCCCTCGGCCCGCCTCTATCGGCGGGTTTTTTTTTGTTGGGTGCGGTGGGCGTTCCGTTGTAGGAGCGAGCTTGCCTGCGGCGCTTTTAGCTACTCAGGAAAAAGCGAATGTGTTTCAAGAGGCAGTTGTCATGCCAGAGGCCATACGCGCCGCATGTCTCAACTGCCGATCCTTCAGCGGCTCATCAAAGAAACCGCACCAGCGCTCCCAAACAGCGCGGCGCTGGTCCGGTTGAACCAGATCTGCCCTTTGCCGGTGCGCAGATAGTGCGCCGCGCCATGGGCCCCCAGCCCATAGGCCAGTTTGCAGCAGAGATCCAGTACCGCTCAGGTCAGAATCATGAGCAGCAACTGGGGCATGAACGCACGGTCAGGGCTTAGAAACTGCGGCAGGAATGCGGCAAAGAACACGATGTCCTTGGGGTTGCTGGCACCCAACATGAATGCTCGCCAGCACAGCTGGCGAACCCGCGGGTTGCCCTCGACGGTGGTCATGCCGTGCCCACTGGTCGGTTGACGCGACTGCACCCAGCTCCAGGACGAAAAGGTAGAGGCCGCCGACGATTTTCAGAGCGCTGAACGCTCGATCCGAGGCCAGTAGCAGCGCACCCAGTCCCATCGCCGATGCACTGAGCAGGCAGATCGAGGCGCTGACGCCGCCGACAAACGCTGGCCACGAACGACGCAACCCGTAGTTGAGACTGTTGCTGATATCAGTCGAGACAGCGGGCTGGGGATTAGAATGACCACTAGCGTCGCGCTCGCGAACAACAACCAGGTTTCTGGGCTCATCTCAGTGCTCTTCGGCAGGCTGACGGTTTACAAAATCATGCCAGGTCTACAAGCCCTGTACCGCATCGCTGAAACAACAAAGGCCCCACCGCCGTAGCGATGAGGCCTTCCACCACTCAGCCTTACAAGAAGGCGAACTTGGCGATGAAGATCACGCACAACACATACAGGCTGATCGAGACCTTGTCGCGCTGTCCGGTCAAAAGCTTCAGCGTCGCATAGGTCAGGAAGCCCAGCGCGATGCCATTGGCGATGGAAAAGGTCAACGGCATCATTACCACGGTGACAATCGCCGGGATGGTATCGGTGTGGTCCTTCCAGTCGATATGCGCCATGCCGCTCATCATCAGCATCGCAACATAGATCAGCGCGCCGGCGGTGGCATAGGCCGGGATCATGCCGGCCAAGGGTGCGAAGAACATTGCGATCAGGAAAAGGGCGCCGACCGTGACAGCGGTGAGCCCGGTTCGACCACCCGCGGCAACGCCCGAGGCGCTTTCTACGTAACTGGTAACAGGCGGGCAGCCGACCAGGGCGCCTGCAACGCTTGAGGTGCTATCGGCCTTTAGCGCGCGGGATAGGTTCTGGATCTTGCCGTCGTCGTCGACCAGGTTGGCGCGGTGTGCGACCCCCATCAGCGTGCCAGCGGTGTCGAACATGTTCACGAAGAGAAAGGCCAGAATCACGCTGACCATGGCGACATTCAGCGCGCCGGCGATATCCATCGCCAACCAGGTCGGCGCCAGGCTGGGCGGCATCGAGACCAGGCCGTTGTATTCGACCAGGCCCATCGCCCAGCCAATACCGGTTACTACCAGCATGCTCAGCAGGATCGCGCCGAAAACGTTGCGGTGGCTGAGCACGGCAATCATCAGAAAGCAGACCGCTGCCAGCAGCGCGGTGTGGTCTCCGAATGAGCCCATGGTCAGTAGCGTGGCCGGGCTGTCGACCACGATGCCTGCCGTTTTCAACCCAATAAGGCCTAGGAACAACCCAACCCCGGCACCCATGGCGAAACGCAGGCTCATCGGGATGCTGTTGAGAAGCCACTCGCGCAGGCGGGACAGGCTCATGATCATGAACAGGATGCCGGAGAGAAACACTGCGCCCAACGCGATCTGCCAGCTGTATCCCATTTCGCCGACAACGGTATAGGTAAAAAACGCGTTCAGGCCCATGCCCGGCGCCAGACCTACCGGCCAGTTGGCGTACAGGCCCATCAACAGACAGCCGAGCGCCGCACCGATACAGGTCGCGACAAATGCTGCACCGTGGTCGATACCTGCATCAGCCATGATGTTGGGGTTGACGAAGATGATGTAGGCCATGGTGACGAAGGTCGTCAGTCCAGCGAGCATTTCGGTTTTGATGCTGGTCTGGTGGGCGCTGAGTTTGAAGAAACGGTCGAGCAAGCCGGGATTCTGCGGCTGCACGCCGAGGGTGGGCTGTTCCTGCTTGGTACTTTCCACAAGGTGTTCCTCATCGTTCTTGTTGTCTATCACCTAGAGCGGCGCTCTTGAGGGCAGGTGATGGTGAGGGCTCGTCCTGTTCGGATTTTTTGACCGAAAGGTCAGGAAGGCTTGTCGCGATTATGCTTTTGTATACAAAAAATGCAACACGATTCGCGGTGAATCTGGATTATGAGCAGAGGCTGAGCGGGACGAGGTTATGGATAGCGAATTGCAAATGCACAACGTGCATTCTGCTAACGAGAACTAGCATCTTGATTGTGCACAATTATTTTCGATTTATTTCGCTGTTTAAGCTTCGGCCACTGCCAGCCGGGGCCTGAAGGCAGTAAAGTTCGGTCTGCCGATAATTCCGACGCGAGTCACCATGAACGAACAGTTGCAGCCTCTGAAGAAGCCGACACGAAGCGGCAAGGCCCGTACCGGGACCCAGGACGACATCGTTTACGCCCACATCTTTGATGCAATCCTCGAACAGCGGCTGGCGCCGGGCACCAAGCTCAGCGAAGAGGCGTTGGGTGAGATCTTCGGCGTGAGTCGCACCATCATTCGTCGTGCCTTGTCACGGCTCGCCCATGAAGGCGTCGTTTTGCTGCGACCCAACCGAGGCGCTGTGGTTGCCAGCCCGAGCGTGGAGGAAGCGCGGCAGATCTTCTTCGCGCGCCGGCTTGTCGAACGCGCCATCACCGAACTCGCCGTGCAACACGCCAGCGCCGAACAGCTAGGTGAGTTGCGGCAGATGGTGACCGACGAGCAGGATTGTTTCGCTCGTGGCGATCGCGGGGCCGGAATTCGTCTTTCTGGCGAGTTCCATTTGAAGCTGGCCGAAGCCGCTAAAAATGCGCCTTTGGTGAGTTTCCAGCGCAGTCTGGTATCGCAGACTTCGCTGATCATCGCGCAGTATGAAAGCGGCAACCGCTCGCATTGCTCCTTTGATGAACACAACGAGCTGATCGATGCTATCGCCGCGCGCGACAGCGAAAAGGCGGTGCGCCTGATGATGCATCACATGGATCATATCGACAGCAAGCTCAACCTCGATGAAGACAGCGCGTCGGATGACCTGCACGCGGTGTTCTCACACCTGACCCTTGCAAAGAAAAAGCCGCGTAGCGCTCGCTAGACATCCGGCCGTTTCCCCGCGCCGATGCGTTCTGCGTCGGCGCTTTTACAGCAACACCCGCCAATCACTTCTGTTGATCAGTGTGCCGAGCCTCCCCGCAGCCCCATAGTTACGCTTGTATCCACTATGCCGCTCAGCGCATAACGCCGCGGCTGCTGCTACCGCATCAAGATTACGCAAAGATATTGAATGACGGGTCACGCATTGCACGATAGTCGTTGGTGCGCATAATGTTATGTTATAACTCCATACATAGCGTGGATTGATGTCGCTCATTGCCGAGCTGAAAGCAGCTGAAGCGTTGCGGACAGAACAAGAGGCACGTTGTCGATCCGCTGATTTCTGACCTTCGAGGTGATGATGATCGAGTGTCATGGCTTGCAGTGGGGCGCTGGCGGACGCGCGCTTACGCCACCGCTTGATTTGCAGTTGACCGCAGGCAGCCTGACCGCGGTAATCGGTAGCAACGGTTCCGGAAAAAGCAGCCTGCTCAAGGTGATCGCCGGGTTGGACCGACCATTGGCGGGGAAAATCACTTGCGAGGTCCCGCTTATGGGCGGCGTGGCCTATCTGCCACAGCAGCAGCACGTGGATCGGCAGTTTCCCATTCGCTTGGCAGAACTGGTGAGTGCTGGGTTATGGCGCAGCCGCCTTGGGCGTAGCGAAAAGCGGATACGTCTGCACAAGGTGCTGAGTGACTGGGGTTTGCTCGACCTGCAATCGCAGGGACTTCATGCGCTATCCGGCGGCGAGCTGCAGCGTGCGTTGCTAGCGCGGCTGAGCCTGACCGATGCCCGGGTGCTGTTGCTCGACGAACCCGAAGCGGCGCTGGACGATGTTGGGCTGCGACTGCTCTGGCAGCACATCGAGCGTTGGCAGCGCGAGGGCAGGACGCTGGTATTGGTCAGTCATAATCTTGCTGGGCTAAGTCATCACAACTGTGATGGGTTGCTGGTCGCTCGCAGCGGTTGCATCAAGGCACCGATCCGCCAGTTCGCGGACGAGCGGCAACGGCTCGGGCTGGTCGCGTGACGCCAGACATCCTCTGGGCGCCTTTCAGCGAATTTGCATTCATGCGCAGGGCCTTGTTCGGCAGCGTTACGCTGGCGTGCAGTGCCGGGCCGCTGGGCGTCTTTCTGATTCTGCGGCGGATGAGCCTGATGGGTGACGCCATCGCCCACGGCATCCTGCCCGGTGCAGCGCTGGCATTCTGGCTGTTCGGCCTGAGCCTGCCCGCGCTGACCGCAGGTGGTCTGGTGGCCGGCCTGGGTATGGCCGGCGCGGCGGCCTGGATCACGCGGCGTACCGGGCTGCGCGAGGACGCCAGCCTCGCCGCGCTGTACCCCATATCTCTGGCCAGCGGCGTGCTGCTACTCGGGCTGGCCGGGCGAAAGCTGGATCTGTTGCACCTGTTGTTCGGCTCGGCGCTGGCGGTTGATACGCCCACGCTGTACGGCATGCTCGGTACGGCCGGATTCAGTCTGCTCGTGCTCATGCTGATCTACCGCGCCCTGGCGCTCGATAGCCTTGATCCGCTGTTCCTACGCAGCGTCAGCCGGTATGGAGCGTTGGCGCATGCCGCCTTTCTGACGCTGGTGGTGCTCAATCTGGTGATCGGCTTTCAGGCCATCGGCGCGTTGATGGTGGTGGGGCTGATGATGCTGCCTGCCGCTGCGGCGCGATTCTGGAGCCGGCGACTGCTGATCCTGCTACCGCTTGCTGCCCTGATCGGCGCGGTATGCGTGTGGCTGGGGCTGTTGCTTTCCTTCTATGCAAACCTGCCCAGCGGGCCATGCATCGTGCTCTTGGCTGGCTTCTTCTATCTGTTTTCGGTGGTAGCCGGCCCGGTTCATGGCCTGCTGCGCTCAACGTCTTTTCCAATGACCGTTTGAGGTGTTCATCATGCGTTACCTGCTTTTCACGCTGGCCCTGTGGCTCCCGTTCTCACTGCATGCGGCTGACAAGCTGAACGTGGTGACGAGCTTCAGCATCCTGGAGGATTTGACCCGTGAAGTGGGCGGCGATCATATCGAACTCACCAATCTGGTTGATGCCGACGCTGATGCTCATGTCTACGAGCCCAGCCCTGACGATGCCAAGGCCTTGCTACGTGCGGACCTGATCGTTGCCAACGGCCTCGGCTTCGAACCCTGGCTGGCGCGATTGCTGAGTAGCAGCGAGCCTGCCGGCAAGCGGATCAATGCCAGCGCGGGTGTCGTTCCATTGATGCTGGAGGAAGACGGAGAACGAGTCCCAGATCCGCACGCCTGGCAGAGCCTGACCAACGCCGAGATCTACGTGCGCAACATTGCCAAGGCGCTCAGCGAACTGGACCCAGCCCACCGCGATACCTACAACGAGCGCCGCGACGCCTATCTGACCCGCCTGCATGCATTGCTCAAGAAAGCCGATGCGCAGATTGCAGACTTGCCGGCCAGTCAGCGCAAGGTAGTGACCAGCCATGATGCATTTGGTTATCTAGGCCAGGCCTGGCAACTGGAGTTCATCGCGCCACAAGGGCTATCCACCCATGACGAGCCTTCGGCATCCGAGGTAGCAGCGTTGATTCGGCAGATCCGCAGCGAAGGGGTGCGGGCCGTTTTCGTCGAGAATATCCGTGACCCGCGCCTGGTTGAGCAGATCGCAGACGAGGCCGGCGCCAAGGTCGGAGGAACGCTGTATTCGGACGCGCTGGCCAGCGAAGGCCCGGCCAGTACCTATCTCGGCATGTTCGAGCACAACCTCGACACCTTGATGGCAGCGTTGAAGCCGTAGGGTGGATCATCTTCATCGATCCACGCGTTCATCGAGCTTGGTGCCAGCTGGCGGTGGATGTAGAAAGCGACATCGACCCTACGCTGCGGTTGTGGCTTGAGCGTAGGGTGGATCACGCTTTATCGATCCACGCGTTCATTTGCGGTTCGCTGTCACGATGCCTTTCGATGTACCGAGCGGCCGGCCGCATAGGTTTCCTTCACGGCGCGGTCGTCGCCGAGGATCATCAGAGCGAAGAGTTTCTCCTGCAGTGTCGTGGCTTGGCTCAGGCGGTAGTCGATCAGCGGAGTGGCTTTGTAATCGAGCACGACGAAGTCAGCGTCCTTGCCTGGTTGCAGATTCCCGATCTTGTCGTCCAGATAAAGCGCGCGCGCCCCGCCCAGTGTGGCCAGATACAAGGCCTTGAACGCGTCGAGTTTCTGGCCCTGTAGCTGTAGCACCTTGTAGGCCTCATTGAGGCTTTGCAGTTGGGAAAAACTGGTACCGCCGCCGACGTCCGTGCCCAAGCCTACGCGCACGCCGAAGTCCTCAACCTTCGCCAGATCGAACAGCCCACTGCCAAGGAAAAGGTTGGACGTGGGACAGAAGGCCACAGCCGAGCCGGTTTCGCCCAGACGCTTACACTCGTCGTCGCACAGATGGATGCCATGGGCGAACACCGAGCGCGGCCCGATCAGGCCGTGATGGTCATAGACGTCCAGGTAGCCCTTGCGCTCCGGGAACAGCTCCTTGACCCACGCCACTTCCTGCTTGTTCTCGGAGATGTGGGTGTGCATGTACAGATCGGGGAATTCGTTGAGCAGCTTGCCGGCCAGTGTCAGTTGTTCGGGCGTGCTGGTCGGTGCGAAACGTGGGGTGACGGCATAGTGCAGGCGGCCTTTGCCATGCCAGCGCTCGATCAGCGCTTTGCTGTCGGCATAGCCTGATTCGGCCGTGTCGGTAAGGAAGTCCGGTGCATTGCGGTCCATCAGCACTTTGCCGGCGATCATGCGGAGGTCGAGCTTTTCCGCCGCCTCGAAGAAGGCGTCTACTGACTGCTTGTGCACGGTGCCGAATACCAGCGCGGTGGTGGTGCCATTGCGCAGCAACTCTCCGAGAAACAGGTCTGCCTGCTCGCGGGCATGGCTCATGTCGCTGAAGCGGCCCTCGTTGGGAAAGGTGTATGTCTCCAGCCAGTCCAGCAGCTGGGTGCCGTATGAGCCGATTACGCCCACCTGCGGATAGTGAATGTGCGTGTCGACGAATCCTGGGGTGATCAGGGCGTCGGGATATTCGATCACCTCGGTGCCGCTCGCCAAGGTAGGCAGCAGGTCGGTGGCATTACCGATCCGCGCAATCTTCCCATCCTCGACCACCAGCAGGCCGTCGTCGAAATACTCATGGGACTGCTCGATGCCCACCTCGCGCGGGTCGGCGAGGCAGTGGAGCAGGGCGGAGCGGTAGGCTTTAGATTGGGGCATGGTGGTCTCGAAATCGTGGTGTAAGTGTTCCGGCCCGGAATCAACGAGTAATTCCAGAGGCTTGGGTTCTATTCTCTATTCATAGGAGCCAGTTTGCTGGCGAAGCTTTAGCTTGGGTCCATTCGCGAGCAAGCTCGCTCCTACAGCACCGCCGCGCGCCGCGAGCTGATGCCTTGATGCAGTTCAACCCGCCTGCGAGCGGCGCGATGCTGGGACAAGCATGGGTACCGGCTTTTCACCGTCGAGGGTCTTTTCACCAAAGTTGGCGTTATAGGTGGCGATGACCTCACCGGCGATGGACACGGCGATCTCAACCGGCAGCTTGCCCTTCACTTCGGCAATACCCATCGGGCAGCGCATGCGCTGCACCGTTTCGGGTTGGAATCCGCGGTCGCGCAGGCGATGTTCGAACTTGGCGCGCTTGCTTTTGGAGCCAATCAACCCGTAATAGGTGAAATCGCTGCGCTCAAGTATTGCCGCAGTCAGTTCCAGGTCGAGCTGGTGGTTGTGGGTCATGACGATGAAGTAGCTGCCGGCTGGCATGTTCTCTACTTCGTCGACCACATCGTCGCTGACCACCTTGTCCACGCCATGTGGTATCTCGGCGGGAAATTCGTTCTCCCGCGAGTCGATCCAGCGCACCTTGCACGGCAGGCTGGCGAGCAGCGGGACCAGCGCGCGACCCACATGACCGGCGCCGAACACGGCGATATGCGCCTGCGGCTGGCCCATGGGTTCGAACAGCAGCACGGTCGCGCCACCGCAGCACTGGCCAAGGCTCGCGCCCAGGGAGAAACGCTCCAGACGGGTATCGCGGCTGCGGTTTTCCAGCATTTCCCGCGCAATCGCCTGTGCCTTGTATTCCAGATGTCCGCCGCCGATGGTGTCATACAGGCGCTCACGGCTGACCACCATCTTCGAGCCGGCATTTCGCGGTGTTGAGCCGCGCTCTTCGATGATGGTCACCAGCACGCAGGGTTCGCCTCTTTGCTGCAGTTCGGCGAGGGCGTCGATCCAGCTGTTCATGTCTGTTCTCCGATGCCGTATGGCATGCGTTCTTCTTGTATGAGTGCTTACGCGTCCAGTCATCGATCGCGAAGCGGCTCTAGCCGCTTCGGCATGTGTCCAGAAGCTTCGCGAGCAAGCTCGCTCCTACGGGTTGGCGCTGCGGTTGGGAACGATCCCGTACCTGTAGGAGCCAGCTTGCTGGCGAAGCTCTTTGCTCGAAAGCCGCTGCGCGCACTGTCAGTGCTCGGCTTCCACCATGCGTTCCACCGCCGCAGCAGTCCGCTTCAACCTGCGCATCTGCTCCACGCCCCACAGCACCCGCTCGGGCGTTGCTGGCGCATCGATTTTAGGCTGTGCCTTGTAGTCAGCCAGGCTCGCCACGGCATCCTTGATTGCGCACCAGACCGAAATGCCGAGCATGAACGGAGGTTCACCGACCGCCTTTGAATGGAACACCGTGTCCTCGGGGTTCTTGCGGTTCTCGACCAGCTTGACCCGCAGATCAAGCGGCATGTCCGCGACAGCAGGCACCTTGTAGCTTGCAGGGCCGCTGGTCATCAGCTTGCCCTTGTCGTTCCATACCAGCTCTTCCATGGTCAGCCAGCCCATGCCCTGAACGAAGCCGCCTTCGACCTGGCCAATGTCGATGGCCGGGTTCAGCGAGGCGCCGACGTCGTGCAGGATGTCGCTGCGCAGCATCTTGTATTCACCCGTCAGGGTGTCGACGATCACTTCCGAGCACGCCGCGCCGTAGGCGAAGTAGTAGAAAGGACGACCGCGAGCCAGGCTGCGGTCGTAATAGATCTTTGGCGTGCGGTAGAAACCGGTGGACGAGAGCGACACCTGGCCGAAGTAGGCTTGCTGAATCAGCTCATCGAACGACACGTACTGGTTGCGAATACGGACCTGGCCGTTTTTGAACTCAACATCTTCTTCGGTGACCTGATAGTGCCTCGCCGCGAATTCGGTCAGGCGTTGTTTGATGGTCTGCGCGGCATTTTGCGCTGCCTTGCCGTTGAGATCGGTGCCGCTGGAGGCCGCAGTTGGGGAGGTATTCGGGACCTTGTCGGTATTGGTCGCGGTGATCTGGATGCGATCGATATCGACCTGGAAGACCTCGGCCACCACCTGCGCGACCTTGGTGTTCAAGCCCTGGCCCATTTCGGTGCCGCCGTGGTTCAGATGGATGCTGCCGTCGGTGTAGACGTGCACCAGCGCGCCACCCTGGTTGAGAAAGCTGGCGGTAAAGCTGATGCCGAACTTCACAGGCGTCAGCGCTAACCCCTTTTTCAGGATCGGGCTGTTGGCGTTGAACGCGCGGATTTCTTCGCGGCGCCTGGCATAGTCGCTGCTGGATTCGAGTTCGGCGGTCATCTCCTCGAGCATGTTGTGCTCGACGGTCTGGTAGTAGGGCGTGACGTTGCGCTCGGTCTTGCCGTAGTAGTTGCGCTTGCGCACCTCGAGCGGGTCCTTGCCCAGTTCTCGGGCGACGGTATCCATGATCTCCTCGATGGCGACCATGCCTTGCGGGCCGCCGAAACCACGGTAGGCGGTGTTGGAGGCGAGGTTGGTCTTGCAGCGATGGCCGTTGATGGTGGCATCGCCCAGGTAATAGGCATTGTCGGAGTGGAACATGGCGCGGTCGACGATGGAGCCCGAGAGGTCCGGCGAATAACCGCAGTTGCCCGCCAGGTCGATCTCGATACCGTGCAGCAGACCGTCGTCATCGAAGCCGACGTCGTACTCGACATAGAAGGGGTGTCGCTTGCCGGTCATGGTCATGTCTTCCATGCGCGGCAGGCGCATCTTCGTCGGGCGCCCGGTGAGGTGCGCAATCACGGCGCACATGCATGCGGGCCCTGCGGCCTGAGTCTCCTTACCACCGAATCCGCCACCCATGCGGCGCATGTCGATGACGATTTTGTTCATCGAGACGCCCAGCACCTCGGCCACGAGCTTCTGCACTTCGGTAGGGTTTTGCGTCGAGGTGTAGACGATCATGCCGCCGTCCTCGGTCGGCATCACCGATGACACTTGGGTTTCCAGATAGAAATGTTCCTGGCCACCAATGTGCAGGCTGCCCTGCAGACGACGCGGCGCGGCGGCCAACGCCGCGCTGGAGTCACCGCGCTTGTGGGTGTGACTGTCGAGCACGAAGTGCTTCTTGCGCAGCGCATCGACGACGTCGATTACCGGCTCCAGATCTTCGTATTCGATGATGGCTGCCATGGCGGCCTTGCGTGCGGTTTCTAGGCTGTCGGCGGCAACGGCGATGACTGGCTGGCCGACATATTCGACCTTGCCATCGGCCAACAGCGGATCACCGGGCATGACCGCGCCGATGTCCAGCTGACCGGGCACATCCTGTGCGGTGATAGCAATGGCTACGCCAGGCACGTTGTAGCAAGGGTCCGTGTCGATGCTCAGGATCCGGGCATGGGCGCGGTCGCTCATGCGGGCGTAGACGTGCAGCTGATTGGGGAATTCCAGCCGGTCGTCCACGTACACCGCTTCGCCAGTGACGTGCTTGGGCGCGCTGTCGTGCTTGACGCTGCGGCCGACACCGGTGACCAGACCCTGAGTGAACAGGGCGGCGAGCTCTTCCTGGGACTTAGGGTCTTTCATCAGTTATTTCCCCCGATTGCGTTGCTGTCTGAAATCGCCCCAGGCAAGGCGCAGCCTGAAGATAATGGCCACTCCCTTATCAACGGCTGCAACGCCAGTTGGGGCGATTTCAGGCGCAACCCGAAGGGACGGGCCAGGTTGCACACAGCGCTGCGTTGTTCGTCGTTCATTTGGAATACCAAACCTCTCTCCTCACGCCTTGCTCTGTGTGCAAACTGGCGCCGTCGCAACGCGGGAAATAATTGATGACAGACCCCGGGCTTATGCATAGGAAGTGACCCTCGTCTCGTACGCCGGCGCTTGTTGTTCGTGAAAGCATTTGCGCAGCAGGTTCTGGGCGACCAGCAGGCGGTATTCTCGGCTGGCACGGAAATCGGTCAGTGGCGTGAAGTCCTTTTCCAACGCTTCACACGCACGCTCGATGGTGTCGGCATTGAAAGGCGCACCGATCAATGCACGTTCGCAAGATACGGCGCGTTTCGGAATGGCCGCCATGCCGCCGAAAGCGATGCGGGCATCGTCGATAAGGCCGCCTTCGAGTTTCAGGTCGAAGGCCGCGCAGACGGCGGAGATGTCATCGTCCAGACGCTTGGACACCTTGTAGGCGCGGAACACCCGGTTCGGCTGGGCGCGCGGCACGATGATCTTCTCGATGAATTCGCCTTGTTCGCGAGCGGTGACCTTGTAGTCGATGAAGTAATCCTGGAGCAGGAGGGTGCGGCTGTTGTTTCCTTTGCGCAGCACTACTTGGGCACCTAGGGCGATCAGCAAAGGTGGCGAATCGCCGATCGGCGAGGCATTGCCGATGTTGCCGCCAAGCGTGCCCTGGTTGCGAATCTGCAAGGAGGCGAAGCGATGCAGCAGCTCACCGAAGTCCGGGTATTCCTTGGCCAGCACTTCGTAGCAATCGGTAAGCGGTGTGGCTGCGCCGATTTCGATGCTGTTGCCGGTCACTTCGACCTTCTTCATTTCCGCGATATGGCCAACGTAGATCATCACCGGCAGTTCGCGATGGAACTGGGTGACTTCCAGCGCGAGGTCGGTGCCGCCGGCCAGTAGACGGGCGTCGGGGTTGGCGCTGTAAATGTCGGCCAGATCCCCTACGGTCAATGGGGACAGGCAACGTTTGTCGCCGCTGTTCAGCTCGGCGGTTTCGCGTGGTTCGATTGCTTTGAGCTGAGCAATGGTCTCGGCTTCGCGCGCATCGAACTGGTCTGGCTGTTTGCCGCAGCAGGCCTGCTCGGCAGCGTCCAGGATCGGGCGGTAGCCGGTGCAACGGCAGAGGTTGCCGGCCAGCGCTTCGTGCGTGTCGGCCTTGTCGAACCCATCCGCTGATTTCTGCAGAGCGAACAGGCTCATGACGAAGCCCGGCGTGCAGAAACCGCATTGAGAGCCGTGGCAGTCGACCATGGCTTGCTGGACGCTGTGTAGTTGACCCTGATGCTTGAGGTCCTCGACGGTAATCAGCTGCTTACCGTGCAATGCGGAGACGAAGGTCAGGCAGGAATTGAGCGTGCGGTAGCGCAGGCGATCTCCGTCCAGCTCGCCGACCACGACGGTGCAGGCACCGCAGTCACCGGAAGCGCAGCCTTCTTTGGTGCCGGACTTGCCGCGATATTCACGCAGGTATTCCAGCACGGTGGTATTCGGATCGAGTGTCTGCTCACGGCGCAGTTCTCGATTGAGTAGGAACTGGATCAAAGAGGGCCTCCGGGGCGTTTTTGTTCTGGGCTCTGGCGGTGGAAATTAGCCTTATCTGACTTTTAGGTCAACTAATTCCTGACTCAAAAGTCAGTCTCGCCGACGGATGTATTCTTTGCAGCAAAGGACATGCCGCTTCGACTGCTCCATTCATCATGGAGTGTGGCCCAGTCAGGTCTGGTTTGCTGCTCGTCTCGACAGGTGCTGTGCCCGGAGCGGCAGCGATGTTCGAGCGTTTCGCAAATGGGCGGCGCTCGGGTCGAGTCGAATTACCACACGACCCGAGGCGGCCCATTTCAGGGCCTCGCTCATGGAGCGAGGTGCGGTGGCTAGCCCGCGATCAGCTCGCGCGCCGCCTGGCTGTGGTTGGTGATCAGGCCGGCCACGTCGAGGCCTTCGATCTGCCCATCGACCACACGCCATTGGCCGCCAACCATGACCCGATCAGCTCGGTCGGCACCGCAAAGCAGCAGGGCCGAGACGGGGTCGTGGCTACCGGAGAAGCGCAGCTCGTCGAGCTTGAACAGAGCCAGATCGGCCTGTTTGCCCACAGCCAATTCGCCTATATCGTTACGGCCGAGCAGCCGCGCCGAACCGCGCGTTGCCCAGCCCAGCGCTCGTTCCGGCGTAATCTGCTCTGCGCCATAGCGCAGGCGCTGAATGTACAAGGCCTGCCTGGCTTCAAGGATCATGTTCGACGCATCGTTGGAGGCCGAGCCATCCACGCCAAGGCCGATGGGCGCGCCTGCCGCTTCAAGGGCCACGGTTGGGCAGATGCCCGAGGCCAGTCTCATGTTCGAGCAGGGGCAATGACAAACGCCCGTACCGGCTGCGCCGAGGCGGGCAATTTCGTCTTCGTTGAAGTGAATACCGTGCGCCAGCCAGGTACGACCAGACAGCCAGCCGACGCTCTCCAGGTAGTCCACGGTCCGTAGGCCGAAGCGCTGGATGCAAAATTCTTCCTCGTCCAGCGTCTCGGCCAGGTGTGTGTGCAGGCGCACGTCATGGTGTTCGGCCAGCGCAGCACTGGCGCGCATGATCTCAGGGGTGACCGAGAACGGTGAGCAGGGCGCGAGACCGATCTGGATCTGCGCGCCCGGACCTCGTTCGTGATAGCGGCCGATCAGCCGCTCGCTGTCCTCCAGGATTGCCTCGGCCGTCTGTACGGTGTGTTGTGGTGGAAGCCCGCCATCCGCTTCGCCGAGGCTCATGGAGCCACGGGTCAGCATTGCGCGCATGCCCAGTTCGCGCACGACGTCGATCTGCACATCGATGGCGTTCTCCAGGCCATCCGGGAACAGGTAGTGGTGGTCCGCTGCGGTCGTGCAGCCGGACAGCAGCAGCTCGGCGAGCGCGACCTTGCTGGCGAGGGCCAGGCGATCCGGCGTCAGGCGTGCCCAGACCGGATACAGGGTCTTCAGCCAAGGAAACAACGGCTGATTGACCACAGGGCCCCAGGCGCGGGTGAGCGTTTGATAGAAGTGGTGGTGCGTGTTGATCAGCCCTGGGAGTACGACGTGCTCACGGGCATCGAAGGTGCTGTCGACAGGGGTGGATGGTGATTGCCCGGCGTCGAGCATTTCGACAATGACACCTCCGTCGACCACCAGCCCGCCTGGGGCTTTCTGATCGTTGGCGGTGAAGAGGGCGAGGGGGTTCTTGATCCAGATACGGCTGGCAGTCATGGCCGGCTTCTCCTGAGTTGAGTTCAGAATTGCCAGCTCAGTTATGCCCTGTCTGCTGATCCAGGGGCATGCGCTTACGCAATACACATGCGGGACGCACCATAACGGTAGGTGGGGAAATTGTCACCGGGTTTAGTTTGAGGTTTCCTGACCACGTCCTTCGTAGGAGCCAGCTTGCTGGCGAAGCTTCCTGCATAGCTCGTTTCGCGAGCACGCTCGCTCCTACTAGGACTGGGTAATGCCTCAACTAAAGGTGGTCAGCCTCCAAGGTACGCGTCGCGGACTTTCGGATTGACCAGCAACTCTGCACCACTGCCTTGCATGACGATGTGGCCGTTTTCGAGCACGTAGGCTCTATCGGCTAGCTTGAGCGCCTGGTTTGCGTTCTGCTCGACCAGAAAGACGGTGACGCCGTCCCGACGCAATTGCTCGATGATGTCGAAGATCTGCTGGATGATGATCGGCGCCAACCCCAACGACGGCTCGTCGAGCAGCAGCAGCTTGGGTTTACTCATCAAGGCCCGGGCAATGGCGAGCATTTGCTGTTCACCACCGGACATGGTGCCGCCACGCTGCTGGAAACGCTCCTTCAGTCGTGGAAACAACAACAGCACCTTGTCCAACTGCTCCTGGAAGTCCGCCTTGTTGGTGAAGAACCCACCCATAGCCAGATTTTCCTCGACCGTCAGGTGGGCAAAGATGCGCCGTCCTTCAGGCACCACGGCAATGTCCTTGCGCATGATGTCGCAAGTCTGCTTGCCGACCAGCTCCTCGCCCTCGAAGCGGATGCTTCCTTCCGAGGCCATGGGCGTGCCGCACAGGGTCATCAGCAGTGTCGACTTGCCGGCACCGTTAGCGCCGATAAGGGTGACGATCTCGCCCTTGCGGACCTCGACGTTGACGTTGTGCAGTGCCTGGATCTTGCCGTAAAAGGTCGAGACGTTTTCGAAATACAGCATGGTTACGCCTCTCCCAGATAGGCTTTGATCACGTCCGGATTGTCACGGATCTGCTCCGGTGTGCCGTCTGCCAGCGGACAGCCCTGGTTGATCACGACGATATGGTCGGAAATGCTCATGACCAGCTTCATGTCATGTTCGATCAGCAGCACTGTCACGTTGTGCTGGTCGCGCAGCATGCCGATCAGGGCTTTCAGGTCCTCGGTTTCCTTCGGGTTCAGACCCGCTGCTGGTTCGTCGAGCATGAGAATGCGTGGGCGCGTCATCATGCATCGAGCGATTTCCAGACGGCGTTGCTGGCCGTAGGCGAGGGTGCCGGCAGGGCGGTTGGCGATATCGGTCAAGTTGACCTGATCGAGCCAGTGCGCGGCAAAATCCATCGCTTCGTGTTCGCTCTTGCGAAAGGCTTTGGTCTTCAGCAAGCCGGACAGGAAGCCGGTGTTCAAATGCCGGTGCTGAGCGACGAGCAGGTTCTCGACCGCCGTCATGTCCTTGAACAGACGGACGTTCTGGAACGTACGCACCACGCCCTTGCGGGCGATCTTGTGGCCGGGCAGGCCCTGGATCGCTTCGCCATCGAGCAGGATCTTGCCGTCGGTGGGTTGGTAGAAGCCGGTCAGGCAGTTGAACACGGTGGTCTTGCCAGCCCCGTTGGGGCCGATCATCGAGACCACTTGTTTGTCATGAACGGTCAGGCCCACCCCGTTGACGGCCAGGAGGCCGCCGAAGCGCATGGTCAGGCCGCTTACTTCGAGAATCGGGCGGCTCATCGCTTCAGCTCCAGGTGTGGGCGTTGCATGGGCAGCAGCCCCTGCGGACGCCAGATCATCATCAGCACCATCAAGGCGCCGAACATCAGCATGCGGTACTCGCTGAACTCACGCATCAATTCAGGCAGCAGGATCATCACGATGGCGGCAAGAATCACCCCCAGCTGCGAGCCCATGCCGCCCAATACCACGATGGCGAGGATGATGGCCGATTCGATGAAGGTGAACGACTCGGGTGACACCAAGCCCTGGCGAGCCGCGAAGAAGCTGCCAGCGAAGCCCGCGAAAGCCGCACCGAGGGTAAACGCGGAAAGCTTGATCACGGTCGGGTTCATACCCAGCGCGCGGCAAGCGATTTCGTCTTCGCGCAAGGCTTCCCATGCGCGACCGATGGGCATGCGCAGCAGCCGGTTGATCACGAACAGGGTCAGCAACACTAGCAGCACGGCAATCAGGTAGAGGAAGATCACTTTGTTGATCGACTGGTATTCCAAGCCGAAGAACTCGTGGAACGTCTGCATGCCCTCGGCCGCGCGGCGGTCGAACGAGAGGCCGAACAGTGTTGGCTTCTCGATGCCGCTGATGCCGTTGGGTCCGCCGGTAAGATCGGTCATGTTGCGCAGCAACAGACGGATGATCTCACCGAAGCCCAGGGTCACGATCGCCAGATAGTCACCGCGCAGGCGCAGCACCGGGAAGCCCAGGAGGAAGCCGAATAGCGCGGCCATGGCCCCGGCAATCGGCAGCGCGACCCAGAACCCGATCCCGTAGTAATGCGAGAGCAGGGCATAGGTGTAAGCGCCAACGGCATAGAAACCCACGTAGCCAAGGTCCAGCAAACCAGCCAGGCCAACCACGATGTTCAGGCCGAGGCCGAGCATCACGTAGATCAGGATCAGGGTAGCGATATCCACCGCGCCGCGTGAACCGAAGAACGGCCACACCAGCGCCAGCGCGATCAGGCCGATGATGATGTAGCGTTGGGTCGACGGCAGGGTCAGGAAGTTGCCCGCTCCGGCCGGTACTCGCGGCAAGTTGGGGGTCGCCGCCCAGCCGGCGGCTGCGTGATGACGGAACAGCTGCCAGAAGAACATGGCCACAGCACATGCCGCGATGATCCAGAACGTCGTCACGTCGGCGCCATGGACTTCGAGGCGAATGCCGACGGTGGTGAGCTTCAGGCCGAAAACCGGTACCGCGAGGGCGAAGACCAGTAATGCGCTGAAAAAGGCGGAGCGCAAATTGCGAGTCATACCTTTTCAACCTCCGGACGGCCGAGAATGCCAGTCGGACGGAAAAGCAGCACCAGCACCAGCAGGCTGAACGCAACCACGTCCTTGTATTGATCGCCGAAAATGTCTGCACCGAAGGCTTCGGCTACGCCCAACACCAGGCCACCGAGCATGGCGCCTGGGATGCTGCCGATGCCGCCAAGAACCGCGGCGGTAAACGCCTTGATCCCAGCCAGGAAGCCGATGTGCGGGTTGATCACGCCATATTGCATGCTGATCAGAACGGCCGCGACGGCCGCCAGCGCAGCGCCGATGACGAAGGTCAGGGCGATGATGCTGTTGGTGTTGATACCGAGCAGGTTGGCCATCTTCAGGTCTTCGGCACAGGCACGGCAGGCGCGGCCCAGGCGAGAGCGGGAGATGAACAGGGTGAGGCCCATCATGGCGATGATCGTCACGACAAAGATCAGCACCTGCATGTAGGAGATCACCACCCCGTTCATGGCGCTTTCACCAAAGATGAAATTGCCGGGCATCAGGTTGGGAATCGCCTTGTCCTTGGAATCCTGGGAGAGCAGGACGACGTTCTGCAGGAAGATCGACATGCCGATCGCGGAGATCAACGGAATCAGTCGGTTGCTTCCGCGTAACGGTCGATAGGCGACCCGCTCGATACTGTAGCCATAGGCGCTGGTGACGATCATGGCAGCTGCGAACGCGCCGATCATAAGGATCGGTAGCGAATCGAGTCCCATCATGGTCAGCCCGACAATAGCGATAAAGGTGACATACGACCCGATCATGTATACCTCGCCGTGGGCGAAGTTGATCATGCCGATGATCCCGTAGACCATCGTGTAACCAATGGCTATCAAGGCATAGGTGCTGCCAACGGTCAGGCCGTTGATCAGCTGTTGGAAGTAGTGGTAAAGCTCAGGCATTACGTTCTCCTGAACACCCTGCATCCGTGCTTGCCGCCAATGCGGACCTGCTTCGAAAACGCTGCAGGGAGAATGCAGCGCCATGGGCTCGGTGCGGATCACGCACCTACCTGTCGAGGCGGGCCAGTTCTACAGGCCACTCGCTTGGTTGAAGGTGTTGCTGGGCGTCCCGTGCTTGTGGCCGGGTTGGCTCCGATCAGCTAAAACAAAGCCCACGGCGGATGCCGTGGGCTCTGGGTCGGTTAGTTATAGGTTCACTTGGCTTCGGTCTTGGTGCCGTCCTGGTGCCATTCGTAAACCACGAAGTTGAAGTCTTTCAGGTCACCCTTCTCGTCGAACGAGAGGTTGCCGGTCGGAGTATCGAAGGTGTTGCTGCGCAGCGCTTCGGCCACCTTGGCGGTGTCGGTGCTGCCGGCTTTCTCGATACCCTCGGCAATGACTTGAACTGCGGCGTAGGCTGGGAATACGAACGGGCCGCTCGGGTCCTGGTTCTTCGCCTTGAATGCCTCGACCAGCTTCTGGTTGCGCGGGTCCTGGTCGAACGACTTCGGCAGGGTGACCAGCAGGCCTTCGGAAGCCGGGCCGGCAATGGCGGAGATTTCCTTGTTGCCTACACCTTCTGGGCCCATGAAGCGGACATTCAATCCTTTCTCCTTGGCCTGACGCAGCAGCAGGCCCAGTTCCGGGTGGTAGCCGCCGTAGTAGACAAAGTCGACGTTCTCTTGCTTGAGCTTGGAGATCATCGAGGAGAAGTCTTTGTCGCCAGCGTTGATGCCTTCGAACAGGCCAACCTTGACGCCTTTCTTCTCCAGGGTTTCCTTCACAGCGGTCGCGATGCCTTCGCCGTACTGCTGCTTGTCGTGGATGACGGCAACATTTTTCGGCTTGATGGTGTCGGCGATGAAGTTACCGGCGGTCGGGCCCTGCAGGCTGTCCAAACCGATGGTACGGAAGATCAGCTCATAGCCACGGGAAGTGATGTCCGGGCTGGTCGAGGCCGCGGTAATCATCAGAATGCCTTCGTCTTCGTAGATGTCGGACGCCGGCTGTGTCGAGCTGGAGCAGAGGTGACCTACGACGAAGCTGACCTCATCGTTGACGATCTTGTTTGCAACCGCTACGGCCTGCTTGGGGTCGCAGGCGTCGTCATAAACGATACCTTCAAGCTGTTGACCGTTAACGCCCCCTTCCTTGTTGATTTGTTCGATGGCCATCTTGGCACCGATGAATTGCATGTCACCGTACTGCGCGACAGCCCCCGTTACTGGGCCAGCCAAGCCGATCTTGATGTTCTCGGCGGCTAGCGTATAGCTCGCTGCACCCGTCAAAGCGATTGCCATGAATAGTTTGGAAAGACGCTGCTTGGTCTTCATATCCGCTCCACTTGCATCATTATTGTTTAGATCCTGCGGGCTGCAGTGTCGTTAAGGGGTTATCGTCCCCAAACGGTACGGCAACTGTACCGGCACAGTGTAGAAGCGTCAGCACCTGTTTGCACAGTCAGGAATTCCATCCGGTTGATGAGATTTACCCGAACGCTATCATTGCGCCCTTTGCAGACCGGGTGAACCTCATGAGCGAAGATTCAAGCACTCTCTATGCCAAGTTGCTGGGTGAAACGGCTTCGATTACCTGGCAGGAGCTACAGCCCTTCTTTGCCCGAGGGGCATTGCTACGGGTGGCTGGAGATTTCGATCTGATCGAAGCGGCTCAAGCCGTCGCTCTGGATGACCGGGAGACAGTAGCTCGGTGGCTAGCAAAAGGCCATATCGGCAAGCTGGAAGCCGACGAAGCGCAGGATTGGCTCGAACGTGATCCGTCACTGTGGGCCGTTGTCGTTGCGCCCTGGGTGTTGGTGCAGGAAAGGGCAGCCAAGCCCAGCCTGCACTGATTCAAGTCAGCCGCTAGCTGCGGACCCAGCGTTGGCGCGCCCAGCCACTGAGTGCATCCACCGTGAGCACCATCAGCAGCATGGCAAGGATGATTGTCGAAGCCTGGGCTTCCTGGAACAGGCTGAGACTCATATAAAGCATCTGTCCCAGGCCGCCAGCGCCGACAAAGCCGAGCACGCTGGCCATGCGAATGTTGTTTTCCCAGCGATACAGCGTATAGGCCACGAGTTGCGGCCAGAGGGTCGGAAGGGTGCCGTAGCAGAACGCACCGACACGCCCGCTGCCAGCCAGGCGCAACGCCTCGCTTGGCTCGCTCGGTGTGTTTTCCAGTGCTTCGGCGAACAGGCGGCCGAGCACACCGGCAGTGTGTAGCGCCAGAGCAAGGGTGCCGGCGTTCGGCCCCAGCCCCGCAGCCAGGACCATCAGTGCCGCCCAGACGAGTTCAGGGATCGCCCGTAGGGCATTGAGCAGGAGCCGTGAAATGGCTTTGGCGATCAGCCCGAAGCGTCCGGCGGCTGGCAGCGCAAGCAGGAGGCCGAGCGCCGCGGCGAGGAGCGTGCCGATGGCGGACATTGCCAGCGTTTCCAGCGCACCATAAGCGATTGCGCGAAGGTGAGGTGCCGACAGGTCGGGGCTGAAGAATGCCGCGGCATATCTCGCCATCTGGCCCACGCCCTCACGGCTCAGCAGCGCGCTGGCTTCAAGCTGTAGATAAGCGAACGAAGCGACAACCGCCAAAACCAATAGCAGCGGCAGCGCATAGCGTGCGAGAGGCTTCATACGAACCTCCGGCGCAGCAACTGGCTGAATAGATCTGCCAGCAGGACAAGTAGGAGGAAGGTCAGGAGCATGCTCGCCACCTCGCCGCCAGCAAACATGCGGATCGATAGATCCATCTGTTGTCCCAGGCCGCCCGCACCGACAAAGCCCATTACGACCGAGGCGCGGATGGCGCACTCCCAGCGATAAACGGTGTAGGACAGCATCTCGCCCGTGGCTTGCGGCAGCACACCGTAGGCGAAGGCTTGCAGCCTTGAACCGCCCGCACCGATCAGCGCACGCGTCGGTAGAGGATCGACCGACTCGAAGATTTCTGCGTAGACCTTGCCGAGCATGCCGGCATAGGTGATGGCGATCGCCAGCACGCCAGCCGTCGGACCGAGGCCGACGGCCCGCACGAAAAGCAGCGCCCAGACGATTTCCGGCACGCTGCGCAGGATGATCAGAAGTCCCCGCACCGGCCAGCGAACGGCTTGAGCCCACGGGCGTGGCCGACCACCGCGACTAACCGCGGAAATCGACAGTGAGCGGGTCGCCAGAAGCGCACAGGGGACGGCCAGTGCAAGCGCCATTGCCATGCCTGCAGTGGCGATGGCGAGGGTTTCCAGCGTTGCACGCCCCAACAGAAACAGAAATTCAGCGCCGTGCGCTGGAGGCCAGAAACCGGAAAGAAAGACGCCCATGGTCTGGGCGTTACTGCCATCGATGAGCACGCCAAGGTCCAGCTCGCTCAAGGACAAGCCTGGCCAAAGCAGCGCGAGCGCAATCAGTGTCAGCAGCAGGCGTGAGCGGGCTGCAGGGTCGCGCTGGGGGAGGGCCGGGTTCAACATCTAGGAATGTGCAGGCTCTGGCCTGGAGTCGGCTCAAAGGGTGCAAAGGCGTCCAGCTGGTCGTTGGCGTAGAGCGTATCTAGCTCGTTCGAGGTCACTGTGCTGGACGCTTTGTCGAACAGTATCTGCCCGTCACGCACGGCTATTACGCGGGGAAAATGCTCCAACGCCAGTTTGACCGAGTGCAGGCTGGCAACCAGGGTCGCTTGGCTGTTCGCCGCCTCGCGACTCAGTACGCTCAGGGAATAAGCCGCCAGCACCGGGTCCATGGCAGAAACAGGTTCATCGGCCAGCATGAGCGTCGGGTTCTGGTACAGCGCGCGGGCGATGCCGACGCGCTGCAACTGACCACCGGACAACTGATCGCAGCGCTCGTAGAGTTTGTCGGCGAGATCCAGTTTCCCCAGCATTTCGGTCGCGCCCTGCTTGTCCAGCGGATGGATCAGGCTGAGCAGGCTGTGGCCCAGCGACCACTGGCCCAGTCGCCCGGCCAGCACCGCTGTGATGACGCGCTGGCGAGCCGGTAGCGGCGGAGCCTGATGAATCAGGCCGATGCGACTACGCAGCTTCTGCCGGGCTCCGACTGACAGCGCCCATGGCTGACAGCCGAGCAGCTCGAACGCCCCGGTGCTCGGCTGTAGATGTGTCGCGAGCAGGCGCAGCAAGGTGGTTTTGCCAGCGCCGGAAGGACCAATAAGGGCAACGCGCTCGCCTTTGGCAATTTGCAGATCAACGTTACGTAACGCGACATGACCGTTTGCGTGGCGGTAGCTCACACCGGACAGGCTCAAGGCCGGTCCGGTGTCGGTTGCACCTGCGTCGCGCGGGATTGATGAGAACGTCGATGTGCTCATTCAGGCAGGCCCGCTCGCCGCGCGCTGGACGGTCCGCAGGATTGCAGCGGACCGAATGGCCGAACTCACTTCAAGAGGCCGGCGGCGCGGGCAGCTTCCTCGATACCTTCGTAGTTCTCGGGGCGCGTTTCGATGAAGCGCGTTGCGGCCTGCAGGTCTAGAATCTTCTTGTGTTCCGGGTTCTTCGGGTCGAGCTCAAGGAACGCGGTTTTGATCTTCTCCGCCAGCTGCGGGTCAAGGTTGCCGCGTACGGTCCAGTTGTAGTCGTAGTACGGGGGAGTGGTTGAGATGACCCGAACCTTGTCGGTGTCGACCTTGCCAGCCTCGACCAGTTTGTCCCAGACCGAAGCGTTCAGCACGCCGCCGTCGGCCTTGCCAGCCTGAACCCAGGCCGCCGTGGCGTCATGAGCACCGGAGTAGGCGATGCGTTTGAAAAACTGCTCAGGATCGATGCCGTCCTTGAGCATGAAGTAGCGAGGCATGAGGCTGCCGGAGGTTGAGGACACGGAGCCAAACGCAAAGGTCTTACCCTTGAGGTCCTGCAGCGTCTTCACCTCAGGGTCGGCCGTGATGAATTTGCTGGTGAATTTCTCGTCCTGCTCGCGCTGAACCAGCGGAATGGCATCGCCAGTTTTCAAACGGGTCTGGACGAAGGTAAAGCCGCCCAGCCAGGCGAGGTCGAGACGGTCGGAAGCAAGCGCTTCGACAACTGCTGCGTAATCGGATACCGGAGTAAATTTCACCGGCATGCCCAGTTCTTTCTCGAGGTACTTGCCCAGCGGTTCGAACTTGCGGATCAGTTCAGTCGGGGCTTCGTCGGGAATGGCCGATACGCGAAGGACGTCGGCGGCATGGGTGGTGGCAATAGACAAAGAAAGGGCAAGGCCGGTGACGGCTGCCAGGGTGCGCTTCAGCATTGTGGTTCTCCGGTTCAATAGCGGAAAAAGCGCGCGGATTATAGAGGTAGAAGGCTGCGCCAACGCAAGCATCTAACGGCGACGCTCCAGAGATGTGGCAAAAACGAGACTCGCCGCGAAGGTCGTACAGCCCGATATGCGACGTCTTCATGCCGCAACCTGGGCAACCGTGAGTGGCACGGCGAATGACATGAATCAACGAATAATCAGTTAAGGCATGGCCGAAACTGAATAGTGGCATTTGGCTATTTAAGCGCCGCCCGGCTTTGACTAGCATCGCCACCATCAAGGATGGGGTGGTGGAATGCGTGAGTTCAAGGAAGAGAAACGAAAGCTGCATGCGCTTCGTAAACATATCGACGAGCTGCTGGCGAACGGAGCCGTCATCAAGCAACGAGATCCGCTGACTCTCATCGATGGTGGACAGGTCTTGCTGGTCAACCACGGCATGCTGATCTGCCATCGCAAGCCATTGGCTATGACCGAGCCGGCGAAGGACCACGAGCGTACGAACGCTTTGCGTGAAATAGCTGCCGACGTTTGCCGTCGTCAGCTAGACGAGGCGCTTGAGGCTGAACTCGGCGAAAAACTGGACGGCTCCAACTGGGCCAGGCAAGGCCAGGCGCGGTGATGCTGGAAACCTCAGCTCGCGGATATCCCCCGCTGAACCAGGAACCAACTGTCGCCCAAACCGAACGTCGTGAGAATCACGGGTTGCGCCGACAGGTCGATTGCCTGCTCGGCGCAGGCGCGAGTCTCACCGGGCGTGATCCGATCTCCATCGCTTTTCACGATTGCACGATCACTGTGCGTAACGGAAAGCTCTTTAGTGAAAATGGCCTTCGAGGCTTGGTGGCCGTCATCGCCGAGCATGTCTGGCCTTGCCGGGAATCACGCAATCCCGCCATCGACATTTGCCTGGGTCAGCTTGATACCTGCAAGGATGAACTTGCTAGGCCTGGCGAGCCGAAGAGAAGCCCGTCGGAGCAGCGCTGATGCGTGGCGCTGTGCGCCAGAACGGACCGGTAGCAGATGCAGTAATCGAGTCGGCGCGACGAGTTCTAAATAACGATTTTGTGATGCGCGGCACGTTTGATTAGAATCCGCCTCCCTCATGGATGATGGCTTTTCGCTATGCAGTCGACACCAGACAATCGTACCTTTCATGCCCTGCGCAAACACATCGACCAACTGCTTGGTGCGGGGGCTGTAATCACCTCGCGAGACCCGGTCACCATCGTTTCGGCTGGCGAAACCCTCAAAGTGAAGCAGGGAATGCTTGTTGGCTACTTGGAGATCTTGGACATGACCGAGCCAGTCGCCGACCATGAATGGCCAGAAGCGCTTCACCAGATGGCCGCTGACCTTTGCCTCAGACAGCTTGATCGGGCAATCGAAGCGCTCGACCGTGGTGGAGAGCCTGGCGAGGCGCACCTCGCTGCCAACGACAGCTCCATTGTCGGCTGAATTCGCCCCCGCCACCGAAGCACCGTGACCTGACTGTCGCTTGCCGACCGGCACTTTTGCTCTAGCCTGCTGGAAGGGTATATCGAACAGCCGGCACAACGTTGCGCCTGGAACCCGATCAAACGTGCATGGATGGCAACAGTCCTGGCTGAAGGGGGAACCATGCACAACTCAACCATGCGCCACAGCTTCATCCCGCCGTACATACTCGACCGTATCGTCGATAACGGGACCGAGCGGCAGCGCGAACGAGCGCTCGGAACCCTGGCGCACGTTCAAAGCCTGCTACTCAATCCTGGGCCACCCAGCCGTCAGCCAATAGCAAGCGTGTTGCCGGAAGGAGGACGGCCAGGTAAGCCGCGACGCAGCATTCACGACGCAAAACAGCAGATGCTGTTGCCTGGCGTACTGGCGAGAATCGAAGGCCAGCCGCCGGTCGGCGATGCAGCAGTCGACGAAGCCTACGATGCCATCGGCAAGACGCACGAGTGCTTCTGGCAGGTATTCAAGCGGGACTCCATCGACAATCATGGATTTCCGTTGATCGGCACGGTGCACTATGGCGTTGGCTATGAGAACGCGTTTTGGAACGGCGCGCAGATGGTCTTTGGTGATGGCGACGGCGAAGTCTTCAATCGGTTCACGCTGTCGCTGGACGTCGTGGCGCACGAGCTGACACACGGCATCATCGAAAGCGAGGGCGGGCTCTTGTACTTCAATCAATCCGGCGCCTTGAACGAATCCATATCCGACGTATTCGGCGTCCTGGTCCGTCAGTTCAGTCGCAAGCAGACGGCGGAACAGGCCGACTGGCTGATCGGCGCCGAACTGCTGACAGACAAGGTAAATGGCTCGGCGCTGCGCTCGATGGCCAATCCCGGCAGTGCCTACGACGACCCGCTGCTGGGTAAAGACCCGCAACCAGGGCATATGCGCGACTTTGTCGTCACCCGCGATGACAACGGTGGTGTGCATCTGAACTCCGGCATTCCAAACCGTGCTTTCTATCTCACCGCCCAGGCTCTGGGGGGCTATGCCTGGGACAAAGCCGGACGCATCTGGTACGACACGCTCTGTGATCGGCGCTTGGCCAACGATGCGGATTTCGTCGCCTTCGCGGGATTGACGATCGATAACGCGATGACCCTCTTTGGTGCCAGCAGCAACGAGGCACAGGCGGTCAGGCAGGGCTGGACGGATGTTGGCGTCGTCGTGTCGTAAAACAGGCCCCAACGAGGAGGCGTAATGAAACAGTTACCACCGTTGGGCAAGGAAGCGACCGTTCGCGTCTCTAGGCAGGGCGGGTTCGCCGCGATGCAGGCGCTTTCCCGGCCCCGTGAGATCGACTTCGCCAGTTGCGACGAACAGCAGCGCGGGCAGATCTGCTCCGTCCTCGAAGGCTGTGTATCACTCGCGACGGAACACGTCGGGCAAGGTGATCGACGTTTCTACCAGATCGAGCTTCGCTACCGGGAAAACGAGCAAGACAGCGAGATGGTGCTTCAGGTGCCCGAGGAGCAGGCGCCTGGAGACCTGGTAAGGCTATGGGACAAAGGTGAGGTGTTATGAACGGGGCTTGGCTGCTGGCGTCAGTGCGGGGCTAGAATCCCATCCCTGTTTTTTCGAGGAGCCATCCGCATGCCATGTTTGCCAACCATTGCCTTTGCCGGCATCGGCCTGATGGGCCTGCCGATGTGCCGCCGACTGCTCTCTGCCGGCTATCGACTGACGGTCTGGAACCGTTCCCCGGAAAAATGCGCGCCGCTCATCGAAGCGGGAGCGCGACAGGCCAACAATCCGGCCGACCTGTGTAGCGACGCGGACATCGTGCTGCTCTGTCTGGCAGATACGGCCGTGGTGCGAGAAGTGGTCTTTGGCCCGGGTGGTATCGTCGAAGGAGCCAAGGCCGGTCAATTGTTGGTCGATCATTCCAGCCTGGAGCCCGCAGCTACTCGCGCCATGGCCGCCGAGCTCGAATCACGCAGCGGTATGCGCTGGGTCGATGCGCCGGTGTCAGGCGGCACCGCTGGCGCCGAGGCGGGGACGCTGGCGATCATGGCCGGCGGCCGAGATGAAGATATCCAGCGGGTGCGGCCGGTGCTGGCGCATCTGGGCCAGCGCTTGACGCACATGGGCGACGTTGGTGCCGGCCAGGTGACCAAGGCCTGTAATCAGATGATTGTCGCCTGCAACGCGCTGGTCATCGCCGAGGTGGTGGCCTTGGCCGAACGCTCCGGTGTCGACGCCAGCCTCATCGCGCCGGCTCTGGCAGGTGGATTCGCCGATTCGAAGCCGCTTCAGATCCTGGCCCCGCAGATGGCAAATAGTGAATTCGAACCGGTGAAATGGCGCGTTCGGACCCTGCTTAAGGATCTCGACACAGCAGTCCAGCTCTCACGGGAAGTTGGTGGCGCCACGCCAATGACCGGACTTGCCGCCCAACTGATGCGGCTGCATGGCAGCGGGGGCGAGTTGGAAAACGACCCTTCCACGCTGGTCAGGATGTTTCGGGAGCCAAGCCAATGAAGATCGCAGCCAACCTGTCCATGCTGTTCAATGAACTGCCCTTGGTCGAGCGCATCATGGCGGCTCGTGTCGCCGGGTTCGACGGAGTGGAAATCCAGTTTCCCTACGAGCTGCCAGCGTTGCAGTTGAAGGAGTCGCTCGAGCGCGCTGGCGTGCCGCTGGTGCTGATCAACCTTCCCGCCGGAGATTTCATGCAAGGCGGCGCGGGGCTGGCGGCGGTGCCGTCGCGGCAGGCTGAGTTCGATGCGGCACTACAAGAGGCCCTGACCTACGCGGCCATGGTGCGACCGATGTGCGTCAACGTACTGCCCGGCCGACTGGCCGAAGGTGTCACGCGTGAGCAAGCGCTGGAAGCCTTGGTGAACAATCTGCGAAACGCTGCTGAGGCCTTCGCATTGTTAGGTGTGCGAGTGGTGTGCGAAGCGATCAACCCGTTGGACATGCCGGGTTTCCTGATCAATACCCCGGCGCACCTGCAAGCGCTGCTGGAGCGCGTCGATCATCCGAATTGCCAGGCTCAGCTGGACCTCTACCACATGGCACGTCAAGGGTTGGACATCGTTGCAGGTATCCAGCTTCTCGGCACACGGATCGGCCACGTGCAGTTTGCTGACAGCCCCGGCCGTGGGGCGCCCGGCACGGGGTCGATGGAATTCGGGCCTTTGCTCAAAGCGCTGCATTCGGTGGGCTACGCCGGCTGGTTGGCGGCCGAATACCGGCCGAACAGTCCAAGAACCTCGGCCAGTCTTGGTTGGCTGGACGCCTGGCAGCAAAGCTGAACCATCGCATCGACCAGCATCAGCGAAAATGATGGTGACAGACAGACGCCTGCGAGAACCCTAGAGTCAGCGTCGAGAACGGTCTGAACACGACCGGCGCATAACAATAAATCGAGAGCGACGTCATGCAGTCATCCACCCAAGCCGCAAACGCCTGGCGCGTCCTGTTTCTGCTGTTTCTGGCCAACCTGTTCAACTTCTTCGATCGCACCATTCCGGCGATCATCGCCGAGCCTATCCGCCTGGAATGGAACCTCAATGACTTTCAGCTGGGCCTCATCGGCACTGCCTTCACCATCGTCTATGCCATCGCGGGTGTGCCGCTGGGGCGTATGGCTGACGTCGGCTCACGGCGCAAGATCATGGGTTGGGGCTTGACCGTCTGGAGCGGCCTGACCGCTGTAAACGGCCTGGCCTGGAACTTCTGGACCTTCCTGCTGGTGCGCATGGGCATTGGCATCGGTGAAGCCAGCTATGCACCGGCCGCCAATTCGCTGATCGGCGACTTGTTCCCTGCGCACAAGCGGGCTCGGGCCATGGGGATCTTCATGCTCGGCCTGCCGCTTGGGTTGCTGCTGGCCTTCTTCACCATCGGTTCGATGGTCCAGTACTTCGGTAGCTGGCGCGCGCCGTTCTTCATTGCCGCCGTGCCGGGGCTGGTGCTGGCGCTGTTCATCTTTTTCATCAGGGAACCCCAGCGTGGTGCAGCGGAAACGGTAAAGGTGTCACAGGCTCGCGTTGAACAGCCAATTCGCAAGGTCCTCTCGATCCGCACCTTCTGGTGGCTGGTCTTGGCGGGACTCGCGTTCAACTTCGCCACCTACGCCTGCAACGCGTTCATGGTGCCGCTGCTGATGCGCTATCACGCGGTGCCGCTGGTGGAAGCGTCTATCGCCACCGGGATCATCGTCGGTTTGACCGGCCTGATCGGCCTGACGCTTGGCGGTTGGGTCGCGGACAAGATCCATCAACGCTTCGCTCGCGGCCGGCTGATCTTCGCCGCAACGAGCATGGTCATCGCCACCGCGCTGACCGGTTATGCACTGCTTGCCGGGCGGATCGAAGTGAGCATGTTCGTTGCGATCTTCAGTATCGGCTGGCTGTTCTCCTACAACTTCTACACCTGCGTCTACACCGCTATTCAGGACGTGGTCGAGCCGCGATTGCGTGCGACCGCGATGGCCCTGTTCTTCGCCGGCCTTTACCTGCTTGGCGGTGGCATGGGCACGGTGGTAGTCGGGCTGCTGTCGGATCATTTCGCCGAGTCGGCAATGCTGGCCGCCGGGGCCAGCGAGATGAGCGAAGCGTTCCGCGCCGAAGGCCTGCACGGTGCGATGTACCTGATCCCTGCCACGCTGCTGCTGACGATGATCTTCCTGTTCCAGGCCTCGCGCACCTTCTGCCACGACGCCAAGCGCATGACAGATGGCATGACGGACTCCGCTGCGACTGGCGAGCCGGCGCTGACATGAGGGCTGCCACTGCGACGCGATAGGGCGTCGCAGTGCCCGGAATAAGATCGACCGACGATTGACCTGCATTTGCCGGCCGGCTCGCATAAACTGCGCGGCCGTTTTTCGCAGTCCGGACCGCATATGCACAATCCGTCCCCCGCCCGCGCTTGCGGCATCGACTTCGGCACATCCAATTCAACGGTCGGCTGGTGGCGTCCCGACGCCGAACCGCTGTTGGCATTGGAAGGCGATCAGCAGACCTTGCCCTCGGTGGTGTTCTTCAACGTGGAGGAACGTCGTCCGGTGTATGGTCGATTGGCCCTGGCCGAATACCTTGAAGGGTACGAAGGGCGCCTGATGCGCTCGCTCAAGAGCTTGTTGGGCTCCAAACTGCTCAAGAGCGAAACCACGGTCCTGGGCAGCGCCATGCCGTTCAAGGACATCCTCGGGCTGTTTCTCGGCACCCTCAAGCAGCGCGCCGAGGAACAGACCGAGCGCTCATTTGACGAGGTGGTGCTGGGCCGCCCGGTATTTTTCGTCGACGACGATCCGCAGGCGGACAAGGAAGCGGCCGACACCCTGGCTGCAGCTGCCAGAAAGATTGGCTTCAAGGATGTCTCGTTTCAGTACGAGCCCATTGCCGCGGCGTTCGACTACGAGTCGCGCATCGAGCAAGAAGAGCGGGTGTTGATCGTCGACATTGGCGGCGGTACCTCGGATTTTTCGCTGGTGCGGCTGGCGCCGGAGCGGCGGCAGATCGATGACCGTCAGAACGACATCCTCGCCACGTCGGGTGTGCATATTGGTGGTACCGATTTCGACAAGCAGCTCAGCTTGCAGGGCGTGATGCCGCTGTTCGGCTATGGCAGTCGGATGAAAAGCGATGCGCCGATGCCCACCAGCACTCACCTCAACCTGGCGACCTGGCACACCATCAACGCGGTTTACGCGCCGGCTTCGCTGCGTGCACTTCAGAGCATGCGCTATGACATTGCCGACCCGACCGGAATCGACCGGCTGTTCAGCCTGATTGAACAGCGCGCGGGCCACTGGCTGGCGATGCAGGTAGAGCAGGGCAAGATCGAACTGACCGAGCAGGAACGCTACCTGATTGACTTTGCACGAATCGAAGCCGGGCTCGAAGCGACGCTCACGCGGCCCGTATTCGAAACGGCTATTGAGCCGTTGCTCGAACGAATCCGCGCGAACGTCAGTCAATTGCTGATAAGCGCCGGGCTCAAGCACGAAGACATCGATACGGTCTTCTTCACAGGCGGTTCCAGCGCGATCCCGGCGCTGCGCCAGAGCGTCGCCACCTTGCTGCCACGGGCACGTCACGTCGAAGGCAATCGCTTCGGCAGCATTGGTAGCGGCCTGGCCATCGAGGCGCGCAAGCGCTACGGTTGAATCACCCGTCATGCCTGCTGTGCCAGCGTGGCAGCGGGCCTGTATGGGAGCTGTCATGGGTTACAAGTTACGTCCGCAAGACCCTGCCGCCGAAGTGCGGAAAGTCGCTCGGCAGGGCATCGACAGCGCCATCGAGGCGTTGAGCGTCCCACCCGATGAACGTGCCGAAGGTGTGCATCAGGCGCGCAAGCGTTTCAAGGAACTGCGTGCGCTGCTGCGCCTGGTCCGCAAGCCGTTAGGGGACGAGTTTCAGCGCGAAAACCATCGTCTGCGTGATCTCGGCCGGGCCTTGGCCGAGTCGCGTGATGCGACTGCCATGCTGGAAAGCTGGGATGCGCTGGCGAAGCGTTTCCCGGACCTGTTCGGCGAGGCGGATTTCAAGCAGGCCCGGCGGCGTTTGCAAGCTCGAGCGCAACAGGCCGAAAGCGGCAGTTCGGACCTCGACGCGCGCATCGACAAGGTCATCGATGAGCTGAAGGACGCGCGCAGCTGCGTCGAAAGCTGGCCACTCCAGGCCAAGGGCTTCGACTTGCTGGCCGGTGGCGTCAAGCGCACCTACGCAGACGGCTGCGCCGAGTTGGCCAAGGTCAGGCATGACCTCAGCGACGAGCAGCTGCACCAGTGGCGCAAGCGCGTCAAGGACCACTGGTACCAGACGCGGCTACTTACTCCGAGCTGGCCGAAGCTGATGAAGCTACGCAGCGACTCGCTGAAAGACCTGGCGGATCAGTTGGGCGATGACCACGACCTGGCGGTGTTGACGGAGCTGATGCAGGCTCAGCCGACACTGTTTGGCGATGAGGCTTTGCGCGAGCGCCTCCGGACCGCAATTGCCGAACGTCGGAGCGAGCTGCAGAGCGGGGCCCTGAAGCTGGGCGACGAAATTTATCAGGAGGCGCCGAAGGCGTTGGTGGCGCGCTGGCAGCGTTATTGGGACGGCGCCCAGGACTGATCGGTAATGGCGGCGATGGCATGACAGCCAGGAATCAGGCGGCCTGGCTGTTGATCTCGTGGATCTTGAGCATTTTTTCCAGCTCGGTACGGATGAACTGATCGGTACAGCCCGGCAGGTACTCGCGCAACTTGCGAATTACCCATTGCTGGCCTCGGTCGACAAATGTCAGGCGTTCATCCAGCGACTCGATGGCCATTGCCTTGCCATAGAATGCACCAGTCTCACGGTTGGGCTCGATGTTCAGGTGATTCATGCAATTGAGCACCAGGCGGCAGCTGTCGACTTCGCCCTGACGGATCTTCTCGAGCAGTTTTTGCTGCGCAGGATCATTGCATTGCTGCAGGCTTTCGCCGGCGACCTTGGCCCCGGCACGCTCGGCGCTAAGCAGATCTTGAAGCAGCTTTGCTTCCCCTTCGGTGGTGTTCAGCACGTTCTGTTCACTCATGTCGGGTCTCCTGTCATCGTAAGGATGTGCACGGCCGAGGCCGTGCACACTGTCGACCGATGTCGAGCGGTCAGAGTTTCTTCGCGGAGACGATCTTCACCGGTGTGAGCGGAACGTTCTGCATCATGCTGCGGTTGCCGGTTGGCACCTGGGCGATCTGGTCGACCACGTCCATACCCCGGACGACTTTGCCGAAAACTGCATAACCGAAATCGCGGCTGCCGTTGTCCAGGAAATCGTTGTCGCGGTGGTTGATGAAGAACTGGCTGGTCGCCGAATCGGCGTCCTGGGTACGCGCCATGGCCAGGGTGCCGCGTACGTTGTGCAGGCCGTTGTCGGCTTCGTTCTTGATCGGGTCGCGCGTCTTCTTCTGATTCAGCCCTTCGTTGAATCCGCCGCCCTGAATCATGAAGCCGGGGATCACGCGGTGGAAGACGGTGCCGTCGTAGAATCCGCTTTCGACGTATTCGAGAAAGTTCTTCACGCTCGCCGGGGCCTTCTCGGCTTCCAGTTCGATTTCGATTTCGCCCATGCTGGTGTTCAGCAATACATGCGGTTTTTCTGCAGCAAGCAGGTTGCCAGCGAGCAGCAGTGAACAGGCGGCGAGTACGAGTCGTTTCATGGTGTGTTCCTGGTATGGGTAAGCCTGGGTCAGCCCGTTCGTACAGGCTGGTTGGACGCTGCGTCTGGCCTTGCGTCAGCTGACGGCTAGGCGCCGCGCGTCATGTCTTTTTCGAAGCCTGAATGGACGATTGCGCTTGAGCATCGTACGTCCTGATCAGGTCAATGAGAATCTGCGTAGCCGGGCCGAGCGGCTTGTCCGGGTTTGTGTAGAGATAAAACAGCGGCCGGCGGATGCTGCCTTGGACAAGAGGCAGCGGCTTGAGTGCGCCTTCTGCCAGTTCGCGACTGATCATGTGGCGAGGCAGCCAGGCGAAGCCGAGGCCGCTGCTGACGAAGCCGACCGAAGTAGCCAGGCTACCGACTGTCCAGCGCTGTTCTGCGCCGAGCCAGCCACTGTCGCGCGGTTGGCGCTGGCCTGAGTCGCGCACGACTACCTGCATCTGGCTCTGCAAGTCCTGCACGCTGAGCTTGCGTTGCAACTGGTGCAACTGGTGGTTGGGGTGGGCTACAGCGATGAACTCAATGGTTTCCAGCTCCTGACCGAGGTAGCCGGTGATGTCCAGGCCGCTGATGGCCAGGTCTGCGGTGCCGTCCTTGAGCACCTCTTCAACACCAGACAGGACTTCTTCGCGCAGCCGCACGCGGCATCCCCGGCTCTGCGGCATAAAGGCGGTCAGCGCCCGAATCAGCTTGGCGTTGGGGTAGGCCGCATCGACTACGAGGCGGACTTCAGCTTCCCAGCCCTGTTCCATGTGATGGGCCAGATCTTCCAGCTGGCTGGCCTGGTTGATCAGTTGCCGGGAGCGCCGCAACAGCACCTCGCCGGCGTCGGTAAGCACCGCCTTGCGTCCATCGATGCGCAGCAGCGGCACGCCGAGCTGCTCTTGCATGCGCGCCACCGTATAGCTCACCGAAGACTGCGAGCGATGCAGCATTTCCGCAGCCTGGGCGAAGCCGCCATGGTCGATCACGGCCTGCAGGGTTCGCCACTGGTCGAGGGTTACGCGGGGCACTTTCATTCCATTGCTTTCCTGTTGCGTCGGTCTGGTACGCTGGCGCTCGCCTTCACGAGGAGCCTTATAAAAATGAAAAGAGTCTGCTTCGCCGCGCGTGCTGCCGCGCTGGTATCGGTCGCCATCTTCCCACTGAGCGCGCTTGCCGTCAGCTATCCAGTGGATCTCGAACAGGAGCTCAACGGCGCCGAAGTATTGGCCAGTCCGGAAACCATCGATAGCGACATGGCGGGCCTGGTGCTGCAGAACTTCGGTAATCGCCCGGTAGAGTGTAGTGCCGCGTTTCGCAATGGTCCGGAACTGCCACGCACCCGCCGTCTCACGCTGGAGCCGGGGCAGAGCAAGCCGATGACTGCCAAGTTCAAACGCGATGTCATCCGCCTACGTATCAAGCTGACCTGCGAGCCTCAATGATGGACCGCTGACGCGCCATCTGCCTTGATCCTAGATAAACATCCGGCCGCTTTATCGCTTCGTGATCGCGGGTTTCTGCCTGCCGGTTAGCCTGTCGCCGCGCTACATAAAGACGACGCTGCGCGCCTCGGACGGGTTACTCTATGCCACGTTTTTTTCGACTTGCTTGAGGTGTCACCCTTGTTTGACCAATTCGCCCTCCATGAACGCCTGCTCAAGGCGGTCGCCGAACTGAAATTCGTCGAGCCGACCCCGGTGCAGGTGGCGGCCATTCCCCCCGCGCTGGAAGGGCGTGACCTGCGGGTAACGGCGCAGACCGGCAGCGGTAAGACAGCCGCTTTCGTGCTGCCGATGCTCAATCGGCTGATCGGCGATGCCGTGGTGCGTACCGATGTGCGCGCGTTGATCCTGTTGCCGACCCGCGAGCTGGCTCAGCAGACACTCAAGGAAGTCGAACGATTTTCGCAGTTCACCTTTATCAAGTCGGCAATGATCACCGGCGGCGAGGACTTCAAGGTCCAGGCGGCCATGCTGCGCAAGGTGCCGGATATCCTCATCGGCACACCGGGTCGCATGATCGAACATCTGAATGCCGGCACGCTGATACTCAAGGATGTCGAATTGCTGATTCTCGACGAAGCGGATCGCATGCTCGACATGGGTTTCGCCGAAGACGTGCAGCGTCTGGTCGGGGAGTGCGACAAGCGCCAGCAGACACTGCTGTTCTCAGCGACCAGCGGGGGAGCTGCGTTGCGCGAGATGAGTGCTGCCGTGCTGCGTGATCCGCTGCATCTGCAGCTCAACCGCGTCAGCGAGTTGAACGAAGGCACCCGCCAGCAAATTATCACGGCCGAAGACACGGAACATAAGGAAAAGCTCGTGCACTGGCTGCTGGCCAACGAGACCTATAAGAAAGCCGTGATCTTCACCAACACCCGTGTGCAGGCCGACCGCCTGTACGGCAGGTTGGTTGCCGAAGGCGTAAAGGCTTTCGTGCTGCACGGAGACAAGGACCAGAAAGACCGCAAGCAGGCCATCGACCGGGTCAAGGAAGGTGGCGTCAAGGTGCTGGTGGCAACAGATGTGGCAGCTCGCGGTCTGGACATCGAAGGGCTTGATCTGGTGATCAACTTCGATATGCCCCGTTCGGGTGACGAATACGTACATCGCATCGGACGCACCGGCCGCGCCGGTGCCGAAGGCTTGGCCATCTCCCTGATTTGCCACAACGACTGGAACCTGATGTCGAGCATCGAACGCTACCTCAAGCAGCGGTTCGAGCGTCGCGTTATCAAGGGGCTGAAAGGCAGCTATGGCGGTCCGAAGAACCTCAAGGCGTCAGGCAAAGCCGCCGGCACCAAGAAGAAAAAGGACGACAAGAAAAAGGTTGCGGACAAGAAGGGCAAAGCCGCAGCGAAACCTGTGGCCAAACGACCGAAGAACGCCAAGCGCGAAGCGCCGACTTCTCCGATTGTCAGCCAGGACGGTCTTGCGCCGCTGCGTCGTAAAAAGCCCGTCGCAGACTAATCGTCTGAGCCGGGGTGGTTCAGCTGCCTCGGCTGTTCACGCCTCTAGCGTTTTTCAGCCGGCGCGATGTCGGCTTCCTTCTCCGCCTGCTCAACGTGCTCGATGCGCTTCTCGTAAGCTTCGCACTCACTTCCCAGCTGCTCTGCAGTCTGCTTGACCTCCATGTCGCGCAATTCCTGATTGATCTCGGCGGCGCGCTCAGGGCTGCTTTCGGTCAGTTCGTTGACACGGTCGGCGAGCTGCTTGGCTTTGGCATTTATCTCGTCAGTCGTACATTGGTCCGCAAACACGGGCTGGCTGGCCAGCAAAGCAAGGGTGACTGGAATCAACAGGCGTTTCATGGCGCACTCCTTAAATAACGACCTGTTCGGTGGATCGTCACTGGCGCACTTTAGTTCAGCCGGTCACGGTATCGCTTGACCGAACCATGCCGCTGCGATCGGGGTCCGAATAGCAAGGGCCGCCTTCCGTAGCGGCGCAACCGGAGAACGGACATGACTTACAACTGGGACCTGATGCTACGCCTGCTGCGGGAAGCGCAAAAATCCGGCAACGAGACCTTCGCGCCGCGTCACTACGCTGACGAACACGCTCTGGCGATGGAAGATGCGGGTGAGCCCATGCCTAACATGGACTCGCTGAAGGCCGAGGCGCAAAACTACGAAAGTCTGCTGTTCGAGGGTGGGTTCATGGAGGCGCGTCCGGAAGACCAGGGCGGCAATGGTGAGAATTTCGTCCTCACGGATCGCGGCCTGCGTCTGATGCACATGCTAGAAGGTGGTCCCGGTGGGGTCGAGAATCGCCGGCGGCTGGATGAAAAGGGCGAAGCGGCGCTCGTGCCGGAGGTGTTCGACGGCGTGGCAGCAGGTTAGCGTTGCAATAAGCGCCCCGTGATGCGGGGCGCTTGGTCGAGTTACTGCAGAGGACCGACGGCCCCGCAGGATTTGTTCGCGGCATGTTTCTGCAGGATAGGTAGCTGGGGACGCGGCTTGCCGCTTTTCACGTCCAGCGAGAGCGCGTAGTCGCCCCACCATGGGCCCGCCGCCCAGTAGGTGCTTGGGATGCAATGCTGACCCAGGTATTGCAGCAGGTTATCCATTGCAACCACGGCAGAGGCCGAATAGTCCGGAGCACCGTGCTCACCGATGAATCCGCGCAGGCGATACCGGCTCAGCCACTCCACGAAGGGTTTGGCACGAACTACGCCAATCATCGGGTCGTACTGCTCGTACCGGTTGGTGTAGTAGCCCGAGTAGTCCTTGTCGAAGTACAGGTGTGCTTCGAACATCAGGTTGTTCCTGGGATCACGCATCCACGGGTCCTGGATTAGCTGCGTGTTGTAGGACGGCCAGTGGAAGGCGCTGGACCAGCGGTCACCGGCAACGACCACCCAGCGATTGGTATCGATCGTGCGAATGCTTTTTGCGGCTGCCAGCGCTGCGGCAGGCCATTTGCCGTTAGTGGTGTGCGGCTCGTTCATCAGACCGTAGCCATAGACCGCCGGATGGTTGGCAACCTGCTGGGCAATCCGACGCCAGACGTCGGCAAAGGCACTCACAGGTACCTCGTTGGAGCCGATCATCTTGCCGTAATAGCGGTAATAGTTATGCATGTCGAGAATGACCTGCATGTTGTATTTCTTCGCATGGTCGAGCGTCGCCAGCATACGGCCAAGCTCGACCCTGTTCAGCTCGCCGTTGAGTCTCGGTTGAATCCGCTCCCAACGAAACGGCAAGCGGACCAGTTTCAGGTTGCGCTCGGCGTACCGCTTGAAGTCCGCCTCGCCCGGGTAGATATATTGCTTCGTGTATACGCCGGGCAGGGCGACATCTGCGCCGAATTCCGCACCGGCCAGGTTGATGCCGACCAGATTGATAGGGTTCGCGGGCGGGGCGCTGTTTGTGGTTTTGCCGGGAATGCCGACATTCGAAATCGATTCGCTGAAGCCGCTGCTGCTGACATAGATGGTGCGCGGGTAGCCGACCGCCTTACCATCGATAGCGCCGCCGTCGACCATTACGGTCATGTTGCCGCCGGAATGGTAGATCAGCTTGATGGTACGAACCTGGCCGTTGGCAAACTTGACCTTGGCGCCTTGATGGAAGGCTGCCTTGTTCTGAGCAGTCGCCTTCACGGAAAAGCCGACAAACTTGCTGGTGTTGTAGATGCCGTTTACGAAGTCGCCTCCGTTGAACGCGTTCAGGGCGGCCGTCATGGACTGGTCGGCCGCAGGCTGACTAGCGACCGGTGCAGGTGCTTGAACTGGAGCCTGTATCGGTGCCGGTTTAGGCGTCGGAACTGCGGGCTGGCTCGGAGCAGTTACTGCCACCGGAGCACTGCTGCTGGCAGTAGCCGAGAACAGTTTGTTCGGGTAACCGAGCTTGCCGCTCAGAGGCCCCCCGGACAGCATCACGCTCATGTTCTTGCCTGAGGTGTATACCGCGCTGATCTTGCGTACCTGCCCATCGGCCAGCTTGACCGACGAACCGACCTTGAATGCTGAGCTGTTGGCACCGTTGGTTGGAATGGAGAAGCCTGCTGACTTGCGCCAGACGCCGCTGATCCAGTCTTTGTTGGTGTAATTGTTAATGGCAGTGCTGTGAGACGAGCTGGCTGAAGTGGCGCTATTGCTCGGCGCAACCACGGCGGCGCCGTTAGAGGCAGTTAGGCCAAGCGCCGATACGCTCTTCGGATGACCATTCGAGGCTGCATTCAGAGTCGCTCCGCTGAGCATCACGCTCATGTGGGCACCTGAAAAGTACACAACTTTGATAGTGCGGACCTGGCCGTCTGCCGTCCGGACCTGAGCGCCTTTCTTGAACGCGGCCTTGTTTGCTGCCGTAGCCGGAATGGAGAAGCCGGCAGATTGCCGCCAGATTCCCTTGGCCCACTGCGGGCCGCTGAAGTCATTGACCCTGGCGGTGGCGACCGTCTGCAACGCTGAAGCGGTAGCGGCGTACGCTGACTGGATGGGGGTGATGAAGCCTATGGGGGCTGCGAATAACGCAGCGCCGAGCAGCACGTTACGTATGCTGGACGTCGCTTTGACGAGCATCGATATCTCCGGAACTTAATACGACAAAGGGCCGTAGCCCTTTAAAAAGTGCGGAAGCATCCAACGCCCAATGCAACGACCGAAGCACTGACCGATGACGCTACCAATATCGCACGCCACCACGAGATTCGATGGCGTTGCGTGCATAGGCTTTATATAGGTCGATTAATAATTTTTGAAGTTATATTGGCGTCAGCAAAACATATACGGCTGGGTATTCGGCGATTAGTTATTTATGGCCACTATTAGATGGCTTAAAACTATCAAATTGATACTACTGAATAAGTGGCTGATTTAACGCGAGTTACTTGTTAATTTCTGGTTCTCGGTGGCTGGTTCGATTTATGAGCAGCGCATCGTTTGATGAAATGACTCCCGATAAAGCGTGCAACCAGGTTATTGCAGGGTGTTTCAGAACGAAACGGCGACGGTTCTAACGATCGATGATTTTAAAAAAGAAAGGAATAAAGCGCTTAGCGGGTCGAAACCGGCCGGTGGTCAACGAACCTGTCTAAGGCTGTCGACAGACAGCTCCAGAGCCTTGCGCATGTCCAGGCGAGCCGAGCGGCCAATGTCCTGGTTGTCCAGCTGGTAGCTGCGCTCCGATGGCAAGATCGGCGCTGTGAGGTCATCGGCTTCCGCGGCTTCGAAGTCGCTGTTGCGGCCGATCGTCAACGCGCTTCGGCGCAGCAGTTCACGAAGCTGTTCCGGCGCCAGCGCAGTATTGATCGACAGCATCGCGGCCACGACGCCAGTCACCATGGGTGTCGCGTATGAGGTTCCGCAGTGCACTTCGCCGCGCTTGCCCGGTTCGAGGGTTGCCGCACGGGTACATGCCGAAGCGGTGATGTCGACTCGCATGTCGATATTGGATGAAGGGCGCTTGGTCACGTAGTCCGGGTGTTCGACCGACACGTCCTTGCTGAAGTCGCGCTGATGCGCGCCTACCACCAGCAGTTGATCGGTAATGAATGAAGAGGGCAGCCGATAGTCGTCCTGGCCTGAATGCGCAGAACCGTTGCCTGCGGAGTTCACCACCACGACATCTGGGTGTTCTCGGCGCAACCAGAGAAAAAACTCTTCAAGCAGTTCTTCATAGCCACTCATGGCGACGCCGGAGCGCACCAGCGAATCGATCTCTTCACCGTCAACATCAAGCGTGCCGACACGATGAATGCCCCAGCTCCAGTTCAGCACCCGTACGCCGTCTTCCACCAGATTGACCGAGGCCGCGACATTGGCGGTGATACCGGCGTCCGAGTTGCGTTCGACGATGACTTCGAAGCCGGAGCTGGTTGGCTCCAGTGCGCTGAGAAAGCCACTGTCGCCAGGGTCGACGCTACGTGCTGCCAGGATACCGGTCACGCTGGTGCCGTGGTCTGCGGGCGACCCGGCATCACGCGCATAGACGCACGTGCGTGGCTTGGCCGGTTCGCAGCGGCCAACGTAGGCGATGAACTCCGGGGAGTCGAAGTCGACGTCGCGCTCAATGATGCCGATCCGCACCGGATGGGTCTTGACTGGCGCCTTTTGGGCGGTTAGCCGATGAAGATAAAAATCCACGGCATCGAGAAAGCGGTTGGCGACCCATTCGCTGTTACGCGGCTCTGTTTGCTCTTCTTCTTCAAGCGGTTCTTCGGCGCCGGACTCTTCGACGACCACCGCGTCCACGCTCGTTTCGCTGCCCAGACGCAGCACCAGCGCGTCGCGCTCGGTCAGATTCTCTACCGGCAGCCGCAGCTGGTAGGTGTTGAGCGGGGCTATGGCGCCGACGACTTTAGCGCCATATTTCTTCGCCAGGCGTCGTGACTCATCCAGCCCGTCGTGGTCCTCTTCGATGATCAGGCTGACCAGATCCACGTAGGTGGTAAGGCCGTCCATGTTTTTGGCCACTTCGTCCTCTGTCGCCGGCACCACGTGGCTGCCATTGAGCGTGAGCCAGACGGGGTTGCTTAGACGATCACCTTGCTCCAGCCAGAGCGGGCCGCTCTGGTGATCCTTTCGGTTCAGCGTCAGTCGGAGTTGCCCATTCTTCTCCTGTGTAGCCTCGACCGGCTTGCCGCGCAGCATCACCTTCAAATCTGCGCTGGCGATGCCTTCGCTGCGCAGGCAAAACGTCAGCTGCTCAGTGGAGAACAGGTCGCCGCAGCGCTGCAGATCCTTGAGTCGCAGCGGTTGCTGCTCGGCAGCGGCAGTGCCGAGGCCAAGCGCGAGAAAGAGTGCGGTCAGGTAGTGGGTGATGGGCCTCATGGGCGGCGTTGCAGATAGTGCACGCTGAACAGGTCTTGCGCATCGGTCCACTGACCGCTGCAGTCGAAGCCAGCGCTATGCGCCAACTCAGCGAAGGATTGCAGTGTGTACTTGTAGGAATTCTCGGTGTGCAGGCTTTCGCCGGCGTCGAAGTGGAATCGCTGACCCTCGATTGTGACGTCCTGCGCCTCGCGGCTGACCAGGTGCATCTCGATTCGCGAATCCTGCTCGTTGAAGAACGCCTTATGAGTAAAACGTGACGGGTCAATGTCGCTATCGAGCTCCTGGCGGATGCGCTGCAACAGGTTGAGGTTGAAGGCGGCCGTGACGTGGGCGCGATCGTTGTAAGCCGCCTCCAGGACGCTGCGGTCCTTGACCAGATCGACACCGATCAGCAGGCCGCCGCCAGGCGGGAGAATTTCATGCAGGTGCCCAAGCAGCTTACGTGCTTCTAGCGGAGTGAAATTGCCAATGCTGGAGCCGGGGAAGAACACCAGCGGATGGTGCAGCTGGAAGTCGTCTGGCAGCTTCAGCTCGTCGGAGAAGTCCGCGCAGGCGGCATGCACGTCAAGCCAGGGATAGTCAGCGGCCAAGCGCTGGGTACTGGTCAGCAGGAAGTCCTCGGAGATGTCGATGCCCAAGTAGCTGACCGGCCGTAGCCCTTCGAGTAGAAGACGAACCTTTCGGCTGGCACCGCTACCCAGTTCGATCAGGTCGGTCTGCGGACCGGCGATTTCCAGTATCTCGTTTGCCGCGTTGGCGAGGATCTTTTCCTCCGTGCGGGTCACATAGTATTCGGGCTGCAGGCAGATCTGCTCGAACAGCTCCGAGCCGCGTCGGTCGTAGAAGAACTTCGGCGAGATGTGCTTGGGCGATGCGGCGAAGCCCTCCAGCGCTTCGTCGCGCAGCGAGCTGTCATGGGTCGGCTGCGTCTGGTCATGAAAATGTACGGCGAGTGCCATGTTTCAGAGCTCCCTGGCCAGGCGCAGCCCGGCGAATTGCCAGCGCATCGCCGGCTGGAAAAAGTTGCGGTAGGTTGCGCGTATGTGGGCTTCAGGCGTGGCGCAGCATCCGCCACGAAGCACCATCTGGCCGGACATGAACTTGCCGTTGTATTCGCCCAGGCTGCCTTCCAGCGGGTGAAAGCCGGGGTAGGGCCGGTAGGCGCTGGCGGTCCACTCCCAGACATCACCGAACAGCTGCGCCGGCCCGTCATGCGGCACGCTGGCAGACACAGGTTGTAGATGATCGCTTTCCAGAAAATTGCCGCGCCGTGGCTGATCGGTGGCCGCTACTTCCCATTCGGCTTCGGTAGGCAGCCTGGCACCGGCCCAGCGCGCATAGGCGTCGGCCTCATAAAAGCTGATGTGGCAGACCGGCGCTTCCAGATCTAGCGGCTGCAAACCGGCAAGTGTCATTTCGCACCAGCCGCCGTCCTCACGATGCCAGTAGAGTGGCGCATTCCAGCCGTGCTGGCGGATGTGTGCCCAACCATCGGACAACCAGAGCTCGCTCCGCGCATAGCCGCCGTCGGCAATGAACGAGAGGTACTCGCGGTTGCTTACCAGGCGGTCAGCCAGCTGGAAATCTTCGACGAACTGCCGGTGCCGCGGCGTCTCGCAATCGAAGGCGAAGCCGCTGCCTGCATGGCCGATGTGACGCACGCCACCGGCATAGCTGTGCCAATGGACGCGGTCGTTGTGGAGTGCCGGAGCGGGCTTCAGGTCGCTGCGGTAAACCGGGTGCAGCGGGTTTTGCGCCAGGATGTGCTTGATGTCCATCAGCAACAGTTCCTGATGCTGCTGTTCATGCTGCAGACCCAGTTCAACCCGACGCATGATCTCGGCGGCATGCTGCTGCGGGGGGTTGACCAGCAGCTCGCCCATGGCCCTGTCGACGTGCTGGCGAAACCGATAGACGTCCTCGACCCCGGGACGCGAGATCAGCCCGCGTTGGGTCCGGGGGAAAGGTGTGCTGTGCGTTTCGTAATAGGAGTTGAACAGATAGTCGTACGCCGCGTTCAACGGCTTGTAGCCGGCCAGATAGGGCTTGAGCAGAAACGCCTCGAAGAACCAGCTGATATGTGCCAGGTGCCATTTCGGCGGGCTGACGTCAGGCATGCTCTGAATGACGTAATCCTCGATCTGCAAGGGTGCACAGATCGCTTCGCTGGTGGCTCGCACCTGCCGGAAGCGCTTCAACAGATAGTCCAGATCAGCCAGGGCTGGTTGTTGCGCCCGCTGTTCCGCCAGATTGCTCATGGGCGTTCCCCTGTGTTCGCTACGTGACTTTTCGACTCCCGGAACGGCCGAAAACCGCTTCTATAAGCGACCCGAAGCGAGGCGTGAAGTTTCGATCAGCCAAGCCCGCGCACATCCACCCTAGATAAAAGCAGCGCAACGGGGATTGGCAAAGGCAAGCCGACGACTGCCGGCCCAAACGCACGACTCGTTGGGCCGAACGGCCCACAGAGCTCAGCTCTCGATGGGTGGTGTAGGGCGGATGAGTATCTCGTTGAGATCCACATGCGCGGGCTGGGACAGCGCATACACCACTGCGCGCGCTATATCTTCGGGTTCCAGGGCGTAGGCGGGCGGCTTGTCGAACAGGGGTGTGTCGACCATGCCGGGTTCGACCAGCGTCACCCGTACACCGGTGCCACGCAGCTCTTCTCGTACGCTCAGGCCCATGCCGGTCACCGCCCATTTGCTGGCGCTGTACATCGAACCGGGGATGACAAAACGTCCCGCTGCCGAACCGGTGAGTAGTAAATGACCGCGGCTCGCCTTGAGTGCTTCGAGGCTGCAACGCAGGGTCAAACCCACGCCGTAGACGTTCGTCAGCAGCATCTCGCGCCAGACCTCGGGATCGGCGCCACTGAAGCCGCCCTCGCTACCCGGTATGCCAGCGTTGGCGTACACCGCATCGAGTTGTCCGAAATGGTCGAGTACCCGCCGCACCATGGCCTGTTGCTCGTCGTATTCCTTCACATCGCAGCGAACAGCCAAGGCGCGATCAGGGCCGCCGAGCTCGTCGACCAGCTGCGTCAGCTTGCTCTCGGAGCGTGCGGCCAAGGCGACGCGATAGCCGGCCTCGGCTGCGAGTCGTGCGGTTGCAGCGCCAATCCCGGAGGAAGCGCCCGTGATCAAAAGTACCGGATCGCTCATGGTTGGTTTCCTGGTGCCCTAGGGATTAGTAGTTCGGCGGCGTCTCCGGGATACCGGTGTCGTCGGTAATGGCCGGCATGGTCCAGGGCTCGAGACGCTGGTCCTTTTCTTCCACATCCAGGCGGGCCTGTTCAATGACACCGCCAAGGCGCTGCGGGCTGGTGTACTCATCGTGCGACACACTGGCTACACGCAGGATTTCGGCTCCGCTGCCTGACATCACGGTAAAGCCGAAGCTGTCTTCATCCGGGTTGGCGCTGGTCACGCAGCCACATGGAAGAAAGGCTTCGGAGACGAGCTGCATCGCTTCGTCCAGGTTCAGGGATTGGTTACTCATGGCGTTCTCCATCGTCAGGCTGTCTCAAGTGGACCTCCAAGCGCCGGCGCCGTTTCCTGTCACGTGACGGGTATGCGACGGGCTGTGGCGAGACGGCCTTGTAGATGAGGCGCTGCGCCAGCATATTCAGGCCATGACAGACTCAACCGTTCCCGACGCGCTGATGAGCTTCCACCCCGCGGTGGCCGGCTGGTTCGGCCGCAGTTTTCCTGCGCCGACTCCGGCACAGGCCCGCGCCTGGCCGCTGATCCGGGCCGGTCGGTCGACGCTGGTGGCGGCGCCCACCGGCTCGGGCAAGACGCTGACAGCCTTTCTCGCTGCCATCGATCAGCTGGTGCAGCAGGGCATTGCCGAGGGTGGCCTTCCGGACCAGACCTCGGTGCTCTACGTTTCGCCGCTCAAGGCGCTCTCGAACGACATCCATGTCAACCTGGAACAGCCGCTGGCGGGCATTTCGGCGGAGCTCCAGGCGCTCGGCCTGCCGCCGTTTCAGGTCCGTACCGCCGTGCGCACCGGTGACACGCCGCAGGCCGAGCGCGCGGCGATGCGCAAGCGGGTGCCGCATATCTTGGTGACGACCCCGGAATCGCTTTATGTGCTGCTCGGCTCCGAATCGGGCCGGCAGATGCTCGCAGATGTGCGCAGCGTGATTGTCGATGAGATTCATGCCATCGCAGGCAACAAACGTGGCAGCCATCTGGCGTTGACGCTGGAGCGGCTGGAGGCATTGTGCGAACGTCCCTTGGTGCGGGTCGGGCTGTCGGCCACGCAGAAGCCCATTGAGGCGGTGGCCGAATTTCTGGTCGGTGTCGGGCGCCGCTGCGAAATCATCGACATAGGCCATGGCCGAGCGCGTGACCTCGCACTGGAGGTGCCGCCGGTGCCGCTGGAAGCGGTGATGAGCAATGATGTCTGGGAGCTGGTGTACGACCGGCTTGCCAACTTGGCGGGTGAGCATCGCACCACGCTTGTCTTCGTCAACACCCGGCGCATGGCCGAACGGGCTGCGCGGCATCTGAGCGAGCGGCTCGGCAACGCGGTGGTCGCTGCCCATCACGGCAGCCTGGCGCGTGAACAGCGGCTGGATGCCGAACAGCGACTCAAGCGCGGCGAGCTGCGGGTGTTGGTGGCTACCGCCTCGCTGGAGCTGGGTATCGATATCGGTGACGTCGAGCTGGTCTGCCAGCTGGGCTCGCCGCGCTCGATTTCCGCCTTCTTGCAGCGCGTCGGCCGCGCCGGTCATCAGGTTGGCGGGGTCTCGAAGGGCCGCCTGTTTCCCAGCTCTCGGGATGACCTGATCGAATGCGCCGCCTTGCTCGACAGCGTTCGTCGTGGCGAGCTGGATACGCTGGTGATCCCCCGGGCACCGCTGGATGTGCTGGCGCAACAGATCGTGGCCGAGGTGTCGTGTCGGGAATGGCAGGAAGATGCACTGCTGGCATTGATTCGCCGCGCCATGCCCTACGCCGATTTGACCGGGGCGAACTATCAGGCGCTACTGGGCATGCTCGCGGAGGGGTACACCACCCGTCACGGCGCTCGCGGCGCCTATCTGCATCGCGACCTGGTCAGCCGCAGCCTGCGCGGACGACGTGGCGGTCGTCTGACTGCCCTGACCTCTGGTGGCACCATTGCCGACAACGCCGACTATTCGGTGCTGCTCGAGCCCCAGGGCTTCAACATCGGCACGGTCAACGAGGACTTTGCTGTCGAGAGCCTGGCCGGCGACGTCTTCCAGCTCGGCAATACCTCCTATCGCATCATAAAGATCGAGCCTGGCCGCGTGCGAGTCGAGGATGCCCAGGGCCAGCCGCCGAATATCCCGTTCTGGTTGGGCGAAGCGCCGGGGCGCAGCGATGAACTCTCGGCCGCCGTGGCGCGGTTGCGAGGCGAGATCGATGAGCGCCTGGCCGAAGCCGAGGCGCGTAGGGGGGAGCTTGCTCGCGAACCGGACGCTGCCGAGGTATCGCCTTTCGCGAGCGAGCTCGCTCCTACAAGGGCGGACGGCGCTCATGCCTCTAAGGCTTCATCGAGGCTGCAGCCCGCCATCGATTGGCTCACCGATGTCCTCGGCCTGCCGGATGCCGCCGCCCGCCAGATCGTCGAATACCTGGCCCGTGCCCGTTCGGCGCTGGGCGCACTGCCAACGCAGCAGCGACTGATCATGGAGCGTTTTTTCGACGAGTCCGGCGGCACCCAGCTGGTCATCCATTCGCCGTACGGCAGCCGGATCAACCGTGCCTGGGGGCTGGCGCTGCGCAAGCGCTTCTGCCGCACCTTCAATTTCGAGCTGCAGGCTGCGGCGACCGAGGATGCGATCATCTTTTCGCTCTCGACCAGCCACAGCTTTCCGCTCGACGAGGTGTGGCGCTACCTGCACTCCAATACAGCCGAGTCCGTATTAGTCCAGGCCCTGCTCGACGCACCGCTGTTCGGTGTGCGCTGGCGCTGGAACGCGACTACAGCGCTGGCGCTGCCGCGCATGGCCGGTGGGCGCAAGGTCGCGCCGCAGCTGCAGCGGATGAAGAGCGAGGATCTGCTCGCCACGGTCTTTCCCGACCAGGTGGCCTGCCTGGAAAACATCGTCGGCGAGCGTGAAGTACCCGACCATCCGCTGGTGGCCCAGACGCTGGATGATTGCCTGCACGAAGCCATGGACAGCGAAGGCTGGCTGGCGCTGCTGCGGCTGATCGAGGCGGGCCAGATCGAGCTGCTGGCGCGTGACCTGCCAGCGCCGTCACCCTTGGCCATGGAAGTGCTCGGTGCGAGGCCTTACGCCTTTCTCGATGATGCCCCTCTGGAAGAGCGCCGAACCCAGGCCGTGCTGAACCGTCGCTGGACCGACCCCGAATCCAGCGACGACCTGGGTGCGCTGGATGCGGCCGCGATCGAGGCGGTGGGCGAGGAGGCCTGGCCTCAGGCCCGCCATCCGGATGAAGTGCATGAAGCGCTGATGGGGCTGGGCTGCATCGCTGAAGCGGAAGTCAACGCCAATCCTCAGTGGTTGACCTGGCTGAACGAGCTGGCTCGCAGCGGCCGTGCGACACGGATGCAGGTCGCGCAGGACTGTGCGCTCTGGTTGGCCGTCGAGCGTCTCGCGCTGTTGCAGTCCATCTACCCCAGGGCAGGTTGCGAGCCAATTCTTGAACCCTTGCCTGGCCTGGATCAGCCGATGGGCGAGGATCACGCGTTGGTCGAGCTGCTTCGCGCGCGCCTGACCGGTTTCGGTCCGTTGCCGATTCCGCTGATTGCCCGGCCGCTGGCCTTGCCGGCCTCGGCTGTTGCGCTGGCGCTCACGCGCCTGGAATCCGAAGGCTATGTGCTGCGCGGTCGCTTCACTCCTGGCGCAAACGAAGACGAATGGTGCGAGCGGCATCTGCTGGCGCGCATTCACCGCTACACGGTCAAGCGCCTGCGCCGCGAAATCGAACCCGTGGAGCGCGCCGATCTCATGCGTTTTCTGTTCGACTGGCAGCACCTGTCCGAGGCGACGCGGATGCAAGGCCGCGACGCGCTCGCCACTGTGGTCGAGCAACTGGAAGGCTTTCAGGCCGCCGCAGGCGCCTGGGAAAGCGATCTCTTGCCCGCGCGGTTGAGGGATTACGGCGGCACCTGGCTGGACGAGCTATGCCGCTCCGGGCGTATCGTCTGGACCCGTCTGGCGGGGCGGATCAAAGCCAGCAGTGGGCCGGTGCGCGGCACGCCCATCGTATTGCTGCCGCGTCGGCAATTGGCGGCCTGGTATGCGCTGGCGAGCGATTCGCCGCCGCCCGAGCTTTCATCGCGGGCGCAGCGGGTGTTCGAGACGCTGCAAGGGCAGGGCGCCTTGTTCTTCGACGAGCTGCAGCAGGACGCCCGCCTGTTGCGCAGTGAACTCGAGGATGCCCTGGGAGAGCTGGTTGCGGTGGGGCTGGTCAATGCCGACAGCTTCGCTGGGCTGCGTGCGCTGCTGGCACCGGCGGCGAAGCGTTCACGCAGCACTCGACAGAGCCGCGGCGGCGCTTTCATTGGCGGTATGGCCGACGCCGGTCGCTGGGCCCTGGTGCGCAAAGGCGCGCCTGCGCCGGCCGACCCCTCTGGTCGCCGACCAGTGCTGGACCCCGATGCGCTGGAACATGTTGCGATGACCTTGTTGCGTCGCTACGGCGTGGTGTTCTGGCGCTTGCTGGATCGAGAGGCGGACTGGCTGCCACCCTGGCGAGAGCTCCTGCGGGTCTACCATCGGCTCGAAGCCCGGGGCGACATCCGCGGGGGGCGTTTCGTCGCGGGCGTGCCGGGCGAACAGTTCGCGTTGCCTGAGGCGGTCGGCCTGTTACGACAGGTGCGCAAGCGCCCCCTGACTGGCGAGATGATCGCGGTCTCGGCAGTCGATCCGCTGAATCAGGTTGGCACGTTGCTGCCGGGCGAACGCGTACCTGCAACCGCAGGCAACCGCATCCTATTTAGAGACGGTGCACCGCTGGCGCTGTTGGTTGCGGGCAAACCTGAACTGCTGGCGGAGTTGGACGAAGACGACCAGCGAAAGGCCAGGCAACTGCTGGCAGTGGCACGGCGCTGAACACTGCGCTGTCTACTCTCCGGGTTCCGGAACCGTATGAAGGGATGGGTATTGCTTCGCTCAACGCGCCAACCTGCAAAGAGAAGGATGACATAAATGAAAAAGGCCGGCTGCGATCGCTCGCAGCCGGCCTTCTTTATGTTTCGCCGTCGATCAGCCGGCGACCAGAACGCGGATCGCCTCCAGGCGCAGACCCGCCTTCTCCAGCATTGCCAGGCCTTCTTCGCGCTGCTTGCGTACAGCTTCGATCTCACTGTCGCGCACACTCGGGTTGACGGCTTGCAGCGCGGTCAGACGCGCCAGTTCTTCGTCGAGGCTCGCCTTCAGCTTGCGCTGCGCTTCGGCGACGCGCTCGGTGTGGCGCGGAGTGACCTTGGCTTCGGCATCGGCGATCTGCTTGGCCAGCACGTCGCGTTGGGCCTGGACGAACTTGTTGGCACTGGCCCGCGGGACGCTTTCCAGCTGATCGGTCAACGTCTCGAAGGCCACCTTCGGTGCGAGGTCGTTGCCGTTCGAGTCCAGCAGGCAGCGCAGCGCCAGTGGCGGCAGGAAGCGATTGAGCTGCAGTGCGCGCGGTGCCACCACTTCGCTGACATAGAGCAGTTCCAGCAGAACCGTGCCGGGCTTGAGCGCCTTGTTCTTGATCAGTGCCACGGCGGTGTTGCCCATGGAACCGGACAGCACCAGATCCATGCCGCCCTGGACCATGGGGTGCTCCCAGGTAAGGAACTGCATGTCTTCACGAGCCAGTGCCTGTTCACGATCGTAGGTGACGGTGACCGCCTCGTCGTCCCCGAGCGGGAAGCTGGCGTCGAGCATCTTTTCGCTGGGACGCAGGATCAGTGCGTTCTCGGAATGGTCTTCGCTGTCGATGCCAAAGGCGTCGAACAGCTCCTCCATGTAAATCGGCAGGGCGAACTGGTCGTCCTGCTCCTCGATGGCTTCGACCAGCGCCTTGCCCTGTTCGCCACCGCCGGAATTGAGCTCCAGCAGGCGGTCGCGGCCGGCATGCAGGTCGGCTTCCAACCGCTCGCGCTCGGCGCGGGCCTCCTCTATGAGCTTCTGGAACTCGTCGTCGTCGCCTTCTTCCAGCTGGTTCAGCAGACGCGGCCCGAACTGATGCTGCAGGGCGTTGCCGGTGGGGCAGGTGTTGAGGAACGCATTCAGCGCCTCGTGATACCACTTGAACAGTCGTTCCTGTGGGCTGGTTTCCAGATAGGGCACGTGTAGCTGGATGACATGCGCCTGACCGATCCGGTCGAGACGACCGATGCGCTGCTCCAGCAGGTCGGGGTGCGCCGGCAGATCGAACAGCACCAGATGATGAGCGAACTGGAAGTTGCGGCCTTCGCTGCCGATCTCGGAGCAGATCAGCACCTGGGCGCCGAACTCTTCGTCGGCGAAGTAAGCGGCGGCTCGGTCGCGCTCGAGAATGCTCATGCCTTCATGGAACACGGTGGCCGGAATGCCGGAGCGCACGCGCAAAGCGTCTTCCAGATCCAGCGCGGTCTCGGCGTGGGCGCAGATGACCAGCACCTTGAACTTCTTCAGCATCTTCAGTGTGTCGATCAGCCACTCGACGCGCGGATCGAAATTCCACCAGCGATTCTGCGCATCCGGTACTTCCTGCTGGCTCTGGAAGCTGACTTCCGGATACAGCTCGGCATGCTCGCCCAGCGGCAATTCTAGGTATTCGGCGGGGCAGGGCAGTGGGTAGGGATGCAGTTGGCGCTCGGGGAAACCGCGCACGGCGGCACGGGTATTACGGAACAGCAGCCGGCCGGTGCCGTGGCGGTCGAGCAGTTCGCGGATCAGGCGGCTGCTGGCTTCGATGTCGCCATCGGTGGCCGCGGCGAGCAGCGCTTCACCTTCGGCGCCGAGGAAGTCATGAATGGTCTGGTGCGCTTCCTGCGACAGGCGGCCCTCGTCCAACAGCTCCTGCACGGCGCGGGCGACCGGTTGGTAGCTGGCGCTCTCTGCGCGGAAGGCTTCGAGGTCATGAAAACGGTTCGGGTCGAGCAGACGCAGGCGAGCGAAGTGGCTTTCCTGACCGAGCTGTTCGGGAGTGGCGGTCAAGAGCAGAACGCCGGGGGTGACCTCGGCCAGTTGCTCGACCAGCTTGTATTCGGCGCTGGCATTTTCAGGGTGCCAGACCAGGTGATGCGCTTCGTCCACCACCAGCAGGTCCCAGCCGGCAGCGAAGGCGGCATCCTGGGCGCGCTCGTCGTCCTTCAGCCAGTCCAGCGAGACCAGCGCCAGTTGACTGTCCTCGAAGGGGTTGCTGGCATCGCTTTCGATGAAGCGCTCGTCATCGAACAACGCGACCTGCAGGTTGAAGCGGCGACGCATTTCCACCAGCCACTGGTGCTGAAGGTTCTCCGGAACCAGGATCAGCACACGCTTGGCGCGCCCGGAGAGCAGCTGGCGGTGAATCACCATGCCGGCTTCGATGGTCTTGCCGAGGCCCACTTCGTCCGCCAGCAAAACGCGCGGGGCGATGCGGTCGGCGACTTCACGGGCGATATGCAACTGGTGCGCGATGGGTTGCGCACGCACGCCGCCCAGGCCCCACAGCGAGGAGGTCAGCTGTTTGCTCTGGTTTTCCAGGGTGTGATAGCGCAGCTTGAACCAGTTCAGCGGGTCGATCTGGCCGGCGAACAGGCGATCACTGGCAAGGCGGAACTGGATGAAATTCGACAGCTGGGTTTCCGGCAGCGTGCGGGCTTCGCTCTGTGCGGTCAGGCCGTGATAGACCAACAGGCCGTCGACATCGTCGACTTCGCGCACGGTCATCTTCCAGCCTTCGAAATGGGTGATCTCGTCACCGGGGACAAATCGAACGCGGGTCAGCGGGGCGCTGCGCGCGGCGTACTGGCGAGTCTCACCCGTTGCAGGGTAGAGCACAGTGAGCATGCGGCCATCTTGCATGAGGATGGTTCCCAGACCGAGTTCCGCTTCGCTGTCGCTGATCCAGCGTTGCCCCGGTAGATACTGCTGCGCCATGCCCTGCCTCCCGCTGTAAAAAAGCCCGCTATATTAACGGAACACTGCCGATAGATCGACGATAGATGCCTACCCAGTCGGTGCCGTGTTGCTGTTAAAGTCGGCAGCAGGCTAAGCGTTCAGCTGGTTCTGGGCCGACCGAATGGCCCTTGAGCTCGGCGCTGCTTATGGAGAGCACAGATGCTGCCAATAATTCCGCCGGGCACCGTTCAGGTCACCGCGCAGCAGGACGTGGTCAAGCCGCGCCCGGATATCGCGCCGGTAACGCCCGTTCAGCCAGGCCCCAACGAAAGCTCGGTGGGCCTCGATCGGCGTCATCCGCAGGAAGCTGAGCAAATGCTTCGCGACGAACAACGCAGGCGGCAACGCCGTCGTGGCTATACCGCGCGGGAGCTGGCCGAAGGCGAGACAGCCGAAGAAGATCAGGCTGCCCTAGAAGAACTGCCACGACAGGGTCTCTGGGTGGATGTCGAGGTTTGACCTGTCTGCGCGAGGCAGCGGCACGGTGATTGAGCTGGCCGACGCCAATCTGCGCTACGTTCCGCGATGGGTTGAACCAGACCTGGCTGATTGGTGGCTAACCGAGCTCCGGTCGCAGACACCCTGGTCGCAGCCTGAGATCAAACTCTATGGTCGCATCGTCGCCGTGCCGCGACTGGTCGCCTGGTACGGCGATGCCGACGCTCATTATCGGTATTCCGGGCTTACCCATGAACCGCTTCCCTGGACGCCACTGCTGGCCGACATCCGCCAGCGCGTACAGCGAGAAGTCGGCGAAGCCCTGAATGGCGCGTTACTCAACTACTATCGCGACGGGCAAGACGCCATGGGCTGGCACAGCGATGATGAACGAGAGCTTGGCCAACACCCCCTGGTGGTTTCGCTCAACCTGGGGGCGACCCGGCGTTTCGATTTTCGTCGCAAGGGAACCAGCCGGATCTCGCACTCCATCGCGCTCGAGCACGGATCGCTGCTGGTCATGAGCGGTCTCACGCAGCATTATTGGCAGCATCAGATCGCCAGAACACGCAAGGTTAGCGCGCCGCGCCTCAACCTGACTTTCCGCCAGATCATTCGCGAGCCCCTCTTATGAGCAGTGATGAAAAGCTGATCGACTTCAGCGCCGAACGTGAAAAGCGTATTCACGACATCAAGGAAAAGCGCCTTGTTGAAATGCGCCAGGCGTTCGAGCAAGTGTTGCCGTTGAGCAAGCCGAAGAAGAAGCCCAAGACCAAGCCGAAAAAGCGCTAAAGCCCCATCCCCCTGCCTGACCTCGCCGACATGGCAATGCTCGGCGGGTTGTTGTTTCCCCGCTGTATCTCCCTTCGATACCCCTGTTTTCTTGATCTGGATCAGCTCCCTCAGCGCCTTTTTTTCAAGGCGCCTTGGTGTTGATGCCGGTCAATTTTTTAATCGGCGAGGCGGGTAATTATGCAGCCATCAGACAGCGAGACAGCTCGGAGGCAGGAAATCATGTTCGTCGATAATGTGGTGCTCGCAGGGGTGGTCACGGTCGGCCTTATGGTCGCCTTCCTCGGTGGCTTCGGTTATTTCATCTGGCGGGACGCGCAAAAGAAGCGCTGATCCGCTGGTTTACAGAGCACGCAAGGCATTTGGGCGACTTAGGTCGCCCTTTTTTTGCCTGTAAAAAATTGCACAGGCTCACGCGACGGCTGGCGTTCGGCCATTTACTTCGATGGCGCCTTCGTGGCGACGCTCGACGCGTGCCGGCGTACGTTGCATCAGCAGTTTTCCGTTGCGGATCGAGGCGAGTGCGTGGCCCTGAGTGCGGATCATTTCGTAGTCACTTGCTGCCGAAAGGATCAAAAGGCTGGCGGGTCTTCCGGGCTCGATACCGTAGCGGGTGCCAAGATTCAACGTTCGTGCGCTGTTGTCGGTGATCAGGTCCAAACCACGCTGAAGGTCCTCATAGCCAAGCATGTGGCAGATGTGCAGGCCGGCCTCGAGGATGCGCATGATGTTGCCGTTGCCCAGCGGATACCAGGGGTCGACTATCGAATCCTGAGCAAAGCAGATATTCATGCCGGCGCGGTCGATCTCTGCCACACGCGTCAACCCGCGCCGCTTGGGGTAGCTGTCGAAACGACCCTGCAGGTGAATACTTTCGGTAGGACAGGAAATAAAGTTGATCTGCGACTGCTTCAGCAAACGAAACAGCTTTGAGCAGTAAGCGTTGTCGTAAGAGCCCATGGCGGTAGTGTGGCTGGCAGTTACCATCCGGCCCATTCCGCGCGCCCGGGCTTCCTCTGCTAACACCTCGAGGAAGCGAGACTGCGGATCGTCCGTCTCGTCGCAATGCACGTCTACGAGCAGGCCCTTGCGCTCTGCAAGGTCCATCAGGAATTTGATCGAGCTGACGCCCTGTTCCCGCGTGTTTTCAAAGTGTGGAATGCCGCCCACCACATCTGCTCCGATGGCCACGGCTTCTTCCATCAAGATGCGGCCACGCGCGAATGACTCGATGCCCTCCTGAGGGAATGCAACGATCTGCATGTCAATCAGGTGTCGGGTTTCGTCGCGTACTTCGACCATCGCCTTGAGCGCCGCCAGGCTCGGGTCGGTTACGTCAACGTGGGTACGTACGTGCTGTATGCCGTGATCCACGAGCATGTCGATGGTCTGTTTGGCCCGGGTCTTTGTGTCCTCATGAGTGACCAGCGCCTTGCGCTCCCCCCAGCGTTCGATGCCCTCGAATAGCGTCCCGCTCATGTTCCAGGCGGGCTCGCCGGCCGTTAGGGTCGCATCAAGATGGATGTGCGGCTCAATGAAGGGGGCGGTGACGAGGTTGCCAGCGGCATCCAGGTCGCCATGCGCGCCGGATACCGGTTCTGACAGTGATGTAATCGTTTCGATGCACTCGCCTTTGAGTGCGATGCGGAAGAGGCCTTCTTTGCCGCGCAGACGGGCGTTGATGATATTCATGCAGTACTCCATGCAGGATGGGATGGCGACAGTCGCCAGATCATCAGGGCGACGGCGACGTTAAGTCGGTCGTGTGGGTCATTGAATGAGCAACCGGTGAGGGCTTCGATGCGCTGCATGCGATAGCTCAACGTGTTGCGGTGCACCGCCAGCCTTTGGGCGGCAAGGGCTAGGTTGCCGCACTCGTAGAACCAGGCCTCCAGCGTTGGCATCAGGACGGGTTCGTGTCTCGAGTCGTCGCCGATCAATGGCCCCAGCATGTTGGCGACGAAGCGGTCGAGCAGGCTGCGGTCGCGGATCGCACCGAGCAATTCGAGCACGCCAAGATCGCTGAAACAGCACAATCCCAAGCGTTCGGGAAAGGACTGCGCGGCGAGCAATGCCTGGCGTGCTTCACCCAGGCCGGAGGGCAATTGCGTCGGGCCGTGGCCGCCTGCGCTCAGGCCGATAAAGAGGCGCAAGGGCGCCAGTTCACGGTTCAACTCATCCAGCGCGGCGGCAAACACCTGCCGATTGCTGGGCTCATGGGGCGTGCGTGTCGGCGGTAATGCGATCCAGTGATCACCCTGAGAGAGCAGGGGCAAGGGCTCGTGCAGTTCATTCAGGATCTGTTCGAGCCTACGCTGCAGCAGTTGTCGGGACGCCTGTAGGCGTCGCTCGGCAGCCGCCGCGGGCTCCTCGGTGAAGAGCCGCTCGCTGTTGTTGAGTTTTATCAGGACGACCTGGCGCGGCTGAGCGAGGGGCAGGTCGAGACGGGCTGCCCGTTGCAAGAGCACGTCGAGGGATTGGTAGACACCATCTAGCAACTGCTGCAAGACGTGCTCGCGCGATCGCCCGAGCATCTGTTCCTGTACCAGTGCGGTGCCAATCGACTCGCTGACAACCACCATCTTCAGTTGATAGGGCTGCTCGAGCAACGGGACGCCGAGTTGCTCGGCCTCTGCTATCACCGACTCGGGAATGGCGTGAATGAACTCCTCGCCAGTTAGTATCACCACGCCGGCGGTAACACGCTCATGCGCTTCACGCAGCAAGCGCAACAGGTTGCGTTCATCACGGGGGTGGTTGATACCGGTAACGAAGACCAGTTCGCCGCCCATGACCCAATCAGCGATGCCCTCGTTTTCAGCGACATAGGTCCAGCGGACCAGGTTTTCCAGCCCAGCAGCGCCCGCGCGCAGCTGCAGGCTTTCCAGTCCTGGAAGCGCGAGTACCGCTGATACGGTAAGGCTCATGGCCGCGGTTGTACGACAGCTGCGCTGCGGTCAGCCAGGGTGCGTTGCAGTTCGAAAAGTGCAATGTAGGCAACTCCGCCGGCTACGATCCCGATGATGGGCGCCACCCAGGGGGACAGGTAGGCACACACGGCACCGACAACGTAGGCCGCAAGACCGACCCAGTTGAAAGCGGGCAGCCCTGCTTCGGCCAGTAGCGGGTAGCGGCCGCGATAGGCGTAGAAGTAGTTCGCCATGATCACCCCGCCGATGGGTGGAATGATCGAGCCAAGCAGGATCAGGAAGGGGATCAGCATGTCGTACATGCCGCCAATCGCCAGGGCGGTCCCGATTGCGGCGCCGACGAGTGTCACCAGTCTCCGGCGCCCGGTGCGCAGCAGGTTGCAACCGGCTGCGGCGAAGTTATAAATGGTGTTGTCCTGAGTGGTCCACAGATTGAGAAACAGCATGACCACGGCCGCCATGGACAGCCCCTGCAGCACCAGTACTTCAACCACATCGGCCTGCTGATAAACGATCGCCCCGTAGGCGCCAGCGATGATCATCAACCCATTGCCGACGAAAAAACCGATAAGGCTCGACCATATGGCAACCCGACCATTGCGGGCGAAGCGTGTCCAGTTCGTGGCCTGGGTCGCCCCGCTGACGAAGGTACCGAACACCATGGTTATGGCCATGCTCAGGCTCATGCTTTCGCTGGGCTCGATGGCCATCAGGGCATCCAGACCACCCACGTCACGGGTGGCTATCCATAACGAACAGACGAGCAGCGCCAGCATTGCGGGGACCGCGAAACGCGAGAGCAGATCCAGTCCCTTGTACCCGACAAACGCGGTGATGCAGAAGCCGAAGCCGAATAGCACCATCAACGGAATTGTCAGGCTTTCAGGCAGCTCGAGTATCTTGACCAGCACCAGCGCAATGGTGGCCGTCCCCCAGGCGTACCAACCGACCTGAGTGAACCCCAGAATGACGTCGGACAGCTTGCTGCCCACTTCGCCAAAGCAGAAGCGACCCATAAGCACTGAGTTGAGCCCGCTGCGGCAGGCGATGAAGCCGAGCGCGGCAGCGTAAAGACCCAGCAGCAGGTTCCCTATCACCGCTGCCCATAGCAGCGTGATGAAATCGAACGCCATGCCAATTCGCCCGCCGGCGAACATGGTTGCGGTGAAAAAAGTGAAACCGAAAAGCATGATCGAAGTGGAAAACAGCCCTTTGCGTGCCGTCGGTGGCACCTCGCTCAAGGGAAAGTCGCTGTCATGTTGCTGTGCTTGAGGCATGTCCTTAACTCCACGAAGGGTTGAGGTCATTCCTTTAGCAGCGGTCATGCCAGCTTGCTGTTTTTACTCATGTAGGGCTAAAGGCAGCCAATCGTTGTGCAAAGTGCACAACGTGCATGTCGTTTTTGACCGGTATTTCGATGATTTTTTGTGAGCATCGACCAAGGCGAGACCCGCCTTGGTGCGTGCGGTGCCAGGTTGCACCGCTATCGCCCGTAGTCGTGATTACGGATCGATGAGGGCTGCTTCAGCCAATGCTGACCGGCGGCAGCGCCTTGATCTCGACGGTTTGCGCCTTGCGCGGCGCGAGGATCTCGGCTTCGCCGTCTACCACCATCTCGTCGCGCTGGTTGAACACCTGAGTAGCGATGCGCACTCGAAACTTTGGCAGCTTTTCGAGAATTTCGAGGCGCACGGTCAAGGTATCGCCTAGTTTGACCGGCAGGACGAAACGCATCGTCTGCCCTATATAGATGGTGCCGGGGCCTGGCAATTCACAGGCTACGGCAGCGCTGATCAGCGCCCCGCTGAACATGCCGTGGGCGATGCGCTCGCGGAAGATCGTCGAGGCCGCAAAATCGGCGTCCAGGTGAACCGGGTTGTGATCGCCTGACATCGCGGCGAACAGCTGAATATCGCGCTCTTCCACGGTCTTGCTGTAGGTCGCCTTCTGGCCGACTTCGAGATCAGCGTAGGGGGTATTGCTCAGCGTGCTCATGCGTAAACCTCTGAATGCGAAAAGGAACGATAGGCCCAGCCTCGACAGAAACCGTAGCAGGTGGTGGAGTTCGCGCCAGGTGAGCGCTTGAATGGCTGCATTCTAGAGCGATGCGGCTGGGTTGTCCTGTTCCGGACTGCTTGGTGCAGTGGCTGGAGATTCACGTGACTGATTACGCTCACCCCGCTATTGCGCCATACAGCGGAGCTGATAAGTTCGCCACAGCCCGCCGAGCGTGGGCCAGACACTTTCAGGTATAGAGGCCAATAACAATGCAACCTGACTTCTGGAATGACAAACGTCCTGCCGGCGTACCCAACAGTGTGGACATGGGCGGCTTCCGCTCGGTCGTGGAAGTATTCGAGCGCTCCTGTAAGACCCACGCGAACCGTCCCGCTTTCAGCAACATGGGCGTGACGCTGACCTATGCGGACCTGGAGCGCTACTCGGCGGCCTTCGCAGCCTGGCTACAGAACCACACCGATCTGCAACCCGGCGATCGAATCGCCGTGCAGATGCCCAATCTGCTGCAATACCCTATCGCTGTATTTGGCGCGCTGCGTGCCGGGCTCATCGTGGTTAACACCAACCCGCTGTATACCGCCCGCGAGATGCGCCACCAGTTCAAGGATTCCGGCGCACGTGCGTTGGTCTATCTGAATACCTTCGGCAAGCTCGTTCAGGAAGTAGTACCCGATACGGATATCGAGGTACTGATCGAAGCGCGCATTGGCGACATGCTTCCGCCGCTCAAGGGGCTGCTGGTCAACGCGGCCGTCAAGCATGTGAAGAAGATGGTTCCGGCCTATAACCTGCCGCAAGCGGTCTCGTTCAAGAACGTATTGAAAGATGGCGGTCGACACAGCCTCAAGCCGGTTTCGCTGACGCTGGAGGACACGGCGGTGCTGCAATACACCGGCGGCACGACGGGTGTAGCCAAGGGCGCAATGCTTACGCACGGTAACCTCGTTGCCAACATGCAGCAGGTTCACGCCAACATGCAGCAGCTCGATGAGCACGGGCACACGATCATCAAGGAAGGCCAGGAGATCATGATCGCGCCCCTGCCGCTGTATCATATCTATGCCTTCACGGTTAACTGCATGTGCATGATGGTGACCGGCAACCATAACGTGCTGATCACCAATCCCCGCGACATTGACGGCTTCGTCAAGGAGCTGCAGAAGTGGCAGTTCACCGCCTTCCTCGGACTGAACACGCTGTTCGTCGCGCTCATGTCGCACCCCGAATTCAAGAAGATCAACTTCGCCTCGCTCAAGGGCACCAACTCCGGCGGTACGGCACTGGTTTCGGCAGTGGCCGAACGTTGGAAGAGCATGACCGGCGTCACGGTGACCGAGGGCTACGGCCTCACCGAAACCTCGCCAGTGGTATGCGCCAACCCGCACGGTGAGGCTTCGCGCCTTGGCACCGTCGGCCTACCGGTCCCTGGCACAACCCTGAAGGTGACTGACGATGACGGCAACGAACTCCCGCTCGGTGAGCGTGGCGAGTTGTGCGTCAAAGGTCCGCAGGTCATGAAAGGGTATTGGCAGCGGCCCGAAGCGACTGCTGAAGTGCTGGACGCGGAAGGTTGGCTGAAGACGGGTGATATCGCGGTGATCGATGCCGATGGCTTCGTACGCATCGTTGACCGCAAGAAAGACCTGATCATCGTCTCGGGCTTTAACGTTTATCCCAACGAGATTGAGGATGTGGTAATGGCTCACCCGAAGGTAGCGGCCTGCGCGGTGATCGGTGTGCCCGATGAGAGGTCCGGTGAAGCGGTCAAGCTATTCGCCGTGCGCAGCGACGACAGCCTCGGCGAAGATGAGCTGATGGCGTACTGCCGCGAGAATTTCACAGGTTACAAGGTGCCCCGTCACATTGTGTTTCGCGATGCGCTGCCCATGACGCCGGTGGGCAAGATTCTGCGCCGCGAGCTCCGCGATCAGGCTTGAGCCTAGCAACCAATACCGCTGCTACGAAGTGACTGATTTTCAAGTATCAGTCACTTCGTGTCTTTTGTATCCCGCCCAGACACTGTTCGGCCAGTTTCAAAACTGCTAACCTCGACTCCGTTTCTGGCCGGAAATTCCGTACAAAAATTAACAAAACACAACAAAACAGCTGCTATATGCAGTAAAGCTGTCGCTTAGGAGTGGGGTTACATGACCGATAACTTCTGGAAGGATAAGTATCCTGTCGGGGTCAAAAGCGAAATCAATCCCGATGAGTACCAGAACATTCAGGCTGTGCTCAAACAGTCCTGTGAGCAATTCGCGGACAAGCCTGCGTTCAGTAATCTCGGCAAGACCCTGACCTACGGTGAGCTGTACAAACTGTCCGGAGAGTTTGCTGCCTACCTCCAGCAGAATACCGATCTGCAACCCGGCGATCGTATCGCGGTCCAGCTGCCCAACCTGATCCAGTACCCCATCGTCGTGTTTGGCGCCATGCGCGCCGGTCTGGTTGTCGTCAACACCAACCCGCTCTACACCGCGCGGGAAATGGAACATCAGTTCAATGATTCAGGCGCCAAGGCATTGGTCTGCCTGGCCAACATGGCGCACCTCGCAGAAGAAGTGCTGCCGAAAACCGGCATTCGCTATGCGGTCGTGACCGAAGTCGGCGACATGCTGCCGGCCGTCAAGCGCATGCTGGTCAATGCCGTGGTCAAGCATGTGAAGAAAATGGTGCCTGCTTACAACCTGCCCAAAGCGGTGAAGTTCACCGATGCGATGGCGCTAGGTCGTGGCAAGTCGGCGCGTGAAGCCAATCCCGCCAGCGATGATGTCGCCGTGCTGCAGTACACCGGCGGCACCACCGGCGTGGCCAAGGGCGCCATGCTGACCCACCGCAACATCGTTGCCAACATGCTGCAGTGCCGCGCGCTGATGGGTTCGGAGTTGGGCAACGGCTGCGAAACCATGGTTGCACCGCTGCCGCTGTATCACATCTATGCGTTCACCTTTCATTGCATGACGATGATGCTGATCGGCGCGCACAACGTGTTGATCACAAACCCGCGCGACCTGCCGACCTTCGTCAAGGACCTGAGCAAGCACCGTTTCACCGGTTTTGTCGGCCTCAATACCCTGTTCGTGGCGCTGTGCAATAACGAGGATTTCCGCAAGCTGGACTTCTCGTCACTAAAGGCCACGTTCTCCGGCGGTATGGCCTTGCAGTTGGCGGCTGCCGAGCGCTGGCAGCAAGTCTCCGGATGCGAGATCTGCGAAGGCTTCGGCATGACCGAAACCAGCCCGGTTGTGTCGGTCAACCCGTTCGGCGGCATTCAGATCGGTACCATCGGCATCCCGATGCCATCGACGCTCTGCAAGGTCATCGACGATGAAGGCAACGATCTGCCGATGGGCGCCATCGGAGAGCTTTGCGTCAAGGGGCCGCAGGTCATGAAGGGCTACTGGCAGCGTCAGGAAGCTACGGACGATATCCTGAGCGCTGACGGGTGGTTGAAGACCGGCGACATCGGCATCATCCAGGACGACGGCTACATGCGTATCGTCGACCGCAAGAAAGACATGATCTTGGTGTCTGGTTTCAACGTCTATCCCAACGAACTGGAAGACGTGCTCGCGACCCTGCCCGGTGTGCTTCAGTGCGCGGCGATCGGAGTGCCCGACGAGAAGTCGGGCGAAGCGATCAAGCTGTTCGTGGTAGTCAAACCGGGCGAAAGCCTGACCAAGGAGCAGGTCATGCAGCACATGCATGACAATGTCACCGGCTACAAGCGGCCCAAGACCGTCGAGTTCCGTGACAGTCTGCCAACCACCAATGTCGGCAAGATCCTGCGCCGTGAGTTGCGTGACGAAGAGCTCAAGAAGCTCGGTCAGAAATAACGCTTCTGACCACACATCAAAAGCCCCGCCTCGGCGGGGCTTTTTCGTTTCTTGGCGGTGAGGTTCAGACGTTTCGAGAAGCTATCGCCGTCGCCTCATGCAGCCTGCGCATGGGCGTAGTTGAAGTGACTGAGCTCATGAGCCCAGTTCCTATTCAGTTGGGCTGTCACATGAGCCTTTTTTCGCTCTGCTGTCATAAGTGTCTTTCGCCAGCACCCGGGATGGCTGGAATATGAGCAAACCGACCGGCGGCAGCGCAAACGTCGGAGTTTGGCGAACGCCCGAGCAGGCGAGCCGGTCTACTCGCACATGGCCGCGTCCGCTAAATGCCGTAGAGGACGATGGCGCATGCCATTTTGCGGCCTGCCCATCAATCTCGTTGCAAGGATGAGTTACCCATGCAAAAGAAAAACAATGCACGTCGGGTAGTTGCTTCTTTCGCTTTACTGGCTTCCACCGCAGCACTCGCAGCGCCCACCTCGGAAATCGCTGCGTTCGATGATTACTGGAGTCCTGGCAAGCCAGACTCACGGGTCTGCCGTTCGCCGCTGCTGGTAGGTACGCCACTTGGTCTGCCTCGCTGTATGCAGGCCAGTAACATCATGACGCACCTGCAAAACCTGCAGGACATCGCCTCGCTGAACAATGGCAACCGCGCCTCTGGTCAGCCCGGCTATCAGGCTTCGGTCGATTACGTGCGGACCACGCTCGAGCGGGCGGGTTACCGGGTCCGGGTGCAGACCTTCCCCTTCCTCGCGTTCTACCCGGAGGGGCCAGGCTCGCTCGCTGCGGTAGCACCGCAGACCGTGCAGTACACATGGGAAGAGGATTTCACCTACGCCGATCAGACCGACCCCGGGACCGTTACCGCCCCGGTCGTTCCGGTCGATCTCGCGCTCGGCCTGGGCAATACCTCAACCAGCGGATGTGAGCCGGAGGATTTTGCAGGCTTTCCCGCCGGCGCTATTGCCCTGATGCAACGCGGTGCGTGTGCGTTCGGCCAGAAGGCGACCAATGCGGCAGCGGCCGGCGCCGCAGGGGCGATCATCTTCAATCAGGGTGATACCGAGGACCGAAGAGGGCTTCTGGTCGCCACGCTGGGTGAGGATTATGACGGCGGAATCCCGGTGCTGTTTTCCACCTATGACAATGGCGTGACCTGGGCTGGGACCGAGGGGCTGCAGCTGAGCATGAACGTCGATGTGGTGCGCGAGCGGACCGAAACCTACAACGTGCTGGCCGAAACCCGTCGGGGAGATCCTGACAACGTGGTCATGGTCGGCGCACATCTGGATTCGGTGTTCGAAGGGCCGGGTATCAACGACAACGGCTCTGGTAGCGCCGCCTTGCTGGAAATGGCCACACTGATGAGCCGGGCTTATCCGCTGAACAAGGTGCGCTTCGCCTGGTGGGGCGCAGAGGAGTCGGGGCTGGTCGGCTCGACGTACTATGTCAATCAGTTGCCGGAGGAGGAAAAGGAGCAGATCAAGGCCTATCTCAACGTCGACATGATTGGCTCGCCGAACTACGCGAACTTCCTCTATGACGGTGATGGCTCCGATTTCGGTTTGCAGGGCCCGCCCGGCTCCGGTGCGATCGAGAATCTGTTCCGCTCCTACTTCCAGCTGCGTAACGCGCCTTCAGAAGGTACTGAGATCGATTTCCGCTCCGACTATGCGCAGTTCTTCGAAGACGGAATCGCCTTCGGCGGGTTGTTTACCGGCGCTGAGGATATCAAGACCGAAGAACAGGCCCAGCGCTATGGCGGTACCGCTGGCCTTGCCTACGATCCGTGCTACCACTCCGAGTGCGACGACCTCAGCAACATTTCCACCGAGGCGTTGGAACTGCACGGCGATGCGTTGGCTTTCGCCACCAGTTGGCTGTCCTTGTCGACCAAGATGATCGACGATGAGATAGCGGCAGCGGCCGAGCAGAGCATCGGCGCCATGCGCATCCAGCAAGTACAGGAGAAGTCTCGCTGGGGTCATTGGATCCGTTGATCGGCTAGACATCGCGCCGGCTTGCCGGCGCGGTTCCTCCGTCAATCCCTTTCCTTACGGCCAGCCGGGCAAATCTGCGACAATCGCGCCCTTCACGATATCGCTTACGGCTGTCCATGACCGACGCAACGCCCGCCTTTGAACAACTCCTGAAAAACCTCGATCAGGCAATGTATGCCGACCGGCACCGCTTGCGTCGGCAATTGCACGACCTGCGCAAGAAGGCTGGCGACTCGCCGATCGAAGAAGAGCGCATCAAGCAGTGGCTTGAGCGCTTCCAGGCTTCGGCGGCCAAGGTCGAGGCGCGGCGCCAAAGCGTACCGGTCATGCGCTACGACGACAGCCTGCCAATCGCCGCCAAGCGCGACGAAATCAAGGCGGCATTGGAAAAGCACCAAGTACTGGTGATCGCGGGCGAAACCGGTTCGGGCAAGACCACCCAGCTGCCAAAAATTTGCCTGGAAATCGGACGAGGCGTGCATGGCCTGATCGGCCACACTCAACCGCGCCGGCTGGCTGCACGCAGCGTTGCCACGCGAGTGGCCGAAGAGATCGGCACGCCGCTGGGTGAACTGGTGGGTTATCAGGTGCGCTTCGAAGATCAGAGCAAGGACAGCTCGCTGATCAAACTGATGACCGACGGCATCCTGCTGGCCGAAACCCAGCACGACCGCTTCCTCGAGCGTTACGACACCATCATCGTCGACGAGGCCCATGAACGCAGCCTCAATATCGACTTCCTGCTCGGCTACTTGAAGACCTTGCTGCCGCGCCGACCGGACCTGAAAGTCATCATCACGTCGGCGACCATCGACCTGGAGCGCTTTTCCGAACATTTCAACGGGGCGCCTATTGTCGAAGTCTCGGGGCGCACCTACCCGGTTGATACCTGGTATCGGCCATTGGCGGCGGAAACCGATGAGGATGGCAACCGGGTCGAGGACGACCTCACGATCGACCAGGGGATTCTGGCGGCGCTCGACGAAATCGACGCCCACGAGCGCAGCATCGGCAAGCGTCCTGGCGACGTGCTGGTGTTCCTGCCTGGCGAGCGGGAGATTCGCGACGCGGCGGAGGTCTTGCGCAAGGCCAACCTGAAATTCACCGAAGTGCTGCCGCTGTATGCGCGACTGACGCCGGCCGAGCAGCAGAAGATCTTCCAGCCGCGGCCGGGCCGCAAGATCGTGCTCGCCACCAACGTGGCCGAGACCTCGCTGACCGTGCCCGGCATCCGCTACGTGATCGACTCGGGTACCGCTCGCATCAGTCGCTACAGTTACCGCGCCAAGGTGCAGCGGCTGCCGATCGAGGCGGTGTCCCAGGCCAGCGCCAATCAGCGCAAGGGCCGTTGCGGACGGGTCGAGCCGGGCATCTGTATCCGCCTGTACAGCGAGGAGGATTTCCTCGGCCGGCCGGAATTTACCGATCCGGAAATTCTGCGCACCAACCTCGCAGCCGTCATCCTGCAGATGCTGCATCTACGCCTCGGCCAGATCGAGGATTTCCCCTTTATCGAGCCGCCGGATGGCAAGGCCATCAGCGATGGCTTCAACCTGTTGCAGGAGCTCTCGGCAGTCAACCGCGAGAACCAGCTGACGCCGTTGGGCCGCCAGCTGGCCCGCTTGCCCATCGACCCGCGCCTCGGGCGCATGCTGCTCGAAGCGGCAAAACTGGGAAGCATGGCCGAAGTGCTGATCGTCGCCAGTGCGCTGTCGGTGCAGGACGTCCGCGAGCGACCGGCTGACCGTCAACAGCAGGCCGATCAGGCCCATGCACAATGGAAAGATCCGGATTCGGACTTCGCTGCGCTGATCAATCTCTGGCGCGGTTTCGAGGAGCAACGGCAGGCTCTAGGTTCCAATCCGCTGCGAACATGGTGCAGGAAGAATTTCCTCAACTACTTGCGCCTTCGGGAGTGGCGGGATGCGCATCGCCAGCTGACACTGATCGTGCGGGAGTTGAAACTCAACGACAGCGGCCAGAACCGTAAGGGCCAGCTTGCTGGCGATCAGCCCGCTGACAAGAAGGATCGCCAGCAAGCTGGCTCCTACAAGGAAGGCGCGACATCCGGAGCCGCTGATAACAGCGCAGATGCTCCTGCCGATCAAATAGCCCTGACGAAGGACAAGAAGGTCAATGTCAAACTGGCGCAGCAAGCTGAAGCCAGTGAGGCCGCTCAGCGCGCCAAGAGCTACGCCGCAGTACACAAGGCTATTCTCTCCGGGCTGCTCAGTCAGGTTGGGCACAAGACCGAGGAGGGCGACTTCCTCGGTGCACGGCAACGGCGCTTCTGGGTGCATCCCTCCAGCGTCATCGGGCGCAAGAAGCCCAACTGGATCATGGCGGCTGAGCTGGTCGAGACCACCAAGCTGTTCGCGCGGATGGTCGCCAAGATCGAGCCGGACTGGATCGAGCCGCTGGCCAGGCACCTGATCAAGACCAACCACTTCGAGCCGCACTGGGAGAAGAAGCGCGGGCAGGTGGTCGCGTTCGAACAGGTCACGCTCTACGGGATGATCGTAGTGGCACGACGCCCGGTGCATTTCGGCCCGATCGACCCGCCTGCGGCGCGTGAGCTATTCATCCGCGAGGGATTGGTGCGCGGTGAGATGCACAGTCGCGCCAAGGCGCTGACCGCCAATCGTGAGCTCTTAGAACTGTTCGACGAATTGGAAGCCAAGGCCCGTCGCCGCGACATCATCGCTGACGAAGACACGTTGTTCGCCTACTACGACGCGCGCGTGCCCCAGGACATCTACCAGACCGCGAGCTTCGAGAACTGGTACAAGCGCGAGAGCCAGAAGGACCCAGCGCTGCTGGTCATGCGTGACGAGGATGTACTGGCGCGCGACGCCAGTGAAGTGACCGCGGCGCAGTATCCGGACCACCTGCGGATCGGCGAACTGCAGCTGCCTCTGGAATACCACTTCGAACCCAATCACCCGCGCGACGGCGTGACGCTGCGTGTCCCCGCGCCGCTGCTGCCGCAACTGCGGGCCGAACGGCTCGACTGGCTGGTGCCGGGTTTGATCGAGGCAAAGGCGGTGGCGCTGGTGCGCAACCTGCCCAAGGCGATCCGCAAGAACTTCGTGCCGGTGCCAGATTTTGTGAAGGCCGCGCTTTCGAAGATCGCCTTCGCCGACGGCGCGTTGCCTGATGCGCTGGGCCGCGAGCTGCTGCGCATGACCGGCGCTCGTGTGCCGGACGAAGCCTGGGCGGAAGCGGCCATGGGGCTGGAAAGCCATCTGAAGATGAACATCGAGGTGGTCGATGCCCGTGGAAAGTTCCTCGGCGAAGGCCGCGATCTGGCCGAGCTGACTGCGCGCTTCAGTGAAGCCAGCCAGGCCGCGCTGGCGCCGCCTCAGCAAAAGGCCGAGCAGAAACCGGTCGAGGCCAAGGGATTCGCACAGGTGGCGGAAAAGGCCCAGGCGAAGATGGCCGGGTTGTCGATGACCGTCTATCCCGCGCTGGTCGAAGAGGGCGGGGTGGTCAAGGAGGGTCGCTTCCCGACCCAGGCCGAGGCCGACTACCAGCATCGCCGCGCCTTGCAGCGCTTGCTGCTGCAGCAGCTGGCCGAGCCGGCGAAATATCTGCGCAACAAGCTGCCGGGCCTCACCGAGCTGGCGTTGCTCTATCGGGACATGGGCAAGATCGATGCGCTGGTTGAGGACATCCTCCTGGCCAGCCTCGACAGCTGCATCCTCGACGGCGAAGCGCAGCTGCCACGCGATGGCGCCGCCCTGGCCTCACTGGCTGAGCGCAAGCGCGGCGATTGGGCCGCACACGCCGAGCGGTTGGCGCGCTTGACGCTGGACATTCTTAAGCTCTGGCACGGGCTGCAGAAGCGCTTCAAAGGCAAGATCGACCTGGCTCAGGCGGTGGCGCTGAACGACATCAAGGCGCAGCTGGCCAACCTGGTTTATCCAGGCTTCGTCCGAGCAACGCCGGGCGAATGGTTGAAGGAATATCCGCGTTATCTCAAGGCTGTCGAGCAACGCTTCGAGAAGATCGGCGCGCAGCTGCAGCGCGACCGTGTCTGGTCCGGCGAACTGGCCGGTTACTGGGAGCAGTACCAGGCGCGTCTCAAGAAACACCAGCAGGAAGGCAAACGCGATCCCGAACTGACGGCTTACCGCTGGATGCTGGAGGAATATCGCGTATCGCTCTGGGCCCAGCAGCTGGGAACAAAGATGGCGGTATCGGACAAGCGGCTGAACAAGCAGTGGGGTCAGGTAGAGGCATGATGCGTTCGGTAGGGCTGGCGGAGCTGAGCAAGGCGGCCTGACTTTCGCCGGCTTGCAAGCGCGCTCCTGCAGAGACCGGTTATCCGGTCTGCAAGACGCGCTTGCAAGTGACCAGCGGGGTTATTCGGCGACGAAGCTTGTCGTAGTGCCGTGGTAAAGCCTGTCTACCTTTTGCCCTGCCACGCTCTGGCCGTTGGCGGGCGTCTCATGACCGGCGGCGACGATGTAGCGGCCCGGTGCCTCTAGCGATAGCTGGACCTGGCCCTGCTTGTCAGTCTTCATCGGCTGCGCCTCGTTCTCGGGGGTTATCAGCATGACGTCGTTATCCGCCAGTGGTTGGCCCTTGAACAGCAAGGTGAAACGGTCGCCGTCGGCTTTCACGGGGACCAGTTCCAGATCCATCTCAGCCTGAGTCTCGCTGCGACCCCAGCGGGCGTGCATCAGGGCTGCGGTGACTTCGCCTTTATCGTTCTCCCAGGGTTTCCAGACCTGATCGTTGACGACTCGCATAGTGCCGTCCCCATCAATACTCGCCTCGAGATGGTCTTCTTTGGCAGTGATTGCAGTTTGCTTGGCTGAATCGGGAGTAACGATTCGGGTGTTCGGCGCCAATGCAGCAACGGTTTCCCCTTTTTCGATCACGTCCTGATCCGGTTCGCCAAGGTATACCTTGACGGGCCCGCTACCTTCGCGTTCCAGCCAGAGTTCGTGGGCGTAGGAGGGCAGCGCAAGTGCGCCGAGCAAGACAAAACTGACGATGGGCTTGATCATTGTGGTTCCTGTTCGATTGGGCTGAAGGGTGCGGCAGGCGCAGCTACAAGGAATTTCCCTGGATTCCGGTCTTCGATCCGTTGTTGCAAGTGCGGCAGGAGCCAGACTGAAACCATGGCAAGCCGAGGCTTGACCTGAGTTTGTTGATGCTTCGTCGCGGCTATAACGTCGGCGAACCCGCATCAAGGTCTCAAGCGTAGGTAGTTGAGATTGTCTTGTAAACGAGATTGCATCTCAAACGCATGGCTTTATTGTATGTTTGCGTTTCGCATCTGGTGGCATGCGGGACAGCTTGGCTCCTGGGCGATAGGGTGTTTGCTCAGGCCGGCTTCAAAATCCCGTCCTTATCCAGGCTCAACCGCAACAGATCTTCCGCCAACATCAGGTTCCCGTTGTAGGACGCGCCAGCCTCTGCCCGGATGTCCTCTATCGATAACCCTCGTCCCGGAATGCTCTGATAACGGGCGCTGAAGTGCGTCAGCACCAGATTGGGTATGCCAGCCCCTTGTGCAAAGGCGCCAACCTGCGCTGCGGTGCTGTGGCCGAACTCCGATTTGCCCGCAGCGGCGACGGGCTGGGTGTAGGTGGCTTCGTGGACGAGCACATGCGCGCCCTGGCAAGCCTCGCGTAGAAGCTCCGGGCGATCATTGTCACCGGCGATGACGATACGGCGTGCTGGGCGTGTAGAGAGCAGATAGTCTTCGCCGCGCAGCGCACGGCCTTCGTATTCAACCGTTTGGCCTTTTGCCAGTTGGCCCCAGAGTGGGCCGCGAGGGATACCGTCGTGGTCTAGCTTGTCGGTGTCCAGGCGCGGATCGGCCTGCGCTTCGGTAAAACCATAACCCCAGCTCGGCACCCGGTGAGAGAGCGGGGTGGCGTCAACATGTACATGTGGGTTGCGCCAGCCTCTGAAGGTTTCGGACGCATGAAACCGTAGCTCGTAGGGGAGCCAGCTCTGGCTCATGGTCAGCGTGCTTCGTATCCAGTGCTCCAGGGCTGCCGGGGCAATGATGTCCAGCGGCTCCTGCCGGCGCGCCATACCGGCACTTGCCAGTAGGCCCGGCAAACCGTAGCAGTGGTCGCCGTGAACATGCGTGATGAAAATTGCACGCAGGCCGTGCAGCGTTAGCGGCGTATGCAAAAGCTGGTGCTGCGTGGCTTCGCCGCAGTCGACCAAATACCAGCCCTTGCCGCTACCTTCCAGCAGCGCCACGCCGCTGACATTGCGGGTTTTGGTCGGCGCACCGGATGAGGTGCCGAGAAAGATCAGGTCCATGGATGGGCTCGAGCGTGGTCGTGAAGTCAGTATGGCGACTGCATTGCGTTGGATAAACCAGCGATCGTCTGGCCCGGTTCTAGATATATATATCTTTTAGCTACTAAGAAAGCACGAAGTTATATTAAACATTGCTAGTTCGGCCCGTTATGCTGCCAGCCTTTGAAGCTGCCCGCGTGGGCCTTGAACCGGAAGCACGTGATGGAACTCGGTGTAATCAGCTTTGTGGTAGCCGGCCTGCTGGTTGGTTTTATTGTCGGGATGACGGGTGTCGGCGGCGGATCGTTGATGACCCCGATCCTTTTGTGGTTCGGCGTCAATCCAGCTGTCGCGGTAGGCACTGACCTGCTTTACGCAGCGATCACCAAAGCCGGCGGGGTCTGGGTTCATCAGAAGAACCGCAATATCGACTGGAGCATCACCGGCTGGCTGGCCTTGGGTAGCGTACCTGCCGCTGCGCTAACGCTCTGGCTGTTGAACGGGTTGAATACCGATCAGGATGCGCTCAACGCGATCATCAGGCATTCGCTCGGGATCGTACTGGTGCTCACCGCGCTAGCGGTCCTGTTCAAGAAGCGTCTTCTAGCCGTTGCTGCTCGCTTGTCAGGCCCGACGCCCCGGCTGTCGCCGCGCGGGTTGGACGTCCTGACGGTCATCGTTGGGGTGGTGCTGGGGGCGGTGGTGACTCTGACCTCGATCGGCGCGGGTGCTTTGGGTACCGTGGCCTTGTTTTTCCTCTACCCCCTTCTGGCGACCCGCCGTCTGGTAGGCACCGAAATCGCGCATGCCGTGCCGCTGACCCTGGTGGCAGGCCTCGGCCATGCCAGCATGGGCAACATGGACTGGACAATCCTGGCTTATCTGCTGATGGGCTCTCTGCCGGGTATCTACCTCGGCAGTAACCTGTCCGGTCGAGTTCCCGATTCGGTGTTGCGGCCTTGCCTTGCAGTAATGCTGGCCATGATCGGTTATAAGCTGATCTGACCTACAGCTTTCTCCGGGAGCGCGACGTGCTGCGCTATTAGCCAGGTGCAGCGAACGTTGCCTGACACGATGACGAGCGCGACCTTTCGTTTCTACGCCAGATTGAATGCATTTCTTCCAGCCGAGCGCCGCGGTCAGGCGTTCAGTTGCAACTGCGCCGAGTCCGCCACAACGAAACACATGATCGAAGCCCTCGGCGTGCCACATACCGAAGTGGCGCTGGTCCTCGCCAACGGGGAGCCGGTTGGACTCGATAGACCGATCAGCGAGGGTGACCGGATCGCTGTGTATCCCAAGTTCGAGCAGTTGGATATCGGCGCCCCGTCGGCGGCGCCGGCGTTGCCGTCCGGTCCGCTGCGTTTCGTCGCGGACGCGCACCTTGGCGGCCTGGCGCGCCTGCTGCGTATGGCTGGTTTCGACACCCTCTACGACAACAACTACGACGATGCGTCGATGGTTGAGCTGGCCAATCATGAAGGCCGGATATTGCTGACCCGCGACCGACCGTTGCTGATGCATCGTCGGGTGGTTCATGGCTGCTACCTACACGCGATCAAGCCACAGGCCCAGTTGCGGGAGCTCTATCAGCGTCTCGACTTGGCCGCCAAGGCGCGCCCGTTCAGCCTGTGCATGAGCTGTAACGCGCCTTTGCATACCGTGGACAAACAGGCGGTACTCGATCGTCTACCGCCGCGAGTCCAGGCACGCCATGAGCATTTTCTCGCTTGCGGCCAATGCAACAGGTTGTTCTGGGAGGGCTCGCATTGGCAGGACATGCGTGCATTGCTCGATTCCCTGGCGCTCGTTGACTAGCGGCAGGTTCACGGGTGACGACTGGGCGTTCGATGGTGGCCCTGTCCCGCCTGCAACCGTAAGTGACTCGCGAGAAAGCTGCCTCCAGATCGGGCCCATGTGAGCGTGATCGATAGGACTGCATTGCGCCTGACCGACGGTAATCAAGCTTGAGAGGGGCGAGTCGATAGCGTTCGAAATCCATTCGCCAGCCTTCGGCTGCTTACAGGTATCCGCGGAACATGCTCAACAGCATCACTTTTCGCCTGTCTCGTCTAAGCCAGAGCAGCATTGATCTCGCAGTCATCGCCGCGCTCGGCATTGCCGCGTTGGCCTGGTTCGTCGAGATCGAACTCTACGAACAGCTGCATCACTTTCATGCCGCGCACGAGAAGTGGGAGGCGGACGAGTTTTTCATGGCGCTGCTCGTGATCGGCTGGTGCGGCTTCGCCTTCGGCGGGCGCCGGGTCGTCGAACTGAAAAAGGAAATCCGTAGCCGTACGCAGGCCGAGCTGGCAGCGCACCAGCTGGCTACCCACGACTCACTGACAGCACTGCCCAACCGTCGTGGGCTGGAGCTTGGTTTTGCGAACGGGCTGCGCCACATGGGCGAGCCGTTCTTCGTGGTTCTGTTCGACCTCGATGGATTCAAGGCGGTCAACGATGTGCATGGCCACGCGATTGGCGATCAGCTGCTGCAAACCATTGCGCAACGACTCGGAATTGCGCTGCCTGAAGACGATTTCGCATGCCGATTGGGGGGCGATGAGTTCGCGCTGGTGCTGCGGTCGACCAAGACGCCACTGGCTACGCATCAACTGATCGGCCAACTGGCGGACATCATTTCTCAGCCGGTCATTCTCGACTCGGTGCGGCTGGTGGTGAATGCAACCTATGGCGTTGCCCAGTTTCCGCAGGACGGACATGCACTCAGCGACCTGATGCGTCGGGCAGACCTGGCACTGTATCAGGGCAAGCACAGCGGTAAGAACGTGATCCGTTTCTTCGACAGCTCCACCGATCATCATCTGGAGGAACAGTCCCGAGCCGCGCAGCTGGTACGTGAAGCCCTCGACAATGGTTATCTGTCCACGGCCTACCAGCCCATCGTCAGTCTGGCTGAACAGCAACTGGTGGGTTTCGAAGCTTTGGCTCGTCTGCACCATCCGGTTCATGGCGAGATATCGCCGGCTAGGTTCATCCCCGCCGCTGAACAGAGCGGCCTGATTCGCGAGTTGACGTCTACGCTTCTCGAAATCGCCTGCACCGATGCGCTGGCCTGGCCGGCCCATCTGCATCTGTCGTTCAACCTCAGCGCTCATGATCTCCAGGACCCGGAGCTTCCAGAGCGGGTCGTGGGGATTCTCGAGCGGGTCGGGTTTCCGCCGCAGCGGCTTGAGGTAGAAGTGACCGAGACGGCTATCGTCAAGGACATCCCGCTTGCGCGGAAGCACTTCGATACCCTGCGAGGCTTGGGTGTTCTCATTGCCATTGATGACTTCGGGACGGGCTATTCGAGCCTGGCGCAGATCAGCCGCTTCAGCTTCGACAAGCTCAAAATCGACCGTGAGTTCATCAATTCAATCTGCGCAAATGAGAAGGATGGGAAGATCGTGCGGTCCATGATCCACCTCAGTCATGGTTTGGACATGCCGGCCGTGGCGGAGGGAATCGAGAGCATCGACCAGCTTGAGTGGCTGAACCGCGCTGGCTGCCATTACGGGCAGGGTTACTACTTCAGCCGTGCCGTCTCGGCTGAAGCAGTACAGAGGATGCTGGCGGTTCCAGCGAGCGAGACGGGAAAAATCGCACAGGCTGAGCCGTGCCCATGACTGTCAGAGGTATTTGAGCCAACCGATGTCACGTCGTCGAGCCTTCAAATCGGCGAACCAGCGCACCGCCGGGAATAACACGATCGCAAGGACGAGCGTACACAGCCAGATAGGCCACACGGCATCAAAGCCGTAGTAGATGCCATGGTTAAATCCCCAGATGCTGACTGCGGCTAGATAGAGCAGCTTCAGCACATAGAGGTGCAGCAGGTAGAAAAACATCGGCGCTGCACCAAACACTGCCATGGGCCGCAGCCACCGACGCGTCTGGCTGCGCTCGAAAGCCAGCAGCAGCAACAGGCCGAACCCCAGCGTCAGGCAGAGGAACAGCAGCGAAGGCGGATACTTGGTGACGTTGAGCAGGCTCATCAAGGTCTGCACGCCCGTTTCGCCGGCGTTCCATGTGCGCTCGCCGTAACCGTTGACTAGCCGCAGCCCGACAAAAGTCAGCAGCGCACCGAGCCCGAAATTGCGCAGCCGATCCTGACGCTCGACAGGGTCAGCGCCGCGGGCGAACCATGGGCCTATCGAATAGCCTAGCGCGATTACACCAATCCAGGGCAGTAGCGGATAGGAGGTGCGCAGCCGCAGGTTCTCCGAAACCTCGATCCAGCCACGGTCATGCAGAATGGCCCAGGGGACATGTATCAGCGAGTCGGCGGCGAAGTGCAGTGGATCGAGCAGGTTATGCCCGGCGACGATCACCAGGCCCAGCGTCGCCAGCAGCCCACGCGGCAACCAGAGCAGTGCCGCCAGCGCGATCATGCTCAGGCCGATGGCCCAGATCACCTGAAGGTAAATCACACTCGGCGGAAACTGGAACGTCCAGGCAAAGTTGACCAGCGTGAACTCCAGCACCACCAGAAAAAGGCCGCGTTTGAGCAGAAAGCTCGATACTTCAACCCGGCTCGCATGTTTCTCGCCGAATAGGAACGCCGAGAGTCCGGTCAGAAATATGAACACCGGGGCACAGAGGTGCGCCAGGGTGCGGCTGAAGAACAGGGCAGGTTCGGTGACCGTGACATCCATCGGGTCAGTGACCTGCATATGCAGCAGAAAGGTCTCGCGTACATGGTCGAGCAGCATGAACAAGATGACCAGACCGCGTAGCGCATCGATTGAAAGCAGGCGTGCCGAAGTTGAAGAAACAGATGAAGATGACATGAAACGCTCACAGCGGGCTTACGAGACGCGAGCGCAGTGCCGCGCCGCCGAGTACGGGCGCGATACGTTATAACAAATGCGAAGTGCAGCCAATCGATGATTGACTGCCCTGTTGCTTCGCAGGCTGACTGAAAAGTAACCGCGGCTATGGCGGGCCGCCGCTAGGCATGTTCACAGTTGATCATCCAGGAAACGCCAAAACGGTCAGTGAGCATGCCGAAGCGTTCGGCCCAGAAGGTCTTTTCCAGCGGCATCACTACTTGTCCGTCTTCTGCCAAGCCGTCGAACAAGCGCGGACTTTCTTCGATGCTCTCGGGATGCAAGGAGATCGAACAACCCTTGATTCCTTCGTACACGCCGCCGCCACAGGCCGGGTCCCCTGGCATAGTGTCGGACGCCATTAGCCGGAATTCGCCCAGACTCAGTGACGCGTGCATGATCCGCTCAAGGTGCTCTGCGGGGAGTTGCTCCGTCTCGGGCGCCTGGGCGAAGGTCATCATCTCGAGGTCACCACCCAGTACCTTCTGGTACAAGGTGAAGGCGTCACGCGCCTGGCCGTCGAAGGTGAGATAGGGCGTGATTTTCATCTGGGGCTCCTGTCAGTTAGTTGCTGATTTTCGCCAGCCGCGGGGTACTGCAGCGCATGAATGAAAGAGGATGCCGGGCGGTGGTCCGCTCGGTGCTAGCCGTGTGCTGAGCGCTTCATAGGCTTGATGCCCGATGGTCGGGAACTCCAAAGTCGTCAGGTAGGGCATCGTTGCTCTCTGCAGGTGTAGAAGCGGCAAGACAGATCATGCATAAAGCTAAACAGATTATTTTTCAAATTCACTGCATCCAATCGTCTGGCTGGTGGGTAGTACAGGTAGCGGCTCCATGGCCGCCCATTTCGATCACTACCCGGAGACATGAAAATGGACGCAAAAAAGATCCTCTGCCTGACCGGACTGACCCTGGCTCTCGGCTGCTCTGCCAGCGCCTTTGCCCAGATGGATGTCCCTGAAGCCGTGCGAGTACCGGATGGCCACAAGGTCGCCATGGAAACGGTCGGCGTCGGCCAGATCACCTATGAATGCCAAGCCAAGACCGACATGCCCGGTCAGATGTCATGGGTGTTCATGGGTCCCAAAGCCGCGCTCAACGACCGTAGTGGCAAGCAGGTCGGCACCTACTACGGCCCGCCCGCCACTTGGGAATCGATGGACGGCTCCAAGGTGACCGGTACTCAGGTCGCGATCGCGCCGGCGGGTGAGGGCAACATCCCGCATCAATTGGTCAAGGCCAACCCGGCTGAAGGCAAGGGCGCGATGACAGGCGTCACTTACATCCAGCGTATCGCGACCAAGGGCGGCGTAGCGCCGGCCAAGGCATGCGCAGCGGCTAACGAGGGTGAGCGCCAGATCGTCGATTACCAGGCTGATTACCTGTTCTGGGCCAGCAAGTGAATTAAGCGCAGCGGGTGAAAAGCCGCTCGATATGAGCGCCGATCGCCTCTATGCTCTGACTCCCCGGCCTGCATGTGTCGGGGGTGTCGATAACCAGCGGATGGCGGATCACGTGTCGCAACCCCCCTTGTTCGATTACGAAGCGGCACTGCGCGCCTGCGCGCGCGGCGAGCGTTCAGCGTTGCAGCAGTTATACGAGCAGGAAAGCCCACGACTGCTTGGCGTGGTGCAACGCATCGTGCGCGATATGGCACTCGCCGAGGACATCGTGCATGACGCCTTCATTCGCATCTGGAACAAAGCGGGCACTTACGACCAGACCCGTGGCTCGGCCCGCGGCTGGATCTTCAGCTTGACCCGCCACCTGGCCCTGAATGCCGTCCGTAACAATGCCCGCCACGTCCAGATGGAACCGGACGAGGAGGGCGACATGGAGCATGCCGCCATTGACGGTTGGCAGGAACAAACCGACGCCTTCGATTGGCGCGTAAACCCCGGCAGGATCGAAGCCTGCCTCGAACAACTCGAACCGGTGCGCCGCAATTGTGTGTTTCACGCCTACGTTGATGGCTATTCACATCATGAAATCGCTCAGCGCCTGGGTGCGCCACTGGGTACGGTGAAAGCCTGGATACGCCGCAGCCTGACAGCCCTCCGTGAGTGCATCGGATGAACAACGAATCCAAGGATCCACGCGAAACCCTGCACGAGCTCGCCGGCGAATATGTGCTTGGAACCCTCACTGCCGATGACCGGCAAGCGGTTGAAAAGCGTCTTGCTGTCGAGCCTGAGCTGCAGTCGGCGGTCGATTACTGGGAAGCGAGGCTGCTTCATCTGACCGATCTGGTCGAGCCGCAAGCGACTTCGCCGCGTTTGTGGAATCGGATTCAGCGAACGCTCGACGAGTCGAATCGCGGAGCCGCTCCGGTTGCACCGGCACGCCGAAACAGCTGGTGGGACAGCCTCTCGCTGTGGCGTGGCTTCGCTGCAGCCGGCATGGCCGCGACCCTGGTGCTCGGCGCCTTGTTGGTGACGCGTCTGTCGCCTGAGCCTTCGCCAACCTGGCTTGTCGTGCTCGCTGCCCCGCAGGACCTGTCACCCGGCTGGGTCGTGCAGGCCAGCAATCGAACGAGTGAAATCGAGCTGATTCCGCTAGGCGTCACCGAACTGCCGCCGGACAAGGCATTGCAGCTCTGGACCAAGGCCGAGGGCTGGCAGGCGCCGGTCTCCCTCGGGCTGGTCAAGCCGGGCGAGCCAGTGAGGATTCGTCTCGACGATCTGCCTCCATTGCAGCCTAACCAGCTGTTTGAACTGACGCTTGAACAACCGAGCGGTTCGCCAACCGGGCTGCCGACCGGGCCGATCCAGTTCATCGGGCGGGCGGCAAAGGTCATCTGACGGCTCAGCCGCGGGCTGGAATGCTCAGCCCCGTGGCCACTGCCGGTCGCGCGACAAAGGCATCCAGTACCCGTTGCACGTTGACGAAGCGGTCGAATTCGACCAGTTCGCGCGCTTCGTAGAATTCCACCAAGCCTCGGACCCAGGGAAAGGTAGCGATATCAGCGATGCTGTAGCGTCCGCCCATAAGCCAATCGCGGCCTTGCAGTCGCTTGTCCAGTACGCCCAGCAGGCGTTGGGCTTCGGCGACGTAACGGTCGCGTGGGCGCTTGTCCTCGTAGTCCTTGCCAGCGAATTTATGGAAGAAGCCCAGCTGACCAAACATCGGGCCGACGCCGCCCATCTGGAACATCAGCCACTGGATCGTTTCGTAACGAGCCGCAGCGTCTTCGGGTATGAGCTGGCCGGTCTTTTCGGCGAGGTACAGCAGAATCGCACCGGACTCGAATAGCGCCAACGGCTCGCCGTCCGGCCCGTTGGGGTCGAGAATTGCCGGGATCTTGTTGTTCGGGTTCAGCGAAAGGAATTCTTCCGAGCGTTGGTCACCGCTCTCGAAGCTGACCAGATGCGCCTCGTATGGCAGACCTGTCTCCTCCAGCATGATCGACACCTTCACCCCGTTGGGCGTGGGCAGCGAATACAGCTGCAGGCGATCCGGGTAACTGGCGGGCCATTTCTGGGTGATCGTGAAGGTGGATAGGTCGTGCATCGGTTCCTCCTGGGGTAACGCCGGAAACGAAGAAGGGCGCCGTATGGTGCTGGGCCGGTTCCCATTCGGACAGCCGCAATCTCTCCTCGTTGCGGTCTGGTCGGGCAGGCTGACAGATCACGTAGTTGGAACCGCCACTTTGCATGAGCATTGCCGGCCGTTATGGTTTGCGCTCCAGCACCGCCACGGAGTACTGCAAGTGTCCCTGACCACCCCCTATGACCCGCAAAACATCTTCGCCCAAATCATTCGCGGCGATGCGCCGTGCTACAAGCTGTACGAGGATGACGATGTGCTGGCCTTTCTCGATCTCTTTCCACAGTCCTACGGACATGCTCTGGTCATCCCCAAGCGATCCGCGGCGTGCAACATCCTGGATGTGGATACCGATGCACTGTGCAAAACGATGGTCGTGGCGCAGAAGCTGGCTCGGGTGATTGTGGACGAACTGCAGCCCGACGGCGTGCAGGTCGCGCAGTTCAATGGGGCACCGGCGGGGCAGACGGTGTTCCATATCCATGTGCATATCGTTCCGCGGTACTCGGGTGAGGGGCTCGGCATTCACGCTGCGGGCAAGGCCGATCCGGCAGAACTGGAGAAATTGCAGGCGCGGCTGGTGCAGCGACTGACGCAGCAGCGCGCTTGAGTGCGAGCGTGAACGTGCTCGCAGCACCCTAGCTGCGACCATCGCAGCAGCGAAGAGGCACCAAAGTACAATTTGTGGCCCGCATGGGGCTTCGTACCCTGCGGGCATGAAGCCTGTTCAGTTAGTTCTCGTCCGGTTTTTTCAGCGCGCCTACCCTGTCGTGCATCGCTGCCTGCTTGCTGTTCTGTTGATCGTCGCCCCGCTGCTGGCGCATGCGCAGGACGAGACGCAACCGCTGCCGGTGCTGACCCTCAGCGTGTTGCAGTTCGGCACGTCGCACTGGGAACTCGATCATCTCAAACGTCACGGGCTCGACCAGGCCAACGGCTTCGAGCTGGAGGTGCGTTTGGTGGCTGATTTGCCGGCATCGCGGCTGGCGCTGAGCAGTGGCAGCGTGGACGGTGCGGTGAGCGATCTGCTCTGGGCGCAGGCGCGCTACGAGGCCGGGACGGCGTATCGCTACGTGCCGTTCTCGTCCCAGATCGGTGAAGTGTTGGTGAACGACGGCAGCGACATTCGAGTCCTGGCCGACCTGCGCGGCAAGCGCATTGGTGTGGGAGGAGGCCCGGATGGGCTTGGCTGGCAACTGTTGCAACAGGTAGCGGCGGGGCAGGGCATCGACCTGATCCGCGAAGCGACGGTGCAATACGCCGCGCCGCCGCTGCTCAGCCAGGCGCTGAGGCGAGGTCAGGTGGATGCGCTGCTGACCTACTGGCATTTCTCGGCACGCTTGCGCGGCGAAGGGGGCGTGCATACAGCGTTTGGCCTGGCCGAACTGATCGGCGCGCTGGGGTTCGATCGCGATCTGCCGGTGCTGGGATACCTGTTCCCGCAGAACTGGGCCAACGAGCATGACGATCTTCTGCAACGCTTCGCCAGCGCACTGCGCCAGACCAAGGACCAACTGGCGAGTCAGCCCGCATCCTGGCATGAGATCCGGCCATTGATGCGTGCCGAGAACGACGCGGTGTTCGCCGCGCTGCGTGACAGCTTTGTCGCAGGGATCCCCGAACCGCTGGACGAGGCGCGCATCGCCGCGCTGCACCGACTGTTGTTGCTCACCGGCGCCGAGCAGGAAAAGCTGATGCCCGCCGCCCTATTCCAGGGCGCGCCATGAAAAGCTCGCGCTATGCCTGCTGGGTGGCGCTGCCGCTGTTGGTGGCAGTCTGGGCCGTTATTGCGCAGGTCACCGATACGCCGCTGCTGCCGAGCCCGGCGAGCGTACTGCATACCTTCTGGCGGGCGGTTGAGAGCGGCGAGCTACCGCGCCATCTGCTGGTCACCTTGCGCCGGGTGCTGATCAGCTTTGCACTGGCGATGGCGTTGGGTGCGCTGCTGGGCGTCTGGATGGGGCGCTCGCGGTTCGCCAACGCGGTGCTCGATCCCTTGCTGGTGCTGTTTCTCAATCTTCCGGCGCTGGTGACCATCATTCTGCTCTACGTCTGGTTCGGTCTGGTGGAAGCGGCTGCGGTGCTGGCGGTGGTGATCAATAAAGTGCCCAACGTGGCGGTGACTATTCGCGAAGGCGCGCGCAGCCTTGATCCAAAGTTGGAGCAGATGGCCCAGGTGTATGGCTTCAACCCCTGGCAGCGGGTGGTGGATGTCTGGCTGCCTCAGCTGTTTCCCTATCTGATGGCAGCGACCCGTGGTGGTCTGGCGCTGATCTGGAAGATCGTGCTGGTGGTCGAGCTGCTGGGGCGCTCCGATGGCGTTGGTTTTCAGTTGCACATGGCATTCCAGGTCTTCGACGTGGCAGCCATCCTGGCCTACAGCCTGGCCTTTATCGCCGTGGTGCAATTGATCGAGCTGGCGCTGCTGCAACCGCTGGAGCGGCGCGCCTCAAGCTGGCGCAGCGCCGGGGTGCGGCATGCTTGAGCTGCGTGTCGATGGCGTAGCGGCGGGGCATCCGGTACTCGGCCAGATCGATGTGCAGGTACGGGCTGGGGATCGCATCTGCCTGCTGGGGCCCTCCGGTGTCGGCAAGACGACCTTGCTTAACGCCATCGCCGGGCTGGTTCCACGCTTGGCGCCGATGATCCACCTGCAATCCGGGCTACGCGTCGGCTACCTGTTCCAGGAGCACCGCCTGCTACCCTGGTACACGGTGCGGCAGAATCTCAAGTTGATCGGCGCCGCGTCGGGCGATATCGACGGGCTGCTGGCTGAGGTTGGCTTGGCTGATGCGGGCGACCTGCTGCCGGATCAGCTTTCGCTGGGCATGGCTCGTCGCGCGTCGCTGGCTCGAAGCCTGGCCATCAAGCCTGACCTGCTCTTGCTCGATGAACCCTTTGCCTCGCTGGACCCGGATCGTGCTGCCGAGCTGCGCGCGCTCATCATCCGGTTACTGAATGCACAGCCGGGCATGGCGATGATCTGCGTGACCCATGACGCGCGCGACGCCGATGAGCTGGCCAATCGTCTCTGGTACATGAGCGGCCGGCCTGCGACCCTGCAGTGGGATCGACCTTTGATCCCCGGCGCCAGTGCTTGTCAGATCAGCGATCAGTTGCGCTCACGCTGCGCCTGACGAAGCGCCCGGAAAGTCCGCCAGCGCTCGCTCAGCCGGCCGCGAGCTGCGTCAGGGCATGCAACAGCAGCCCAACCAGTCCGCCGACCAGCGTGCCGTTGATGCGGATGTACTGCAGGTCCTTGCCGACGCTCTGTTCCATCTGTTCGACCAGCTCGCGGCTCTCCCAGTTTTCCACGCGCTGCGCGATGTAGTTGCCGATCTGCCCGCGGTAGCGCTCGAGCAGGCTCGGAGCGGCTGCCATCAGCTGCTCATTGATCCAGGTCCGCATGGCGGTGTCGGCAGCCAGCGAGTCGCCCAAGCCCTGGGTCAGGCGCACGATTCGTTTGCCGATGCGAGAATCCGGGCTTTCCAGATCCGCCTCCAGCCACTCGGTCAGCTCACGCCAGAGCGTCCGCAGATAGTCGGTGGTTGCGGGATGCTCCAGCATTTGAGCGACGATGCGCTCGACCTCCAGGCGATAGGCCGGGTCATGCTTGAGTCGGTCGATGTATTCACCAACGTGCTCGTCGAAGCGCTCGCGCAACGGATGTTCCGGGTCGCCGGCAATCTCGGCGATGACCGCCGATACCCCGTCGACGAACTTGTTTGCCGACCAACCGCCGACCGCCTTGCCCAGGCCCAGGTAGCGCAGGGTGCGAACTTCAGCCGTAATGGCGTCGGCAACCAGTGCGCGGGTGTCCTCGTCCTGCAGCAGCGCGTCGACCTTGATCAGCGCTTCATCGAGCATCGCCTGGTGCTTGCCTTGGCGCGTGAGCATTTCCAGCACCTGACCACAGATCGGCGCGAGGTCGACCTTACGCGCGCGGTTCATCAGCTTGGCCTGTACGAAGGCCTGCACACGCTCGTCATGCAGCGACTCGACGCCGAACCTCGCCATGCTGGTGAGCTGACGGCCGACCGCTTCGGCATTGGCGGGATGGCGCAGCCAGTTGGCCAATCGGCCCCCAATGTCCAGCGCTTCGAGCTTGGCGAGCACCAGGGGCGTGGAGAGGAAGTGAGTGGTAATGAACGTCGACAGGTTGCGCCCTATGCGCGCCTTGCTGCGGGGAATGATCGCCGTGTGCGGGATCGGCAGGCCGAGGGGATGTCGAAACAGGGCCGTCACGGCGAACCAGTCGGCAATCGCACCGACCATTGCCGCCTCGGCAAAGGACGCTAGGTAACCCCAGGCCGGGTGGCGCGGCTCCATGGCGGTCGCGATTACGTAGAGCAGCGCGGCGAGTAGCAGTAGCAGGCCGGCAACCAGCTTCATGCGTGTGACGGGTGATTGCCAGCGGCGGTGCAGAGGGCTCATGCGATTCCTCTTTGCGGCGAATGGTCTATGCGGGTGGTGCTCAGGCGTGTCGGTAGCAGCTGACGGACCTGTCTATACAGGACAGACCCGTCTGGCTAGACGAGGGTTCGGCAACCACAGGCGTGCGGCTTATACCTCGTCGTCTTCCTCGCGCAGCAATACGTAGCTGTCGTCTTCCAGACGCTCGCAGACATAGAACATCGAGATCGTGCCGTCCTGCTCGGTCACGGCCGCATAGTCGTCAGCCTCGACGGTGAAGAAACCCTTGGAGTCGGAGCCGTGCTCACTGGCGAAAACGGCCGTGAAAAAGGCGTCCTCCGGCATGCCATCGAAGTAGTCGGCACGTGCCTTGGCGTCCCATTCCTGCGGCGGCTCGAACTGCCCGGTGATGATTACGCGGGCATCGCCCATGTCGCGCTCCTCACCGTCCGGGTCCGTTTCGTGAGCACGGTAGATGGTGCAGCTGAGCGCATCCGGGTTGGCCAGGATACTGTCGCGCGAAGGGGTTTGGGTGGCAGGCATTGCAGGCAGCTCCGGTCAAATGTTGGATTAACGGCAGTGTGGTGGACTACTGAGGGCGCTGCAATCGCAAGTTGGAAAGGACGACGGTTTCTTTTGGCTGCTGATGACCGATCGGACCACCGGTGCCCAGACAGGCGAACGCTGTGGACCGCCTGTTGCTCCAATGAGTTAGACCCCTGAACCATACAACGAGGTAGCCATGAACCCGAGCGACCAGACTCAGCGTGAGCAAAACAAGCCTGCCGACGAGCTGCCGGATGTCACCATGACCGACGCTGGCGAGAAGGAAGCAGGCGAGGACCCTGATTTTGACGATACCGAAATCGAAGGCGGCGGCGACAACCGCGGCTAGCCCTTGACGCTCGTTTACCAGACCGGTGCCAGGTCAACCGTTAACGGTGATCGCCTCAACCCCAACTGCACGTTGCTATCGATAAGGGCACATGCAGGTCTCATAGAAGGAGCACAGCATGGATAAATTTCACGTAAACCCGACCCCGATGGGCTGGGAACTGACTGATCAGCAGTCTCAGGAAACGGTATTGCGTACGCTGACCAAAGACGAAATGTTCACCGAACTGGACAAGTTGATGGCCGATAAGACCGCTTCGGTCGAGGTCTACCGGCGTGACGGTGGCCTCGAGGAAGAGCGCCCATACCCCGGAAGCAGCCATCCGGTGTCGACTCGTTAGATCAGATCATCGCGACTTTCCGCACGGCGAGCGAACTAACCTGTCATACCATCACCGCTTCGCTTATCTGACCGGAGAGTCCCTATGCGCATGATGCTCGCCCTCCTACCACTGCTGGCCTTGGCTGGCTGTTCATCCTGGCAGGCCGATCCGGAGGACATCACGCCGGTCCCCGAGGAGCGTCTGCGTGCCTATCAGGCCCCTGTAGCCAATGGTGGCGAGGTGGTGGTTACCCGTGATTTCGGGCTGCGAGGCGGGGGTTGCTTCGTGGCGGTCATGGTCGATCGAAAGCTTGCCGCGCGCATCCATGTTGGTGAGCAGGTGCGGCTGCACGTGCCGGCCGGTATGCGCATCGTCAGCATCGAGTCCGACCCGGAAGACGATACGCTCTGTGGCATGGGCAACCTGCTGCGCGAAAAAGCTGCGCGAGTCGAGCCGGGTGAGACGCTGCAGTTTCGCATCAGTAGCGACAACCGTATTGGCTTCGACATCAATCAGGTCGAAACCCAGTAAGGCAGGCGCATCGCAACGCGGTGGGTGCGGGCGCTCATTGCGGCACCTCGGTCACAGCCGTGAGCTGGTATCAAGACGAAACATTCTTCTGCCGGCCTCGCCGAACCCTTGCTTCGCTTTCGTGCTCCCAGAAAAGCAAACCGTTGTGCTTGCGATTTCGGCGCCTGATCTGGCGCCTCTGCAGAGCGCTCCGCACAACGCCCCAAACGCTAAACGGCCAAGCGGCCGCCCTGCAGGAGTCGATGCGTGAAACGAGCCATATCTCCCCTTCTGTTCGTCACGGGGCTTGCCCTGATCCCTGCGCTGCATGCCCAAGACCAACCGACCTATGGTCCGCACCTCGAAGGGTTCGATTACCCCCACCCGATCAAACGCTTCGAGTTTTCGTCTCAACGCCAGCCGTTGACCATGGGTTACATGGACGTTGCCCCGTCGGCCAAAGCCAACGGGCGTACGGTCGTATTGATGCATGGTAAGAATTTTTGTGCGGCGACCTGGGAGGAGAGCATCGCGGTGCTCTCGCAAAACGGATACCGGGTGATCGCGCCGGACCAGGTCGGCTTTTGCAGCTCCAGCAAGCCTGAGGGATACCAGTTCAGCTTTGCGCAGCTGGCACACAATACCCGCGCGCTCCTGAACTCGCTGGATGTCGAGCAGGCTACCGTGATTGGCCATTCCATGGGCGGCATGCTGGCGTCGCGTTTTGCACTCAACTACCCGGAGATGGTTGATCAACTGGTGCTGGTCAACCCGATTGGCCTTGAGGATTGGCAAGAAAAGGGAGTGCCCTATGCGCCAATCGAGGACCTTTACCAGAGCGAGCTGAAGACGGATTTCGAGAAGATCAAAGCCTACCAGCAGAAGTTTTACTACAACGGCAGCTGGAAGCCGCGCTATGACCGTTGGGTCAACATGCTGGCCGGGATGTACGCCGGTGAAGGCAAGGAGATCGTCGCGTGGAACCAGGCGCTGACGTCCGACATGGTCTTCACCCAGCCGGTCATTCACGAATTCGACACGCTCAGCATGCCGACCCTGCTCCTGATCGGTGGCAAGGATCGCACTGCGCCGGGTGCGAACCGTGCACCTGAGGAGGTCGCGCAGCGACTGGGTAACTACCCCGAGCTAGGTCGAAACGCCGCGGCGATGATCCCCAACGCAACGCTGGTGCCGTTCCCGGAACTGGGTCATTCGCCGCAGGTCGAGGCGCCAGAGGTCTTCCACAAGGCGTTGATACGTGGACTGAACGAGGGCTGATGGGCCTATTGCATCGTGGACAGACGTGGCCTTGGGCTTGGCTCCCGCTCTCGTAGGGAGCCGGCTGGTTTGATGGCAGGGCGCACGCGTCCCATTACCTATCGGGTCTGTTCGACTGGCAGGGTCGCTCCCAGTGGGCAAGTATGTAGGAAATCCTGACCGAACGAGCGTTCATGCCCACTCATATCGTTCTGCACTGCCGTGATGGTTATCCACTTGCCGCGCAATTCTGGCTGCCCTCCGGCCCGCCGCGAGGCTCGGTAATCGTCAGCAGCGCCACCGGCGTTCAGGCTCGGTATTACGCTCGGTACGCTGGATTTCTACGTGAGCAGGGTTACGCGGTGTTGACCTACGACTATCGCGGCATCGGTGGTTCGCGCCCGGCCAGCCTGCGCGGCGCGAATATCCGCTGGCGCGACTGGGGTGAGCTGGATTTCGACGCGGCGGTTCGCTGGATGCTTCAGCGCGATCCTGACGGGACGCTGGTCGGGGTCGGTCACAGTATCGGTGGGTTTCTGCCGGGCTTCGCTGCGGCCGCAACCGAGGTCGACCGCTACCTGAGCGTCGGGGCGCAGTACGCCTACTGGCGTGACTATGCCGCCCCGCAACGCCTGCGGATGTTCGCCAAGTGGCATCTGTTCATGCCAGCTGTCACGGCGCTATGCGGTTATTTTCCAGGTCGCCGGCTGGGCTGGTTGGAGGACTTGCCGGCCGGCGTCGCCCACGAATGGGCGTTTCGCCGAGCGCGGCTGGAGCAGAGCTTTCCCAAGCACGAGCGAGCCGAGGTGCTTAAGCGTTTCGCTGCGGTCAGCGCGCCGATCCTGGCAGTGAGCGTCAGCGACGATGAATACGGCACGCCACCAGCCATCGCGCGTGGCCTGTCCTACTACCGCAACGCAGACACCCGGCATGTGCAGCTCAGTCCGGCCGCGCTCGGCATGGAGCGGGTAGGGCACTTCGACCTGTTTCGTGAACGCCACCGAGACGGGTTCTGGCAAGCCAGCCTCGCGTGGATCGAGAAGGGCAGAAACCCTTGGGCAGACGAGGCACAACCGGCCGCTTGCCGGGCGTGCTAAGCAGGTTCGTCCGGTCGCCATCTCAACCGCTGTCGGCCTGCGTGTCCTCCGATATCCGCTTGTCCACGGCCTGCTCCACTGGCGTCTTCAGCAATTCCCGGATGGCTTCGGCGTAGGCGCGGCGGCCTACGCGCATGGCATTGTTGTGGTTGCCGCCCTCGATCAGCAGCAACTGCTTGGGATTCTGCGCGGCGGCGAAGAGTTCTTCGCTGAAGCGCGCCGGCACGTATTGGTCGTCCGTTCCGTGGACCAGCAACAGCGGCACGCCGACCTGATTGATCTTGCCCAGTGAATCGAATTTCTGCGACACCAGCCAGCGGACTGGCCAGGATGTGTCGGCTACTTCAGTCGCGATATCGGCCAGATTGGTGAAGGTCGACTCGACAATCAAAGCGCGTGCTTCTGGCGCTTCTCTACGACGTTCGGCTCTGCGCCCAAGCTCGGCTGCCAGATCGACCGCCACGGCGCCGCCCAGCGAGTGGCCATAGATCAGTCGCTTGTCGGGGTCAGGTTGGAGGGTCTTGAGATGGTCCCAGGCGATGCGTGCATCCTCGTACACACTCGCCTCGGACGGCAACTCACCAAGGCTTTGACCGAAGCCTCGGTAATCGATCGCCAGCACCGAAAACCCCAGGGCGCGTATCTGCTCCAGCCGGAACAGGTGCCCGGTGAGATTCCAGCGCGAACCGTGCAGATAAAGGATTACCGGCGCGTCCTGGTCCTCTGCCGGCCACCACCAGGCATGGATATTCTGACTGTCACCGAACGCAGGTGTGCTCAGTTGCAGCTCCTCTACACCGCTCGGCAATCCGCGATACCAGCTGGCTGTGCCGGGTTCGATACGAAACACCAGCTCACGCTCTTTCTGCTCGAGCATTGAGCAGCCTACCGGCAGCAGAGTCAGCGCTGCAGCAAGGGCAAGTGAAGTCAGTGTGCGGGTTTTGGTACGGAAAATTGGCAGTCTCGACATGCAGCTGTATTACCTCAGATCAAGGCACCATTGGGCGGGCTGCGGGCAGCGCATGCAAGCGCCCAGCGACGACAAGTCGTTACTACAGATTGCGCCGTTGCGCTGGCTCACATTCCGCCTAAGTGAGCACGACGCGGGAAATATCCTTCAGGAATAACGGGACAGGGACGGATCCCCGGCCTGACAATCGCCGTCGGAATAAACGACGAAGTGTTTCAAGGTCATCCTTGACCCTCACGTCGCGTGAGGCCCGAACATCACTCTTGTGCGGACGAGGAGCGGTTTGCGATGCAGTTGAAAGTAGGTGAGTTGGCCAGGCGTTGTGGTTTGACCGTCAGGACGCTGCATCACTACGACGGCATCGGATTGCTGCGACCGTCCGCGCGCTCCGACGCTGGCTATCGACTGTACAACCGCAACGACGTTGCGCGTTTGCAGCAGATCCAGGCGCTGCGAAGCCTTGGCGTTTCGCTGGCTGAAGTCGGGGCGATTCTTGACCGGCAGGGTCGGTCGGTATCCACCGTTATCGAGCAGCAGCTAAGTGCGCTCGATCAGCAGATCGCGAGGCAGATCCGGCTGCGCGAGCGACTGGTACAGCTGCATCAGCAGTGCGTTGCGGGGCAGGAACCGGCGCTTGCCGACTGGCTGGAAACACTGGAGTTGATGACTATGTACGAGAAGTATTTTTCAGAAGATGAACTGCGGCAGTTGCCGTTCTACAACCGCAACGCTACCAGCGATGCCTGTTGGGTCGAGCTGGCAGAGGAGGCCGCTCGGCTGTTGCATGAGGACGTGAGCCCACGGCAGCCGCAGGCGCGAGAGCTGGCGCGTCGCTGGATGCTGCAGTTGGAAATGGACACGGCGGCCGACCCTGGACTGTTCGCCAAGCTTGACGCCATGCACTTGCGCGAGCCAGCCATGCAGCAGCAAACCGGTATCGCTCGGCAGGTCAGCGATTACGTGCTGGAGGCATTTGCCGAAAGCAAGCTGGCCATCTACGAGCGCTACCTGGATGCTGACGCGTTTGCCTTTATGCGCCAGCATTACCTGACGAGCATGCGTGAGTGGCCGGCGTTGATCGCCGAGCTACGCAAGGCCCAACAAGACGCGCTAGCGCCTGATGACGAGGCGGTGCAGCAGTTGGCTCGGCGGTGGTTGGCGCTGTTTCGAGCTTACGCCGGGGACGATCCGCAGACGCAGCAGCGAATCCGTCAGGCCAACCAGCAGGAGCCTGGCCTGAGGGAGGGCACCTGGGTCGACGACAGCCTGTTGAACTATCTCGGCCAGGCTGTCGACGCGCTCAAGCGGTGAGCATCTGCTGAGCAACTTCAAATCGGACAGGCCAGTCGTTCAGTCGCAAGCAGTAGCGGCCGCTCTGGTCTGTTCGCGACCGTTGCTAGCGGTCCAGGCCCACCAGAACACCAACAGGCCGACGGCGCCAGTAGCGGCGCCGATATAACCAGTCGAGGTCCAGCCCAGCCCTGCGCTGATGGCCAGCCCGCCGAGCCAGGGCCCGAGCGCATTGGCGACGTTGAAAGCCGAATGGTTGGACGCGGCGCCAAGCGTCTGGGCCTCGCCGGCCACGTCCATCAGGTGAGTTTGCAGGGGCGGGCCGAGCGACACCATTGTGCCTACCGCAAACGCAGCCGGAAGGATCGTCCACAGCGAATGCGCGGCGAGCGGAAAAACCAGCAGGACCAAAATGCTCCACAGCAACAGCCAGGCGACGGCCTTGAACCCCAGCTTGTCGAAAAGCCAGCCGCCAAAGATATTGCCGACGATGCCGCCCAGACCAAAGGCGGCGAGGCCGACCGGAATCCAGTTTTCGCCGACACCGGTGACTTCAAGCATGGTTGGCGCCAGGTAGCTGAAGACACAGAACATCCCAGCGAAACCGATCGAACTGATGGCCAGCGCCAGCCACACCGGTTTGCGGTTGAAGTCGCGGAGTTCGCGCATCGGGTTATTGCGAGGCTCGCTGCGGTCGAGTGGCAGGAATACCGTCACCAGCAAAACGGTCAGCAGGGCAATGAGTCCCACCAGACCGAACGCCCAGCGCCAACTGAGCCACTGCCCGAGCCAGGTGGCGGTCGGGTTGCCGATCAGCATGGCGATGGTCAGACCTGCCAGCACACGACTGACCGCCTTGGCCCGCTGATCTGGAGCAACCATCGAGGCGGCCACCAGCATCGCCACGCCAAAATAGGCGCCATGGGGCAGCCCAGCGATAAAGCGGAACAGCATCAGAGAGTGGTAATCCGGTGCCAATGCACTGGCGAAGTTGCCCAATGCGAAAAACGTCATCAGTAATAACAGCAACTGTCGTCGAAACATCCGGGAACCGAGGATAGCCAGCAGCGGTGCACCCACCACCACACCCAAAGCATAGGTACTGATCACATGGCCCACCTGGGGCTCGCTGATACCGAGCCCCTGCGCGACGTTGGGCATCAGGCCCATGATGGCAAACTCGCCTGTGCCGATGGCGAACCCACCCATGGCAAGCGCCAGTTCGATCAGCAATATGGCGCGCGACGAGAGCGTCGCCTGGCCTGTGGCATTCACTTGGGTCATCGGTGCCTCAACAAGATGATTCGGGTAACGGGGTGAGCGACTCGATTCGAGCGGCGCAGGGGCTTGCAGGTATGGGCGATAGGTAGGCAGCAATCGTAGGTTGAAGTTCGTCGTTTACCCAGGGCAGGTTGCGCCCAGCCCCGACCAACATCCCGCGGGGTGCAGTGGCTATCGATACCTGGCCAGGATGGCGTCGAACTCGCCGTCGTCTTGCATCTGCTGCATGGCGTCAAGTATTTCACGGGCCGGCACGTCAGGCTCATCGCGAACAATGCAATGTATGGGGAATGCCGAGAGCTGTTCGACGACGAGCAGCCTGCGCTCAGCCGGTTTGTTTCGATTGAACCAATCAAGGGCTACCTGAGTGCTGATCGCATAATCCTCACGTCTGGCGGCGAGCTTCTCCAGTACCTGATTCTCGGTACGTGCGTCGTCACGGATCAAGGTGCCGTCTCGAAACGACGCGTCTGCCTCCGGGTAGTAAAAGCCGAGCACGGTGCCTATCCGTTGGCCTCGCAGGCTCGATAGTCTGGCTGCGGGCGTATCAGGCCGAGCCACTAGAATGCTTCGCTGGGTCATGAAGGGGACGCTCCACCGATAACTCGCATGGTCTACCGTCAGCCAGGCTGGGTTCATATAGCAACTGACATCGACTACGCCCTCGGCCATCGACGCCTGAATGCGAGCACGTGACATCACTGGCTGTTCGGCTTTCCGACCAAGTTTTTCGGCGATGCGCAGGTGAAGATCGTAAAGAATGCCATCCGTTGGGTGGCCGCTCTTCAGTCGAATCATGGGCATGGTCGAACTGTCGCTGACCGAAAACCGCAGCGGGCGCTCTGCCGCATGCGCCAGCGCGGCAGAGAAAAGAAGAGGCACAGCAACGGACAGTGCGCGCACGGTTGGGGCGATCCTTCGTCTGTGACCACCTCAGAGGGCTGGTCCATGTTCGCGAAGGTGGGGATTATCGCGAGGTCAGTCCTCTAGTGTCCATTCATTGCATGAATAGTGCGAAGGTCTTTCCAGGTTTGCCGGAAGCAGGCAGCTGCTTCCGGCAGAACCGCACTCGTTATGCTTGGCGGGTAGGTGGTGCCATGAATTCCGGACCCACCGGATCGGTGATGTGCTCCGCAAGCAGTGCGTCGATGTCTTTGAGATCCTGCGGGCTCAGCGACCAACCGAAGGCATCGTCGATTCCGTCCAGTTGGTCCGGCCTGCGCGCACCCCAGAGTGCAATAGTCGGCCCCTGATCGAGTATCCAACGGATGGCGAGCGCCAACACTGATTTGCCGTGACGGTCCTCGGCTAGCGTCTTCAGCGCTTCTACCGCAGAGAGGTACTGCTCGAAGCGCGGCGCCTTGAACTTGGGGTCAGACTTTCGCAGGTCGTCGCCATCAAAGGTGGTGCTGCTGTTCATCCGGCCAGAAAGGAGACCGCGGCAAAGGGCGCCATACCCGAGCACAACCAGGCCGTTTTCCCTAGCGTAAGGCAATACGTCGGCTTCGATGGCACGCTCGAACAGGTTGTACGGGGGCTGCACGGAGGCCAGAGGCGCGGCTTTGCGAAATGCATCCATTTGCTCGGTGGAATAATTGCTTACGCCGATCGCCAGGACCTTGCCTTCCTGGCGCAGCTTTTCCAATTCTGCGGCAGTTTCTTCGACAGGCACCAAGGGGTCCGGCCAGTGAACCTGATACAGATCGATGCGGTCGGTGCGCAGCCGCCGCAGCGAGTCTTCGACTTCCTGGCGAATGCGGGCCGGGGTGGAGTTGCGGCGCGGTCCGCCCTGACTCCAGTCCAGCGCGACCTTGGTGGCGATTACCGCTTGGTCGCGCACGCCTTCGAGGGCCTTGCCGACGACCTCTTCGGAATGGCCGAAGCCGTATACCGGTGCGGTGTCGATCAGATTGATGCCTCGCTCCAGAGCGCTGCGAATGGTCGTGATGGAGCGGTCGTCATCCGCGCCGCCCCACATCCAGCCGCCGATGGCCCAGGTGCCCAAACCGATACGTGAGACGGGTGTAGCGATGCCTTCGATCGATAGCGTTTCGATGGTCATGCGTGCTCCTTATCTATCCAAAGTCGACCAGCCCTGCAGATGGCCGGGTAGGTCTCAGACAGCGACAGCCAATAGGGGTGCGACGCAATAGCGATAGTAACGCAAGGCAACCGCGTAAGAACGGTCAGACGGGCTCCCATCCGCGGCGGCTTGCGAAAAGTGGTCAATCCTGCGCGTCAGTCAGCAGCCGGGGCGTATCCTGCGCGCCCATGGCTTGTGCGGCTGCCAAAGCGGTGACGCCGTTCATGTCAGCGCGCCTCGGATCCGCACCGCGCGCCAGCAACAGCTCGACGATCTCGCTGCGATTGAACATCGCGGCCATCATCAATGCGGTCTTTCCATCAGGCGAGACGCTTTCGACATCGGCGTCGTGATCGAGCAGCAGTCGGGCCATTTCCAGGTTGCCCTTGAAGGCAGCCCCCGCTAGTGGGCTCTGCCCCTTGTCGTTGCGCAGCTGGGGATCGGCACCGTTTTCCAGCAGTACGCGTGAGGCGTCGAGATGGCCGTGGTAGCTGGCGAGCATCAACAAGCTATCACCGTTGTGGTTGCGAATATTGGCCGGCAAGCCGCGACCGAGCAGGTCACCCAGACGCTGAGCGTCACCGGTACGGGCGCTTTCGAAAACCTGTTCGGCGAATGCCAGCGCAGCGTCGTCCAGTTCAGGCCTGGGGCTCGGTTGGTCCGTCATCTTGATATCCTCGAATTCAGGTTTGGGCGCAGTCGCGCCAGACGCGTCAATTCTGCCCAAAGGATCGGCCCGCGCTGGCAACTGCGTTTCTATCCGACCGATAGGCAGCGCGAATGTGCGGAACCGGCCCGGAGCTGCATGGGCAGAGTGGCTGTGGCAGTATCTGCGGCCTATTCGCTCGTGACGTGGCAATGAAACCTGAAGACCTCGAACGCCTGGTGACCCAGACGATGCCGTACGGCAAATACAAGGGCCGGTTGATCGCCGATCTACCGGGCAACTACCTGAACTGGTTCGCCCGGGTCGGTTTCCCGCCCGGGGATCTTGGACAGCTTTTGGCGCTGATGCAGGAGATCGATCACAACGGCCTGTCCGGCTTGCTCGAGCCGTTGCGTAGGCGCTAGGTCAGTTCTCGCCTGGTGTCTCTAGCGCCGCCAGTGCCGGCGCGGCATAAATGCCTACCTCCACCGCCAACGCCATGACGCGATCGACATCGCTGGTGTAGACGAGTACTGCTTGCAGCTCGTCGTCCAGTGGTTCGCTGAAATCGACCAGCACGTAGCCGCCTTTCTCCGGGTAGAGGCTGCTGAGCTGAGTCTGAATCCGATTCAGCGCCTTCAGCGGTTCGGTCTTCGCCAATTGCTTGGGCTTGAGCACGAAGCTCACGTCCGGGCCGAACGAACCGACAATCTGCTCGAAGAGCGTCTGGTAGTCGTCGGCCTGAAACAGCACGGTATCAGGCAGGCTGCCGACAACTACCCATTCACCGAGCGGGATGGGGAATTCGTCGTCGTAGTTGATATCCGGGTTGGCCTGGAGAAAAGCCTCCGGATTGGCGTAGGCCTGTGCGGCTTCGTCGGCGACGCGGTTGATGTCATCGTCGCTCATGCAGCCGGAGCTGATCAGGCGGATCAGTTCGGCGAGTGGCTCTTTCATCGGGGAGCAGTCCTGCGGTGCGGGGGCACAGGATAACTGAAAGCCTAATGATACCGTGCGCTGCTGGCTGCTGATGGCCGACGGGGTCTGCCGTTGCGCCTCAATGACCTTTGTCTGCTTTTACGCGCCCCGCTGCAGATTCTGTTCAGTTTTCGTGCACAATAGCCATCATATAAACAGACGCGGCATGAACGATCGCATCGGCGCTGGCCGCCTTCGCTCCTGTTCCGACGCCGACTACGATCAGCCAATATTCGAGAGGAACGACTGTGCATAACGTCGTCATCAGCGGTACCGGCCTTTATACCCCCGCCCAGAGCATTTCCAACGACGAGCTGGTTGAGTCTTTCAACACGTACTCGCGTCGTTTCAATGATGAAAATGCCGCAGCGATCGAGGCAGGTGATGTCCAGCCGATGCCGGAATCAAGCTCTGCGTTCATCGAAAAGGCATCGGGCATCAAGAGCCGCTTCGTCACTGACAAGGCCGGCATCCTCGATCCGGACCGCATGGTTCCGCGCATTCCCGAACGCAGCAACGACCAGTGGTCCATCCTCTGCGAGATGTCGGTCAAGGCCGCTCAGGAGGCGCTTGAGCGCGCCGGTAAAACCGCAGCCGACATCGATGGTGTGATCGTCGCCTGTTCCAATTTGCAACGGGCCTATCCGGCGGTGGCCATTGAAGTGCAGGCTGCGCTGGGCATCAAGGGGTTTGGCTTCGACATGAACGTGGCCTGTTCCTCGGCCACCTTCGGTATCCAGAACGCCGCCAATTCGGTTCAGCTGGGGCAAGCCCGTGCGGTACTCATGGTCAACCCGGAAATCTGCACTGGCCACATGAATTTCCGTGACCGGGACAGCCACTTCATTTTCGGGGATGCCTGCACGGCGGTGATCGTCGAGCGCGCCGACCAGGCTACCTCGGCGTACCAGTGGGACGTTGTCAGCACCAAGCTGGCGACCGAATTCTCCAACAACATCCGCAATAACTTCGGCTTCCTCAACCGCACCGCCGAGGAATACATGACCAATCCGGACAAGCTGTTCGTCCAGGAAGGGCGCAAGGTATTCAAGGAAGTTTGCCCGATGGTGGCCGAACTGATCGGCGAGCATCTGAAGGAGAACGGAATCGAGGTCAGCGAGGTCAAGCGATTCTGGCTGCACCAGGCCAACCTGAACATGAACCATCTGATTGTGCGCAAGCTGCTCGGACGTGATGCCAGCGCCGAAGAGGCGCCGGTTATTCTCGATACCTATGCCAATACCAGCTCTGCCGGTTCGGTGATCGCGTTCCACAAGCACCAGGACGATCTTCCTGCTGGCAGCTTCGGCGTTCTCAGCTCGTTTGGTGCAGGTTACTCGATCGGTAGCGTTATCCTGCGCCGCAAGTAAGCACACCGCGAGCCGCCTGATCTCGCCTGTGCCGACCCCAAAGAACCCGCTCGCGCTAGCCTGTTTCTAAGGATAAAAAAAGCCCCCATCAATTGATGGGGGCTTGCCTCAGGATATCCTGAAATGGAGCGTGGAGCGCGTTACGGTGAATCAGAAGCTGTAAACCATACCCAGCGAGAAGACATTGATGTCGTCGCCAGCTGCCGCAACCTGGTAGACGTCTGTGTCGTGGCCGCCTTTGATCTGGTAGTCAGCAGTGTTCTTGTCGTTCTTCAGCATGCTGTAGATGCCGTAAACGGATAGTTGCTTGGTCATCTTGTGATCCAGGCCAACACTCCACTGGCTCGCACCGGTGTCGTCGGTGTCGCTCCAGTCATTGGCGGTCATGTACTGGACCTTGAAGGTGTTGGCGCCGAACTTGTAGGCACCGTTCAGGCCCCAAGCGTCACGGTCGCGGTCGCCGCCAGCGATCTCTTCTTTGAAATGATCGTACATGGCGCCCAGACGGATGGCCCCGAATGTGTAGCCGGCGGCAAGGCGGAATGCATCGGATTCGTACGAACGAACGTCGCTAGGGTCGGTTTTCTTGTCGTCACCGTTGGCTTTCTCGTAACCAGCGCTGAAGTCAAGATCGCCAAGGCTGTAACCAACGGCGACACTTGCCAGGGAATAGTCGTTGTCTTCGATGTCGCCATCCAGCGTCTCGTAGTCAGCGTAGGACGTGGCATACATGGCGCTAGCGACGAGGCCGTTCAGGCTCGGGCTCACGTATTGAATGCTGTTCTTGGCGCGGCGGTTGGCTTCGTCCGCTACGTTACGGGCGTCGGCCACGGTGTCGCCGAAGATGTCGAAGGCGTTCCGGACGTTCTTGAGCGGGGTGTCCTGGTTACCCACCAGCACCTGGCCGAAATCGCCGGCAAGGCCAACAAAGGTGTTGCGACCAGCAAAGTTGTCACCACCCTCGTCGATGATGATCTTGGACTCGATCTGGTAGACCACATTCAGATCCGGGTTGATTTCAGTCACGCCCTTGAAGCCAAGACGCGAGGAGTTGGAAGCGATGGCCAGTTCGCTGTCGGAATCGTTGTCCACGAAATCCGCCGACACGTGGGCTTTGCCATAGATCTCCAGCTGCTTGCCGATGATTTCATAGGCGTTGGCGGTGGTCGGCAACGCAACTGCAGCGGCAATGGCGAGGGTCAGGGGGAGAAGCTTGCGTGGCATGATATTTCCTTTCTGTGCGTTCGCGGATTGGTAGCTACGCCGCCTCCGGGTCCTAACCCCCCAAGCGGCTGACGGCAGAATGAGGGGATGTGGTTACAGCTTTTTGCTAATTTGACGACGGTTTGATGACGGCGAAGTAGGCGGTATTTTCTTCTTGCTATCGTCTTCCGATTGCCTTAAAGGGCCCCCTGTCGTTCCTTCACCAATAAGTGCTTCAGTTCCGCTTGCTTAGCAGCCAGACTATGCACATGCCCATCCAGACGCTTTCCCGCCTCGCCGACATCGACGCCTCTCGCTGGGACGCGTTGCTCGGCGACTGCCCACAGCCCTTCCTTCGGCATGCCTTTCTGTCTTCGCTGGAAGACAGTGGCAGTGTCGGCGGCCGCAGTGGCTGGCGACCGCAGCACCGATTGCTAGTCGATGCCGAAGGTGAAGTGGCCGCCGCGCTGCCGCTATATCGGAAAACTCATTCCAGCGGCGAGTACGTGTTTGACTGGGCCTGGGCCGATGCCTGTCACCGTGCAGGCATCGAGTACTACCCAAAGTTGCTGTGTGCGGTGCCGTTTTCTCCAGTTACCGGCACGCGCTTGCTGGGGGATCTTCAGGCTGCGGGGCAGCTGCTAGACGAACTGGCAGGTGGCTTGGACGAGCAGGGCTATTCAGGGCTGCACGTGAATTTCACCGAGCCGAGTGCAGACGCGATTCTCAGCGGGCGCGACGGTTGGCTGGAGCGCATCGGTTGCCAGTTTCACTGGCACAACCGTGACTACCGGGACTTCCAGGATCTTCTCGACAGCCTGACCTCACGCAAGCGCAAGCAGTTGCGTAAGGAGCGCGAGCAGGTGGCAGGGCAGGGGATCGATTTCGAATGGCGCGAAGGCCACCAGCTCAGCGAACTGGAATGGGATTTCGTCTACGCGTGCTACGCCAATACCTATCATGTGCGTGGTCAGGCACCCTATCTGACCCGTGCGTTTTTCAGCCTTCTGGCCGAACGCATGCCTGAGTCAATCCGAGTGGTGCTGGCCACAAAGAGCGGCCAACCGGTAGCCATGGCGTTCAGCCTGATTGGCGCCGGCGAACTCTACGGCCGCTATTGGGGCAGCCTGGCGGAATTCGATCGGCTGCATTTCGAAACCTGCTTCTACCAAGGGATCGATCAGGCGATTGCCGCTGGCCTGTCACGCTTCGATGCCGGTGCACAGGGCGAGCACAAACTCATCCGAGGTTTTGAACCGGTCATTACGCGCTCGTGGCACTACCTGGTGCATCCGGGACTGCGTGCGGCAGTGAGCGAGTTTCTCGACCAGGAGCGGCTGGGCGTCATGCGCTATGCCGAAGCCGCGCGGGATGCGCTGCCCTATCGGCAGGACATCTGAGCGCAGCAACGCCGCACTCAGTCTCGTCTACTTCGTTTTCGGCGCAGCACTAACCCCTTCGAGGGTTGAAAAAGAGGTGTCCTTCGCCGTCAGCAGGAAATCACGCATGAACGGCGAGTCCAGCATGTCGGCTCGAATCCCGGCGTAGAGAGTCGCGAACAGCCCCTTTTCACCCAGGCGTTTGGCAGTGACGTAGCCGCGGGTGCTGTACTCGTGCAGCGCCCAGTTCGGCACGCCGCAGACGCCCCGTCCCGACGCCACCAGTTGCATCATCATCACGGTGAGTTCCGAGGTGCGTACCTGTGCTGGCTCGACATCGGCCGGTTCCAGGAAACGGGTGAAGATATCCAGTCGGTCACGCTCCACCGGGTAGGTAATCAGCGTTTCGTTAGCCAGGTCCTCGGGGCGTACGTAGGGCCGACTTGCCAATGGGTGCTGATTGGCAACGGCAAGGAGCGCCTCGTAGGTGAACAGCGGAACGTAGGTAATCCCCGGAAGGTCGATCGGGTCGGATGTCACCACGAGGTCAAGATCGCCCCGAGCCAGAGCGGGTAGCGGGGCAAACGAGAAGCCAGAGGCGAGATCCAGCTCGACTTCGGGCCAGGCATCGCGGAACTGGTCGATGGTTGGCATCAGCCACTGGAAGCAACTGTGGCACTCGATTGCCATGTGCAGGCGTCCGGCCGTGCCGCCGGCCAGTCTGGCCAGGTCTCGCTCGGCGCCACGCAGCTGGGGCAGCAAGCTGTCGGCCAGCTGCAATAGGCGCAAGCCTGCGCTGGTGAAACGCACGGGACGCGTCTTCCGAACGAACAGCTGCAAACCCAGCCGCTCTTCCAATTCCTTGAACTGGTGAGACAGTGCGGACTGGGTCAGGTGGAGGCGCTCGGCGGCTTCGACAAGGCTGTCGGTCTCACGCAGTGCATGAAGAGTTTTCAGGTGACGAATTTCCAGCATGCCGAGGCTTCCTGCAGTATCGGGTGGTCTTGGCCCGGAAGGCCTTTGGTATTCGCTTCGAGGGGTGGCGCTAGTGTGAGCGTTCTTCATCGAGGAGGGAAGGTTTGTCCTGGCGGACTCATGCAGTCGAGCCCATGCGCGACAGGCTCCCACAGGTCACTACATCCAGAGTTGCGCAAGCATGTAAGGCGAGCACCCCGATGAACGCCAGCGCGGCGAGTATCATCGCACCGTCGCGCGCCATCATGCCGAGTCCAATGATACTTATAGTTGCCCCGGCGACGGAATTGCCGAAAGGAAGCAACTCCAGTGGCGGCATGACCGCGGCGATCACCAGGCAGAGCAAGGCGTTCAGATAGACCGCGACGCCTTTGGTAAGAAAGGTCAGCCGATGCCGTAGCAGGCGATCAATGAAGCGGGCAGGCTTTTTCAGAAAAGCGATTGAGCTTTGGAATTTGCTGCGTGGGGCCCTGCGGTGCAACAGCCATCCCGGAAGCCAGAAGTGTTTTCTGCCCACCAGTAGTTGCAGCGCGATGAGGCTAACCATGATTGCACAAAAGGTCGGTAGCCCAGGTATGCCCGACAGGGGCGAAAAGACCAAGAGCCCCGGCACCAGAAGCAAGGCACCGAAGCTGCGATGACCGGTAGCCTGGAGCATGTCTTCTATGCTGATCTGGTCGCCCGACCGGCCTGCCTGTTCAAGCTTCTCCAGTAGGGCGCTGAGTGTCTGGGGTGTGTCGTCGCCCGTCATCGCGTCGTTTCTTCGCCGTCGTTCAGGTTAGAACTCACTAGGACGAAATGATCTCAATATGAATTATTCTAAGTTTAAAATATAAAAACATGAGTTTGTCTCAATAGTGGACGGCATTCACACTTCGCACATCAGTTGAACGAATTGGAGAATGTTATGGCTGTTGCTCACTCCCTGGGCTTTCCGCGTATAGGTGCCGACAGAGAATTGAAAAAGGCGCTGGAGGCTTACTGGAAAGGCGATTCGAGCGAACGCGAGCTGCGTCAGGTTGGCGCGCAGCTGCGAGCCGCTCACTGGCAGCAGCAGGCCGACGCCGGCATTGAGCTACTCCCGGTAGGTGATTTTGCATGGTACGACCAGGTACTGACACATTCGCTGATGTTCGGCGTCGTGCCAGAGCGTTTTCGTCCAGCCGATGATGGCAAGCCGACGCTTGATACCCTGTTCGCCATGGCGCGTGGCGTAAGCCATCAGTGCTGTGGTGGCGGCCAGGCGCAGGAAATGACTAAATGGTTCGATACCAACTATCACTATCTCGTTCCTGAGTTCAGCCTTGATCAACAGTTTCACCTGTCCTGGACCCAGCTGTTCGAGGAGGTGGAAGAGGCTCAGGCACTTGGGCATGCAATCAAGCCTGTGCTGATCGGTCCGCTGACCTACCTATGGCTGGGTAAGGTCAAGGGCGAGGCGTTCGACAAGCTCGACCTGCTGGAACGTCTGCTTCCGCTCTACGGCGAAGTCCTCGAACGACTAGCTGCGCAGGGTGTGGAATGGGTGCAGATCGACGAACCGATTCTGGTGCTGGATCTGCCGCAGGACTGGAAGAACGCCTTCGAGCGCGCCTACAACGTGCTGCAGCGCGCACCATTGAAAAAGCTTGTCGCGACCTACTTCGGTGGGCTGGAAGACAACCTGGGACTGGCCGCGGGGTTGCCGGTCGATGGTCTTCATATCGATCTGGTGCGTGCTCCAGACCAATATCCGGTCATTCTTGACTGGCTCCCGACATACAAAATCCTGTCCCTTGGCCTGGTCAATGGACGTAACGTCTGGCGATGCGACCTGGACAAAGCGCTTAACGTGCTTCGCCACGCTGCCGAGCGGCTGGGTGAGCGACTTTGGGTGGCTCCGTCCTGTTCGTTACTTCATGCCCCAGTGGATCTTGGTCGCGAAGATGGGCTGGATGCCGAACTGCGCAGTTGGCTGTCGTTCGCAGTGCAGAAATGCGCCGAGGTCGCGGTGCTGGCTCGAGCCGTCAATCAGCCGGACGATGTCCAGGTGCAGGCCGCGCTCCAGCATAGCCGTGACGTCCAAGCCAGCCGGGTGCAGTCCCCCAGGATTCACAAGCCACAGGTGCAGGAGCGCCTCGCAGCGATTCTGCCAAGGCACAGCCAGCGGCAGTCCAGCTTCCAAAACCGAATCGAGAAGCAGCGCGCCCGCCTGAATCTTCCTGCGTTTCCAACGACCACAATCGGGTCGTTCCCGCAGACCCCTTCGATTCGTCAGGCGCGACAGGCATTCAAGCAGGGCAAGCTTGCGCAGACCGACTATACCGAGGCGATGCAAGCCGAGATTCGCCGTGCAATTGCGGTGCAGGAGCAGCTCGGTCTGGATGTGCTGGTGCATGGCGAAGCTGAGCGCAACGACATGGTCGAGTACTTTGCCGAGCAGCTCGATGGCTATGCCTTTACCCGCTTCGGTTGGGTACAAAGCTACGGCTCGCGTTGTGTGAAGCCTGCTGTGATCTACGGTGATCTGAGCCGGCCGGCACCGATGACTGTGGAGTGGATTCGCTACGCCCAGCAACACACCCAGAAGATCATGAAGGGCATGCTGACCGGGCCGGTAACCATGTTGATGTGGTCCTTTACTCGCGAGGATCTGAGCCGCGAGCAGCAGGCGCGACAGCTCGCCCTGGCGATCCGTGATGAAGTATGCGACCTCGAAGCGGCCGGTATCAAAATTGTCCAGATCGACGAGGCGGCGTTCCGCGAAGGGTTGCCTCTGCGTCGCGCCGAGTGGTCGCATTATCTCGATTGGGCGGTCGATGCATTCCGTCTTTGCGCCAGCGGCGTACGTGACGAAACACAGATTCACACCCATATGTGCTACAGCGAGTTTAACGACGTGATCGAGGCAATCGCGGCGATGGATGCGGATGTCATCACCATCGAGACGTCGCGCTCACAGATGGAGCTGTTGGAAGCGTTTCGCGCGTTCGACTATCCCAACGATATCGGTCCCGGCGTGTACGACATCCATTCTCCGCGAGTGCCGGATACGGCTGAGATGGTCGAGCTTCTTCAGAAAGCCAGCGAGCGGATTCCGGCCGAGCGGCTCTGGGTCAATCCGGATTGCGGCCTCAAGACCCGCGGCTGGCCCGAGACCGAGGCAGCACTGGTGAACATGGTCGCAGCGGCCCGCCAGCTGCGAGCAGCGCACCGCGCCAAGGTGGCCTGATCGCTCTGATTAGGACGTGAGTGACCGCCGCCGACATACCCGGCACGCCTTACCGTGAAAAACCGGCCCGCACCCTGTGCGGGCCGTTGCGTTTTTGGCTAATGTAGCGGGCCCCGTCCTCCGATTCCGCTTGCCATGACACCTGCCATCGATCTGTTGAAGAAGGCCAAGGCCGATCATCGTATCCACAGCTACGAGCACGACCCAAAGTCTGCATCCTATGGGCTCGAAGCCGCTGAAAAGCTTGGCCTGGAGCCGGAGCGGGTGTTCAAGACCCTGCTTGCCTGCAGCGAGAAGAATGAACTGCTGGTGGCTGTGGTGCCCGTTGCCGGCACGCTCGACCTTAAGGCCTTGGCCCAGGCCGCGAAGGTCAAGAAGGTCGACATGGCCGATCCTATGGCTGCGCAACGCGCGACGGGATATCTGGTGGGTGGGATCAGCCCGTTGGGCCAGAAGAAGCGGCTGCGTACCTTTATCGATAGTTCGGCGCAGGCGCAGCCGAGCATCTTTGTCAGCGCCGGGAGGCGGGGGCTTGAGGTAGAGTTGGCCGCCGAGGTGCTAGCCGAGCATACGACCGGTAGCTTCGCCTCAATCGGGCGTCCTTGATGATAGTGAGTTAGAGCTAAAGCGGTGGGAGCATCTCACCAAGGTCGGTCGAGTTGATGCCTGGGGTATGTAGCTCGCTGTGGACCAGTTGCTGGCCTTCCATCTGCGGCTGGGTCACCCAGGTCAGGATGTCGTAGTAGCGCCGAATGTTGGCAACGAAATGCACTGGCTCTCCACCTCGGGCGTAACCGTAGCGCGTCTTGGTGTACCACTGCTTCTGTGCAAGGCGTGGAAGCATCTGCTTGACGTCCAGCCACTTGTTCGGATCGAGGCCCTCGCTCTCGGCTAGCTTGCGGGCGTCTTCCAGATGGCCACCGCCAACGTTGTAAGCAGCGAGAGCAAACCAGGTCCGGTCCGGTTCCTTAATGCTTTCCGGCAAATTGGCGCGGACCTTCGCGATGTACTTACCGCCTCCCTGAATGCTCTGCACCGGATCCAGACGGTTGCTGACGCCCATGGCTTTGGCTGTGTTGAGCGTCAGCATCATCAAACCGCGCACACCGGTCTTGGAAGTGGCCTCCGGCTGCCAATGCGACTCCTGGTAGCCAATGGCCGCAAGCAGACGCCAATCCACGCCGTATTCCTTTGCCGTTTCGCGAAAGACCTTTTCATACCGCGGCAAGCGCTGCTGCAGGTGTTTGGCGAATGCGTAGGCACCGACATAGCCAAGTACATCGACATGGCCGTAGTAACGTTCACGCAGGCGCTGCAGGGTGCCGTTTTCCTGAGCCTGTGCGAGAAAGGTGTTGGCCGCCTCGAGCACGCTATCGTCTTCGCCTTTCCCAATGATCCATGAAAGGCTGTTTTGTTCGCCCAGGTCGAATGCGGCCCGAGCGTTAGTGAAATACACCTGATTAAGCGCAAGCTCGTTGGACTCGACGAGGGTCAGATCGACCTGGCCCTCGTCAACCATCCGTAGCAGGTCGACAACTTCTACTGCATCGGATTCTTCATAACGAAGGTCTGGCAGTTGGGCCTGCAAGGCTTTGAGCTTTTCGGCCTGACTGCTGCCCTTGAGCACCAGAATGCGCTTGCCGACCAGGTCTTCGGGTTGGGTCGGGCGGCGCTGGCCTCTGCGGTAGACCACCTGCGTGGTCACGTCCAGGTAGGGGTCGGTGAAGCGCACAAGATCCTTTCGTTCATCGCTGGCCACCAGGCCGGCAGCTGCCAGGGTGGGACCACCTGGGCGGTTCAGACGGGTGAAGATATCTTCGATGCTGTCGGCGGTCTCGATCTGCAGCTTGACGCCGAGATGGCTGGCGAAGCGTTTGACCAGTTCGTACTCGAAACCGGCTTCACCGTTGCGATCTTGGAAGTAGGTAGACGGGCTATTGCGAGTAATCACGCGCAGTACACCTTCCTCCTTAACTCGCTCAAGCGCGCTGGGCGGTTCGGCGCAGCTGCTAAGCATCAGGAGGAGTCCGGTCGCCAGCAACCATGAGGTGCAGCGCTTGCGGAACGCGGTTTGAGCAAACATCGGCGCAGTATACGCAAAGGCGAACCGCCACCATATCTCGACAGGATCGACGGAGTTTGCTAGGCGAGGCGGCCTCGACCTGGCGGCCCAAGTGCTGACCGGGATGGGACTGTTGCCGTCGCAAGCGGGCTAAATGTGTCCGAACATTGCGGCGGCAACAGCCGGATGGTCGAAGGGGCGGGTGCTCGCGTACCGATGCGTCGGCTTGACCAGCCCCAAAAGCTTGTTATGGCTCGCCAGAGCCCTGAAAATCCATCACTTCGGTGCCGGCCCAGCCGGAAACTTCTTTCGAATGACGAGACCCGCTGGATGAGCGTTGCAGCCGACAAACCCTGGTTCGTCTATCTGGTGCGAGCCGAAAACGGCGCGCTGTATTGCGGAATCAGCGACGACGCCGAACGCCGCTTCGCCGTACATCAGAGCGGACGAGGGGCGCGCTTCTTCCATTCGAGCCCTGCGGTGGCGCTGGTCTATGTTGAAGCTTGCAGCAATAAGGGCGATGCCTTGCGCCGCGAGCGGGCCATCAAGCAGCTAAGAAAGCCTGCCAAAGAGGCATTGGTCCTGGCGCAGCGCCGCAGCAGTCCGGTGAATATCAACGCAATCAGCTGAACGGGTAGGCTGTCCCGACCGGGCCGAGTAAGCTGCCATTTCACCCAAAAAGACTGGCGGAGCCTGCTATGCATGAAGTGATCCTGCACCACTATCCCACCTCGCCGTTCGCCGAGAAGGCGCGACTGATGCTGGGTTTCAAGCAGCTTTCCTGGCGCTCGGTTCAGATTCCCCCAGTGATGCCAAAGCCGGATCTGACGGCCCTAACCGGTGGCTATCGACGCACTCCGGTGCTGCAGATCGGCGCTGACATCTATTGCGATACGGCCCTCATGGCGCGTCGTCTCGAAGCCGAAAAAAGCACCCCGGCATTGTTTCCTGAAGGACAGGAGTTTGTTGCGGCTACGCTGGCCCAGTGGGCTGACTCTGTGTTGTTTCTGCACGCCGTGAGCCTGGTGTTTCAGCCCGAGTCCATGGCGATGCGTTTCGCTCAGGTCCCCAAGGAATTCGTAGAGGTGTTCAGCAAAGACCGCGCTGCATTGTTCAGCAGCGGTTCCGTGACACGCATTCCGTTGGAGCAGGCGAAGAACCATTGGCCTGTGCTGATGGCGCGGCTGCAACAGCAGCTGTCGCGTGGTACGGGGGAGTTCCTGCTCGGCGGTGCACCTTGCGTGGCGGACTTCGCCGTCGCCCATTGCCTGTGGTTCCTCAAAGGCACACCGGTGACTGCACCGCTGGTGGATGCCTATCCGGACGTAGCGGCCTGGCTCGGAAAAGTCCTGGCCGTGGGACACGGCTCGCTGTCCGAGCTATCAGCGGCAGATGCGGTCGCTATCGCGCGTGACGCGACGCCTGCCGATTTGCCGGATGAGCCTTTTGCCGAAGCCAATGGCTTCCAGGCTGGCCAGGCCGTGACCATATCTGCCGTGGATTACGGCACCGACCCGGTCGAGGGCGAGCTGGTGTTCGCAGGTGTCGAAGAACTGATTCTGCGACGTGAGGATGAGCGTGCCGGCGTCGTGCACGTACACTTCCCGCGCATCGGCTATCGCATCGACGCCCGTTGATGTTCGGGCCCGGGCACCCGTTGCGCGGGCCTTCGTCCGCTGCTCGTCAGAGCGCGATGAACAGCAGCGTCACACCCAGCAGCAGGCGATAGATCACGAAGGGCAGCATGCCCAGCGCGTCGAGGGCCTTCAGGAACAGCTTGATACACAGAAAGGCTGCGACAAAGGAAAGCGCTGCACCGATCAGGATGTCGTTCCATTGCGCCGCTTCACCTGATTTTGCCAGTTCGAGCGCTTTCAGCCCCCCGGCCGCCAGGATCAGCGGGATCGACAACAGGAACGAGAAGCGCGCTGCAGTCTGCCGGGTAAAGCCGAGCAGCAACGCGGCGGTCATGGTAATGCCTGAGCGGGATGTGCCGGGAATCAGCGCCAATGCTTGAGCGAAACCGATGATCAGCGCACTTTTCCAAGTCAGCTGGTCCATTTCTGCCACGCGGCGTCCTTTGATGTCCGCATACCAGAGCAGCAAGCCGAAGATGATGGTAGTGGCCGCGATGAACAGCATCGAGCGGGTGTACTGCTCGATGTAGTCCTCCATTAATAAGCCGATGATGCCTGCCGGCAGGGTCCCTATGATGATTGCCCAGCCGAGTCGGCTTTCAGCGCTGGCCTGCCGGCGAAACACGTGTGCCAGCCACCCGCGGGTGGTTGCCATGACTTCATGGCGAAAGCAGAGCAGTACGGCGAACAGGGTACCTACGTGAACTGCGACATCGAATGCCTGGCCCTGGTCCGGCCAGCCGAGCACCTGCGACGGGAGAATCAAGTGAGCGGAGGAGGAAATGGGAAGGAATTCGGTGATGCCTTGCACCAAGGACAGAATAATCAGGTGTAGCCAATCCATTGTTGATCCTTAGTTAAGCGGAGGCGCGGTTGCCGCGCGGTTGAGCAGCCTATGTGACTAGTAGCAGACAGGTTTATTCCCAACCGTCTGAGTTTCGTTCAGCCACCGTTCAGGATGGCGAGTCGCAGCACTGCTGCCCATTGGCCGCAGCGGCTGCTGCCTCTGAAGTCAGCCTTTGCGGCGCTTGAGCTGATCGGTCAGCTGCGTTGGGAGGTTACGGATGATCAGCATGTCGCGGGCTTCGTCGTACTCGACCTTCGAGCCCAGCAAGTGCGATTCGAAACTGATCGACAAGCCTTCGGCGCGGCCGGTGAACCGCTGGAATTGGTTGAGTGTGCGCTTGTCCGCAGGGATTTCCGGCGAGAGACCGTAATCCTTGTTGCGGATATGCTCGTAGAAGGCGCGCGGTCGCTCCTCGTCGATCACGCCAGACAACTCCTCCAGCGACATCGGCTCGCCGATTTTCGCCTGGCTGCTGGCGTAGCCCACCAGCGCGCTGGTTTTCTCCCGGGCTTTTTCTTCCGGCAGGTCTTCGCTCTCGACGTAATCACTGAAGGCTTTGAGCAGCGTCCGGGTTTCGCCTGGCCCGTCGACGCCCTCCTGGCAGCCGATAAAGTCCCGAAAATACTCAGAGACCTTTTTGCCGTTCTTTCCCTTGATAAAGGATATGTACTGTCGAGACTGCTGGTTGTTCTTCCACTCGGAAAGGTTGATTCGCGTCGCCAGGTGCAGTTGCCCGAGGTCCAGATGACGAGCCTCGGCGACGTCCAGCGAGTCGGTAACGGTGACGCCATTGCTATGGTGCAGCAGGGCGATGGCCAGGTAGTCGGTCATCCCTTGCTGGTAATGAGCAAAGAGGACGTGACCGCCGGTGGAAAGGTTGGATTCTTCCATTAGCTTTTGCAGGTGCTCCACGGCCTGCCGGCTGAAAGCGGTGAAGTCCTGATTGCCATCCATGTACTGGTTCAGCCAGCCGCTGAAGGGGTAAGCGCCGGACTCATCGTGAAAAAAACCCCAGGCCTTTCCCTGCTTGGCGTTGTAGCTCTCGTTGAGATCGGCCAGCAGATTCTCGATGGCTTGGGAATCGGCCAGCTCCGAGTCACGGGCATGCAGCACGGCAGGGGTACCGTCTGGCTTTTTTTCGATCAGGTGAACAATGCAGTGGCGAATCGGCATGGGGTACTCGCGTCAGGTAAGGCAGACGGCGCGCAGTTTACCCGAGCAAGCCTGTCGCTCGCCCTACGCTGAGTAAAAAGGGAAGGTGGATGACTCGGTAGTTGCGAGTAAGATGGAGCCCCCTCGTTTTTTGCATAGTGTGTCAGCAATGAATGCAATTTGGCGCAACAGTACCTGGATACTGCTCGGAGGCTCGTTGATCCTCGCCGTTTCCCTGGGTACCCGACACGGGTTTGGCCTGTTTCTGCCACCGATGAGTGCGGAGTTCGGCTGGGGGCGCGAGGTCTTCGCCTTTGCTATCGCCCTGCAGAATCTGATCTGGGGTCTGGCACAGCCAGTCACTGGCGCATTGGCGGACCGTTTCGGCGTGGCCCGTGCGGTGCTGCTCGGCGGGGTGCTCTATGCGGTCGGCCTGTTGCTGATGGCAGGCGCGGATTCGCCGGTTTCGCTGTCGCTCAGCGCCGGCCTGCTTATCGGGCTAGGGCTTTCCGGAACCTCGTTTTCGGTGATCCTGGGTGCAGTCGGACGTGCGGTACCGGCTGAGAAACGCAGCATGGCGATGGGTATTGCCAGCGCAGCGGGATCCTTCGGTCAGTTTGCGATGTTGCCTGGCACGCTCGGGCTGATCGGCTGGCTTGGCTGGTCGTCAGCCTTGCTGGCGTTGGGGCTGCTGGTGGCGCTGATCATGCCGCTGGCGATGATGCTGCGTAGCGGGCCAGCGGCACCGGTTGTCGGCCCGCAGCAGACGCTGATGGAGGCGCTGCGTGAAGCGGTCAGCCATTCGGGTTTCCGCCTGCTGGCGCTGGGCTTCTTTGTCTGCGGGTTTCAAGTCGTATTTATCGGCATCCATCTGCCGGCGTATCTGGTCGACAAGCAATTACCCGCCATGGCCGGCACGACGGTGCTAGCGCTGGTCGGGCTGTTCAACATTGTTGGCACCTACACGGCGGGCTGGCTTGGCGGCTGTTATTCGAAGCCAAAGTTGCTTACCGCTCTCTATCTGGCCCGAGCGGTGGTCATCAGTGCGTTCTTCTTCGCTCCGCTGACTCTCTGGACCGCCTATGCGTTCGGCATCGCCATGGGCCTGCTCTGGCTGTCCACGGTCCCCCTGACCAACGGCACGGTCGCGACGCTTTTCGGCGTGCGCAATCTGTCGATGCTCGGCGGCATCGTTTTTCTGTTCCACCAGATCGGCTCGTTCTTCGGTGGCTGGCTGGGAGGCTGGGTATACGACACGACCGGCAGCTACGACCTGGTCTGGCAGATCTCCATCGCCTTGAGCCTGATGGCTGCTGCGCTCAATTGGCCGATCCGTGAGCAACCGGTCGAGCGCGTGCGCTTGGCAGCAGGCATGGCCTGATGAGTGGCCGCTGGTTCTGGACGGGCGGGGTGGCGCTGGCTTCGCTGCTCCTGGCTGCGGCGTGGTGGGGCTGGCAGCAGGGCGGATTGGCCCTGCTGCAGCTCGGGGTGGGCGTGTGTTGATCGATCGTTTGGACAGTTTTTCTCACGGCCAGGGAATCAATTGATTCGCCGATAGCTCCAACAGGCGAGACGCAAGAAAGTTGTCGCAGAACCGTAACCTAAGGTCTGTAAAAAGCTGCGGCATGCAGTTATCTGGAGCTACCGAACCATGTCTACCCTCACCGAACTCGCCCAACAGATTGCTCAACTCTATCCGCTGCAGGACAAGCGCGTCGGCAAGCGCTATCGCGTCGTTGGCGAACTTGCTGGAATGACCGAGCTGGAAGAAATCAATGGAGAGCCTCGGTATATCCAGACACTGGCGCTGAAAGATCGCCAGCATTGGGATATCGCCGTCTAAGGTGAAATCAGTCTGCTGATCGTAGGAGCACGATCAGCCCGGCTTGCGGTTCAACCAGTGATCAGCGCGCCACTTTGCGCGCTGATCATTATCCAGGAAGGTCCAGGCAACGAAGCGGCTGCGCTTCTGTCCTTGGGACATGTCGCAGACGCGTACTTGCTGGGCGCCAAGCTTATTTAGCCGAGCTTGCAGCGGTTGCACGTTGCCCGCCTTGGACACCAGGGTGCTGAACCAGTACACCTGCTGGCCTACACCGCGGCTTTCATCTGCCAAGCGCGCGATGAATGCCGCCTCCCCACCTTCACACCACAGCTCCGCCGCCTGGCCACCGAAGTTCAATGTGGGCAATTTGCGCTTGGGATCGAGCTTGCCAAGATTGCGCCATTTACGCTGGCTGCCGCTGTTGGCCTCGGCTTGCGAGGAGTGGAATGGCGGATTGCAGAGCGTGAGGTCGAAGCGGTCATCGGCATGCACAAGGTTTTCGAAAACGTGGCGAGGCTGCTGTTGTTGGCGCAGGGCTATGCTCTTGCCCAGATTATTCGCTGTGACAATGGTACGAGCCGACGCCAGTGCGATTGCGTCAATATCCGAACCGGTGAAGCGCCAGCCGTATTCGCGCAAACCGATCAACGGGTAAATGCAGTTAGCGCCAGTGCCGATGTCCAGGCCATGAATGCTTGTGCCGCGTGGGATTTCGCCAGCGTTTTCGTCCGCCAGTAGATCGGCTATGCCGTGCAGGTAGTCGGCTCGGCCTGGAATTGGCGGGCACAGATAACCCGGCGGTATGTCCCAATGCGCGATCCCGTAAAACTGCTTGAGCAGCGCACGATTGAACACGCGGACTGCATCTGGATCGGCAAAGTCGATGCTTTCCTTGCCGTACGGATTGATGATCACGAATTTGGCCAGCTCGGGGGTGGCTGCGATCAGCGCCGGGAAGTCATAGCGCCCGGTGTGACGATTGCGCGGGTGCAGCGTGGCCTTATCGACGGCAGGCTTGGCCTTGCGCGTTGGCGGTGTGGCTGGTCTGGATGTCATGTTTGGCTGCCGCTTGCGGTGAAAGCCCCTATTGTCCCACAGCTCTCAGGCGCGACGTGGAACCAGCAGCATCCAGATCAGCCCCCACAGCAGTGCGCCAGCACCGAGCCAGAATGCGCTGTGCAGGGAACCTCCCATGTCGAGCCAGACGCCCGTAAGCCAGGGGCCGGCCAGCTGAGTCAGGCTGTAAAGCGCTATCAGTGCCGCGGACAGTCGAGGACCCTGGTGCGGATGGAGGGCTCGCGCCAATCGCTGGGTCAGCAGTACGGTGCCGAGAAAGGTTCCGCCGACCAGTACGGCACAGAGCAGGATGCCCGAAGCGCCTGGCAGTAAAAGTGCAGCCAGGACGCCAGCCAACTGCGTGACATAGCTGAAGCGCAAGGCCAGGGTGTCGCCGAGCAGGGCGCCCAACCGATTCCACAGCCAGGGGGAAGGGAGGGTCGCCACTGCGACTACCAGCCAGCTGCTGTCCACCAGCATGTCACCTGGCTCGACCTGCAGGCGTGCCACCATAGGTAGAAAGGTCATCGGCAAAATGTAACCCATGCCGGCACCGGCATATGAAAGGAACAGCGGCGTGCTGGCGCGGTCCAGCAAACGGCCGCTTCGGGGCGTTGTCGTTTCGCTCTGATGCTCGTCGGGGGGCATGTCCAGGCTCGCCAACTGACGCCAACCCCACCATGCAAGCGGGATCGAGAGAATCGCCGCAGGCCACCAGCGCTCAGCACCCTCAAGCACGCCATTGCTCAGGCTCACCATGAAGCTGGATATGATCAGGCCTACACAAACGCCGAGGTAGACGAGGCCGCTAAACGACACGCGACGATGACGTGCCAGCCACTCCAAAATCAGCGAGGGTGCCTGAACGAAAACCAAACCGTTGCTGATGCCGTTAAGCAATCGAAGGGCTGAAAGCAGTTCCACCGATTCGGCCTGGGTCTGAGCGAGCGTCGTTCCGACGTGCAGCACCAGCGCCCAGGGCAGGCTGCGGCGAATCTGCGAGACCTGATGCCAGCGCAGGGCGAGCACCGCGCCGATCAGATAGCCCAGGTAGTTCCAGCTGGCGATGCTCGCGCCCTGCTGCACGGTCAGTACACCGTCCTCTACGAGCCACGGTAGCAGTGGCGTGTAGACAAATCGCCCAAGACCGTGGACGACCAATAGCAGGATGGCGCCGGCGAGGAGAACCGGGAACAGGGCAGGGCGTTGAGGCATTGACGACGAACCTAGTTGCAGGCGAAGGGGCCGCAAAGCTTAGCGGCATGGCAGACAAAGGACCACGCTACTGATGGCTGAGGCCGAGCCTTTCAATAGGTCGACATCTCCCGAATGCGTCCAGTTTTCAGCTTGAACTCGCCGAGCGGACTCTGATAGTTCGCTGTGTCCTAGGTCACGGATAGCCGAGCACTGACTTGATCTGCGCCAGGTTGCCCTCGATCCACAGCCGATCGATCGCGCCCCAGTCGTGGATCGAATAATGACCGGCGTTATGTCGCTCACCGTCGTCCTGAGTGAAACGACAATCGATGTCCAGATCAGCAAGCGCCGACAACGTGTCCTGTGCCGTTCTGCGCGGCATTCCAGTTGCTTCCATGAGCGCGGGCACGCTGGTGGCGGCACCGCTGTCGATCAGCCAAGCAACATAGAGGCGCCGATAGAAACTGCTTTTGGTCTTGCTGACAGTCATTGTGACCTCAGAGCGATTCAAGGCCAGATCGTCGAGCGACATTGCGGGCTCAACGACCGGGATAGTGGTACATCAACGCAGCGCAAGCATACCGATATAAGTAACCGCGCCTGCTGTGTAGCCGAGGAAAGCCAGCAGACTGACGCGCTTCACGTACCAAGTGAAACTGATCTTTTCCATACCCATGGCCGCGACACCCGCTGCCGAGCCAATGATTAGCGTACTGCCACCGGTGCCAGCGCAATAGGCCAGCATTTCCCAGAAATTTCCGTCCACGACGAACTGTGACAGCCAGGCGGCGTCCGCCGGTGGTGCTGCTTCCAGGGTCACCGGACTTACCAGCGGATACATTTTCATCGCCCCGGCAACCAGCGGAACGTTATCCACCACCGCTGAGAGCAAGCCGATGCTGTAGTTGATCGGGTAGATGTGTCCGAGAGAGTCGCGCAGCGCCGTAGCGACCTGGGTCAGATGACCGGCCGTGGCGAGTGCCGCAACGGCCAGAAGAATGCCCAGAAAGAACAACACGCTTGGGGTATCGACCTTGCGCAGTACACCCACAACCGAGAGCGGGTGCTTGTGGTCGTCTTCCTTGTGACGATGCAGAAACTCAGTAGTGACCCAGAGCACCCCGAGCCCGAACAGAATCCCCATATAAGGCGGAAGGTGGGTAACAGTTTTGAATACCGGCACAAATACCAGTGCACCGATGCCGAGCGCTAACACCAGGTTGCGTTCGAATGCCGTCGTGTCAGGGGGGTTACTTTCGGCCAGGTGAGCGCGGGCGCGAGGGCGTGGCACTTCGCCGCGCATGCTGAAACTGAGGACCAGCAGGGGCACCAGCAGGCAAACCAGGCTCGGAATGAACAGCCCGACGATTACTCCAGACGCGGTGATCTGATTACCGATCCAGAGCATTGTGGTTGTGACGTCGCCAATCGGTGACCACGCGCCGCCAGCGTTGGCGGCAATCACCACAACGCCTACGAACAACCAGCGCTCCGGGCGACCGCGTATCAGCTTGCGCAGCAGCGAGACCATGACGATGGTGGTGGTCAGGTTGTCCAGCGCGGCAGACAGGAAAAAGGTCAGAAAGCCGATGATCCACAGCAAGTGCACGCGCTTGCGAGTCTGGATGCGGTCAGTGATGACCTTGAAACCTTCGTGGGAGTCGATCAGCTCGACAATCGTCATGGCGCCAAGCAGGAAAAACAGGATTTCCGAGATTTCACCCAGGTGATGCCGCAGCGACTCGACAACGAAAGCGGAGGACCCGCCCTGGAAATGGCTGCTAGATGGCAATAGCGGCACGATGGTTTCCGCACCCAGTATCAAGGCTGTCCAGCACAGCACGGCAGTGAGAATGGCGGCCGCGGCCTTGTCGATTTTCAGAGGATGCTCGAAGGCTATGCATAGATAGCCAAGAACAAACAGAACAGCCATGAGTGCGTACATCGGAAGGGCTCCATTTTTTAGAAACCGTCCCGAGCCATTCGGGTTGTTATGTGCGGCTCGGTGCTGACAGGCTCAAGAAAATGGGCGACGTGCGGTGCGAGGGAATTAAGTCGCCGCAAACATATCTGCGGCGAGGGCGACTGTGCGTAAGCTACCTGTATAGGTCGCTTCGCTGCCGTTCTTTCCTGTCGTTGGGCTATGCGCGTTGGTTCAGGCCTGTCAGTTCTAATTTGTTGTCGTCTTGTGCGGATAGTGTACCAGCAGCACTAGAGGCGCCTTGTCATCAGTCAAGTGCGTGCGTACAAGCAAAAAAGCCAGCACTTGAAGTGCTGGCTTTTGGCTCCTTACAGACTGGCGATGCGTTCGCGCTGTTCGAGCAATCGGGCTTTGGCCTGCTCGGCTTCAGCCAGTTTGGCGCGCTCTTTGTCGATCACCTCAGGTGGTGCCTTGTCGACGAAGCCGGCATTGCCAAGCTTGCCGCCTACGCGCTTCACCTCGCCATCCAATCGGCCAATCTCCTTGTCGAGGCGGGCGAGTTCGGCGTCTTTGTCGATCAAACCGGCCATTGGAACGAGCACCTGCATGTCGCCCACCAGAGCGGTGGCCGATAGCGGTGCCTCGTCACCGGCAGCGAGTACGCGAACGCTTTCCAATTTTGCCAGCTTCTTCAAAAGTGGCTCGTTTTCGGCGAGGCGGCGCTGGTCGGTTTCGCTTGCATCACCCAGCACGACGTCGATGCGCTTGGCCATGGAGATGTTCATCTCGCCACGAATCTGGCGGATGCCCAGCATGAACGCCTTGACCCACTCGATATCGTTCTCGGCAGCCTCATCCAGTCGATCCGGGTTGAACTCTGGCCATGGCTGCAGCATCAGGGTCGGACCAGACTTGCCCGCCAACGGCGCGACCCGCTGCCAGATCTCTTCGGTAATGAAGGGCATGAACGGATGCGCCAGGCGCAACGCGGTTTCCAGTACGCGGACCAGGGTGCGACGAGTGCCGCGCTGGCGTTCGGCACTGGCCGTTTCGTCCCACAGCACCGGCTTGACCAGTTCGAGGTACCAGGCGCAGTACTCATCCCAGATAAACTCATACAGGGCCTGGGCGGCCAGGTCGAAGCGGAAGGCTTCGAGTTGACGCGTGACCTCGGCTTCGGTGCGCTGCAGCGAAGAGATGATCCAGCGGTCCACCGAAGACAGCTCGACGGGTTCGTCGTTGATTCCGGTGTCCTTGTCCTCGGTGTTCTCGAAGACAAAGTTGGCCGCGTTCCAGATCTTGTTGCAGAAGTTGCGATAACCCTCGACGCGACCCATGTCGAATTTGACGTCGCGGCCGGTGGACGCCAACGAGCAGAAGGTGAAGCGCAGCGCGTCGGTACCATAGCTGGCAATGCCTTCGGGGAACTCCGCGCGGGTCTGCTTGGCAATCTTCTCGGCGAGCTTGGGCTGCATCATGCCGCTGGTGCGTTTTTGCAGGAGCTCGTCAAGGGTGATCCCGTCGACGATGTCCAATGGGTCAAGCACGTTGCCCTTGGACTTGGACATCTTCTGGCCCTGGCCATCGCGCACCAGGCCATGAACATACACGGTCTTGAACGGGATCTGCCCGGTCAGGTGGGTCGACAGCATGATCATCCGGGCGACCCAGAAGAAGATGATGTCGAAGCCGGTGACCAGCACGTCTGTGGGGTGGAAGGTCTTCAGGAAGTCGGTCTGCTCGGGCCAGCCGAGGGTAGAAAAAGTCCACAGTCCGGAGCTGAACCAGGTGTCCAGCACATCCTCGTCCTGACGCAGTTCGATATCGTTGCCGAGGTTATAGCGTGTACGTGCCTCCACCTCATCGCGCCCGACATAGACGTTGCCTGCCTCGTCGTACCAGGCCGGAATGCGATGGCCCCACCAGAGTTGACGGCTGATGCACCAGTCCTGAATGTCGCGCATCCAGCTGAAGTACATGTTTTCGTATTGCTTGGGCACAAACTGAATCTCGCCGCTTTCCACAGCAGCGATGGCCTTCTCAGCGAGCGGCTTGGTGGAGACATACCATTGATCGGTCAGCCACGGCTCGATGATGGTGCCGGAGCGATCACCACGCGGCACTTTCAGCGCATGGTCGTCGATCTTTTCCAGCAGGCCCATGGCGTCGAACTCGGCGACGATGGCCTTGCGGGCGTCGAAGCGGTCCATCTGTGCGTAGCCATCGGGCAGGCTGGCATCGACCTTGTCGTTCGGCGTGCCGTCGATGTTGAATACCTGTGCTTTTGCCAATACTGCCGCATTGCGGTCGAAGATATTGATCAGCGGCAGGTGATGACGCTTGCCGACTTCGTAGTCGTTGAAGTCATGGGCCGGTGTGATCTTCACACAGCCGGTGCCGAATTCGAGGTCAACATAATCGTCGGCGACGATGGGGATCAGGCGATTTACCAGCGGCAGCATGATGTGGCGGCCGATCAGGTTCTTGTAACGCTCGTCTTCGGGGTGGACGGCAACGGCAGCGTCGCCAAGCACTGTTTCCGGACGTGTCGTGGCAACCACGAGATAGTCCAGGCCGTCGGTGGTCTTGCAGCCGTCGGCCAGTGGATAGCGCAGATGCCAAAGGTGCCCTTTTTCGTCATGATTTTCGACTTCCAGATCGGAAATCGCGGTGTGCAGCTTGGTATCCCAGTTGACCAGGCGCTTGCCTCGATAGACCAGGCCATCCTCATGCAGCCGAACGAAAGCTTCCTTTACGGCATTGGACAGGCCTGCATCCATGGTGAAGCGCTCGCGCGACCAGTCGACTGAAGAGCCGAGTCGACGGATCTGGCGGGTAATGTTGCCGCCCGACTCTTCCTTCCACTCCCAGACCTTATCGAGAAATTTCTCGCGCCCGAGATCATGGCGGCTGACACCCTGTGCGCCCAATTGGCGCTCTACCACCATCTGGGTGGCGATACCGGCGTGATCGGTGCCGGGCTGCCAAAGGGTGTTGCGGCCTTGCATCCGACGAAAACGAATCAGCGCATCCATGATGGCGTTGTTGAAACCATGCCCCATGTGCAGGCTGCCGGTAACGTTCGGCGGCGGGATCATTATGGTGTAGGGCTCGCCTGAACCTTGGGGCGCAAAATAGTTGTTCGATTCCCAGGTCTGGTACCAGGAGGTTTCGATGGCGTGCGGCTGGTAGGTCTTGTCCATGCGGCGGGACCCTTAAAACGGCTGATCGGAAAAGCGGGCAAGTATAAAGGCAAAGTGGACAATCAGCGGAACCGCGATGCCGCTTTTGTCCAGCGGCTGCTGCTGGATCAGGCTTGGTCGAGCTGTTTCAAGAGCGGTGGGACTTGATCAGCTGCTCGGCTCGTGCTTCCAGACGATTGCGCAGTTCGGCTTCGATCTGTGGCACGAAGTCGTCGATCACCTCTTGCAGGATCAATTGCGCAGCGTTGCGCAGCTCGTGGTCCAGATGGCGCTCGGCAAGTGTGCGAAAGGCGGTGCGCACGGCAGGCTCGCGTGGCTCCAGCTCAGGTTCCGTTACGTCTTCAGGCTCGCATTCGACGATATCCGAGAGCAGCGGAATGCTGTTCGGGTCCAGTGCCTCGTTCAGCATCGGCGGTTCATGGTCTCCCAGCAGTGCGCGAATGGATTCCAGATCATCCAGAAGGTGAGTTTTAGCGGGGGGCGATTGCGTCATTTACGGGGTATCCGGGGTAAGGCATCCAGGCGCGTTGAATGGTCCTGACGGGCGATGGCCCGTTGGCGGTCGGTGTTGACCGGCCGCGGTTTCGGCGAGATCGATGTCTTTTGCCAAGCTTTACAGTTCGACTCTCTTTGGATCATAGCCACGCTGTCGGTAAAGGCGAAAATTGTCCCGGCAGACGGTCAGTAGCTCAGGCTGCTGGTTGACAATCTCGATCACGCGACTGAACCGATCAATATGCGGCGACAAGGTCGGCGATAGGTTGATCAGCAGGCCCTGTGCGGCGGCCGGTGGCTGTTCTGTGCCTATCACCACTGGAGCGAGCGGGTCGGCGTCGTAGAGTTCGTGCGGGATGAAGCGTTCAGCACGGAACGCCCAAAGCAGATCGTCCAGTTCGCTACACTGCTGACCATCCTGGCAGCGAATGAACACCGACAGGCCGTGCTGCCAGCCCTTGCTTGCCAGCTGGCAGGCCGCTCTGGCACGGCCCGCCTGCTCGGTATCAGGCAGCACATAGAACTCGATCCGAGTCATGCCTTGGTTGCGCCTGCTTCGTTCATGCCTGCTCAGCTCGGTCCAGCAGATACTGCGTCAGCAGGGGGACCGGGCGTCCCGTCGCGCCTTTTTCCTTACCGCCACTGACCCAGGCGGTGCCAGCAACGTCCAGGTGCGCCCATGGGTAGGCTTTGGTGAAGCGTGAAAGGAAACAGGCGGCGGTTATCGTCCCGGCCTTGGGGCCACCGATATTGGCAATGTCGGCGAAGGGGCTGTCGAGTTGCTCCTGATACTCGTCGAACAAGGGCAATTGCCAGGCGCGATCATCAGCTTTCTGGCCAGCTCCGAGCACCTGCTGCAGCAGCTCATCGTTGTTGCCCAGCAGGCCGGAGGTGTTGCTGCCCAGTGCGACGATACAGGCCCCGGTCAGGGTCGCCACGTCGATCACCGCGCGAGGCTTGAAACGCTCGGCATATGTCAGGGTATCGCAGAGCACCAGACGCCCTTCGGCATCTGTATTCAGAATCTCCACGGTCTGGCCACTCATCGTAGTGACGATGTCGCCGGGGCGGGTGGCGTTGCCGCTCGGCATGTTTTCCGCGCAGGCCAGCAGGCCGACCAGGTTGATGGGTAACTCAAGCTCCAGTGCGGCGCGGAAGGTGCCCAGTACGCTGGCGGCGCCACACATGTCGTATTTCATCTCGTCCATGCCCTGGCCGGGCTTGAGGCTGATACCGCCGGTGTCGAACGTGATGCCTTTGCCTACCAGTGCGTAGGGTTGCTCACCTTTTTTGCCGCCGTTGTACTGCATTACCACGATGCAGCCTGGCTGATCGCTGCCCTGTGAGACCGCCAGGAAGGAGCCGGCGCCAAGTTCGCGCAGTTTTTTCTCGTCCAGCACTTCGACTTTCAAGCCTTTGAATGTCTTGCCTAGCTGCTTGGCCTGCTCAGCCATATAGCTTGGATGGCAGATGTTCGGTGGCAGATTTCCCAGGTCACGGGCGAAGCTCATACCGGCAGTGATCGCAGCTGCATGGCGAGCAGCCTGTTCGACGCGATCCTGGTCCGCTTTATCGGAAAGGATGGTGATCTTGGCAAGCTTGGGCTTGTCGCTCTTGTTGCTCTTTAATTGGTCGAAAACATACTGACCGTCTGCAAGTACTTCGACCAGCATACGAGTGCGAGCGTAGATGTCCCTGTCCTTTACCTGAACATCCTGTAGGGCAAAGGTGGCATCGCTGCCGCCGAGGCCTTTGAGCACAGCGAGTGCGGCGCTGGCGGCTTTGCGCCACTGGCGTCCGTCGCGTTCGTCATCCTTGCCGGTGCCAACCAGCAGGACGCGGTCGGCCTTGAGGTTCGGCAGGCTATGCAACAGCAGGGTTTGTCCCGACTTGCCTTTGATGTCGCCGCGCTTGAGCACAGCGCTGATGGCGCCTCCGCTGGCCTGGTCCACGGTCTGGGCCGTAGCACCAAGCAGCCCCTCTTCGTTGACGGGCAGAACGAGTGTGGCGGTTTTAGCTGCAGCGGCTTTAGTGTTCTTTACAACGAATTCCATAGCGTCGAGTCCCCAAGACAAAGAGTCGGGTTTGCAGGATAATGCCGGGCTTATTTTCCGGTGGTTCGTCTACCGGGACGTTGGAAAAACTGCTTGAGTCCAATGTCCTCGTTGCGGGCGGACCGGCTGCTTGGTGGCTAGTTTGAGCGTAGCTGCCGGAGCCTGACAACCCTGGAGTGTCCGGTTTGATCGTCTTTCGTTACCTGTCCCGTGAGCTTCTGGTCACTCTCAGCGCGGTAAGTGCCGTGCTATTGGTCATCATCATGAGCGGCCGTTTCATCAAATACCTGGCGCAGGCCGCGCAGGGGCTCCTCGATCCGGGTGTGCTGTTGATGATCATGGGGTTCCGCCTGCCGGGGTTCCTGCAGCTGATCCTGCCGCTGGGCCTGTTTCTCGGCATTCTGCTGGCCTATGGTCGACTCTATCTGGATAGCGAGATGACCGTGCTGTCAGCTACCGGCATGAGCCAGCGCCGCCTGCTGGCATACAGCCTCGCGCCTGCCGCGTTGGTTGCCGGTGTGGTTGGCTGGCTAAGTCTCGGATTGGCCCCGCAAGGTGTTGCCGAGGTCGATCGCATTCTCAACGAGCAGGATTCGCTCACTGAATTCGATACGCTGCTACCGGGGCGCTTCCAAACCTTGCGCGACGGTACACGCGTGACCTATACCCGCGAGCTGAGTGCTGATCGAACCGAGCTAGGCGGTGTGTTCATATCCGAAACCAACCTATCCAGCGCGACCGGTGAAAAGCGCGGGCTCTCCGTGCTGGTCGCCGAAAGTGGACGCCAGGAGATTCAGCCCGACGGGAGTCGCTATCTTATTCTGGAAAACGGCTATCGCTATGACGGCAACCCGGGGCAGGCCAACTACCGGGCGATTCAATACGATACCTACGGCGTGCTGCTGCCAAAGCCTGAGGTGAGCGTCGAGCTGAGCGAGCGTGAATCCATGCCGACTCTCGAGTTGCTTGGACGTGATGACATTCGCTTGCAGTCCGAACTTCAGTGGCGATTGTCGCTGCCGCTGCTGGTTTTCATCGTCACGCTGCTCGCGGTTCCGCTGTCGAAGGTGAACCCGCGCCAAGGTCGCTTTCTGAAGCTGCTCCCCGCCATCCTCCTTTATATGGCCTATCTGTCGTTGCTGATCGCCGCGCGTGGATCCCTGGACAAGGGGCGAATACCACCGGCGTTGGGCCTGTGGTGGGTGCACGGAGTCTTTTTTGCCATAGGGATGCTGATGCTTTACTGGGAACCGCTGAAGCTTGCGATCAGCAAGCGCCGCAGCCTGTCGAGGGCCGCCCATGCGTAAGCTTGATCGCTACATTGGAAGCCATGTTCTGCTGGCGATTCTGACGGTGCTCGGCATCATCGTCGGCCTTGCGTTGCTGTTTGCGTTTATTGATGAGTTGGGTGATGTAAAAGGTAGCTACGGCACGCTCGACGCAGCTATGTACGTTCTGATGACCACGCCGTCTCGGATTTACGAGCTCTTGCCGATGTCGGCTTTGATTGGATGTCTCATCGGGCTCGGCACGCTTGCCAGCAACAGCGAGTTGACGATCATGCGGGCTGCTGGCGTGTCACTGGGGCGAATCGTCCTGGCCGTCATGAAGCCCATGTTGCTGTTGATGCTGATTAACGTGCTGATCGGCGAATACGTGGCGCCCTGGAGCGGAGATATCGCCCAGGCCAGCCGCTCTGCGGCGCAAGGAGGAGGCGAGGCTCAGAGCAGCAAGCGGGGTCTCTGGCATCGCCAGGGTGACGAGTTCGTGCACATCAATGCTGTCCAGCCCAGCGGGGTGTTGATGGGCGTAACCCGTTACCGTTTCGACGAGGAGCGCCAGTTATTGTCGGCAAGCTTCGCCCGTCGAGCACGATACGAAGGGGATTATTGGCTGCTCAGCGACATCGCCACGACGCACTTCCGTGGCGACCATACCGAGGTGGTCAAGGCTGCCGAGGAGCGTTGGGATGTTCAGCTTACGCCACAGTTGGTTGGTACGGTGGTCAAGGAGCCGGATGCACTATCTGTCACCGGGCTATGGCGCTATATCCATTACCTGGCTGATCAGGGTTTGAATAATGGCCGTTACTGGCTGGCATTTTGGACCAAGGTTTTGCAGCCGGCTGTGACCGTGGCGTTGGTGCTCTTGGCGATTTCTTTCATTTTCGGGCCATTGCGCTCAGTGACACTTGGTCAGCGTATTTTTACAGGCGTCATCGTTGGCTTCGTCTTCCGCATCTTGCAGGACCTGCTAGGCCCAGCCAGCCAGGTGTTCGGCTTTTCGCCTTTACTGGCGGTGGTGGTGCCTGCTGGAGTCTGCGCGCTTGCTGGTGTGTTCCTGCTGCGCCGTGCCGGCTAACGCATCGCGAGGAGAGGTGGTGGCGGCTCTGCGTTACTTCTTGTGGATGTTTTTTGGTAGCTGAACAATCTGGCTCTCGGAATAGATGTCGTGCCAGGTCCTGCGTTTTTTATCGAAGAGCATCCACCAGTAGCCCAGTCCCAGGGCGAGCCAGGACATGATGGCGATCAGGAAGCGAAGCAGTGCCTGCCACAGGTCGATTGCGGTGCCATCGTCGTTCTGGATTCGCACCCCCCAGACTTGCATCCCGAGCGTCTGACCGTTATGCGTCCAGAACTTGGCGAAGAAAGCGAACAGGCTAAACAGCAAAAGCGTCGAAAGGATCGGGTCTATATCGAGGCCCCCCGATTCCGCTACGGCTTTCAAGCCTTCGCTGCCATAGAAAAAGCGTAACACCACCTGTTGGTAAAACAGCGTGACGACCATCATCAATGCTATCGACAGAAAGGCGTCGTAGAAGATGGCGGCGAGTCGGCGAACAAGACCGGCGGCCGGATACTGGCCTTGGGGGCTGAGCGGGTGGTTACGCATGAATGTTGTCTCGCTAGAAAAGGCAGTCGAGCATTCTACGGAATCGCGCGCATAAAAAAGCCCCTGACGTTTCCGTCAGGGGCTTTTCGGAGCTCGGCTTATTCCTGGATTTGAACCTGGTCAGCCTGCATGCCCTTTTGACCTTGCACAGCGATGAAGCTGACTTTCTGGCCTTCTTTCAGGCTCTTGAAGCCGTTGCCTTCGATCGCGCGGAAGTGCACGAACAGATCCGGACCGCTTTCGGGAGTGATGAAACCAAAACCTTTTTCGTCGTTAAACCACTTGACGGTACCGTTCTGACGATTCGACATAGCTTTGTATCCTTGAAACTCAATAGTGGAAGCGCCTCTGCATATGCGGAGAGCGGAAACTGGTTGCAAGGAGTAAAGAGTCGAACGGATGTAGCGGATCTGAAGATCTACTGCACCAGGTCACGATTCAACGGCGACCCATGCAAACACAGTGGGCACACTCTACGATAACTCGCCGGGCGATGCCAAGCCCTGGGAGCCATAGAATTATGCCCACTGCAAGCTGGGCTTTCAGTGAGGTCTGGTGTTCATGCTGTTCGTTATTCGGCAGTTGATCCAGCCTGTGCGGCCTAGCGTACTGCCGGTGCGAATCTGATTTCAATGAAACGTAGGTCTTGCGTCGGCGGGCCGCTGTCGGCCTGACGGGGTGGGCGACGTCGCTGCTATGCTGCGGTTCACCCTTACCAGAAGTACTGCTACAGCTGGTCACTGAATTATGGTGCCTCGAGAGAGACTCGAACTCTCACGTTGTTACCAACGGCGGATTTTGAATCCGCTGCGTCTACCGATTCCGCCATCGAGGCACAGTGGCGGCGCAGTATAGGGATGCATTGCGGAGCGGTCAATCGTCTGGCGTGGTCAGAATGAGGTGTTTCCGCTAAGCTTTGCGCCCCCGAAGCCCCGTGCTGAAGTTTTCAATGCAAGTCTCTGCTTTTTCTTTCGACCTTCCCGATTCATTGATCGCCCGCCATCCCTTGCCCGAGCGGCGCGCAAGTCGTTTGCTGGTACTCGATGGCCCGACCGGTTCGATGGCCCATCACGGCTTCGTTGAATTGCTCGATTACCTACGCCCCGGCGACCTGATGGTGTTCAACAACACGCGGGTCATTCCGGCGCGCCTGTTCGGTCAGAAAGACACCGGTGGAAAAGTCGAGGTGCTTGTTGAGCGTGTGCTCGATGGGCGTCGAGTCCTGGCGCATATCCGGTCGAGCAAATCACCGAAGCCTGGGGCGAGGATTCACATCGATGGCGGCGGCGAGGCGCTTATGCTGGTGCGCCATGATGCGTTGTTCGAACTGGAATTCGGCGAAGATGTGCTGCCGTTGCTTGAGCGCGTGGGCCATATGCCCTTGCCCCCCTACATCGACCGGGCAGACGAAGCTGAGGACCGTGAGCGGTATCAGACGGTGTATGCACAGCGGGCGGGCGCTGTGGCTGCGCCAACCGCCGGCTTGCATTTCGATGCGGACTTGCTGGCGGCGTTGCAGGCTAAAGGTATCGAAAGCGCTTTTGTCACCTTGCATGTGGGCGCCGGCACCTTTCAGCCAGTACGTGTAGAGCGTATCGAAGAGCACCAGATGCACCGTGAGTGGCTTGAGGTCGATCAGGGTGTGGTTGATGCAGTTAGCGCCTGCCGTGCTCGAGGCGGGCGCGTGGTGGCGGTAGGCACTACCAGTGTTCGCTCATTGGAAAGCGCTGCGCGTGATGGCGTGCTAAAGCCATTCAGTGGTGACACCGATATTTTTATCTATCCGGGTAAGCAGTTCCATGTCGTCGATGCGCTGGTCACCAATTTCCACCTACCGGAATCCACATTGTTGATGCTGGTTTCGGCATTTGCCGGTTATCAAGAGACCATGGCTGCCTACGCTGAGGCAATTGCCAAGGGTTACCGGTTCTTCAGCTACGGTGATGCCATGTTCATCACCCGCAATCCGGCCCCGCGTGGCCCCGAGGATTCCCAATGAGTCGTACCTGCCACATGTCCTTCGAACTGCTTGCGACCGAGGGGAGGGCGCGCCGAGGCAGGCTGACCTTTCCTCGCGGCGTGGTCGAAACCCCGGCGTTCATGCCGGTAGGTACCTATGGCACGGTTAAAGGCATGCTTCCGCGCGACATCGAAGGTATCGGTGCTCAGATCATCCTCGGCAATACGTTTCATCTGTGGCTGCGACCCGGCACTGAAGTAATCAAGGCGCACGGTGATTTGCATGATTTCATGCAATGGCAAGGACCGATCCTGACCGACTCGGGTGGTTTTCAGGTGTTCAGCTTGGGTGCGATGCGCAAGATCAAGGAAGAGGGCGTTTACTTCGCCTCACCGGTCGACGGAGCCAAGGTTTTCATGGGTCCGGAAGAATCGATGCAGGTGCAGCGTGATCTTGGCTCTGACATCGTGATGATTTTCGATGAGTGCACGCCATACCCGGCTGATGAAGATGTGGCGCGCCGGTCGATGGAGCTGTCGCTGCGGTGGGCAAAGCGCTCGAAGGTCGCGCACGGGGAGAGCGCTGCGGCGCTGTTCGGCATCGTTCAGGGTGGTATGCATGAGTCGCTTCGGATGCGATCTCTCGAAGGACTGTGTGAGATCGGTTTCGATGGCTTGGCCATTGGCGGCCTTTCGGTCGGCGAGCCCAAGGAGGAAATGATCCGGGTGCTCGATTTTCTGCCGCCGGCCATGCCGGCCGACAAGCCGCGTTACCTTATGGGCGTTGGCAAGCCGGAGGATCTGGTCGAAGGTGTGCGCCGGGGTGTTGATATGTTCGACTGCGTGATGCCTACCCGTAATGCAAGAAACGGGCATTTGTTCACGGATGTCGGGGTGGTCAAGATTCGCAACGCCACTCACCGTCACGATGACTCGCCTCTGGAGGCAGGGTGCGATTGCTATACCTGCAAGCACTTCTCTAGGGCCTATCTGCACCACCTGGACAAGTGCGGAGAAATGTTGGGCAGCATGCTCAACACTATCCACAATTTGCGTCACTACCAGCGCCTGATGGCTGGTTTACGCGACGCTATTCAACAGGGTACATTGGCGACCTTTGTCGACGCCTTCTATGCCAAGCGCGGCCTGCCAACTCCGCCGCTTGCGTGACGAATCCATAACTAAACTGATCTCTGCAACAGGAGTGCTACATGAGCTTTCTGATTCCCGCCGCCTATGCTCAAGAGGCTGCTGCCGGTCCCGCTGGTAGCGGCTTTGAGTGGCTGTTCCTGGTAGGCTTTCTTGTCATTTTCTACCTGATGATCTGGCGTCCGCAGGCCAAGCGTGCCAAAGAGCACAAAAACCTGATTGGCGGCCTGCAGAAGGGCGACGAAGTGGTGACGTCGGGCGGTATTGCTGGCAAGGTCACCAAAGTGTCCGATGACTTCGTTGTGATCGAAGTCTCCGACTCGGTGGAGCTGAAGTTCCAGAAGGTGGCGATCGCTGCAACGCTGCCCAAGGGTACGCTGAAGGCCATCTGAGCTGACTTCTACTCAACACCAACGACGGGGCGCGCAAGGCGCCCCGCGTCATTAGACGGGCTGCGTCATGCTCAATAGATTCCCCCTCTGGAAATACCTGCTGATAGTGGTAGTGCTTGGCATTGCCTTCATATATTCGGCGCCCAACCTCTACCCGGATGATCCTGCGGTTCAGATCACAGGCGCTGCGACCTCGCTCAACGTCACCGAGGCCGATCTCAATCGAGCCAGCAAGGCCCTCGCCGAAGCCGGCATCGAGGTCAAGTCTGCAAGCCTGGACGAACAAGGGCGGGGCGGTTTGCTACGTCTAACTGACCTCGAAGATCAGCTACCCGCCAAGGATGTGGTGCGCCGTGCTTTGGGTGATGCGTACGTGGTTGCGCTCAACCTTGCGCCTACTACACCCGATTGGCTGCGTGATCTGGGCGCAAGCCCAATGAAGTTGGGCCTCGATCTTTCTGGCGGTGTGCATTTCCTGCTAGAGGTCGATATGGAAAAGGCCATCGAGACACGTCTCAACGTCTACGAAGGCGAGGTCAAGAGTCTGTTGCGCAAGGAGCGCGTGCGTTATCGCAGTCTTCCGCTGGCTGAGAACGCAGTGCAGTTGGCTTTTGCCGACGAGGCCACCCTTTCGGCTGCTCAGTCCCTCATCCGTAAGAATTTCAATGATTTTGAGCTGACCTCCATCGAGCGTAACGGCCAGCAGGTCCTGCGTCTGGCGCTTACCGAGGCCAAACTTGCGGAGATTCGCGAGTATTCGATCAAGCAGAACCTGACAACGGTGCGTAACCGGGTCAACGAGTTGGGCGTCTCCGAACCGTTGGTTCAGCGCCAGGGTGCCAATCGCATCGTCGTTGAGCTTCCTGGTGTACAGGACACCGCCGAAGCCAAGCGTATCCTGGGCAAGACTGCCAACCTAGAGTTCCGACTAGCTGCCGAGTCCGATGCTGCGCGGGCGACAACCGAGACCTTCGAGTTTCGTCAAGAGGGGCGTCCACCCGTACAGCTAGAGCGCAACCTGATCATCACGGGTGACCAGGTCACCGACGCTCAGGCGAGCTATGACGAGAACGGCCGCCCACAGGTGAATATTCGTCTGGATGGCCATGGCGGCGATTTGATGAATCGCGCCACGCGTAACAACGTCGGGCGCAGCATGGCGGTGGTCTTCATCGAGCAGCGACCTACTACACGTTACGTCAAGCAGATGGTTGGCGGTGTTGAGCAGGAAGTTGCTGTTGAGACTTTCCAGGAAGAAAAGAAAGTTATCAGCTTGGCGACCATTCAATCCCCGCTGGGTAGCCAGTTCCGTATCACGGGCCTGGATGGTCAGGGCGAATCTTCCGAACTGGCATTGCTTCTTCGGGCCGGCGGCCTGGCCGCGCCAATGTACTTCGCCGAGGAGCGAACCATCGGCCCAAGCCTGGGCGCCGAAAACATTCAGCTCGGTGTTGAGGCCGCGATGTGGGGCTTCCTCTTCGTTGCGGTGTTCATGGTGCTGATCTACAAGTTCTTCGGATTGCTGGCTACCGTTGCGCTGCTGTTCAACATGATCGTATTAATGGCGTTGATGTCGATGCTGGGCGCCACGCTGACACTACCGGGTATCGCCGGTATCGTCCTGACGATGGGCATGGCTGTGGATGCCAACGTGCTGATTTTCTCCCGTATTCGAGAGGAGATCGCGAACGGCATGTCGATTCAGCGCGCAATTCATGAAGGTTTCGATCGGGCGTTCTCGGCTATCGTCGACGGTAACCTGACCACTTTGCTGGTGGGCGGCATTCTCTTTGCGATGGGAACAGGGCCGATCAAGGGCTTCGCCGTAACGCTCTCTCTGGGAATTCTGACCTCAATGTTCACTGCAATCGTCGTGACTCGTGCCATGGTCAATCTGATCTACGGCGGCCGCGATCTCAAGAAGTTGTGGATTTAAGGGGCTAGCACGATGAAACGCGTAATCAATTTCATGGGCGTACGGTATATCGCCTTTGCCCTGACCGTTCTGCTCACTTTCGCCTCGCTGGCTAGTCTGGCTGTGAAGGGGCTGAACTTTGGTCTCGACTTCACTGGCGGCACCCTGATCGAGCTGTCCTATGAGCGGCCTGTCGCGCTGGATCAGATCCGGTCTCAGCTGGCTGGCTCCGCTTTCAACGATGCGGTGGTTCAGAGCTTCGGTGCCACCACTGATGTGCTGGTGCGTATGCCGGGCGACGATCCGCTGCTAGGTGAGCGTATCGCCGATGCGTTGCGTGGAGGCGAGGCCGGCGGTGCGGTAACAGTCAAACGTGTCGAATTCGTCGGTCCAGCGGTTGGTGAAGAGCTGCGTGATCAGGGCGGATTGGGCATGCTGCTGGCCCTTGGCGGTATTCTGGTTTATGTCGCCTTCCGCTTTCAGTGGAAGTTTGGCCTGGGGGCGGTGCTGTCGCTATTTCACGACGTTATTCTGGTACTGGGTGTGTTCTCCTTCTTCCAGATAACCTTCGACCTGACCGTGTTGGCGGCGGTGCTGGCTGTGATTGGTTACTCACTAAACGACACCATTGTCATCTTCGACCGAATCCGCGAAAACTTTCGCATGCTTCGAAAGGCGCAGCTGCTCGAGAATATCAATATTTCGACTACTCAGACCCTGCTGCGTACGTTGGCTACCTCGATCTCCACATTGCTCGCGGTAGGTGCGCTGATGTTCTTTGGCGGCGAAAACCTGTGGGGATTCTCGCTGGCTCTGTTGATTGGAGTTGGCGCGGGCACCTACTCCTCTGTTTATGTCGCCGGGATGCTGTTGGTATGGCTTAACCTGACCCGCGAAGACCTGATTCCTCCAGTGGTTGAGGAAGTTGACGAGCTTCCCTGATTCGAACTTCTGCTGCGGCGCGCTGTGGAAGCGGCCGCCGCGGGCTCGGCCCGTCAGAAGAACGAAGCTGCAGTGAACAAGTCGATGCTGGTTGGTGCGGTTGTCGTCCTAGTACGCGGGTCGTCCGCTCCGGTTTGTATAACTGATAGCCAAAAAAAACGCCCCACTGGGGCGTTTTTTTTGGACTACCTAAGAGCTCGCGCTCAACGTTTCAGCGCGGGCGTCAGGTGCGGCTGGATGGCCGTGAGTACCGCTTTGAAGCATTTGGTGTTGCCGGCTACGATTTGACCTTTTTCCAGGTACTCATGGCTGCCGCTGAAATCACTGACCAGGCCGCCTGCTTCCTGAATAAGCAGCGCGCCTGCGGCCATGTCCCACTCAGACAGTCCAAATTCCCAGAACGCGTCATAACGACCAGCGGCGACGTACGCAAGGTCGAGGCTGGCTGCGCCTGCACGACGGAGGCCTGCAGTCTGGCCAACCAGGCTGCGGAACATATTGAGATAGCTGTCGAGATTATCCATCTGTCCATCGCGGAACGGGAAACCTGTGCCCAACAGGGCGCCTTCCAGGCTTTTCCGTGCGCTGACACGCAGTCGGCGTCCGTTGAGTGCGGCGCCGCGACCCCGGCTAGCAGTGAATTCCTCCTGGCGGACCGGATCCAGGACAACCGCGTGCTCAAGGCGGCCGCGGTATTTGCACGCGATGCTGACCGCATAGTGCGGCACGCCGCGCAGAAAGTTGGTCGTGCCGTCCAGCGGATCTATTACCCAAAGGTAATCCTTGCCTTCTCCGCTGCCTTCCAGCAGTCCACCTTCTTCACCGAGAATGCCGTGGTTCGGATAGGCTTTGCGTAGCGCAGCAACAATCAGCTGTTCGGCGGTGCGGTCGATTTCCGAGACGTAATCGCGCGCGTCCTTTTCGCTAACCGAGATCACGTCCAGGCGCTCGGTGGAACGAACAATCATTTCGCCAGCGCTACGGGCGGCGCGCAGCGCGATATTCAGCATGGGCTGCATCGATCAAATACCTGGTCGTTTAAAGAAAGCCGGCAATTCTATCAGAAACCTATCCGCCGTGTTGCTCGGCATGGCTCGTTGAGACGGCTAATGGCGAAGCCGCTGATGCTTCCTGTAAGCTTTCGCTCAGCTTTTTCGATAGAGAACTAACAGTGTCGCTACAGAACATTCGTGTAGTGCTGGTTAATACCAGTCATGCCGGAAATATCGGTGGTGCTGCTCGAGCCATGAAAAATATGGGGCTGTCCCGCCTGGTGCTGGTGGACCCAGAAGATTTCCCCAGCCCGAATGCTATCGCCCGTGCCTCGGGCGCAACGGATATTCTGGACTCGGCTCAGGTAGTAGCAACGCTCGAAGAGGCATTGGTGGGGTGCAGTGTGGTGCTGGGCACCAGTGCGCGTGATCGCCGCATACCGTGGCCTCTATTGGATCCTCGCGAGACTGGAGCGGTATGCCTGGAACAGGTGGAGCGGGGCGGGGAGGTCGCCTTGGTGTTCGGGCGGGAGTATGCCGGACTCACCAACGAAGAGCTGCAGCGCTGTCAGTATCATGTCCACATCCCATCTGACCCCGCTTTTAGCTCTCTGAATCTTGCTGCTGCGGTCCAGGTGCTTGCTTATGAAGTCCGCATGGCCTGGTTGGCGGCTACCAATCAGCCGAGCAAGCATGAAAAAATCGAGACTACCGCGATGCTGGATGCGGAGCCTGTAACCGCTGATGAGCTTGAGCACTATTACGGCCACCTTGAGCGGACCTTGGTCGAGATAGGCTTTCTAGATCCTCAGAAGCCGCGGCACCTGATGCCTCGCTTGCGCAGGCTATATGGTCGCAGCGGTATCAGTAAGTTGGAGATGAATATCCTCCGCGGAATTCTCACCGAAACGCAAAAAGCTGTCCGCGGAGAACCTCACAAGCGGAGAACCGATTGATGTTCGAAGGCATGCGCGAAGATATTCAGAGCGTTTTTCATCGCGATCCGGCTGCGCGTAACGCATTCGAAGTCGTTACCTGCTATCCGGGCCTTCATGCTGTCTGGTTTCATCGGGTTTCCCACTGGTTGTGGCGCAATGACTGTAAATGGCTGGCGCGGATGAATTCGAACCTTGCGCGATGGCTGACCGGTATTGAAATACACCCAGGCGCGCGGATCGGTCGACGTTTCTTCATCGACCATGGGATGGGAATCGTTATTGGCGAAACGGCAGAGATCGGCAATGACGTGACGCTCTATCATGGGGTAACGCTCGGTGGTACCAGTTGGAATAAGGGAAAGCGGCACCCAACGCTCGAAGATGGAGTTATCGTCGGTGCGGGGGCGAAGATTCTCGGCCCTTTCACGGTCGGTGCTGGCGCCAAGATAGGTTCCAATGCTGTAGTGACTCGTGCGGTTCCCGCTGGCGCTACCGCGGTGGGAATCCCTGGTCGCGTTATAGTCAAGCCTGACGACCAGCTAGAGGCCAAGCGCAAGGCGATCGCCGAGAAGATTGGTTTTGATGCCTATGGTGTAAGCGAGGACATGCCGGACCCGGTGGCGCGAGCTATCGGCCAGCTGCTCGATCACGTGCAGGCCGTTGAGGAGCGCATGGATGGCATGTGCAAGGCGTTGACCGCGCTTGGCAGTGACTACTGCGCAAAGGAGATGCCTGAGCTGCGTGAAGAAGACTTTGCTGAAGTCAAAAGCGCAGGTAGTGACCCCGAAGTGCGATAGGGGGTGGGGGCTGTTATGATGCAGCGTTGGAGCGCGCGGCGCGCCTTCTGTCAGCTCCCTCCAAACCAAACGTCTTTAAAGTCCGAGCGATTTAATCGGGCTTATAGTTGATCTAAATGGTCGGGTATTGCATACTTGCCTCAAACCATGATGCTTGGTGCGAACCGATGCGATTGACTACCAAAGGCCGTTACGCCGTTACTGCGATGCTCGATCTTGCGCTGCATGCGCAGCACGGGCCGGTCTCCCTTGCGGATATTTCCGAGCGGCAGGGCATTTCGCTTTCCTACCTTGAGCAGCTGTTTGCCAAGCTGCGCCGTGGCAGCCTTGTTACCAGTGTTCGTGGGCCGGGGGGCGGCTATCAGCTGTCCCGCGAGATGGCTGGTATTCAAGTCGTGCAGGTTATTGACGCGGTCAACGAGTCGGTCGATGCCACACGCTGCCAAGGTCTGGGTGATTGTCACTCCGGAGACACCTGCCTGACCCATCACCTGTGGTGCGATCTGAGTCAGCAAATCCACGAGTTTCTGAGTGGTATCAGCCTGGCGGATCTGGTGATGCGCCGTGAGGTTCAGGAAGTGGCTTTGCGCCAGGATATGCGTCGCGCCAATGGCCAGATTTCGCAGCTGGATAAGATTGAAGCGTCCGCCATCGATTGAGCAGGACGACAGCCTGATAGGAGATACCTGATGAAGTTGCCGATTTACCTGGATTACTCCGCTACTACACCGGTCGATCCTCGCGTCGCTGCGAAGATGATCGAATGTCTTACCGCCGAAGGTAACTTCGGTAACCCGGCGTCACGTTCCCACGCTTTTGGCTGGAAGGCTGAAGAGGCTGTCGAGAATGCGCGCCGCCAGGTTGCCGAATTGGTGAACGCTGATCCTCGCGAGATAGTCTGGACTTCCGGTGCGACCGAATCGGACAACCTGGCCATCAAGGGCGCTGCGCATTTCTATGCTTCCAAAGGCAAGCACATCGTTACCAGCAAGATCGAGCACAAGGCTGTCCTGGATACAACTCGTCAGCTTGAGCGGGAAGGGTTCGAAGTTACGTACATCGAGCCTGGTGAGGATGGCGTCATCACCCCCGCCATGGTCGAGGCGGCGCTGCGCGACGACACCGTGCTTGTCTCCATCATGCACGTGAATAACGAAATCGGTACGGTCAATGACATTGCCGCGATCGGTGAGCTTACACGCTCGCGCGGTGTGCTGTTTCATGTTGATGCTGCTCAGTCAACCGGCAAAGTCGAGATCGATCTGGAGAAGATGAAAGTCGATCTCATGTCTTTCTCTGCTCACAAAACTTACGGGCCCAAAGGTGTTGGTGCGCTGTATGTGCGCCGCAAGCCACGCGTACGTTTGGAAGCGCAGATGCATGGCGGTGGCCATGAGCGCGGTATGCGTTCGGGTACGCTGGCGGCTCACCAGTCGGTTGGCATGGGCGAGGCGTTTCGCATTGCGAAGCAGGAGATGGCGGCCGAAAACGAGCGCATTACTCAGCTGCGTGATCGCTTCTTCAAGCAAGTCGAGCATCTCGAAGAGCTGTACGTGAACGGCAGCATGACAGCCCGGGTTCCGCACAACCTGAACCTGAGCTTCAACTACGTTGAGGGTGAGTCGCTGATCATGGCGCTCAAGGATCTGGCAGTGTCCTCTGGTTCGGCCTGTACCTCCGCTTCGCTCGAACCTTCCTATGTGCTGCGAGCGCTTGGTCGCAACGACGAGCTCGCGCATAGCTCGATTCGTTTCACCTTTGGCCGCTTCACCACTGAGGAAGAAGTCGATTACGCGGCACAGAAAGTAAGCGAGGCGGTGACGAAATTGCGCGAGCTTTCACCCTTGTGGGACATGTTCAAAGATGGCGTCGACATTTCTCAGGTCGAGTGGGCAGCCCACTGATCCGTCGATTCCCCATAGCTTGATTCAAAGAGGATTGCACCATGGCATACAGTGACAAGGTCATTGACCATTACGAAAATCCCCGCAACGTCGGCAAGTTCGACGCTGAGGATCCTTCCATTGGCACCGGCATGGTTGGTGCTCCGGCGTGTGGCGATGTGATGCGTCTGCAGATCAAGGTCAACGAGCAAGGCGTTATCGAGGACGCGAAGTTCAAGACTTATGGCTGTGGCTCCGCCATCGCTTCTAGTTCGCTTGCGACTGAGTGGATGAAAGGCAAGACGCTTGAAGAGGCTGAAACCATCAAGAACACCCAGCTCGCCGAAGAGTTGGCGCTGCCCCCGGTGAAGATTCATTGCTCAGTGCTGGCCGAAGATGCCATCAAGGCGGCTGTTCGAGATTACCGCGAGAAAAAAGGGTTGCCGCAGGCTTAAGGGGGAATCGATGGCTATCAGCATGACAACCGCCGCCGCCAACCACGTGCGCCGTTCGCTAGAAGGGCGTGGCAAGGGTCTTGGTGTTCGTTTGGGTGTACGCACCACTGGCTGTTCCGGTCTTGCTTACGTGCTCGAGTTCGTGGATGAGGCGGCTGCGGAAGATTCCGTCTTTGACAGCCATGGCGTGAAGGTGATCATCGATCCCAAGAGCCTTGTGTACCTTGACGGAACGGAGCTCGACTTTGTTCGTGAAGGGTTGAACGAAGGCTTCAAGTTCAATAATCCGAACGTTCGCGGCGAATGCGGCTGCGGCGAAAGCTTCAATATCTGAGGGCGCTGTGGGTACTCCCTGTCACTACGCACTGTTCGATCTGCAGCCGGCCTTCGACATTGATCCGGAGATACTTTCTTCTCGGTATCGAGAGCTGGCTCGCAAGGTTCACCCTGATCGGTTTGCCGACGCGGGCGAGGCCGAACAGCGCCATGCCATTGAACGCTCGGCGAACCTGAACGAGGCCTATCAAACGCTGAAAAGCCCGTCGCGGCGTGCCCGCTACTTGCTGACACTTGAAGGCCGCGAGATGCCCCTGGAGGCGACTGTTCAGGATCCCGCTTTTCTCATGCAGCAGATGCAGTGGCGAGAAGAGCTCGAGGAGCTGCAAGACGATGCGAATATCAACGGTATCGTGTCGTTCAAGGCTCGCCTGAAAGCTGCCCAACAAGATCTACACGATTCGTTCGCCGGCATTTGGAAAGATGAAACGCAGCGCGAGGAAGCGGAGCGGCTGGTGCGTCGGATGCAGTTCCTTGACAAGCTGTCCCAGGAAGTGCGCCAGTTGGAAGAGCGCCTCGACGATTAACCCCGCGCAGCGCTTGATGCTGCGCCCGATATCAGACAGACATGGCCTTACTTCAGATAGCTGAACCGGGACAAAGCCCGCAACCTCACCAGCGTCGGCTGGCTGTTGGCATCGATCTAGGTACCACCAATTCGCTTGTCGCCGCCTTACGCAGCGGGGTTACTGCGCCACTTCCAGATATGGATGGTGAGGTTATCCTACCTTCAGTGGTGCGTTATCACTCTGATCACGTCGAGGTGGGACAAGCGGCAAAGTCCGCCGCTGCCAGCGACCCATTAAATACCATCCTTTCCGCCAAGCGTCTTATGGGCCGTGGCATTGGTGACGTGAAGCAACTGGGTGGACAGCTGCCGTATCGATTCAGTGAGGGGCAATCGCAGATGCCTTTCATCGAGACAGTGCAAGGCGCCAAAAGCCCGGTCGAAGTATCGGCAGAAATCCTGCGAGCGTTACGCGAGCGCGCCGAAGCCGTGTTAGGCGGTGAGTTGGTCGGTGCTGTCATAACGGTGCCAGCCTATTTCGACGACGCGCAACGTCAGGCTACCAAAGATGCTGCACGTCTGGCCGATCTCAACGTGCTGCGTCTGCTCAATGAGCCTACCGCTGCTGCCGTTGCCTATGGTCTCGATCGTGAGGCTGAAGGGGTCGTAGCGATCTATGACCTCGGTGGCGGAACCTTCGACATTTCCATTCTGCGCTTGAGTCGTGGTGTATTCGAGGTCTTGGCAACCGGCGGCGACACTGCCCTTGGTGGTGATGATTTCGATCATGCCATTGCCGGATGGATTCTCGGTCAGGCCGGGGCGTCGGACGACCTCGATCCCGGTGCTCAGCGCGAACTGCTTAGAGTTGCCTGTGATGCCAAAGAGCGTCTTAGTGACGCGCAATCTGTGGATGTGCGTTACGCCCAATGGCAGGGTGTCCTGAGTCGCGCTACGTTCAACGAGCTCATCGATCCGATGATCGCTCGCAGCCTAAAATCGTGCCGCCGCGCATTGCGAGACTCGTCCGTCGAGCTTGATGAGGTTCATGCTGTGGTGATGGTTGGTGGTTCCACCCGAGTCCCACGGGTTCGCGAAAAGGTTGGTGAAATGTTTGGTCAGGAGCCGCTGACCGATATCGATCCAGACCAGGTCGTAGCGATAGGTGCAGCGATCCAGGCCGAGACCCTCGCTGGTAACAATCGTGACGGCGAGGAGCTGTTGCTTCTCGATGTCATACCGTTATCGCTTGGTTTGGAAACCATGGGCGGACTGATGGAGAAGATCATTCCGCGTAACACCACGATTCCAGTTGCACGTGCTCAGGAATTCACCACGTACAAGGACGGCCAGACGGCCATGATGATCCATGTACTTCAGGGTGAGCGCGAACTGATCGCTGATTGTCGGTCACTGGCTCGTTTCGAGCTTCGTGGCATCCCGCCAATGGTGGCCGGCGCGGCGAAGATTCGAGTCACCTTCCAGGTCGACGCGGACGGGTTGCTTAGCGTGTCGGCGCGAGAGCTGGCGTCTGGTGTCGAATCGAGCATTCAGGTCAAGCCGTCTTATGGGCTCACCGACGGTGAAATTGCTCAGATGTTGCAGGATTCCTTTCATAAGGCCGGCGAAGACAAGGCAGCCCGAGCGTTACGTGAACAGCTGGTTGATGCGCAGCGTCTGCTCGAGGCTGTTGAAGGTGCATTGGTGGTCGACGGCGACAGATTGCTCGAAGAGGAAGAGCGCGCGGCGATCGAATCCGAAATGGCGGAATTACGCGGCCTTCTCGATAGCAAGGACGGTGTCGCTGTCGAGCGCCAGGTGAAGCGTCTGAGCCAGATAACCGATGCCTTTGCAGCGCGCAGACTAGATTCCACCGTCAAGGCCGCTCTGGCCGGGCGGCGGCTCAACGATATTGAGGAATGACCCATATGCCGCAGATTGTTTTCCTGCCTCACGCCGACCATTGTCCGGATGGGGCGGTAGTAGAAGCTCAGCCCGGGGAGACGGTGCTTGATGCCGCACTGCGCAATGGTATCGATATCGAGCACGCATGCGAGAAGTCCTGTGCATGCACAACCTGTCACGTAGTCATCCGCGAGGGGTTCGCTTCGTTAGAGGTCTCCGACGAGCTGGAAGATGACATGCTGGACAAGGCGTGGGGGTTGGAGCCCACCTCTCGCCTGTCTTGCCAGGCCGCAGTTGCAGATGCCGACCTGGTTGTCGAGATCCCGAAATACACCATCAACCAAGTCTCCGAAGGCCATTGAGGCGAGGTGAATCATGGCGCTTAAGTGGTCGGATGTACTGGATATCGCAATCGAGCTGGCTGAACGTAAACCGGATGTAGATCCGCGTTACGTGAATTTTGTACAGCTGCATCGTTGGGTGGTGGAACTGCCGGAGTTTTCGGACGATCCGACACGCGGTGGTGAGAAAGTTCTCGAGGCCATACAGGCAGCGTGGATCGAAGAGGCCTAGCCTGGGCGGGCCATGACGACGGAGGTTCCGTGTCACGCCTGCTTTACGCAACTACCAGCGGCTAGGAGTCGCCCTTATATTTTTAATCGTGACCCGCGTATAATTCGCGGGTTTACTCGTTTGCTTTAACCTCATGATTTTTTGGAGTTTCAAATGGCCCTGCAACGCACTTTTTCTATCATCAAGCCTGACGCTGTAGCCAAGAATGTTATCGGCGAGATCACCTCTCGCTTCGAGAAGGCCGGTCTGCGCGTTGTCGCTTCGAAGATGGTCCAATTGTCCGAGCGTGAAGCGGGCGGTTTCTATGCTGAGCACAGCGAGCGCGGTTTCTTCAAGGATCTGGTTGCTTTCATGGTTTCCGGTCCGGTCATCGTTCAGGTTCTGGAAGGTGAAGACGCCATCGCTAAAAACCGTGAGCTGATGGGTGCTACCAACCCGAAGGAAGCCGCTCCGGGCACCATTCGCGCCGATTTCGCTGTTTCGATCGACGAGAACGCTGTGCATGGTTCCGACTCCGAAGCCTCTGCCGCTCGTGAAATCGCCTATTTCTTCTCCGCCACCGAAGTGTGTGCCCGCATTCGCTAATCAGGCGAAGGTGAATCCAGATGACTGCTACGACCGGTAAAGTGAATCTGCTGGGGCTGACCCAGCCACAGTTGGAAAGCTTCTTCGATTCAATAGGGGAGAAGCGTTTTCGTGCCGGCCAGGTGATGAAATGGATTCACCACTATGGAGTCGATGACTTCGACGCCATGAGCAACATTGGCAAGGCCTTGCGCGAAAAGCTCAAGGCCTCGGCCGAAATACGTGGGCCCGAAATCGTCAGCGAGGATATTTCGACTGACGGCACCCGTAAGTGGGTGGTGCGTGTGGCTTCGGGTAGCTGTGTAGAAACTGTCTATATTCCACAGGGCGGGCGAGGCACGCTATGCGTTTCCTCCCAGGCCGGCTGTGCGTTGGACTGCAGTTTCTGCTCGACCGGTAAGCAAGGTTTCAATAGCAATCTCACCGCCTCGGAAGTGATAGGCCAGGTGTGGATTGCCAACAAGTCGTTCGGCACAATTCCGGCAAAGGTCGATCGCGCCATTACCAACGTGGTAATGATGGGTATGGGCGAACCTTTGCTCAATTTCGACAATGTCGTCGCCGCTATGCAGATCATGATGGACGACCTTGGATACGGTATATCCAAGCGTAAGGTGACGCTTTCGACATCAGGCGTAGTGCCGATGATCGAAGAGCTGTCGAAGGTCATCGATGTGTCTCTGGCGCTGTCACTGCATGCTCCGAACGATGCGTTGCGTGACCAGTTGGTGCCGATAAACAAGAAGTACCCTCTCGAGATGTTGCTAGCGGCTTGTCAGCGTTATATCTCTAACCTCGGCGAGAAGCGCGTTCTCACCATCGAATACACCCTGTTGCAGGGCGTAAACGACCAGCCAGAGCATGCGGAGCAGATGGTCGCTCTGCTGGCCAAGATTCCCTGCAAGATCAATCTGATTCCGTTCAACCCGTTCCCGCATTCCGGATATGAGCGGCCGAGCAACAATGCAATCCGTCGTTTTCAGGACATCCTGCATAAAGCGGGGCACAATGTGACGGTGCGTACCACGCGAGGCGAGGACATCGACGCCGCTTGCGGCCAGCTGGTCGGGCAGGTCTTGGACCGGACTCGCCGAAGCGAGCGCTATATCGCAGTACGCGAGCTGCAATCTGAGCCAGCGATGGCTCCCATCGCTACGAACCGATCCTGAGGGGGATGCTGATGACCATGCGCGTTGCGCTGCTGTTTGTGCTCGCCAGTCTTATGACTGGATGCGTGTCTTCCGGATCAACCAACCCGATGCGTACGTCGGAAGGTCGTGACGAGGCGCGCGACGCGTATATCCAGCTTGGCATTGGCTATTTGCAGCAAGGCGAGGCTTCCCGAGCCAAGACCCCTCTGCGTAAAGCCCTCGAGTTGGACCCGAACAGCGCGGATGCTCACGCCGCTTTGGCGCTGGTGTTTCAGAACGAAATGGAAAACCAGCTGGCAGACGAGCATTACCGCAAGGCCCTTTCCAACCGTAACGACGCTCGTATCCTGAACAATTACGGTAGCTTCCTTTTCGAACAAAAACGCTATCAAGAAGCGATGGAGCGGTTCACAAAGGCGGCGGAAGACAACCTCTATTCCGAACGTTCACATGTTTTTCAGAATATGGGCATGACAGCATTGATGCTCGATCAGCGCGAGCAGGCCGAAACCTATTTCACGCGTGCGTTGCGCCTCGATAGCCGCCAGCCGCGGGCTTTGCTCGAATTGGCTGTGATGGCTTACGAAGACAAGCAGTATGTTCCGGCAAAGCGTTACTACGAGGCCTTCAGCAGCCTTTCCGAGCAGAATGCCCGCAGTCTTTTACTCGGCATTCGACTGGCGAAAATCCATCAGGACCGAGATCAGGCGGCGAGTCTGGGCCTTCAGCTCAAGCGTCTCTATCCGGGAACGCCTGAATATCAACAGTTTCTTTCGGAGCAACGATGATAGCGCCACACTCTGATGCCGCTGCCCCGACGGCTCTGGCCAATCCTGGCGAAACATTGCGTGCTGAACGTGAGAGCAAGAATCTGTCGCTTTCTTCAGTCGCTAAACAGCTCAATCTTTCCGAGCGCTCGCTTACTCAGATAGAGGCCGGTGACTTCAGTCAGCTTCCTGGCCATACCTTTGCACGGGGTTACGTGCGTGCTTACGCCAAGTTGTTGGGGTTGGATCAGAGTCGTTTGGTACAGCAGTTCGATCACCACACCGGTACTGATGCAACCGGGAGTAGCGTCAACAGCTTGGGCCACATCGACCAGCCTGTACGCTTGTCCCGTAGCATGGTGCGCTTCTTTACCTTCATCTTGACGCTAGTGATTGGCGTTGGAGCATTCCTGTGGTGGCAGGACCGCTCCGCACGCACTGAATCCGGCCCGTCGGTGACTGCGTTGGAACGGATTGAGGTCGAGGCTGCTGACGGTACTACTGAAATCCATTTGCTTGATCGAGCTGAAGATCCTGTCGAGCTGGTTTCAGACGAACCGGGCGAGCCAGCCACCATAACCGTGGACGAAGAAGGGGTTGCACCCGATTCGGAAACTTCTGCGCTTGATGAACAACCCGCTTCCGGGCCAACTGCAGAAGAGAACAACGCAGCCCCGCCGGGTGATAATTCAGCGCCTGCTGCGGATGCGGACGTCGCGCGCGCGCCGACCGACGAAGCTACACCCGCACCCGCACCCGCACCCGCACCCGCACCTGCTGCCGAAGCCGCGCCGGCAGCGGACGCTGCTGAAACGGAGCCTGTCGCGCCGGGAGAGGGTCGTTTGACACTGGTTTACACCGCGGACTGTTGGACTCGTGTTACCAGTGCCAACGGTAAAGTCCTCTACAGCGGGCTGGCGAAGGCTGGCTCGACTCGTACGCTGGTCGGCGAAACTCCATTGGATTTGCATCTGGGCTTCGCCTCCGGCGTCCAGGTTAGCTTCAATGGTGAACCTGTCAGCCTTTCTGGCAAAACGCGTGGTGAAACTGCGCGCCTCAAGCTAGGACAGTAACCATGCACAGTGAGTCTCCCATCAAGCGTCGCCTCACCCGAAAGATCTGGGTCGGTAACGTACCGGTAGGCGGCGACGCCCCTATCGCCGTGCAGAGCATGACCAACACCGAAACCTGCGATGTGGATGCCACCGTCGCACAGATAGAGCGATTGAAAAGTGCGGGTGCAGACATCGTTCGCGTGTCGGTTCCGTCGATGGACGCAGCCGAAGCGTTTGGCAAAATCAAGCAGCGAGTCAGCCTGCCGCTAGTCGCCGATATCCATTTTGATTATCAGATTGCCCTGCGTGTGGCCGAGCTTGGTGTCGATTGTCTGCGCATCAACCCGGGCAATATCGGCCGAGAGGATCGTGTACGCGCCGTAGTCGAGGCCGCTCGCGACAGAGGCATTCCGATTCGTATTGGCGTAAATGCCGGCTCGCTGGAGAAAGATCTTCAGAAAAAGTATGGAGAGCCCACTCCCGAGGCGCTGGTCGAGTCTGCGTTGCGCCATGTAGAACATCTTGATCGTTTGAACTTCCCCGACTTCAAAGTCAGCGTCAAGGCGTCAGATGTGTTCATGGCCGTCGCCGCCTACCGATTGCTGGCAGACAAGATCGAGCAGCCGCTCCATCTGGGTATTACCGAAGCCGGTGGCCTGCGCTCAGGCACAGTGAAGTCGGCCGTCGGCTTGGGAATGTTGCTTGCCGAAGGCATTGGCGACACCATCCGCATATCGCTCGCTGCAGACCCGGTAGAAGAGATCAAAGTCGGTTTCGATATTCTCAAGTCGTTACGCCTGCGATCACGCGGTATCAACTTCATCGCCTGCCCAAGCTGCTCGAGGCAGAACTTCGACGTGGTCAAGACCATGAACGACCTCGAGGGAAGGCTTGATGACCTGCTGGTGCCGATGGACGTCGCGGTGATTGGCTGTGTAGTAAACGGTCCCGGTGAAGCCAAGGAGGCGCACATCGGTTTGACCGGCGGGACGCCGAATAACCTTATCTATATTGATGGCAAGCCTGCCCAGAAGTTGAATAACGACAATCTGGTGGACGAACTGGAACAACTGATTCGTCGAAAAGCCGCGGAAAAGGCCGAGACAGACGCTGCGCTGATCTTGCGCAGCTGACTTTAAGGAACGGAATTGAGCAAGTCCCTGCAAGCCATTCGTGGCATGAACGATATCCTGCCGGCCCAGACGCCCGTCTGGCGTTATCTGGAAACAACTTTTGCACAGCTGCTCGAGAGCTACGGCTACAACGAGATTCGCTTGCCCATCCTGGAATTCACAGATCTTTTCGCCCGTGGCATCGGCGAGGGGACCGACGTGGTCGACAAGGAGATGTATACCTTTCTCGACCGCAACGAAGAATCCTTGACGTTGCGTCCCGAGGGTACGGCCGGTTGTGTTCGGGCCGTGCTCGAACATGGCATGACCGGAGGCGGTCAAGTACAGAAGCTCTGGTACGCCGGCCCCATGTTTCGCTATGAAAAGCCGCAGAAGGGCCGCTACCGCCAGTTTCACCAGATCGGGGTGGAAGTGTTCAACCAGCCGGGACCAGACATCGACGCCGAGCTGATTGTGCTTACGGCTCGGCTTTGGAAGAAGCTCGGCATGGCGGATGCGGTCACTTTGCAGCTGAACAGCCTTGGTTCAAGCGAAGCGCGTGCAGTTTACCGCGATGCCCTCGTCGCCTATCTGCAGCAGCGTTTCGACCAGCTTGACGAAGACAGCCAGCGCCGTCTTACCACGAACCCGTTGCGTATCCTCGATAGCAAGAACGCTCAGACACAGGCACTGCTGGCGGACGCGCCAACCCTTCACGATTTTCTGGATGATGATTCACGGGCTCACTTCGAGGGCCTCAAGGCTCGTCTGGAAGCGGCCGGGATTGCATTTCAGATCAATCCGAAGCTGGTGCGTGGCCTCGACTATTACGGGCGCACCGTGTTCGAGTGGGTGACGGATAAGCTTGGTGCGCAAGGAACCGTCTGCGCAGGCGGGCGCTACGATGGCCTGGTCAGTCAGTTCGGTGGCAAGCCGACGCCAGGCGTCGGCTTTGCAATGGGAATCGAGCGGCTGGTATTGCTGCTTGAAACCCTTGAGGTTATTCCGGATGAGCTCAACCAGTCTCCTCATGCTTATATCTGCGCCTTCGGCAATGCAGCCGAACTCGCCGCACTGGCCCTGGCCGAGCGGCTGAGGGATGCGTTACCTGGGCTGCGCCTGTTGGTCAACGCCGGCGGCGGGAGCTTCAAGAGCCAGTTCAAGAAGGCTGACAAGAGCGGTGCCCGTTTCGCCTTGATTCTAGGTGACGACGAGCTGGCTGGGCGCGTGGTAGGTTGCAAGCCGCTGCGCGACGACAGTGAACAACAAAGTGTTGCCTGGGATGCTCTTCCCGAGCGTCTGGCCGCCTGTCTGGCTTGAACGGACAGGTCTGAATATAGCGAATGTAAGGAGTGACAGTGTGAGCTCGGGTACCGAAGAAGAACAGCTGGCGCAAATCAAGGACTGGTGGCAGCGCAACGGCAAACCGTTGCTGCTAGGGGCAGCAGCTGCCCTGGTGCTCGTATTTGGCTGGCAGTACTGGCAAAGGCATCAGCTTAACCAGTCGCACAGCGCATCGGCCCTCTATCAGCAATTGCTCAATGCAGCCTTGGAGCAGGAAGGCGCTGATACGGCAGAAGTATCGCGCTTGGGTAACCTGCTGCAGAAAGAATTTTCCGGTTCTCACTATGCCCAGTATGGCAATCTTTTCGTTGCCAAAGTGGCGGTTGAGTCAGGTCGTCTCGATGATGCGGCGACCGAGTTGCAGGTCGTCCTGGATAAGCCCGCGGACAAAACCCTTGAAGAACTGGCTCGTCAGCGTCTGGCCCGGGTCCTGGCGGCTCAAGGTAAAGCCGAAGAGGGGCTCGCGCTGCTGAAAGGGGATGCCATTGAAGCATTTGCAGCCAGTCGCGAAGAGTTGCGCGGTGATCTGTTGGTCAAGCTTCAGCGTCCTGACGAGGCCCACGCTGCCTATTCCAAGGCAAAAGAATTGCTGTCTCAGGATGCTGCGATCGGTGGCCTGCAGCTGAAACTAGATGATCTGGCTCGCGGAGAGGCATGAATTGATGCGTTGGAAAACTGCAGCACTGCTCACCTTGGCCGTAATGGCCGCGGGTTGCAGCAGCAATGACAAGAAAGAGCCCGAACCCGCCGAGCTGGTCAAATTCGATGCAGAAATTCAGCTGAAGGAAGAGTGGAGTCGTTCGATTGGCAAAGGCCAGGGCGAAACCTACAACCTCCTGACGCCAGTGGTTTACGGTAACGAAATCTTCGCGGCGGACGTCAAGGGCCTGGTTGTGGCGATGGACCGCACGACGGGGAAGGTCAACTGGAAAAACGATCTTGACGTGCCGATCTCAGGTGCAGTCGGTGCAGGCTACGGGCTGATTCTGCTTGGAACCCTGCGGGGCGAAGTGTTGGCGCTGGACGTTTCAACCGGTGAAGAGCGCTGGCGCAGTCAGGTCAGCAGCGAAGTGCTCGCGGCGCCAGCCGTTAACGGCGATGTGGTCGTCGTTCAAACGCAGGATGACCGGGTTGTAGCGCTCGAAATCGACACCGGCAAGCAGCGTTGGAGCTACGAGAGCTCGCCTGCGGTGTTGACGTTGCGTGGCACTGGCGAACCGTTGTTGACCAATGAGTTGGCGATCGCGGGATTGTCCAGCGGCAAAGTCGTAGCGCTCGACACCCGGCGTGGGCTGCCTGTATGGGAGCAGCGGGTCGCCGTCCCAACCGGTCGTTCGGAATTGGAGCGCGTCGTTGATATAGATGGTGGGCTGCTGCTTTCCGGTGGCAACTTGTATGTTGCCAGTTATCAGGGGCGCGTCGCGGCTCTGGATCTGGAAACTGGGCGTATCCTCTGGCAGCGCGACGCCTCCACCTCGTCTGGTGTGGCCATGGGGTATGGCAGTGTCTACGTCAGTCAGGCCGATGGCACTGTGGTCAGCATTGATGAGCGTTCCACGACAGCCCTCTGGAGCAACGATGCGCTGGCTCGCCGCCAGTTGTCAGGGCCGGGAGTGTTCTCCAGCTATGTGGCAGTCGGGGACAAGGAAGGCTATTTGCATTTGTTGAGTCAGGTGGATGGTCGCTTCGTTGCCCGTACCCGCATCGACAGCGATGGAGTGCGCGTGCAGCCAGTGGTTGAAGGTGACTGGCTGTATGTCTACGGTAATGGCGGAAAACTGGTCGCACTGACCATTCGCCAGGCGGACTGAGGCCGCAGTCGCCAGTCCACTTGTCTCGTGTCTGCGGGACGCTATATATGGCCGCTGCGTTGCAGCGGCCTTCGTGTTTTCTGAAATATCGCAGTGGAGAGCCGTATGGTTCCCGTAATCGCCCTGGTGGGCCGTCCGAACGTCGGTAAATCGACCCTATTCAACCGTCTGACCAAGAGCCGAGACGCAATCGTCGCGGAATATGCCGGTCTGACCCGCGACCGACAGTACGGCGAGGCCAAATGGCAGGGCCGTACCTATATTGTTATCGACACGGGTGGCCTGACCGGCGACGAGCAGGGTATCGATGCGAAGATGGCCGAGCAGTCGCTTCAAGCGATGCAGGAAGCTGATGCTGTGATGTTCATGGTTGATGCGCGTGCCGGCATGACACCAGGCGATCAGATGATCGCCGAACACCTGCGGAAGATGAACAAGCGCCACTTCCTTGTAGCAAACAAGGTCGACAGCATCGACCCGGATATCGCACGAGCAGAATTCAGTCCGCTTGGCCTTGGTGACGCGTTGCCGATTGCCGCCGCCCACGGCCGTGGCATCAGTCATATGCTCGAGCAGGCCCTTGGTGTGTTTCCCAAGGACAACGCCGAGATGCCGGAGGTAGAAGGCGAGGCGGAAGAGGGTGAGCAGGTCGCCGAAGGCCAGGAGCTAAAGCGCATCCCCGGGCCGAGCGAAAAAGACGGTATCAAGATCGCAATCATTGGCCGCCCCAATGTCGGCAAGTCGACCCTGGTCAACCGTATGCTGGGTGAAGAACGCGTCATTGTCTATGATCAGGCCGGCACGACGCGTGACAGCATCTACATTCCATTCGAACGTGATGACGAGAAGTACACGCTGATCGATACCGCAGGTGTGCGCCGCCGCGGCAAGATTTTCGAAGCTGTGGAAAAGTTTTCAGTCGTCAAAACGCTGCAGGCGATCCAGGACTCGAACGTAGTCATCTTCGTCATGGATGCGCGCGAAGGTGTAGTCGAGCACGATCTGAATCTGCTTGGCTTCGTCCTGGAAAGCGGTCGGGCGTTGGTCATTGCGCTGAACAAGTGGGACGGCATGGAGCCGAGCGAGCGCGACTACGTGAAGACCGAACTCGAGCGTCGGTTGTTCTTCGTCGAGTTTGCCGACATCCACTTTATCTCCGCCAAACACGGAACGGGCGTGGGCAACCTCTACAAATCCGTCCAGGCGTCCTTCAAGTCAGCCGTAACCCGCTGGCCCACCAGTCGCCTCACACAGATTCTCGAGGATGCGGTTCGCGAACACGCGCCGCCAATGGTTGCCAGCCGCCGCATCAAGCTGCGGTATGCGCACCTTGGGGGGGCCAACCCGCCGCTGATCGTGATCCACGGCAACCAGGTCGACGCCATCCCCAAGTCCTACACTCGTTATCTTGAAAACACTTACCGGCGTGTGCTGAAACTGGTGGGAACGCCTATCCGTATCGAGTACAAGGGCGGCGAGAACCCCTTCGAGGGCAAAAAGAACACGCTCACGGATCGCCAGGTCAACAAGAAGCGTCGTCTCATGTCCCACCACAAGAAGGCCGAGAAGAAACGCCGCGACAAGCGATGAGCCTTAGTTTCCGTCTTCAAGCGACCGGTCCATAGCCAGGGCCGGTCGTGCGTGTCTCGGTTGTCGCCCCCGACCAGTCGGACCGAGTTAGGCGACTACCTTGATACGTGCCGGGCGGGATGCCGCACTAGTGCTTGCCCTGTTCCAGCTGGCGATGCCCGGTGCGGTAGCTCTATGTTCGGGCTGTGTGCGAGCAAGCAGCTGAGTCGACGAGCCAGGGCAGCAGTGAAATCCGCGTGGTCGAGAGCCGCACGCCGAGCGACCCGGCCCGATGCCGGCTCGGTGATCTATCCTCGTATCCAGCCGCTTTGATCGGCTATCCTGTTTCGTCCCTGCTGCTGCTCACCTAGCAGACCTGTCGGAAGGCGTTCATGCTCATCAGTAAATTGCCCAATGTCGGCACTACCATCTTTACCACCATGTCTCAGCTGGCGGCTCAGACCGGGGCACTGAACCTGTCCCAGGGCTTTCCGGACTTCGACGGTCCCGACGCGCTGCGCGAGGCGCTCGCTCGTCACGTCATGGCTGGTCACAATCAGTATGCGCCCATGACTGGCCTTCCGGTCTTACGAGAACAGGTATCGAACAAGGTGGCTTCGCTGTATGGCCGCCAAGTTGACTCCGACCGCGAAGTCACCATAACGCCCGGTGCTACACAGGCTATTTTCTGTGCGATCCAGGCTGTGATTCGCCCAGGCGATGAAGTCATCGTTTTCGACCCTTGCTATGACAGTTATGAGCCCTCCGTTGAGTTGGCCGGGGGTGTTTGTGTCCACCAGCCCTTGAGCTTGCCAGGGTTCTCCATCGACTGGCAGAAGCTGGCCGATGCGATCTCCCCGCGCACCCGAATGATCGTGCTGAACACGCCGCATAATCCCAGCGGGGCGCTGATCGATATGGCCGACCTGGATCGTCTGGCGGCGCTGATTCGCGACCGCGACATCTATCTGCTCAGCGACGAGGTGTACGAGCACCTTGTGTTCGACGGTCGTGAGCATGCAAGCGTGCTGCGCCATGAAGAGCTGTTTCAGCGTGCTTTCGTAGTGAACTCGTTTGGCAAGACCTATCACGTAACTGGCTGGAAGACCGGCTATGTAATTGCGCCGCCCGCCCTTACCAGCGAGCTGCGCAAGGTTCATCAGTACGTCAGCTTTACCGGCGTCACACCGTTGCAGTGGGCGCTTGCCGATTTCATGGCGACTCATCCGGAGCATGTAAGTGAGCTGTCAGCTTTCTACCAGGCTAAGCGCGACCTGTTCTGCGATTTGCTCTCCGGTTCGCGATTCAGCTTTACTCGCGCAGCGGGGACCTATTTCCAGTTGGCTGACTATTCGGCGATCAGGCCGGATCTCGATGACGTTGCCATGTCCGAATGGATGACCCGCGAGCATGGGGTGGCCAGCATCCCTATATCGGTTTTCTACCAGACACCTCCTGCAGAATCGCGGCTTGTCCGCTTCTGCTTCGCCAAACGAGAGGAGACGCTGCGCCAAGCAGCACAACGACTATGCGCGATCTAACCGCTTTGCCAAACCTCGAACTGGCCCTCATCCAGACCACACTCGTTTGGCAAGATGCCGCTGCCAACCGTGACCGTTTCATCGCTTTGCTGGACGAGGCCCGCGGCGCCGACCTGGTGGTCCTGCCTGAAATGTTCACGACGGCGTTCTCCATGGATTCCGAGGCGCTCGCAGAACCCGAGGAGGGGCCCACATACGCATGGCTGCGCGAGCAGGCTGCTAGGATGAACGCTGTCATTACCGGCAGCGTGATTATCGAGGCTAGAGACGGCACGCACCGCAACCGACTGCTGTGGGCTCGACCAAACGGTAAGATTTCCCATTACGACAAGCGCCATCTGTTCCGCATGGCCGGCGAGCACAAGCATTACACGGCGGGTGACCAACAGGCAGTGTTCGAGCTCAACGGCTGGCACGTGCGGCCGTTGATCTGCTACGACCTGCGCTTTCCCGTATGGAGCCGTGATCCGCACGATACTGATCTGTTGCTCTACACGGCCAACTGGCCGGCTGCGCGACGCAACGCCTGGAATCGGTTACTACCCGCGCGCGCTATCGAAAATCTTTGCTACGTAGCGGCCGTGAACAGGGTCGGTGAGGACGGCAAGGGTTATCCCTACAGTGGAGATAGCCAGGTGCTCGATTACCTTGGCGACCCGTTGCTGGATGCCGGAGATGCCGAGGGTGTTTTCAGAGCAACGCTTCGAGCGGCCGATCTGTCCAAGTTTCGCAGCAAGTTTCCCGCTTACCACGATGGCGATGCATTCGAGCTGAAGCTCTGAAAAGACAAGCGTCAACGGTTCGCTGCAGGGTTGCGCCGTTGGCGCCACATCAATCCGCCGTAGATGCCGGCATTTACCAGAACGACGATGGCGGCCAGTAGGTACTGTACGGGTACGCTTAGCCAGGCAGGGTAGATCAGCGGTAGCAGGTAATGTTCGATGAAGCCGGCCTGGTAGCCGGCACTGCCTGCCAACTGGCGCAGCAGGTTTTCCCAATTGGTAAGGGGGCAGGGTCGCCCAGTCAACTCGACGAAGATCCCCCAAGCGATTGCAGGGAGATGCAGTAGCAAAAATCCGCGCCGCCAGGCAACAAGCAACCCGCCCAGCAGCACGAAGATGATAAAGACGAGATGCAATAGCAGCACTGCATCGGCCGCAATTCGGTAAAGCACGGGCTACACCGTTAGGCCTGCGGGCTTAGCCGGCAGATCTGTCGGTCTTGCGGCCGCGCCAGCAGCGCTACGGAAAGCAGTGCCCCGAGCAACGCCATGAACATGTCCGACTGTGTATCCCATGGGTCTCCCTGTGTGCCGAGAAAATCCTCCGCGCCTTCGCCAGCGAGCAGCGCCACCCACCACTCGATCAGTTCATAGAACGCACTGAATGCGAGTGCTACACAGAGTGCAAGAAAGCCGAGCATCTTTCCTGCTGTAACCAGACGGCGACGCAGCAAAATTTCCCGTGCGAGCAGCGCAGGCGTTACCCCCTGGATGAAATGCCCAAATTTGTCGTAAGGATTGCGGCTGAGCTCAAGCCAGTCCTGTACCCAGAAGCCCGCCGGAACACGTGCGTAGGTATAGGCGCCGCCAAGGATCAAAACCAGCGCGTGGACCGTGATAACCACATACAGCAGGCGCGTCAGTGGAAAACGCTGATAGCTCCAGATCAGCACCGGGGCTGCCAGCAGCACCGGCGCGACTTCGAGCAACCAGGTCGCTCGATCATAGGGCGCTATGCCAGAGCCGACCAGGGCTAGCAACACGATCAATCCGAGCGTTGGATAAAGAGCCCTGTCTCGCATCGTCGCCGCCACGATTACCCATCGAACTGGCAGCATGCAGTGCCCGGGCGGTCGGGCGCAACTACGTGCGCTATCTGACATTCACCACGAACGGCCTCGTCCGAGTCTGTTGATCTGTAGCGAGGCGAGGATAATCAGCCCACCCAGCGTCAGCAGTAGCAGATTAGCCTCTGTGCCCCAGAACAGTAGATTGAGCACCAGCCCCACCGGCACAGCCATATTGTTCATCACCGCTAGCGTTCCGGCGTCTACCAGCGTCGCGCCCTTGTTCCAGCAAAACTGCCCCAGCGCAGTAGCCAGCACGCCCATCCAGATCAGCACTCCCCATTGGCTGGTTGTGGTTGGTAAATTCTCAAAGTTGCCGAAGGCCAGCCAGGCAGGCAGCACTATCATCAGTGCGCCAAGAAAGAAGTAGCCAAAGCGGCGATAGAGGGGGACATCGGAGGGATAGCGCTGTGCCAGATGTTTGTAGCCGACCTGCCCGGCGGCGAACGTGAAGTTCGCCAGCTGCATCAAGAGGAAGCCGCCGAGAAAGTCACTTGAGACACCGTCATACCGAATGAGCCCGGCGCCGAACACTGCAACGGCAGCCGCAACCAGCGCCCAGGGGTTGAGACGACGGTTTATAGCGTCATCGATCAGCGTGACGTGCAGGGGTGTCAATACGGTGAACAGCAGAACTTCCGCGACTGTAAGTACATTGAAGCTCAGGTACAGGCAGATGTAGGTGACACCGAACTGCAAGGCACCAACCAGCGTTACCCCGGCGATGAAGCCCGGCGCAACACCGCGCCAACTTGTCAGCGGAAGGAAGACGATGCAGGCTAGGATCACGCGCGTCAGCACGGCGAAGTAGCTGTCTACTTGTCCCGCCAGGTAGGCACCGATCAGGTTGAAGGAATATGCCCAGAGCAGGGTAACGAAAACAAGATAGCGCATGCCGACTCCTCAGAAGGTCGGCGACCTTAGCGGCTCGGCGCGAAAGAGGGAAGGCCTGATGCAGCGGCTCGAAACCCAGAGGCGCATCGGCAGGGCCGCTGTCTTGGCTCAACAGCAAGGGGATGCGTGATGCATCCCCTTGCTTGATTTCACCGCGGCATTCAGGCGGCTTTGCTTTGTGCTTCACGCAGAGCACGGTTCAGTGCGCTGAACAGTGCACGGATGCTGGCTGTAGTGATGTTTTCGTCAATGCCTATGCCGTGCAGCGGACGCTCGCCGTCCAGACGCACTTCTATATAGGCCGCAGCCCGCGCATTGCTGCCAGCGCCGATCGAATGCTCATGGTAGTCCATGATTTCAAGCTTGACTGGAAGGCCTGCCACCAATGCCTCCAGCGGGCCTTTACCGATGCCGCGCCAGTGCATGGTTTCACCTTCGCTTGTTACTTCCACGTCCAACGCGCTCGTGCCGTTCTCTTCTTGGAGGCGGTGGCTCTTGAGCTTGTAGGGCGCCGTGGCCTGCAGGTATTCGGCCTCCAGCAAGGCATAGATTTGCTTGGCGCTCATTTCAAGGCCCAGGCGATCTGTTTCTTTCTGGACAACCTGACTGAATTCGATCTGCATGCGGCGCGGCAGGCTGATGCCGTACTCCTGTTCCAACAGATAAGTAATGCCACCCTTGCCAGACTGGCTGTTGACCCTGATCACCGCTTCGTAGCTGCGACCGATGTCTGCCGGGTCGATTGGCAGGTAGGGTACCTCCCAGACGCCATTTGGATCCTGTTGGCTGAATCCCTTGCGGATCGCGTCCTGGTGCGACCCGGAGAAGGCGGTGTGGACCAGATCGCCGACATAGGGATGGCGTGGGTGCACCGGCAGTTGGTTGCATTCCTCGACCACCTTGCGTACGGCGTCGATGTCGGAAAAGTCCAGCTGTGGATCGACGCCCTGGCTGTACATGTTCAGCGCGACGGTTACCAAGTCGACATTACCGGTACGCTCTCCATTGCCAAACAAGCAGCCCTCGACGCGATCAGCACCGGCCATCAGGCCCAACTCGGTAGCGGCGACACCTGTGCCGCGGTCGTTGTGGGTGTGCAGGCTAATCAATACACTGTCGCGCTTGTTGATATGACGTCCGAAGTATTCGATCTGGTCGGCATAGATATTCGGAGTAGCGGCCTCGACGGTCGCCGGCAGGTTGAGGATCAGCTTCTTCGAAGGCGTCGGTTGGAAAACCTCGATAACGGCGTTGCACACCTCGACGGCAAAGTCAGTCTCGGTGGAGCTGAACACTTCCGGCGAGTATTCGAAGCGCCAGTCCGTTTCCGGAGCGGTATCAGCCAGGCGCTTGACTACCTGCGCTGCGTTGACGGCGATGTTTACGACACCGGCCTTGTCCTGGTTGAAGACGATGCGGCGGAAGCTTGGGGCGGTGGCGTTGTAGTAATGAACTATGGCCCGTTTGGCGCCTTTGAGCGACTCGAAGGTGCGGCTGATCAAGTCTTCTCGCGCCTGAGTCAGCACCTGAATGGTGACGTCATCCGGGACATGCCCACCCTCGATCAGCTCGCGCACGAAATCGAAATCGGTCTGCGATGCCGATGGAAAGCCCACTTCGATTTCCTTCAGGCCAACCTGCACCAGGGTCTTGAAAAAGCGCATCTTCTTGCCCGCATCCATCGGCTCGATCAGGGACTGGTTACCGTCACGCAGGTCCGAGCTCAGCCAGATCGGAGCCTGGGTGATTGTCTTCGAAGGCCAGGTACGATCCGGGATGTTCAGGGTCGCAAAGGCGCGGTATTTCGTCGACGGATTCTTGAGCATGGTCATGGCGATTCCCCATGGATGAGGTGGGCGGAGAAGTGCCGCTCGCGCGTGCACCAATCGTTGATGGTGCAAAACTATTGCTTACGTGGGTGTGCTTGCAAGAACTGTTTTAAAAATGGCAGCTTTCACCCTTTAATGGGAAAAAACGCAATATTTATCGGTAATACGGCTTCCTCCGAGCATTCGCTGCTCATTCTGCTGCGGCCTCGTGTCACGTCGGAAAAGACTCTGGGCGTGCGATCATCTGGCCGCTCCGCTGGATCCGCCATCACCTGACCTGGGTATGCACCGTTGACACGCAAAAGGCTAATGACCTCTAGCATCTGGCTTGGCCTGTTCGCCATGCTGATGATTCATGTCGGCCCACTGTATTCGGCCCTGCAAGCCAAGCCGTCGGCCAAGCATTCCCACCTGCACGATTCGGCCCATACGATGCCCTCTGGCGTCGCTCATCACGGCAGGGGCGGGGCGGAAAATCCAACCTGGCTACAAGCACTGGATCTCTGTGGCTATTGCGAGCTGCTGACGCTAAACCCACCGCTGACCCTGACACTCGAGCTGGCGTTGCCACGGTTCCGGCCGGCTTATGTCATGTCCCGGCCAGTCGAGCCGTCGCTGCCGGTCAGGCGCCATAATCAGGGACATCCCCGTGCCCCTCCCGTTCTGCCTGGTTGACGCCGTAAAGCCGTCTACGCACGGCTTCAGACAAACCAGACACGGAACACATCATGTCCATGAACACCCGTTACTCCCGGGCGCGCTCGCGCCTGCCCGTTGCTTTTCTCATTCGACCGAGCCGCCGGCGCTGGCAGCTTGCACACACCGCCCTGTTGGGCTTACTGGCTGGCGGCGCGTTGGCTGCCGAACCCGTCGATCCGTTGCAGCACGCGGCGCATGCAGCCACCGCCCCGGTGGAGCTGGCACCGATGGTCATTACGGGCGTTGCACAGCGGTCGCCGTTGACCGTAGTGACCGATCCGAAGATTCCGCGCCAGCCGATGCCTGCAAGCGACGGTGCCGACTACCTCAAGACGATCCCCGGCTTCGCTGCCGTGCGTAACGGTGGCGTTAACGGCGATCCGGTGTTTCGCGGCATGTTCGGCTCGCGGCTTAAACTGCTCATCAATGGCGGTGAAATGCTTGGCGCCTGCCCGAACCGGATGGATTCGCCCAGCTCGTACATCAGCCCGGACACCTTCGACAAACTGACCGTCATCAAGGGGCCGCAGACAGTGCTCTGGGGGCCTGGTGCGTCGGCCGCCACGGTGCTGTTCGAGCGAGAGCCAGAGCAGTTCACTGAGGCCGACTACCGCCTCGATGGCAGCTTGCTGACTGGCTCCGATGGTCGCTTCGACCGCACCCTCGATGCTGCTGCGGGCAACGCCCAAGGCTACGCGCGGCTGATGGCCAACAGCTCCCGGGCCGATGACTACACTGATGGCAACGGCGAGACGGTGCCGTCAGGCTATGACAAGTGGAACACCGACCTCGCCTTTGGCTGGACGCCCGACGAAGACACGCTGCTGGAACTGACAGTTGGGCGCGGCGATGGCCAAGCGCGCTATGCCGGGCGTGGCATGGACGGCAGCCAGTTCAGGCGCGAAAGCCTCGCACTGCGTTTCGAGCGGGACAACTTTGGCGAGATGCTGCAGAAGATCGAAGCGCGGATGTATTACAACTATGCCGATCATGTGATGGACAACTACAGCCTTCGCTCGCCTTTAGGCATTGGCATGATGGCCAATCCGATGGCCGCCAACGTGGACCGACGCACACTGGGCGGTCGGCTCGCAGCTACCTGGCAATGGGACGACTACAGCTTGGTGACCGGTGTCGATGCGCAGCGCAACGAACATCGTCAACGTAGTTCCAGTTTCGACATGATGACCGGCTCGCTCACCGAACACGACCGCTTCGCCTGGGACAAGGATGCAGCGCTCCACAGCTACGGTCTGTTCAGTGAACTCACCCGTACGCTGGACGATGGCAGCCGAATAACCGGGGGCGCTCGCCTGGATCGTGCAAGCGCAGAGGACTACCGCAGTAGTGGTTCGTCGGCGGGTGGTAGCCGCAACGATACGCTGCCGAGCGGCTTCATTCGTTACGAGCACGACCTGCAATCACTTCCCGCGACGGTTTACGCAGGGCTCGGCCACGCCCAGCGCTTTCCTGATTACTGGGAGCTGTTTTCCGGAGGGTCAGGAGCCTTTGCGAACATACAGCCGGAAAAGACCACCCAACTCGACTTTGGCGTCCAGTACAACCAGGGGCCACTGGAGGCCTGGGCGTCGGCCTATGTTGGTCAGATACGTGACTACATCCTGTTCAATTACCGGACGGGCATGATGGGGATGTCAGTTTCGAGCGCTGACAACATAGACGCCCGCATCATGGGTGGTGAACTTGGTGCCAGCTATCGCCTGACTTCGAACTGGAAAACTGATGCCAGCCTGGCTTATGCCTGGGGTCGAAACAGCTCGGATGGCGAAGCGTTGCCGCAGATCCCTCCGCTGGAAGCTCGCTTGGGATTGGGCTACGAGCAAGGCGACTGGAGCGCTGCAGGTCTCTGGAGAGTCGTCGCGGCGCAACATCGCGTGGCCGAAGGGAAGGGCAACGTCGTCAGCAAGGACTTCGATGACAGTTCGGGATTTGGTGTGTTCTCGCTCAACGGCGCCTATCGCCTGAGCCCGAGCCTCAAGGTCAGCACCGGCATCGATAATCTGTTCGACAAGGCGTACAGCGAGCATCTCAACCTTGCCGGCAATGCCGGTTTCGGGTTGTCTGCAGATGAGCGCATAAACGAGCCGGGTCGCACCTACTGGGCGCGCGTAGACCTGAGCTTTTAAAGACAGGATGCGGATCGAAGTGCCGGCTGGGGCTATCGATCCGCTTGCTCTATCCCGTCTCGCTTACTCGTTTCTGCTGTCTTGAATAGCCTGACGAGCATCCGGATGGCCTGGCTCCAGAGCCGGTGCGCCACTTTGCACAAGCGACTCGCGCCAGTCACGCATGTCCGCACCGCTCGGGTGCTGGAACACGCGCAAACCGAACTCGGGCAGAATCGCCAGCAAGTGGTCGAAGATATCCGACTGGATCGCCTCGTACCCGGTCCAGGCCACGGTGTTGGTGAAGCAATAGATTTCCAGGGGCAAGCCGTCAGCGGTGGGGCTGAGCTGGCGCACCATCAGGGTCATGCCCTGGTGAATACCTCCGTGGCTGCGCAGGTAGCGTTCCACGTACGCTCTGAAACTGCCGATATTGGTGATGCGCCTGGTGTTCACCGGCTCCTTGCCGCGCTCTTCGAGTTTCGCATTCCACTCGTCGATCTCCCGGCGTTTTTCAGTGAGGTATTCATCGAGCAGGTTGAAGCGGTGCAAACGCTCGCATTCATCGCTGCTTAGAAAGTGCACGCTTTGCTGATCCAGATACAGACTGCGCTTGATCCGTCGCCCGCCGCTTTCCTGCATGCCGCGCCAGTTCTTGAACGAGTCGCTAATGAAGCGCTTGGTCGGGATGTTGCTGATCGTCTTGTCCCAGTTCTGCACCTTGACGGTGTGCAGCGCGATATCGATAACGTCGCCGTCGGCGTTGAGTTGCGGCATCTCCACCCAGTCGCCGACTCGAATAAGGTCGTTGGACGTGATCTGCACGCTGGCCACCAGCGAAAGAATCGTGTCCTGGAAGATCAGCAACAGCACCGCCGCCATGGCACCGAGCCCGGACAGCAGGATCAACGGCGAACGATCGATCAGCGTGGCGATGATCAGAATGGTGGCGACCGCGTAGATCACGATCTTGATGACCTGCAGATAACCCTTGATCGGGTGCACATGCGCATCGGCGCGTCGCTGGTACACCATGTTGATGATATCCAGCAGTGCGGCCAGCGCGAGGGCTATGGTCAGCACGATGAAGCCGCCGCAGACGTTGCGCACTACGGTGACGGCCGCCTCTGGCAAGCCGGGCACAGCGTTTACGCCGACCGACAGCACCAGCGCCGGCACGATGTTGGACAGGCGGCGGATGATGCCGAAATCCTGCAGTTCCGTTTCGCGCGAGCTGCGTACGATCTGGTAAACGCCGCGAACGAGGATGCGTTTAACGACCCAGTTGGCGAGCCATGCGGCGAAGACCAGCGCCGCGCTGGCGACCAGCGTCTGCAGCTCCGGGTGGGCTCTGAGCCAGTCCAGCCAGATGCTGAATTCGTCCTGCATGAAGATGCTCCGTCAGATGGCTGTTAGCGGCGCGTTTGGTCAGCGGATGAATTCACGGCTGATCGAGCGGAACAGGTCCGTGCCGGCCTGCTCCATCCATTCGAACGCGACCATTTCCCGAGAGACGATGCTGGCACCGGCCTGTTGCATGCGCGCCAGGCCAAGCGCCTTGTCACTGGCGCGACGTGAGCCAACGGCTTCTTCGACAACGAAGACCTGATGACCGCGAGCGAGCAGGTCGAGCACCGTCTGCAGTACGCAGATGTGGGTCTCGATACCGCTGATGATGAACTGCTTGCGCTCGCCGCCGGGGCGCTTGAAGAGCTCGCCGTCGCGCGCGGCTGAAAAATGCATCTTTTCGATGATCGCCTCGTCCGCCATGCCTTCGCGCAGTGTTGCGATCGTCGGACCGAGCCCTTTGCTGTACTGCTCGGTGAGCAGCACCGGCACGCCCACACGTTGGGCGACCTGAATCAGCCAGGCGCTGTGCTCGGCCAATGTGGTGTGGCCTTCGATTGCGGGAAACAGCCGTTCCTGAATGTCGATGACGAGGAGAGTCGAGTCCTGCACATTGATTAGCATATGAGGTCCTTGGGAGGGGTCAGGGTTTGAACGCACCGATGAAGATCGACGGATCGACACGAGCGTCGTTGAGGCTGACGTTCCAGTGTAGATGCGGTCCGGTCGCTCGGCCGGTGGAGCCGACTTTTCCCAGCACGGCGCCGCGGGAGAGTTCGTCGCCGACTTTCACGTCGATCTTCGACAGGTGACAGAACATGCTGATCAGCCCCTGGCCGTGGTCGACGAACACCGTGTTTCCGTTGAAGAAATAATCACCAGTGAGGATCACCTTGCCGGCAGCCGGCGTCTTGATCGGCGCACCGGTCTTCGCGGCGAAATCCAGCCCCGAATGCGGATTGCGCTCTTCGCCGTTGAAGAAGCGCCTCAGGCCGAAAGGTGAGGACAGCGGGCCGTTGACCGGCTTGTCGAACAACAGGTTGCTGGGCTGGCGAGGGCTGAACTGTCGGTAGGCCCGGGTCTGTTCGTCCAGTTCGCGCTGGATGCGCTTGAGGTCGGCAGGATTCGGATTGACCTGCCGCTGGTTTTTCAGCGTGATGTGCTGCTCGCGGTAGGTGCGGGGCGCGACGCGGAAAGCTTGGGCACGGCCGTCAACATCCAGCGATTGCTGGCCCGCCTTGACCGTCAGCGGTATCCCGACGATGGCAGTCCAGCGCTTGTCGTCTTCGCGCACCACCAGGACCGGTTTGCCGTCGTACCGTGCTTTTGGCGCGCTGGCCTCGTTACCCAGGTCTATGACAGCAACGCCGCCGGGTACTGGCTTGTTGAGCAGACGGGTGAGAAAACCTTCGGCGTGAACCGGGAGCGACAGACACAGCAGCAGAGCAAGGGCAAAACGCATGGGAGTCCTGGGCAGATAGTGGGTTAGTCCAGCAGTGACAAGGTCACGGGCGTCTGGTGGTTGTCTTCGACCCTGACGTCCAGTTCGCCTTCACCCAGTCGCGCCTTGAGGCGTTGGCCGGGTTGAGTCTGGTCGGCACGTCGAATCGCCTGGCCGCGTTCATCGAGCAGAATGCTGTAGCCACGTGACAGCGTGGCGAGCGGGCTGACGACATTCAGTGTTTGCGCCAACCCTTGAAGCTGGTGGCGATGGCCCTTGAGCGTTTCCTGCATTGCGCGGGGCAGGCGGCCGGACAAATGATCGAGACGTTGACGCAACAGGGTCAGGTTTCGCCCCGGATGTTGTCCGGCCAGGCGAGTCTCGAGTCGAGCGAGGCGTTCCTGCCCAGCGCACAGTCGGCGGTCGATACCGCGCAACAGGCGCTGCTCCAGATCGTCAATACGCTGGGCCTGTTGCTGCAAGCGCTCGCCTGGGTGACGCAGGCGCCGCACCAGGCTGTCGAGTCGTGACGCATCGCGATGCAGACGATCACGCATACGCAGCAGCAGACGCTGTCGCAGGCCTTCGAGTCGGTGGCGAACGTCAGCGCTGCTGGGTGCCAGCAGCTCGGCGGCAGCGGAAGGTGTCGGTGCGCGAACGTCGGCGACAAAGTCGGCAATGGAGACATCGGTCTCGTGGCCAACTGCGCAGACGATTGGTGTCTCACAGGCGGCGACCGCACGAGCGACCACCTCTTCATTGAAGCACCAGAGGTCTTCGAGCGAACCGCCGCCACGCGCAAGGATCAGCGCATCGAAATCGCCGCGATCGGCCAGTCTCAGCGCGCGGACGATCTGCGCTGTCGCTTCGCGGCCCTGCACCGGCGTCGGTATCAATGTCAGCGCGACATTCGGTGCGCGTCGGCGAAACACCGAAATGATGTCGCGGATTACCGCGCCGGTAGGCGAACTGACGATACCGATGCGCCTTGGATGAAGGGGCAGGGCGCGCTTTGCTGCGGCGTCGAACAGGCCCTCTGCGCTCAACTTCTCCTTTAGCGCTTCAAAGGCCAGGCGCAGCGACCCGTCGCCGGCCGGTTCGACGTTGTCGAGTATTAACTGATAGTCGCCGCGTCCTTCGAACAGCGACACCCGCCCGCGTACCTTGACCGCCAGGCCATCGCGCAATGCCTGACGCACGCGCAGGGCGTTCTGCCGGAACAGTGCGCAGCGGACCTGAGCGTTTTTGTCTTTTAGCGTGAAGTAGATGTGGCCGGACGCCGGCTTGGCCAGGTTTGATATTTCGCCTTCGACCCAGACCTGGGCAAAAACGTCTTCGAGAAGCAGCCGTGCACGACCGTTGAGCTGGCTGACGGTCAGCACGTCGCGATCGAGATTCAGGCGTTGGAAGGGATCATTGAGCATGGCGGCGATGATAAGGGAAAAGTGCCTCTAGGGGCGTTGAAGGCTGACGCCTGATCAGACAACAGGTGGCGCCACGTCGTTGACCTCTGCCGTTAACAGATTAAGCTGCGCCGCTTTCGTCGCCCCTTTTCGAGCCAGTCATGAGCCACAACCAAGCGATCGTCGTGCCACGTATCTCAACGTTTCCCGGCCATGAAGCCAAGGCGCGGATGATCCTGCGCTGGTTGTCCGAGCGTCGTATCGTCGAGGCGTTGCCCACCACCTGCGGCAGCGGCGTCGGCGGCATGGCATATGCCATCGGATCAGGCGCTCGCAGCGTCGTGGTGCATCCAGACCGCTTGCCATTCGGTGAGTCGATCAATGGACTTGAAGTGGTGACCAAACGTTGCATTTACACGCCGACCCACGACTTTGCCGAAGAGGCGGGCTGCCCCGAGTGCCGACGCGAGATCGGTGAAGCGCTGTTCGAAAGCCTTGATGAGTGGATGCCCAAGCAGACCGATAATTTCACCTGTCCCGAATGCGGCTTCGAAGATGACATCAATGGTTTTCTGTTCATTCCAGCCTGCGGTTTCTCCAACCTCGGTTTTATCTTCAACGGCTGGGGGGATGCAGTTTTCACCCTGGCGTTTCTTGACGAGTTCGCTGCGCGCCTGGGGTTCAAGGTGGCGGTAGTGGTGGCTTAGGAGTGACCGATCAGTCAGCTTGCCGCTCAAGCGAAACCGAATGCGGGCGAGGTGCCTCACAACCGCATTGAGCGCAATGGTGTGGGTGGGTATAATGCCGCGCTTCCTTTTTCCCGCCTGGGAGCCCCCGCCATGCTGCGTATCAGCCAAGAAGCCCTGACTTTCGACGACGTTCTCCTGATCCCGGGTTATTCCGAGGTTTTGCCGAAGGATGTCAGCCTCAAGACCCGCCTGACCCGCGAAATCGAGCTGAACATTCCCCTCGTTTCAGCAGCAATGGACACCGTCACCGAAGCCCGCCTGGCTATCGCCATGGCGCAGGAAGGCGGCATTGGCATCATTCACAAGAACATGAATGTCGAGCAGCAGGCCGCAGAAGTACGCAAGGTCAAGCGTCACGAAACGGCGATCGTTCACGACCCGGTCACCGTCACCCCAGAAACCAAGATCAGCGAACTGCTGCGCAAGGCTCGCGAGCTCGGCTTCTCCGGTTTCCCTGTTGTCTCTGGCCAAGAGCTGGTGGGCATCGTCACCGGACGTGACCTGCGCTTCACGCCCAACGCTGGTGATTCGGTCGCCGCGATCATGACGCCCAAAGAAGAGCTGGTTACCGTCCAGGAAGGCACCGGCCTGGAAGAAATCAAAACCAAACTCTATGAGCATCGCATCGAAAAGATGCTGGTGGTCGACAACAATTTCCATCTGCGCGGCCTGGTGACCTTCCGTGATATCGAGAAGGCCAAAACCTACCCGCTGGCATCCAAGGACAGCCAGGGCCGCCTGCGTGTCGGTGCTGCCGTGGGCACCGGCGCTGATACCGCTGAGCGAGTCGAAGCATTGGCTGCCGCTGGCGTCGATGTGATCGTGGTCGACACCGCTCACGGCCATTCCCGTGGCGTGCTCGATCGCGTGCGCTGGGTGAAGGACAACTTCCCGCAGGTTCAGGTCATCGGTGGCAACATCGCCACGGCCGAAGCCGCGCTGGACCTGGTCAAGGCGGGCGCGGACGCCGTCAAGGTCGGTATCGGCCCAGGCTCGATCTGCACCACACGTATCGTAGCCGGTGTCGGCGTGCCGCAGATTTCCGCTATCGCCAACGTTTCCGCCGCGCTCGAAGGCACCGGCGTGCCGATGATCGCCGACGGCGGCATCCGTTTCTCTGGTGATCTGTCCAAGGCCATCGTCGCCGGCGCCAATGCCGTGATGATGGGCTCGATGTTCGCCGGTACCGAAGAAGCCCCAGGTGAAATCGAACTCTTCCAGGGTCGTTCCTACAAGGCCTACCGCGGCATGGGCTCGCTGGGCGCCATGTCCCAGGCTCAGGGTTCCTCGGACCGGTACTTCCAGGACTCGTCGGCAGGCGCCGAAAAGCTGGTGCCTGAGGGCATCGAAGGGCGTGTGCCTTACAAGGGTTCGCTGGCTGCCATCATCCACCAGCTGATGGGCGGCCTGCGTGCCTCCATGGGTTACACCGGCAGTGCGACCATCGATCATATGCGTACCCATCCGCAGTTCGTGCGAATCACCGGCGCTGGCATGGCCGAGTCCCACGTGCATGACGTGCAGATCACCAAGGAAGCGCCCAACTACCGGGTTGGTTGATATTTCTGTCGCTGGAGGCTGATCGCCGAGCGGCTGGAGGAGGAACTGCCTCATCTAGCCGCTTGCGTTCAGCCTTCAGCCGTTTTTCCCAGGGGAAAAAAATGGCCCATCAAGACATTCACGCTCACCGCATCCTGATTCTGGATTTCGGCTCCCAGTACACCCAACTGATCGCCCGTCGCGTTCGTGAGCTGGGCGTGTATTGCGAACTGCATCCATTCGACATGAGTGATGAGGACATTCGCGCCTTCGCACCGCGCGGCATTATTCTCGCTGGCGGCCCGGAGTCGGTGCACGCCGAAGGCAGCCCGCGAGCGCCGCAGGCGGTGTTCGACCTAGGCGTGCCGCTGTTCGGTATCTGCTACGGCATGCAGACCATCTCCGAGCAGCTCGGCGGTAGGGTGCAGGGCTCCGATGAGCGTGAGTTCGGCTATGCGCGCGTCGATCTGGTCGGCAAGTCCAAGCTGTTCGACGGTATCGAAGACCACATGGACGATGATGGCGTGTTCGGCCTGGACGTCTGGATGAGTCATGGCGACAAAGTGACGAGCCTGCCCGAAGGCTTCCACATTCTCGCGAGCACCCCGAGCTGCCCGATTGCCGCCATGGGTGACGATGACCGTCGCTACTACGGCGTGCAGTTTCACCCGGAAGTAACCCACACCCGCCAAGGGGGGCGCATCCTGTCGCGCTTCCTGCTGGAGATCTGTGGATGCGAAGCCCTGTGGACGCCGTCCAACATCGTCGAGGATCTGGTCGAGCAAGTGCGCGCTCAGGTCGGTTCGGCAAACGTGCTGCTGGGTCTGTCCGGCGGTGTCGACTCCTCCGTGGTCGCGGCGCTGTTGCACAAGGCCATCGGTGATCAGCTGACCTGCGTTTTTGTCGACAACGGTCTACTGCGCTTGCACGAAGGCGATCAGGTCATGGCCATGTTCGCCGAGAACATGGGCGTCAAGGTGATCCGCGCCGACGCCGAGGCGCAGTTCCTCGACAACCTGGCTGGCGAAGCGGACCCGGAGAAGAAGCGCAAGATCATTGGCCGCACGTTCATCGACGTTTTCGATGCCCATGCCAGCCAGCTCGACAATATTCAGTTCCTGGCTCAGGGCACCATCTACCCGGATGTCATCGAGTCCGCGGGTGCCAAGAGCGGCAAGGCCCATGTGATCAAGTCGCACCACAACGTCGGTGGCCTGCCGGAGGAAATGAACCTCAAACTGGTCGAACCGCTGCGCGAACTGTTCAAGGATGAGGTTCGAAAGATCGGGCTCGAGCTAGGCCTGCCCTACGACATGGTCTATCGCCATCCTTTCCCAGGTCCGGGCCTGGGCGTACGCATCCTCGGCGAAGTGAAGAAGGAATACGCCGACCTGCTGCGTCGCGCTGACCACATCTTCATCCAGGAACTGCGCAACTTCGATTGGTACCACAAGACCAGTCAGGCCTTCGTGGTCTTCCAGCCGGTCAAGTCGGTCGGTGTGGTCGGCGATGGCCGTCGCTACGCATGGGTCGTGGCACTGCGCGCAGTGGAAACCATCGACTTCATGACAGCCCGCTGGGCGCATCTGCCCTACGAGTTGCTGGAGAAGGTGTCCAACCGCATCATCAACGAAATCGATGGTATCTCCCGCGTCACCTACGACGTGTCGAGCAAGCCGCCTGCTACGATCGAGTGGGAGTGAATTCAGGTCCTTCGACGACTACCGTTACCTATCGATAAGAAGCCGTGACGTATTGTTTTTCCGCAGTACGTCACGGTATCCATTGGCGGCTATCGCCAGGCTGCGGAATGGCCTGGTGGTAGGGGTAACGGTAAGAATCGAAGGCCGGATTCGGACCCAACCGTTCATTATCGAGACCAAACCGGTCTTTGACAGTAAGTCCCTCCTCCGGAAAGCTGCAGTCCTGTGGCTTTCCGGACATCAGTAGGTCTCAAATCTGCCACATCGTTAAGCATTTTTGCGTCCGCCGGCCTGCCTGCGAGAACGTCGAATCCGGCCGATGACGTGAAGGCCACTTCGATCGCCACCTTTGTGCATAAGTCCAGGTACTGACCCCGACAGAGACTCGGTTGGCGTTGCGATTGCGCTGCTGATTCTGAAGCGTAAGAACTAGCTTACAAGACTGCCCAGATAACGGTTATCACTTACATCTCCAACTTAGATAGTTGTCCTTAACGCCTCTTCTGGTTGCGTTTTTAGATAACTGCATGCCCAGCGCGATGACGCAAGTCTTACCTCTCGCTGCTCTCTTTGGGCAGTAGTTGTTACAAGTTAATACAGTCATTTAAGTGAGGTGCGCTGTCTTGAGGCCTTCCTTCGCTGGTTGCCGAAGTAGATCCTCACAATCGTGCTTATGCCCACTCAAGAATCGAATGCTATGCCGATATACGGGAAATAATCGCTGCATATGCAGTAGCCCGTGGAGTCAGATTCTCATGTCACTTCGAAACGTAAACGTGTCTATGCGGTCCGCCATCGGCTTTGGCCTGACTGGCATCATTGTCGTGGTGCTTGGTCTGTTTGCGCTGAGTCAGATGAAGGACATGCGCCAAGAGTCCAGCCAAGTCGACCAGAACTGGCTACCCAGCACTACGGCTCTAGGGGCTTTGAAGTCAGAGATCATGCGAGTCCGGGCACTGACCATGCGCGCAATAATAGTTGAAGGCGAGAAGCGCTCCTCAACATTGCAAACATTGGCGAGTTCCGTCAAAGAACTTGAAGCCTTAGAGGCGGCGTATGCAAAGAACGTTACCTTGCCCGCCGTGAAAGTTGCATACGACCAGTTTTTGGCTGCGGAGCGGCTGTACTTCAGTGAGCAGAAGAAGACTGTAGCCTTATTGACTCAGGGCCAACGTGAAGATGCGATTGAAGTTGTAAACGGCCCGATGAGCTCGTCTGCGGACGATATGTCTCGTGCGCTTGCGGAGCTTCAGCGGATCACCGCTGAAGAAGCGAGGGGTGCTGCAGAACGGGCCGTAACCGCATACGAGACTGCCTTCACCGGGGTGGTAACTTTCATTATCTTGGCTGCAATTGCCACCGTCGTGCTTGCGGTGCTATTCACTCGCAGCATCGTTCAGCCTCTTGCTCAAGCCGTCGTCGTCGCTGAGACCGTTGCCGCCGGTGACCTCACCCAGGAATTCACCATAGAAGGCAAGGATGAGCCTGCGCGCCTGCTGACCGCACTCAAAGCCATGCAGCGCAGCCTGCGCGATACGATTCAGAACATCTCGGATTCCTCCAATCAGCTGGCGTCTGCGGCAGAAGAGCTCAATGCTGTTACCGAAGACTCAACCCGCGGGTTACATCAGCAAAATCATGAGATTGAACAGGCAGCGACTGCCGTTAACGAAATGACCGCAGCAGTGGACGAGGTTGCACAGAACGCTGTGTCGACCTCCGAGGCATCGCGTGTATCGGATTCCACGGCGCAGCGCGGGCGTGAGCAGGTAATCAAGACGGTCGAGTCGATCGGCCTGCTCGCCAATGACGTAACTTCCACCGCGACGCAGGTTGAACAGCTAGCAGGACAAGTACGTGACATCAGCAAGGTTTTGGACGTGATTCGCTCCATTGCGGAGCAGACCAACTTGCTCGCTCTAAACGCCGCTATTGAGGCGGCACGTGCAGGGGACGCCGGGCGAGGCTTTGCCGTGGTTGCCGATGAGGTGAGGGCCTTGGCGCATCGTACCCAGCAATCCACTCAAGAAATCGAGCAGATGATTGGTGCGGTTCACCAAGGTACTGACAAGGCCGTTAGTGCAATGCGGTCTAGCAATGATCGCGCTCGCACGACGCTCGAGGTAGCTCGTTCGGCCGGGGAAGCCTTGGATGCAATCGCTCGCTCAATCAGCCAGATCAGTGAGCGAAACCTGGTCATTGCCAGCGCTTCGGAAGAGCAGGCGCAGGTAGCTAGAGAAGTGGATCGCAACCTTGTCAACATTCGAGATCTTTCATTGCAGACCTCAGCAGGCGCTAACCAGACGAGCGCGGCAAGCCAAGAACTGTCATCGCTGGCGATCAACCTCAATGAGCTTGTTGCACGGTTTCGAATATAGCCACTACAGTAGATAGCTTTTGGCTTAACAAGTCGAAAGGATCGAGCAAGGTCAGTGCGCGGTTCAACTACGCACTGACCTTGCTCGCTAGGATGAGCGTTTCTTCCACTTGCGCCGGGGCAATGAGTTCGGCTTCGGCAACACGGAGGAGGACTAATCATTCACTTCGTGGCGCGGCGCGGCGTGCTGAGATAAACGCGTGCAGATAAAAGCACTACTTGCATGCGGTGACTCAAAGCGCTCTAACGATATGCAGTGCTGCCGTCTTCATCTCCGCAAATTGGCGGTGAGTGCCATAGTTAAGGTGCAGTTGTCGCGACCGCACCGCCAGCCGCATCAGTACGACGCCTGAATTCCTACCTGCCCGCGATCCAGCTGGCATGTCGCCCTTTAGTGAAATCGGTCACCGCCGCTTGGATTGTTTCATGGCGCAGGCGACGTTTTTGGTTAGCTACGAATAATCGCAACTTGGTACGACAACAAAATCGCCTCATCTACGACCGAACTCAAACGTAAAGAGCGGTGCCATAAAACTTAGCGGGCGTGTGGTCTTACCGAAACTGAGGTCGCCGCTGCTTAACGCTTCGGTCCGCTCAAAGTCATCCAGTTTGTCTCGAGGCGAGCACTTGCCAGCCGATTCCTGACACTGGTCATCCAGGCAGGTGATCTCGGATACGGCGAGCGTGCCCATCCATCATCGCCAATATCGATGGAGCGGAAAGGGTGGTCTTGGTATTCCCCCCACCCCCCGCTGTATCACCTCATCGTCAGCAGTGAGCCGGCCGTTTCATCCCCGAGCGAGGCTTGCTCCAACGGAGGGGGCTTCGCCCCCTTTGCGACGCAGTCTTATGTGGCCGCGATGGCATCTCTGTCGTCATAGCAATGCCGCTTGTGAACCATCCGAAGCTTGTCCAAGCCCTGAACGGGTGTATGCGCTAAGTGAAACCTGCAGGTCCACGGTCGCGGTTGCTGTCCTGACGCAGGCTGTTGCCTCGGTTGCTGTCAGCCGCAAGTCGTCGGTCAATCCTAGCGGCTGGCGAGCAATAAGAAGCGGCCTCGATTAAATATTCGCGAACCTCGGGCGATACGCAGGGGAAGCCTGAGATGAAGTTATGCCACACCAAAAAGCCAGCCTTTTCGCGGCAGCAGCAGCTGTCACTGTCGTCATGTCCATCACCGCCGCCGTCGGACCCATTACGTTGTTCTGGACGAACGAGACTCGCCTCGAGCGAAACGTTGTCGAGTCGCAGATAGAGAGCATCCGGAATCTACAGAGCCTGTTGGTTGATGCCGAGACGGGTGAACGCGGCTACGCATTGACTGGGCAAGATGATTTTCTACAGCCGTACTATGGTGCTCTATCGCAGTTTCCGGCTGCGATCAAAACGTTGCGTCGCGCCTATAAAGGTGACACCCCGGAAGAACTGGAGACGATAGATGGCTTGGTGCGGACCGCCGAGCAGAAAATGCAACACACGGCCATGGTCGTCCAATTTGTCGACCGCAAACGGAACGTTGCTGCTGAAACCGAGATCGGTGCTGGCGACGGCAAGGTCTTGATGGATCGGGTGCGAGAGATCAGTGCGGGATTGATCTTCGACGAGGCTCAGGAACTCGCTGATCTCGATCAGAAGCTTATCGCTAACCTTCGGTGGGCCGTATTCATCTCAGGTACGACCTTTCTGATTTCGCTGATGTTGGGCCGCTTCATGTACGTTTCTATGCGAAGTGCTGTGAGGCGGCAGTCTGAATCGGCTGCCCAAGCCATCAAGGCTAGCGATCAGCTTAACGAGAGCTTGGTGAACTTGGGGCGGCGTAACGTCGAAATAGCCCTGCTTGCTGAAATGGCGAGACTACTGCAGACGGAGCTGTCTCAAACCGAAACGCTGGAGCTGGCCAGCACATACTGCCAACAGCTGCTGCCGGGCAGCGATGGCGAATTCTTCCTGTACCGCAACTCTGCGGATGTTTTGCAGCACGCTTCGACCTGGGGCGAAACGGCTGGTACAGAGACTGACCCGCTGGACCCCAAGACGTGCTGGGCACTGCGCCGAGGAAGATGGCATATGGCCGAGCATAAACGCGATCTTTGCTGCTCCCATTATCCCGCGTCGCTTGGTTCAGAACCCGTCGCTGACCTTTGCCTGCCGCTGATGGCCTATGGTGAGGTACTGGGGTTGCTCCATGTCCGCCAGAAGACGAAAGGAGCCCAGTGGAAAGGCGACGTGCAGGTGGCTGAAGCGATTGCAGAGCAAACGGCCCTTGCGCTCGCCAACAGCAGGATGCGTCAAGTTTTGGAAACCCAGTCAGTCAAGGATCCGCTAACCGGGCTTTACAACCGCCGCTTCATGGACGAAACGCTGAAGCGGGAGCTTGCACGCGCCGAGCGTAATAACGCCTATGTGAGCGTCGTGATGCTTGACCTGGACAACTTCAAATACCTGAATGACACCTACGGGCACGCAGCTGGCGATACGGTGCTCTGCGCGGTATCGAGTTACCTGACGAAGGCGCTCAGAACGTCTGATATTGCGTGCCGCTTTGGTGGCGAAGAGTTGGCAGTTATCCTTCCGGATTGCTCGGCGGAAATAGCGGCTGTCCGTGCTGAACAGATCCGCTCTGCAATCGAAGCGATGCATGTCAGCGATCAAGGTCAGGTCCTACACGTCACCGCGTCCTTTGGAGTCGCCTCCACATCCACCGGTGCTCAAGATCGAAGCTCGCTAATGAAAGCAGCCGACTCTGCGCTTTACGTAGCCAAGCGAGCCGGAAAGAACCGGGTCGAATGTTGGTCGTCATTTGCGCAGTTACCTCAAGGCAGCATCTCGCCGGTTCTCTAACTGTAACGAACAGCTTAGCCTGTCGGACCTCTCCGGTTTTCATGCGGGGCTAGCGTAAACCGGGGGCGGACTAATTACTTGCTGTGGCAACGGTTGAACGACACGGGCATAGCCCCTCACCCGGTGCGCCTCCTATTGTTTAGGCGTACCAGCATTCCGCAGGGCGCATATTCTTGTTGCTCATCAAGCATCTCTCCTCATTGCACGGCCTTTCGGCATGGGTCGTTAACCGCACCGACTTGTGGAGCGTGTTCAACCGTACAGGGGCATTGGGTCGCTCTGTGTGGAGCCAAGCGAAGCAAGCGGACACGAGGCAGAACGCTCTGAAGTCTGCATTCAAGGTTTTGGGTGTCGACAGCGCTGATTGATCGTGAACACAAGGGGGGAGGGGGCACGCTACCGCTCTGGCGATAAGAGGTCGCAAGCGTTGTATCGCTTTGGTTGGCGGATCCGGATGGGTTGTGTGATCTGGCTCAGACCGAACGATCGTGGGGGGAGTTCGTTCCAATAGGCCAGCTCGTGGAGACTTTAAGGATGAGACTTCTAACTTGTTCCGCAGGTATTGCAGGTACTTACTGTTTTCATTGATCGGAAACGGTTGAAAGGAAGGGATGACAGCTAAAAGCCGCTAAAAACAAAGAAGCCCCGAATTTCTGCGGGGCCTTCTTGTCTGCAAACCGCTAATCAGTGCATGACTGCCGGCGTGTCGATACGGCGCCATATTGCTTCGGAAAAGCTGTAAACGGCGAACGCGACTAGCCCAAGACCGACCAGCGAAAGCCAGAACGTCCCGAACGGCAAACTCTGCAAGGCGTTCAACGCATCTTCCAACCCCGGCGGGTCGGTTGGCTCATAGCGGCTACCCCCGGTGAAGAGCATGCCGGCAACGACGAGAAAGGCAACGCCGCGTGCAATCAGGCCGGCACGAGAAATCGGTCGCACCCATTTCATGACGTCTTCGGAGGCGTAGAAATACTTTTCAAACTTGGCCTTCCAGCCCTTGATGATGTGAGCGATGCCTACACCCAGTGGGACGAGCGCAACCAGATAGATCAGGTAGTTCGAATATTTCCACCCGAGCAGGCCGGACAGAAAATCACCTCCGCCAGACCCTCCGCCGCCGCCTGATCCGCCAATGGAGCTACCAAGCAGCCCAAGGGTGAACAGGGCGAGCAAGGTGTAGCTTACCGCGCTGCCTACGAGCCCAGCGCGGATCAATAACCCTTTGGCATCGGTGCCATGGCCTTCTGGATCGGTAATCGCCTGGGTCAAACGCCACGCTACATAAGCCACGAGGCCTACAACCATGATCCAAAGCAAGGTCTCTCCGAACGGCTGCCCTAACAATTGTTGTATGGCGCCTTTCGTGCCGACTGTGTTTCCGCTGCCGATGCCCGCCATAAAGGCCAGTAGCCCGATAATCAGATAGACAACGCCTCGTGCGGCGTAGCCGCTACGGGCGAGCCATGTAATGCCTCGGCTGACTTCGCCCTTTGCCTGGGCTGCAGTGGGGTGCATGGCGCCTCCTGTATGTGGATGAGTGTCCCGTAATAGACGCGGGATTGGTCGCAAGGGTTCGCAGTTATCGATCGAGGAGCTTCAGAGAGGGATCGCCTGGATGCTGCGAGACAGCGCCCGAAGCTGTAGCATGACGCAAATGCGAGCGATTCCAATCTAGTGCTGGTGCCAGGGCTCGTGCAGTTTTTGATGAGAATGAAATGACTTTTACCCGTAGAAAAATGCTCGCCGGGTTAGCTGGACTCGCGACGTTAGGCGTTGTGGGCGGCGGAGCGCGCTACTGGCTCGGGCGACCGGCTGATCCAGTGACCCATGACTATGAGCTGATTGCCGCTCCAGCCGACATCGAGTTGATCACTGGTACCAGAACGCCGGCGTGGTGCTACGGTGGGCAGGCGCCGGGTGTCGAGTTGCGCGCGAGACAAGGCGAATGGTTGCGGGTGCGATTCACCAATCATCTGCCGGAGCCCACCACGATTCACTGGCATGGGATCCGTCTGCCGCTGAACATGGACGGGGTTCCATATGTTTCGCAGCTTCCGGTCTTGCCCGGCGAGTCGTTCGATTATCGCTTTCAAGTGCCCGATGCGGGTAGTTTCTGGTATCACCCGCACACGTTGAGCGCTGAGCAGCTAGGGCGCGGCCTGGTGGGGCCATTGATCGTTGAAGAGCGCGAGCCGAGCGGATTTCGCCATGAGCAGACGCTTTGCCTGAAAAATTGGCATGTCGACAAGCAGGGGCAGTTCACCGATTTCAGCGTGCCGCGTGAAGCCGCTCGAGGAGGGACCCCTGGCGTGCTGTCGACTGTCAACGGGGAGCACGCACCGACGCTCGAGCTGCCGGCAGGGCAAGTGGTTCGCTTGCGCATCATCAACCTCACCAACACAGTGACCTACCGGCTGAACCTGCCGGGCGGCGATGCACGCATCTATGCGATCGATGCCAACCCAGTTGCACCGCGCCCGCTCGGCAAAAGCTACTGGCTGGGGCCGGGTATGCGTATTGACCTGGCCGTCAAAGTACCGCCTGCGGGAGAGGCGCTTTCCTTGCGCAATGGCCCGCTGCGGTTGGCGACGCTCGCGTCGGTCGATACGCCAGAGGCTGACGGCGAATGGCCTGCGCCACTGCCTGCCAATCCCATCGCCGAGCCGGACCTGCAGCGGGCGGAAACCTTGCGCTTCAATTTCGAATGGGCTGGCACACTCTCCAGCGATGCGGGGCAGGGCGATGCCTTTACCTTTTGGCAGATCAATGGCCAGGCCTGGGACATCAATGATAAAACCTGTGCGGATCGCCCTATCGCGACCTTGAAGAAGGGCGGGCATTACATTTTCGAGCTGCGAAACCTCAGCCAGTATCAGCATCCGATTCATTTGCACGGCCTGACCTTCAAGGTTATTTCGTCCAACCGCAAACGCATCGATCCCTGGTATACCGACACCTACCTGCTCGGCAAGAACGAGACGGCACGAGTTGCGCTAGTAGCTGATAATCCAGGCGTGTGGATGTTCCACTGTCATGTGATTGATCACATGGAAACCGGACTGATGGCGGCAATTGAAGTTGTTTGAGGACGGCAGCGGCCGATTGAGTTGATGAGAAAACCGATAATCATCGATCGTTCACGAGACGACGAATTCATGCGTGAGGCGCTAGCGCTTGCTGCCGACGGCGCAAGGCTCGGCGAAGTGCCAGTCGGGGCAGTGCTGGTGCAGGATGGCAAGGTCATTGGCCGCGGCTTCAATTCCCCCATATCCAGCCACGACCCTAGCGCACATGCAGAAATGGTCGCTATTCGCGACGCGGCATCCAGGCTGGAAAATTACCGCTTACCCGGAACCACCCTGTACGTAACGCTTGAACCCTGCAGCATGTGCGCAGGTTTGATCGTTCATTCTCGCGTGCAGCGAGTCGTGTACGGCGCAACAGAGCCGAAGGCAGGCGTTGCGGTCAGCCGTGGCCAGTTTTTCTCGCAGGATTTTCTCAACCACCGTGTACTGATCGAAGGTGGCGTAGCCGCAGAGCAGTGCAGCGAAATACTGAGTGAATTCTTCAGGACGCGCCGGCTCAACTCAGGAGGCGTTGAAGCCAGGAACCTGCGGGCGGAATAGTGGGGCGCTGCGGTTTTTTTTGGCTCAGTTGCTGCTGTAGCGGCGCACGCCTGTTTCCGGCAGCTTTTCATAGGCTGCTACGCTGCCTTGCGCGGGGAACACCACCAGATGGTCCGCAGCGATAGCGATACCGACCTCCTGGCCGGGCGTATAGTCGGCGTGGCTCGGAAAAATGCCTTCCAACTGGTTGCCGGTTGGCAATTGCAGCCTATACAGCGTCGAAGCACCAAGAAACGTTTTGCCCACAATGAGGGTTCGTAGCGGGCTTTCCGGGGAGTAGACGATGTCGTCCGGGCGCAGTAACACATCTACTGAACTGCCGGCCGGCATGGTGTAGGCGCGGTTGCCACGGATGACGCCGAGCTCGGTCTGAACCGTCTCGGGGTCGATCAGCTGTCCCCGGATGAAATAACCCTGGCCTATAAAACTCGCGACGAAAGGCGTGTGAGGCTCATGGTAGAGGTTGTATGGCGTATCCCATTGCTCAAGCCGGCCATCCTTGAACACGCCCACCTGGTCGCTGACAGCGAACGCTTCTTCCTGGTCGTGTGTGACGAGAATCGCGCTGGTGCCGCGCGCCTTGAGAATCTCCCGTACCTCATGACTCAGGCGTCGGCGCAAGTCGCCGTCAAGGTTGGAGAAGGGTTCGTCCAGAAGTAGCAGCTCCGGCTCCGGAGCGAGTGCACGGGCCAGAGCGACGCGTTGCTGCTGACCGCCAGAAAGCTCGTGCGGGTAGCGCTTGCTCAACTGGGAGAGATGCACCAGATCAAGCATTTCCTGCACGATGCGTTGCGACTGGGGATGTTTGCGTATACCGAACCCTATGTTTTCCATCACGGTCAGGTGCGGAAACAACGCGTAGTCCTGAAACACCATGCCAATCCGGCGCTTTTCTGGTGCCAGAGTGAAACCGCGGCGTGAAATTACGGCTTCGCCGAGCTGGATCTCGCCTTCGTTGACGTGCTCGAACCCGGCAATAGCCCGCAATGTGGTGGTCTTTCCACAACCGGAAGGCCCCAGCAGGCAACCGATATCACCGCGGTTCAGGTGAAGGTTGAGTTTCTGCACGATGCTGTGACCGCCATAGCCGCAGTCGAGATCTCGCAGGTGCAGAAGCGGTTCGTGGCTCATGCGTGGTGGTAAGCCGGCTCGACCAGAAATTCCAGCAAGGCTTTCTGAACATGCAGACGGTTTTCAGCTTGTTGCCAGGCCACCGAGCGCTTGTCGTCCAGCAGATCGTCACTGATTTCCTCGCCGCGATGCGCCGGCAAGCAGTGCATGAACAGAACGTCCTCTGCTGCCGAGTCGAGCAGCGCGCGGTCAACCTGATAGGGACGGAAGGTGGCGATACGCGCGGCGACTTCGTCTTCCTGGCCCATGGAGGCCCATACGTCCGTGCTGACCAAGTGAGCGCCGCTGACCGCTTCGCGTGGGTCGCGGAATAACTGCACTCGGCCACCGGCGTTCGCGACCAGCTCACTGTTGGGCTCGTAGCCCTCCGGACAAGCGATACGCAGCTGGAAGTCGAACTGAAGCGCTGCCTCCATATAGGAGTTGCACATGTTATTGCCGTCACCGACCCAGGCGACCGTCTTGCCGGCGATGCTGCCGCGCAGTTCGTGGAAGGTCTGCATATCCGCCATCAGTTGGCACGGATGCAGATCGTCCGATAGCCCGTTGATTACCGGCACCGAGGAGTTCGCCGCAAACTCGGTCAGCGTTGAATGAGCAAAGGTACGGATCATGATCGCGTCGAGCATGCTCGACATGACGATCGCCGAATCGCTGATCGGCTCACCGCGACCCAATTGCGTATCGCGAGGCGAGAGAAATATTGCCTGGCCGCCGAGCTGAATCATCCCGGCCTCGAAAGACAGCCTTGTGCGGGTCGAGGCCTTTTCGAAGATCATGCCCAGCACGCGGTTTTTCAGTGGCTCGAACAGGATTCCGCGCTCGCGCAGATCCTTCAGCTCGATGCCGCGACGGACCAGGCCTAACAGCTCCTGGGGTGTGCAGTCCATCAGTGAGAGAAAATGCCTTGCGCTCATATCAACTACCTTTAGTGCCACAATCGAGGCCGGTTTTTTGACGAAAAAGAAAGGCCTGCGACAGGGGTCGCATAGATGGCGACGAAACGGGAAAGGCGAGATCTTATCCAGAAAGCCTTAGCCGGCGCAAATCGGCCTCAGCACGCCAGAAACCTGCTCTGTAGAGGAGCTGCGCGGGACGCCAGGGCAGAAAAGCCGAGCGTGTGGCTCGGCTTTTAGGCTGTTGTTCCTGTACAATGTTGCGCAACCGAGACTAGCCGAGGTGCCCCATGGATATCATCGAAACCATCAAAGAGCAGATCGAAAAGAACCCGGTACTGCTCTACATGAAAGGCTCGCCCAACGCGCCGCAGTGCGGCTTCTCAGCGCGCGCAACCCAAGCGGTGATGGGCTGTGGAGAAAAATTCGCCTACGTCGACATTCTCCAGAATCCTGAAATCCGCGCCAACCTGCCGAAGTATGCGAACTGGCCGACCTTCCCCCAGTTGTGGGTTGATGGTGAGCTGGTTGGCGGCAGCGATATCATCCTTGAGATGTTCGAGAAAGGTGAGCTCCAGCCGTTGATCAAGCAGGCCGCCCAGAAAGCTGGTGCATGATTCGAGCGATACCTGAAAACCCGCCCCAAGGCGGGTTTTTTTTGCCTAAATGCTTCTGCTTATACAGGCTGACCACGATGCGGCATTGGTCGAGTCAGCCAGAGGCAGGAAAATAAAAATGGGAGCCGAGGCTCCCGTTTTTGTCGAAGCCGGTGCGCTTATTCGTCCATCTGGGACTGCAGGTAGTTTTCCATGCCGACCTTGTCGATCAGGCTCAACTGGGTTTCGAGCCAGTCGATGTGTTCTTCCTCTGATTCCAGAATGTCTTCAAGCAGCTCGCGTGTGCCGTAGTCGCCGATGCTTTCGCAATAGGCGATTGCGACTTTGAGGTCCTGCAAGCCGCTTTGCTCCAGCTTGAGATCGCAATCAAGCATCTCGCGCGTGTTTTCGCCTATCAGCAGCTTGCCTAGATCCTGAAGGTTGGGCAGCCCTTCAAGAAACAGAATGCGCTTTATCAGCTTGTCCGCATGCTTCATCTCATCGATGGATTCGGCGTACTCGTGCTTGCCCAGCTTGCCGAGCCCCCAATCCTCATACATGCGCGCATGCAGGAAGTACTGGTTGATCGCGACCAGCTCGTTGCCGAGGATCTTGTTCAGATGTTGAATGACTAGCTTATCGCCTTTCATGTCGGTGTCCTGCGTCGAAGCGTGTTCGTTAATGGGCGCAGTCTGGCCATGAATATAGGGGCTGTCAAACCTAAGTCATTGAATGTTAAAGAGTAAACCGGAATAAGAATAAGTCTGTTCCGCGCCTTGCTGGCAAAGCATTGATTTGCGGGCATAAAAAAGCCGGGCATCTGCCCGGCTCTATGAAATTCATTTGTATCAGGCTGGTGCGAAACCGGCCGGATAGGCGAGTGATGCGCTGGCGCCCTGAACATCGCTCAACGTTTCGCGGACAATCTGCTTGGCAACGCAGGCGCATTTACCACACTGAGTAGCGACGCCCGTTGCGTCTCGCACTTCACGATAGCTGCAGCAACCTTCATAAATGGCTTCACGGATCTGGCCATCGGTCACGCCTTGGCAAAGACACACGTACATATGAACTACCCGTTGGGTCTGCGATAGGTGTGATGCTAAATATAATGAGAATGATTGTCAAAGCGCGCTCGTCGGATTCTTATGTGCTAAAGCTCGTTGTTGGCAATGCGGCGGAGGTCTCTTGAGGTCCCTCGATGCGCTAAACTGCGGCTCCTTTTCCCGCCTGGAGCTGTCATGGCCCTGCAAGCCACGCCATACAAGGTAGAGATCAATCTCACCGATCTTGATCGCCACGTGTATCAGGATCTGCGCTTTACGGTTGCCCGGCATCCCTCAGAGACGGAAGAGCGTCTGGTGGCGCGGCTGATCGCATATATTCTCTGGTACGGCGAGCAGTTGGCGTTCGGCCGTGGCTTGTCGGATGTTGACGAGCCGGCTCTCTGGGAGAAAAGCCTGGATGACCGCGTTCTGCACTGGATCGAAGTAGGGCAGCCGGACGCTGAACGCATCACCTGGTGCTCGCGACGTGCGGAGCGCTTCAGTCTGGTCGCCTACGGTAATCTGCGGGTCTGGCAGACCCGAGTGCTCGATAGCGTCCGCAGCCTGAAAAAGATCAATGTAGTTGGGGTGGGGCAGGAGGCATTGGAGACCGTGGCTCTGGATCTGCCGCGGTCGATCAACTGGAGCGTGATGATCAGCGAAGGAGCCTTGTTTATCACAGATGAGCGAGGCCAGCATGAGGTCCCGCTGGAGTGGTTGATCGGCGAACGCGGCTGAGGCGTTCGCCAGCTGCTCATCCGGCGTTGCGGCTGCTGGCGATCAGGATTGCCAGAACTGGACAAAGGCGTTGAAGGACATCACCACGCCGACGGCAGTGGCGACCATGGCCAACAGGCCGAACACCATCATCCAGGTGGGATGGCGGTATTCGGTGCCGACGATGCTTGGCTTCTTCGCAGCCCATAGGACGCATCCCAGCGCCAGCGGCAGGACCAACGCATTGAGCGTGCCCGCCACGACCAGAACCTTTACTGGCTGCCCAACCAGGCTATAGATCAAAGTAGAGCAAGCGATGAAGGCAATGACCATCCAGCGGTTATGTCGCTGGATGCTTTCATGCAATGAATACATGAATGTCACGCTGGTGTAGGCCGCACCGATTACTGATGACACTGAAGCGGCCAGCAGCACGACGCCGAAAATCTTGTAGCCGATCGTGCCCATCGAGTGCGAGAACACCGAGGCTGCAGGATTACCTGGGTCGAGACTCAAGCCCTGGCTAACGACGCCCAGCGCAGCGAGAAACAGGCAGATCCGCACGATACCTGTGGTGGCAATGCCTGTTACGGCGGCGCGGGTCACTAGTCCCACACTCTGAACGCCAGTTATTCCGGCTTCGACCAGTCGATGCCCTCCGGAGAACGAGATATAGCCGCCGACGGTGCCGCCTACCAATGTGACGATCGGCAGCAGCAGGATCAGCGGATCGTCAGGATTGAAGCTGCGGCTCAGCGCCTCCAGCACCGGCGGATTGGATTGCAGCATGGCGTAGCCGATCATGCACAGCATCACCAGACCGAGCACTTGCATCACCGAGTCCATCACGCCTTTGGCATTGCGCAACAGGAAGATGCCAATGATCAGCACGGCTGCGATCAGCGAGCCGATTACAGGCGGTACGTCAAAGAGCACGTTCATCGCCAGTCCGGCGCCTCCGATGTTGCCGATGTTGAAGGCAACGCCTCCCAGCACGATAAATGCAGAAATGAGATGACCAGTACCAGGGAGTACGCGATTCGCCACGTCCTGCCCGCGCAGGTTGGCGACTGTGATGATGCGCCAGATATTGAGCTGGGCGCCGACGTCGATCAGCAGCGAGATCAAGATAGCGAAAGCGAAACTTGCCAGGTACTTCTCTGTGAACAGAGAGGTTTGGGTCAGAAAAGCCGGGCCGATCGAAGAGGTCGCCATTATGAAAATGGCGCCGCGTAAGACGTTGCGTTGTGATGCGGGCGTGACGCTGGGTGTGGGTTGCATTGAAGTACCTTTTTTCTTGATGTTGGGGCAGGTATGGGAATGCAGCCGGGCGGTGCCCGGATCTTTCGTTGTAGTTTTTAGGTGTGTAACGGGTCGCTGGGTGTCAGGTCTTTTCCAGGTGTATTGCGGCTTCGCTCCTCAGAGGCCTAATTGCCAGTTGCCAAGCAACTTTCGGTGCTCACGTTGCGCCACTTCCAAGGCGACAGGCTTTAGCTGCACGTCTGCCCCGGGCTTGCACTGCGCCAGTCGAGCGACGGCAAGCGGCGTCAGTGCGCCGAGCCGTGGGTAGCCCCCGATGGTTTGTCGGTCATTGAGCAAAACGATGGGCTGACCGTCTGGGGGTACCTGAATCGCCCCCAGAGGTACGGCTTCCGAAATCATCGATCGTGTTGAGTTGCGCAGCACCGGGCCCAGGAGGCGTATGCCCATGCGATCGGCGCGTTGATCGATGGTCCAGGTGCAGTTGAATACGTCAAACAGGCTCTGCCCACTGAAGTCGCCAATCTGCGCGCCCAGTACGACGGTTAAGGGCGTGTCCGAGAACAATGCCGAGCACGTTTCGCTAGTCAGCTCGCGGGGAGCCGCCACCTCACCATCCCAGCTCAGTCGGTCGCCTACTGCCAGTGGTTGGCCGTCGCCCTTCAATCCGCCGAGGCTTTCACGGCGTACCGTGGCGCAGCTGTCGAGCAGTTGTGGGGCAACGAAGCCGCCAGGTGCTGCCAGATAAGCGCGCACGCCTTTGACGGGCGTATTGAAAACCAGTTGCTGGCCCTTGCGAACGATAAAGCTGCGCCCGGGTGCGATGGGGTGACCATCAAGCGTGGCGCCAAGATCAGCGCCGCAGACTGCGAGGCAGCTGTCCGCTTCGGCGAGCACCGTGAAGTTGCCCAGTGTTATCTCCACCGTAGCGGCATGGAGTGGGTTGCCCAACAGCCAGTTGGCCCAGCCTTGTGACAGCCAGTCTGCAGCGCCGCCCTGGGTGACACCGAGATGGCGAACACCGAAACGGCCGCCATCCTGCAAGCTGGCCAATGCGCCGCTGCGCTCGATTAACAGGCTCATGGCGTTACCTCGAATGGGCTGTCATCGCCGCCGAGGCGGATGAACTCGGCGTGATCGATGGGCTGGAAACGCACGCGGTCGCCGGGCTGCCAGATGCTATAGCCGTCCAGGTTTCGGTCGAACAGGCAGGTCGGGCTGCGGCCGATGAGGTTCCAACCGCCGGGGGAAACCAGCGGGTAAATGGCCGTCTGCCGGTCAGCGATGCCCAGGCTGCCGGCGGGAACTCTTTTGCGGGGCGTCTGCAGGCGCGGGCTAGCCAGGCACTCATCGACAAGCCCCATGAAGGCGAAGCCGGGAGCGAAACCCAGGGCAAACACCTGATAAACATGTGCGCTGTGCCGTTCGATAACGCCAGAAAGGCCCAATCCGCTGCGCTGGCCCAGCGACTCAAGCTCGGGACCAACGCTGGGGTCGTACCAGACCGGAATGTTGAGCTCTCGCGCCTGGCCGCTCGCGTCCGGCTGAAGTTCATGCAGAGCATCGGCGATGCGCTTACGTGCTTCGGTATCGTCCAGTTGCGCGAGGTCGTAATGCACCAGCACCGTCGTGTAGGAGGGCACCAGATCGATCAGCGCGGCACCGAAGGCGTCTCGTAGCCGCTGCGCCGCGGCCAATAGCCAGGGCATGTTGGCCTCGTCGATCTCTTCGAACAGGCGCAGCATCAAGCTGTCGATGCCGACCACTTCGATACGCGGCTTCATGCCGAAAGGCGCTCAAGGGCCTGACGTATACGCTGCACGGCAGCGACCGAACCGGCGTTGTCGCCATGGACACAGAGTGTGTCGGCGCGCAGGGTCAGATCGCTGCCATCGCTGGCGGTCAAGGCGTCGCCGCTGGCCAGGCTGATGGCTTGGGCAATCACGGTTTCAGCATCGTGGTGGACTGCGCCGGGGAGGGCTCGGGATACCAGCATCCCAGCTGAGTCGTAGGCGCGGTCGGCGAATACCTCGAACCACAGCGGTATACCCATTTCATCCGCCAGGGCTTCGGCGGCGCTGTTGTCGCGAGTGGACATCAGCATCAAGGGAAGCGATGGCGAATAGGCGATAACGGCCTTCATTACCGCGCGCAGCAATTCGGGTTTGCGCATCATGTCGTTGTAGAGCGCGCCGTGCGGCTTGACGTAGCGAACGTGTGTACCTTCGGCGCGACAGATGCCATCCAGCGCACCGATTTGATAGAGCAGCATGTTCTCCACTTCTTCCGGGCTGCACGCCATGGAGCGGCGACCGAAGCCGACCAGGTCTGGATAGGCGGGATGAGCCCCGATCCTTACGCCATGTCCGGCCGCCAGCGCGACGGTACGGCGCATGATCTGCGGGTCCGATGCGTGGAAACCGCAGGCGATATTGGCGCAATCGATGAAAGGCATGACGTCGGCATCCAGGCCCATGGTCCAGGCACCGAAGCTCTCGCCGATGTCGCAGTTGAGAAGTAGAGGTTTCATGGCAATCCTCGATGGCTGCTGGTCTGCACGGCATGCCGACAAGTTGATGGGAACTACGATGATAAATTATCGATGATTTATCAATAAATATTTATCGATCCTGTCGTTGAACATCGTTTCGGGTCGCATTGCTGTATGCTTGCGGACCCGATTCCCCTGGGCGACATAGCCCTTCGCCCTTCAAGTCATGGTCCGCAAGATGGTTGACGCCAAACCCCCTCGTCCGTTGCGATCGTCTATCGTCGCCTCGGCTCATCTCGCCGAGCAGTCGCAGGAGCTCTCCGAACTTGAGTACGGCATCATCATCGCCAGCGCCGCGCTGATGCGTTGGATGGAACGCTGCATGAGAGCTTCCGGAGCGGTAGAGATGAATGCGCTGGATGTGATGGTGCTCCACAATCTAACCAGCCGCGGTCGCGCCAAGCGCCAAGCCGATATCTGTCTGCTACTGAATATCGAAGACACTCACACCGTGACCTATGCGCTGAAAAAGCTCGGCAAGCTCGGTCTGGTCGAAGGCGAGAAGCAGGGCAAGGAAATGTTCTACCGGACCACCGACAAGGGGCGCGAGTTATGTCAGGAGTACGCCGACATCCGTCGCGAATGCCTGATCGCGTCCTTCGAAAACCTCAATATCGACCCTGACGAGATCCACCGTCTCGCCGGATTGCTGCGCGCCATGTCCGGCCTTTACGATCAGGCCGCGCGCGCCGCTACATCGCTTTGATCCCTTCACGCAGTACGCCGGATAACAGATAGATGCGCATCGAACCTCGCCCCCTTCCCGAACGGCTTCCCGACCTGGGCGACCTGCCACCACTGTTGACGCGTCTTTACGCGGCCCGTGGGGTGCAGTCAGCGACGGAACTGGACAAGGGGTTGGCGCGCTTGATCCCGTATGGCCAGCTCAAAGGAATCAATGACGCCGTGTCGCTGCTGGTCGAGGCAATCGAGTCCCGTCAGCGCATTCTTTTCGTCGGTGACTTCGACGCTGACGGCGCGACGGCCAGCACGGTGGGCGTGCTGGGTTTGCGCCAGTTGGGCGCTGCGCACGTGGATTACCTGGTGCCCAACCGTTTCGAGTACGGCTATGGCCTGACGCCGGAAATCGTCGCCGTAGCGCTCGAGCGACAGCCCGAGCTGCTGGTGACCGTGGACAACGGCATATCCAGCGTGGATGGGGTTGCAGTGGCCAAGGCGGCCGGGCTCAATGTGCTGGTAACCGACCATCACCTGCCGGGTCATGAGCTGCCCGCTGCCGACGCCATCGTCAATCCCAACCAGCCAGAGTGCGCGTTTCCGAGCAAGTGCATCGCCGGTGTCGGGGTGATTTTCTACGTCCTACTGGCGTTGCGTGCGGCGCTGCGTGACAGAGACTGGTTTGCGCGCAACGGCTGGTCCGAGCCGAACCTGGCTGAATTGTTGGACCTCGTTGCGCTGGGCAGCGTCGCGGACGTGGTGCCGCTGGACGCGAACAATCGCATCCTGGTTCATCAGGGGTTGGCGCGGATTCGTGCTGGGCGAGCGCGTCCGGGGTTGCGTGCGATTCTGGAGGTCGCGGGGCGCGATCACCGCCGCATCACTTCCACCGACCTCGGCTTCATCCTCGGCCCGCGACTGAACGCGGCGGGGCGTCTCGATGACATGGCGTTGGGCATCGAGTGCCTGCTCTGTGAAGACGAGGCGCTGGCGCGCGACATGGCGGTGCAGCTCGACCAGCTCAATCAGGACCGCAAGGGCATCGAGCAGGGCATGCAGCGCGAAGCGCTGGCCCAGCTGAAGGACCTGCAGCTTGAAGACATGCCGTTTGGGCTCTGTCTGTTCGATCCGGAATGGCACCAGGGTGTGATCGGGATTCTCGCCTCGCGGCTCAAGGAACGCTATCACCGCCCAACCATCGCCTTTGCCGATGCTGGTGAGGGTGTGCTCAAGGGGTCGGCGCGCTCGGTGCCGGGCTTTCATATTCGTGATGCGCTGGATGCGGTCGCGGCGCGCCACCCGGGTCTGATCACCAAGTTTGGTGGCCATGCGATGGCCGCTGGCCTGTCGCTGCCGGAGGCCAATTTCGGCGCCTTCGCGACGGCATTCGATACCGAGGTGCGGCGTCAGCTCTGTGAGGACGACCTCACCGGGCGGCTGCTTACCGACGGTCAGCTGAGCATCGAGGAGTTTCATCTGGAGCTGGCCAAGGCGCTGCGCAACGCTGGTCCTTGGGGGCAGCACTTCCCGGAGCCGGTGTTCCATGGCGTATTTCAGCTGGTACAGCAGCGGCTAGTGGGTGAAAAGCACTTGAAAATGGTGCTCAAGAGCGAATGCGGCTCGCTGACCCTCGACGGCATCGCGTTCAACATCGATCGCGACCTCTGGCCCAACCCTACCGTGCGTTGGGCTGACCTGGCCTACAAACTGGACGTCAATGAATTCCGCGGGCGCGAAAGCGTGCAGTTGTTGGTGGCGCATATCGCTGCGCGCTGAGCGCCGAATTCGTCTTCTCCGGCATGGCTAGAGCCCTGCCAAGGTCGCTGCTGCTTGAAAACATTGATCGCGAGCAGGCTCGCTCCTACATAGAGTGGCCTCGGACTGCGGAGCAAGATCGGTTCTCTGAATCGGGTCCTATTTGCCGGGCTGCAATTCATTGGCACCCGCCCGGCTCCGGCCTAATGTGATCGGATTACAAGAACGATCCTCCGGAGCCTGCGATGAGCGAAACGACCCGGCACCACCGTGCCTGCCACCTGTGCGAGGCTATTTGCGGCCTCACCATCGAAACACGCGATGAGCAGATCGTTTCCATCAAGGGCGACCCCGACGACAGCTTCAGCCGTGGCCACATCTGCCCCAAGGCGGTCGCGTTGCAGGACATCCAGAACGACCCGGACCGCCTGCGCCACCCGATGCGCCGGGTCGGCAGCGAGTGGCAGGCCATCGAGTGGGACGAAGCCTTTTCACTGGTTGCCGAGCGTCTGGCCGAGATCCGTGAGCGTCATGGCAACAACGCGGTGGCGGTCTATCAAGGGAACCCCAGCGTTCATAACTATGGGCTGATGACCCACAGCAACTACTTCCTCGGTCAGCTGAAAACCCGCAATCGCTTTTCGGCCACCTCGGTCGATCAACTGCCGCATCACCTGACCAGCCTGATGATGTATGGCCACGGTATGCTGATTCCGATTCCCGACATCGACCACACCGATTTCATGCTGATACTCGGCGGCAACCCGCTGGCATCCAATGGCAGCATCATGACCGTTCCGGATGTCGAAAAACGCCTCAAAGCGCTGCAAGCGCGAGGTGGCAAGCTGGTGGTGGTCGACCCCCGTCGGAGCGAAACCGCCGCCATGGCCAACCAGCATCTATTCGTTCGCCCGGGTGGGGACGCGGCCTTGCTGTTCGGCCTGCTCAATACGCTTTTCGATGAAGGCCTGACCCGAGCCAGCCATCTCCCGGTTGCGGGCATGGATGAACTCCAGGCGGCGGTGGCGCCTTTCAGCGCTGAGGCGATGAGTGCGCGCTGCGGTGTACCGGCCGAGCAGATTCGTCAGCTGGCGCGGGATTTCGCCGCTGCGGACAAAGCCGTTTGCTACGGGCGCATGGGCGTTTCCACCCAGGCATTCGGCACGCTGTGCCAGTGGCTGGTGCAATCGATCAACCTTGTTACCGGCAATCTGGATCGAGTGGGTGGCGCGCTCTGCACGGAACCGGCGGTGGACCTTGTCGCAAGCACCTCGAGTGGACATTTCAATCGCTGGCAGAGCCGTGTGTCTGGCCTGCCGGAATACGGCGGCGAGCTGCCGGTTTCAGCGCTGGCTGAGGAAATGCTGACCGAAGGGGAAGGGCAGATCCGCGCGCTGGTGACCGTCGCTGGCAACCCAGTGTTGTCCACGCCTAACGGGCGAAAGCTGGAACAGGCGCTGGACGGGTTGGAGTTCATGCTGAGCATTGATTTCTATATCAACGAGACCACCCGCTACGCCGATCTGATTCTGCCGCCCACGGCGCCGCTCGAGCATGATCATTACGACACCACCTTCAACCTGTTCGCGGTACGCAACGTCACCCGCTTCAATGAGTCGGTACTCAGCAAACCGGCCAGTACGCTGCACGATTGGGAAATTTTCATCGGCCTGGCCAAGGCTTTCGCGGCACGCACCGGCAACGACCTCAAGCCCACCATGGCGCCAGAAGAGATGATCGACCGAGGTTTGCGCGCCGGCCCCTATGGTGAAAACAGCGAGCTGAACTTGAGCCGCTCCAGGCTGCGCGACTATCCGCACGGGCTCGATCTCGGTGCGTTGAAGCCGAATCTGGCGGGGCGTTTGAAGACCGAGGGTCAGCTAGTGCAGGCAGCGCCAGCGGTGTTCCTGGGCGACCTCCAGCGTTTTGCTGCGTCGATCGCCGTACCCTCCGAGCCGCTGGTGCTGATCGGGCGTCGTCACGTGCGTAGCAATAATTCCTGGATGCACAACTATCACCGTCTGGTGAAAGGCAAGCCGCGCCATCAATTGATGATGAATCCAGCGGATCTGAGCCGGCTGGGGTTGCACGATGGCCAGCGCGTGAGGGTTCGGTCGCGGGTCGGGATGATCGAGGTCGAAGTAGCCGCCAGTGATGACATGATGCCTGGTGTGGTCAGCCTGCCGCATGGCTGGGGCCATGGTCGCCCCGGGGTGCAGCTGGAGATCGCCAGTCGTCAGCCAGGCGCCAGTGCCAACGACCTCACCGATGACCGGCAGCTTGATGAATTGTCTGGGAACGCTGCCCTTAATGGCGTTCCGGTTGAGGTGGAGGCAGCCTAGTCGCCCGCCTGCATCGCGATTGGCAAACCAGGCGGGACCGGGTCCTCCTGCTCAACGGCATGGATCGCCGAGCTATTGAACAAAGCCGTGGTCGTGCCCTCATCGCAACTGAGTAGGGCGCGCGCTCGGATCGTTCGGACAAAGGCAGACCACCACGGCTGCCGCTGTCTGCTGCAACACGTGGACACCGATTGGTTGTCAGCCGAGCGCCGGACCGGACAAAGTCGTCGAAACAGTCTCTACTGAAGGATGTCCAAAACGCATCCCATGCAGTCGAGGTTTTTCATGACGCAACTCTTCCAGCCGTTCACGCTCCGCCAGCTGACCCTGCCGAACCGTATCGTCGTTTCACCCATGTGTCAGTACTCGGCGAAGGCAGGCATGGCCAATGACTGGCATCTGGTACACCTTGGCAGCCGGGCTGTCGGTGGCGCAGGGCTGGTGATCATCGAGGCGACAGCCGTGTCGGCCAATGGACGGATATCGCCAGAGGACCTCGGCATCTGGTCCGATGAGCACGTCGAGCCGCTGCGGCGGATCACGCGCTTCATCGATGCTCAGGGATCGGTCGCTGGAATCCAGCTGGCGCACGCTGGTCGCAAGGCAAGCACCTGGCAACCCTGGCTGGGGAGGCACGGCAGCGTCCCTGTAGCGGCCGGCGGTTGGACGCCGGTAGGGCCGTCTACCATTGCCTTCGATCCGGAGCATGCCGTTCCTACTGCGCTGGACGAGGCGGGTATCAATGAAGTCATCCAGGACTTCGTACGTGCTGCCGAGCGTTCGCTGGCCGCAGGCTTCAAGGTTGCCGAACTCCATGCCGCCCATGGCTACCTGCTGCACCAGTTCCTTTCGCCGCTTTCCAACCAACGCCAGGACAGTTATGGCGGTTCCTTCGATAACCGGATTCGTCTGCTGCTTGAAGTGACCGAGGCGGTCAGGGCTGTGTGGCCGGAAGAGTTGCCCTTGTTTGTGCGCCTCTCTGCGACTGACTGGGTGCAGGACGGCTGGAATTCTGAGGAAACGGTCGAGCTGGCACGACGACTGAAAACCTTGGGCGTCGACCTGATCGACGTGTCGTCCGGTGGCACGGCGGTCAATGCCGAGATACCGGTCGGGCCGGGTTATCAGACGCAGTTCGCCGAGCAGGTCCGGCGTGAAGCCGGCATCGCAACCGGCACGGTCGGGATGATTACCGAAGCGGTCCAGGCCGAGCACATTCTGCGCACGGGTCAGGCAGATCTGATCCTGTTGGCCCGCGAGCTGCTGCGCGATCCGTATTGGCCGCTGCATGCCGCCGAGGATCTGCGAGACAGCTCGGTGCCCTGGCCCGCCCAGTATGTGCGTGCGGCTCACCGCAACACGCCGATCCGGCAAGTTCCCGATTCGCTCGATTAATCCACTCTTCATCAGCAGGTAATTCAATGAAGACCTCCGGTTTGCTCGATCAATTGCTCAAGTCTGGGCAGGATCTTCTACAAAAACAGCAGAACTCGGTTTCGGCTCCTGGCGCTCCCAAAGGCAGCGGTGGCTCGCTTGGTGACATGCTTTCTGGCGCCGGCGGGCCATTGGGTAGCCTGCTCGGCGGCGGTGGCAGCCGCGGGAAAGGGACGCTGGCGACCGGCGCGCTTGGCATGCTGCTCGGCAGTCGGAGTGGGCGTCGCATGGGTGGCAAGGCCGTTACCTATGGCGGCTTGGCTGCGCTCGGCATGCTCGCGTACAAAGCGTATGGCAACTGGCAGGCGCAGCAGGCACAACAGAGTGCTACGGCCCCGGCGGGCAGGTCCCAGGCCGAGCCGAAAACGGTCGACCGGTTACCGCCCGATCAGGTCGAAGAGCACAGCCGTGGCATCCTCAAGGCGCTCGTCGCTGCGGCCAAAGCCGACGGTCATGTCGACGATCAGGAGCGCAAGATGATAGAGGCCGAACTGGCCCAACTCACCGACGACCCGGCGTTGCAACGTTGGCTCGAAGCGGAGCTGAACAAGCCGCTCGATCCGGTGGACGTTGCGTCTGCGGCCACCACGCCTGAGATGGCCTCGGAAATGTATCTTGCCAGCGTCTTGATGGTCGACGAGGAGCAGTTCATGGAGCGCGCCTACCTGGACGAGCTGGCTCGCCAGCTGAAGCTCGATCCGCAGTTGAAAGCCGAACTGGAAAGCCAGGTGCGCGGCGTTTCCGCGTAATAGTCTTCGAGGCGGCAGCCCTGCCGCCTTTTTCCTGCTGGTCTCTCCGCTTTGCTTGACAATCGCCGCGCCGACGGTCTCGCGTGGGCTGTCAGCCGCGGCCTGCTGCGCTATAATCGTCGGCTTTTCGCAACGTCCGATTGAGAGCTGCCGACCTATGGAAATCAACCCGATCCTCAACAGCATCAAGGACCTGTCCGACCGCACCCAGTCAATTCGGGGGTATCTTTGACTACGATCAGAAGCATGATCGTCTCGTCGAAGTAAACCGCGAACTCGAAGACCCGAACGTCTGGAACAAACCTGAGTACGCCCAGAACCTGGGCCGCGAACGCGCCACCCTGGCACAGATCGTCGAAACCATCGACGATCTCGAAGGTGGACTGGCCGATTCCCGCGACTTGCTCGACATGGCTGTCGAAGAAGACGACCAGAGCGCGGTGGACGACGTCGCGGCTGAACTGGATCGTCTGCGCGGCATCCTGGAAGGGCTGGAATTCCGCCGCATGTTCAGCGGCGAAATGGACCCGAACAACTGCTACCTGGATATCCAGGCCGGTTCCGGCGGCACCGAGGCGCAGGACTGGGCCAACATACTCCTGCGCATGTACCTGCGCTGGGCCGACAAGCGCGGTTTCAGTGCCGAGATCGTCGAACTGTCCGAAGGCGAAGTCGCCGGCATCAAGGGCGCTACCGTCCATATCAAGGGCGAATACGCCTTCGGCTGGTTGCGCACCGAGATCGGTGTTCACCGCCTGGTGCGCAAGAGTCCGTTCGACTCTGGCGCCCGCCGCCACACCTCGTTCTCGGCAGTGTTCGTCTCACCTGAGATCGACGACAGGGTCGAGATCGAGATCAATCCGGCCGATCTGCGCATCGACACCTACCGCTCTTCCGGTGCCGGTGGTCAGCACGTCAACACCACCGACTCGGCAGTACGTATCACCCACGTACCGACCAACACTGTTGTAGCTTGTCAGAACGAGCGGTCCCAGCACGCCAACAAGGACACCGCCATGAAAATGCTGCGGGCCCGGTTGTACGAGCAGGAGATGCAGAAGCGCAACGCGGCCTCTCAGGCCCTGGAAGACACCAAGTCCGATATCGGCTGGGGTCATCAGATCCGCTCCTATGTGCTCGATGATTCGCGCATCAAGGATCTGCGTACCGGCGTGGAGCGTAGCGACTGCCACAAGGTACTGGATGGCGACATCGACCAGTACCTCGAAGCCAGTCTGAAGCAGGGCCTCTGACGGCCGTTATGGGTAGCAGTACGCTAGCTTGTTCTTAACGGTGCCCATTGATGGGGCACCGCTGAGGTTGCGAACGGGATCAGCGACACGTCAGAGACATGCGCTTCGCGAGCGAGACTATTGCTACAAGAGCAGGCGAAAACGCCTGTCAGGATCACGTGACACTTAACCTGTAGGAGCGAGCTTGCTCGCGAATGCGTTTTCACAAGGCACCGCTGGTGCTCTTGGCGCATCAAACCGCGCCAGCGCTCCTACGTACAACACACCGCAACAACGCGCTAGGCACTAAAACCCATGAGCGAACAACCGCTGAACCAGCACGCCATCCAAGAGGAAGAAAACAGCCTGATCCTTCAGCGCAAGGAAAAACTGGCCGCCGAGCGCGCCAAGGGCAACGTTTTCCCCAATGACTTCCGTCGCGACTGCTACTGCAACGACCTGCAGCTGAAATACGCGGACAAGACCAAGGAAGAGCTGGCAGAAGCGGCGATCCCGGTGAAAGTTGCCGGGCGCATCATGCTCAACCGCGGCGCCTTCATGGTGCTGCAGGACATGACCGGGCGCATCCAGGTCTACGTCAACCGCAAGACGCTGCCGGCCGAGACGCTGGAAGCCATCAAGCACTGGGACCTGGGCGACATCATCGCTGCCGAGGGCACCCTGGCGCGCTCCGGCAAGGGCGACCTGTATGTCGAGATGACCGATGTGCGACTGCTGACCAAGTCGCTGCGTCCGCTCCCGGACAAGCACCACGGCCTGACCGACACCGAGCAGCGTTACCGCCAGCGCTACGTCGACCTGATCGTCAACGAGGAAACCCGCCACACCTTCCGTGTGCGCTCCCAGGTGATCGGTCATATCCGCAAGTTCCTCAACGAGCGCGACTTCCTCGAAGTCGAAACGCCAATGCTGCAAACCATCCCCGGTGGTGCCGCGGCCAAGCCGTTTGAGACTCACCATAACGCGCTGGATCTGCCGATGTTCCTGCGCATCGCACCGGAGCTCTACCTCAAGCGGCTGGTAGTGGGTGGCTTCGAGAAGGTCTTCGAGATCAACCGCAACTTCCGTAACGAAGGCGTTTCGACCCGGCACAACCCCGAGTTCACCATGCTCGAGTTCTACCAGGCCTACGCCGATTACGAAGACAATATGGACCTGACCGAGGAGCTGTTCCGCGAGTTGGCGCAACTGGTCCTGGGCAGCACCGACGTGCCATACGGCGACAAGGTGTTCCACTTCGGTGAGCCCTTCGCGCGTTTGTCGGTGTTCGATTCGATCCTGAAGTACAACCCCGAGATCAGCGCTGCCGATTTGCAGGACATCGACACCGCCCGCGCCATCGCCAAGAAGGCCGGCGCCAAGGTGCTCGGCTTCGAGGGACTGGGCAAGCTGCAGGTGATGATTTTCGAGGAGTTGGTCGAACACAAGCTGGAGCAGCCAACCTTCATCACCCGCTATCCGTTCGAAGTTTCGCCGCTGGCGCGGCGCAGCAATGACGATCCGAGCGTGACCGACCGCTTCGAGCTGTTCATTGGCGGCCGCGAAATCGCCAATGCCTATTCCGAGCTTAACGATGCCGAGGACCAGGCCGAGCGCTTCCACGCGCAGGTCCGCGACAAGGATGCCGGCGACGACGAAGCCATGCATTTCGACGCCGACTTCGTCCGTGCGCTGGAATACGGCATGCCGCCGACAGCGGGAGAGGGCATCGGTATCGACCGTCTGGTAATGCTGCTGACAGACTCGCCGTCGATCCGTGATGTGATCCTGTTCCCGCACATGCGTCCCGAAGCGTGATCGGCGAACCAGTCGCCCGGGTTGCTGGGCGACTGGTCGCTTGCTGGACGACATTCAGGCGTATGGTTTCCCCTCGAACCCTTCCAGGCGGGTTCAGTTCGGCCGATGGCTGCCGACACTCATTCCATGCCTGAGGTGGCCGTCTGCGAACCGGACACGGTTCACGACGGTCCGCTGATGTATAAAGCTCAAGGCTACGGATCATCACTGACGAGGTACGGATGAACAGCCGTAACAACCTGGACGAATATCAGCTCACGGTGCGCGGCTTGTCCGATCGCATCGTCGAGGCGCAAACCCCAGTGCGGGTGCTCGATGCGGTGAAGTGGGACGACAACGTTCGCCAAGGCTTCTTTGCGGCGGGAGGGCGCGAGCTGCCCAAGGTCGATCGCGCCTATTACGACGGTCGCCCGCTGGCCTTCGACTCCAGCGCCAAGAAAGAAGAATTCCAGAACATCGAGCGTGACATCACCCGTCAACTCGGGCAGTTCAACCCGGTCGGGCAGATCATGCGACGCATGTGCAAGGAATACCGGATGGTAATCCGCATGCTGGAAGCACGCGGCACTGCGGACTTCGGCCTGATTTCACAGGAGCTTTACGGCGCGGCATCCGATGCGTTTCATGCCGGAGACCCGACGCTGGCCGATCTCGGTCTGATGCTTTCCGATTACCTGAACAATATCGCCGACCGTGGCGATCTCAAGGATGAAGCCAAAACCGTCAACGCCCCCCAAGCCGTGGAGCTGCTTCAGAGCCGGCTAGATAAAGTGTTCGGTGAAGGTGAGGGCGTGATTCGCGTGTTCGAGTCCGACGGCATCCTGGCGGATGCGGCGGCCGGTGCCGACTACATCAAGATCCGCAGCGATGCGATGTTCAACGAACGCGACGTACGGGCGCTGGAAGTTCACGAAGGACTGGTGCACGTCGGCACTACGCTCAACGGCCAGAACCAGCCGATCTGCACCTTCCTCGCCAAGGGGCCGCCGTCATCGACGGTGACCCAGGAAGGTTTGGCGATCCTGATGGAGGTCATCGCCTTCGCCTCTTACCCGACGCGCTTGCGCAAGCTGACCAACCGCACCCGCGCGATCCACATGGCGGAAGAGGGTGCGGACTTCCTCGATGTGTTTGCCTTCTTTCAGGATGAGGGGTACGCCGAGGACGATTGCTACAGCAATGCCAGCCGTGTCTTCCGTGGTTCGGTTCCCAACGGTCTGCCCTTCACCAAGGATCTGTCCTATCTGAAGGGCTTCATTATGGTCTACAATTATATCCAGCTGGCGGTGCGCAAGGGCAAGCTGGAACAGATACCGTTGCTGTTCTGCGGCAAGACCACCCTGGAAGACATGCGCACCCTGCGCCAGCTGGTCGAGGAGGGCATGGTGGTACCGCCAAAGTACCTGCCGCAGCAGTTCCAGGACCTCAACGCGCTGTCCGCCTGGATGTGCTTCTCCAACTTCCTCAACCACCTGAGCCTGGATCGGATCGAAGCGGATTACGCCAATATCATCTGATAGGCGCGAACGAAAAAGCCGGAGCATCTGCTCCGGCTTTTTCGTTCAGCGCCGCTTGATCAGAACAGCGTGTTTGGCAGGTAGGTCGCGATTTGGGGGAATAGCATGATGATCCCCATGCCGATGATATTGACGATCACGAAGGGAATGACCGACCAGTAGATATCCTTCATGGTGATGTCGGGCGGCACGATGCCTTTGAGGTAGAACAGGTTGAACCCGAACGGAGGCGTCATGTAGCCGATCTCCATGTTGATCACGAACAGTACGCCGAACCAGATCGGATCGAAGCCCAGTGACGCGACGATAGGCAGGAACACCGGCAGGGTGATCAACATGATGCCGACCGGATCGAGCAGCATGCCCATGACAAAAACGATAGCCATCATGAAGATGACGATGGTCCAGCGGCCACCGGGCAGGTCCATCATCAGCCCTTCGATCAGCGACTGCGCGCCCATGCCCTGATACGCCGAGCTGAACGCGTGTGCCGCGAAGAGGATCCACGCGATCATGCCGGTCAGTTTGAAGGTGCGGATGGCTGCTTCCTGCAAAACAGGCCAGTTCAGCTTGCGATACACCGCTGCAGAAATCAGCGCACCGAATACGCCCATGGCGGCGGCCTCGGTCGGAGTCGTCAAGCCGCCAATGATCGAGCCGAGCACCATGACCACGATGCCGATGGGCAGCAGCACGGCGCGTACCGCGCGCAATTTTTCGCCCCAGCTGCCACGCTCCTCCTTGGGTAGGGCGGGGGCCAGATGGGGTTGCAGGAAAGACCTCACCAGCACGTAAGTAACCGTCAGCCCAACCAGCAACAGACCCGGCAGGACACCCGCCGCGAACATCTTGCCTACCGACTGCCCGCTGATCATGGCGTAGAGGATCATCATGATGCTCGGCGGAATCAGGATGCCCCAACCGCCGCCGGTGTTGATGCAGCCGAGTACCATGCGCTTGTCGTAGCCGCGTTCGAGCATCGCCGGCAGCGCAATGGTACCCATCGCCACGACCGCAGCACCGCTGATGCCGACCATGGCACCGAACACCGCGCAGATACCCAGCGTACCGATGGCCAACCCGCCACGCATGCCGCCGCACCACAGGTGCATCATGCGATAGAGGTCGCGCGCCACCCCGGTTCGTTCGAGCAGCATGGCCATGAAGACGAACAGCGGAATGGCGACCAGGGTGAAGCTCTCCATCGTGCCCCACATCTGCGAGGCGACCATGTAGAAGGCGTCCACGCCCCAGGTGAAGTAGAGGAACAGTACCGATACACCGCCGAGCACGAAGGCCAGCGGCAGCCCGAGTACGAGAAAGAAGACGAGCGTCAGGAAAAATAGCAACGTGGTGATTTCGATGCTCATCGTGCATCCCCCGCGTGGCTGTTGTCGCCCTTCGACTCATGCCCAAGGGCGATGAGGATGTCTTGGAGCAGTTTGGCGATTCCCTGCAGCAACAGCAGCAGCGTGCCGAGCGGAATCATGGCTTTGATTGGCCACACCGGTGGGTTCCAGGCCGAGTAAGAGGTTTCCATGCCTTGAACCGATTCCCAAGCCATGGAGCTGCCGAAGTAGAGCAGCGCGGCCATGAACAGGAAGAACATGCTGGAGGTGAAGATATCGACCCAGGCGCGCGTGCGAGGACTGAATGACGCGTATAGCAAGTCCACATTGACGTGATCGCGGTGCGCCATGACGTATCCGCCGGAAAGCACAACATAAGCGCCGAACAGCATCTGTCCGAGTTCGTTGGTCCAGGAGGTCGGGCTCGAGAACAGATAGCGCATGAACACTTCGAACAGCAGCAGCACGAAAATGATGAAGATCAGGTAGGCCACCCAGCGACCGATGAATTCGTTGAGCCGGGTGATGCCGTTGATATAGGCATGGATCAGGCGCATGTCAGGCCCCGCGAGCAATGATTAACAAATCGCACCCCCGGCGCGCGGCGGCGTCGGGGGCGGGTCAGGCGAGGGGTTTACTGATAACCGAGGTCACTCAGGAAGGTCTTGAGTTTCTGCAAGGCTTCGGCCGATTTGTCGCTGCGCTTGCCTTCTTCTTCCCAGGTCTTCTTCGCGACTTCGCGAAGGCGGGCCTGAACGTCTTCCGGCAGCACATTGACCTTTACGCCCTGTTCCTTCATGGCCTTCTGCAAGGCGATCTGCTCCTGGTACAGATACTCGTTGGTGCGGTACCAGAACTGTTCATCGAGAATCTGTTTGACGATCTCCTGGTCGCGCTCGGAGAGCTTGTCCAGCGCCTTCTGGCTGATGATGATTACATCGGTGCCGGCAATGTTGAGTGCCGGCCGTACGTGATTTTTCGCCACTTCGTAGAAGCTCATGCTCGCCGCACCCTGCACGGCACCCCAGTGCGCGCCATCGACCACGCCGGTGTCGAGCGCGGGATACAGCTCACCGCCAGGCAGATAAGTAGTCGACGCTCCGGCCTCGTCCAGGAATTTCTGCAGTGCACCAGATGAGCGGATCTTCAGCTTGGTGAAGTCTTCCCAGCTGTTGATCGGCTTCTTCACCACCATTTCTGTCGGATAGACCTTGTCGGTCGACCAGTACACGCCGTGCTTCGCCGCTTCTTCACGCAGCATGTCTTCGAAGCCCATCTGCTTGTGAAAATACGCGGCTTCCCAGACGTTCTGAAAAGCGAAGGGCAGGCCGGAGGCGATGCCGGCGAGGGTCATCTTGTCCTGCGCATAACCAGGGGAAATGGTGCCCATCTGGATGATGCCGCGGCTGACGGCGTTGAAGGTCTCTTGCGGCTTGAACAGCGCACCGGATTCGAATAGCTGCAACTCCAGACGACCTTCGGTTCGCCGCTCGATTTCGTTTTTGAGTCTGACGAGGCTGTCCTGGTATGAACTGCTGGCGCTCGGCCAGTGGGATTGCACTCGCCATTTGGTGACGTCCTGCGCGATGGCCATCTGCGGAGCGACCGCAGAAACCGCCAGCGCTAACAGGCCGGCGGGAACGAGCAGCTTCTTGAGCATGGATTTCATAACGCGTCCTCTTGTTGTAATTGTCTGGCTGCGGGCCATCTCTGTGTCGCTTATTTTGCTTCATGTTTCGCAGAGCAAAACTGGTTTTTGCAAAGGAGCTTGAAAGCTAACATAGCTCGGGGCTTTTTCAAGCGCTAGCAGAACGCTATCGCTGGCTTTGTCGAACTATCAGCCTGGCACTGCGCGCTGGATGATGCGTGCTTGTCCAGCAAAGGTTGAGCTTAGACGGTTCTATTTGTGGGTCGTCATAATTCTGCCTGATGGAACTGGATTTCGAATTGACGCGATGTTTCAGGCGTGCCAGCTTCAAAAGAAGAGGACTCGCCACAAAAACAATCGAGAGGACTCGCCATGCGCCTCCATGCGAGAAAGATCCAGATGCAACTCCCAGGCTCCGCTTCCGGCGCTGCTGTTCCGTGCCCGGTATCCAGGCAATGAGCGGGCAGGGAACAGAACTGCCTGGTGACGAAAGCCAGACCAACGATATGCCCATCACCGGTGGCAAGGACCTGCCTGGCTTTCACCAGGTGCTTGGCTATCGTCAGGTGTCGTGGACTGAAGACGAAGCCGTGATCGAGCTTGATGTTCAGCCCTGCCATCTGAACATGGCCGGTGTGCTCCACGGCGGTGTGATGACGGCTCTGCTCGATGTGGTACTGGCCGAGGCAGGAACCTATTGCCCTTATCCGGGGCGGGTGCGCAAGGCCATGACGCTGGTGCTGAACACCACCTTTACCGGTCAATGCTCGGGCGGCGTGATACGCGCCATCGGGCGGCGGCGTGCTGGTGGCAGTCGCATATTCAACAGCTCCGGAGAAATACGCGACAGCGAGGATCGTCTGCTGGCGATCGGCGAAGCGACCTTTCGACTGCGCTCTGGCAGCGAGCAGGCGCAAGGCGTGCCAATGGATTTCCTCGCACCTAACAACAAGAAGGAAGACGGCAATGTATGAACTGACCGGCAAGGCGCTGGAACTCCAGCAGCAACTCACGGCGTTCATGGATGAACATATCTACCCGAACGAACATGTCTTTCACGAACAGGTCGCCAACGCCAGCAATCGCTGGGCACCGCCGCCGATCCTCGAAGAGTTGAAGCTCAAGGCCAGGGCGCAGGGCCTGTGGAATCTCTTTCTCCCGGAAAGCGAACATGGCGCCGGGCTGAGCAATTTCGAATACGCCCACCTTTGCGAAATCATGGGCCGCTCCCACGTCGCTGCCGAAGTCTTCAACTGCTCCGCACCGGATACCGGCAACATGGAAGTGCTGGCGCGCTACGGCACGCCAGAGCAGCAGGAACAATGGCTCAAGCCGCTGCTCAACGGTGAGATCCGCTCCTGCTTTTCCATGACCGAGCCCGAGGTTGCCTCTTCGGACGCCACCAATATCGCATGCGAGATCCGCCGCGAGGGCGATGAATATGTGATCAACGGACAGAAATGGTGGTCGTCGGGCGCAATGACCACTACCTGCAAGATCGCCATCGTCATGGGCAAGACCGACCCAGCAGCGGAACGGCACCGGCAGCAGTCGATGATCCTCGTGCCGCTCGATACGCCAGGCGTCGAGATTGTCCGCGCGCTCAACGTTTTCGGCTACGACCACGCCCCGCATGGCCATGCTGAAATCCACTACAACAACGTTCGCGTGCCGGCCAGCAATATGCTGCTCGGTGAAGGTCGCGGCTTCGAAATCGCACAGGGGCGCCTCGGCCCAGGGCGCATCCACCATTGCATGCGCACCATCGGCGTGGCCGAGCGGGCCTTGCAGGCGATGTGCGAGCGGGTGCATTCGCGTGTCGCGTTCGGCAAACCGCTGGCTGACTTCGACTCGATTCGCAAGGACATCGCCCGCTCGCGCATCGAGATCGAGCAGACCCGCCTGCTGACGCTGAAGGCGGCGCGCATGATGGACACTGTTGGCAACAAGGTGGCGCGCCAGGAGATCGCGATGATCAAGGCCGCCGCACCGAGCATGGCGCTGCGTGTGCTTGACCGCGCGATTCAGGTACATGGCGCCAAGGGCGTCAGCCAGGACAGCTTTTTGGCTGCGGCCTGGGCGCACCAGCGGACCCTGCGGTTGGCCGACGGGCCGGACGAAGTTCACCTGGACACCATCGCCAAGCTGGAACTGAAGAACTACGCCAGCAAGCGCTGAGCCTCAGACAAACAACAAGAAGGATGCTGTCCGATGACCAATCCGTTATTCGACCTGTCCGGGAAAGTGGCGCTGATCACCGGTTCCACTCGCGGTATCGGCCGTTCCATCGCCGAAGAGATGGCCCGTTGCGGTGCGCGTGTGGTGATTTCCAGCCGCAAGGCCGACGCCTGTGACGCCGTGGCTGCCGAGCTGAATGCCGCCGGCTTCGAGGCCATTGCCGTGCCCTGTCATGTCGGGCGCAAGGAAGACCTGCAACGATTGGTCGATACCACCTTGCAGATCTGGGGCCGCATCGACGTGCTGGTTTGCAACGCTGCTACAAACCCGGTCTACGGTCCAACCAGCGAGCTGACCGACGACGCCTGGGACAAGATCATGGATACCAACGTCAAGGGCACCTTCTGGCTGTCCAACATGGTGCTGCCACAGATGGCTGAACGCGGTGAAGGCGCGGTGATCATGCTTTCGAGCATCGCGGGATTGCGCGGCAACACCGTGATCGGCACCTACGGTGTATCCAAGGCGGCGGAAGCGGCACTGGCGCGCAATCTGGCGGCGGAGTGGGGCCCCAAGGGCATCCGCGTCAACGCCATCGCGCCGGGGCTGGTGCGAACCGATTTCGCCAAGGCGCTGCTCGACGATCCCGAACGGGTCCGCCGTGCGGCGGAGAAAACCCCGCTGCGCCGTATCGGCGAGCCAGTGGACATTGCCGGCTTGGCGGTGTTTCTCGCTGCGCCCGCAAGCGCCTACATCACCGGCCAGGTGATCGTTGCAGATGGCGGCGAAACCGCATGCTGAGGACCCGTCGATGAACGAACCCGAGCTGATCGACGTTCTACCAGCCCATCGTTTCGACGAGCCGGCGCTGGCCCGATACCTGCGCGAGCGTCTGCCTCACATGGGTGATGATCTGATGGTCCGCCAGTTTCAGGGCGGCCAGTCCAACCCCACTTATCTGCTCCAGAGCGCTGGGCGCCGCTACGTGTTGCGCAAGAAACCGCCGGGCAAGGTGCTGCCCTCGGCACATATGGTCGAACGTGAATACAAGGTAATCCGTGCGCTTTCCGAACACGGCAACGTGCCGGTGCCATCGGTGCATCTGTTATGTGAAGACGAAAGCATCATCGGCACCGCTTTCTATGTGATGGACCATGTGGAAGGGCGAATCTTCAGCCATCCGGCGTTGGATGAGCTGCCTGCCGCCGAAGGCCCGTTAATTCATCTGGCGGCCATCGATACGCTGGCCGCGTTGCATCAGGTCGACGTCGAGGCGGTGGGCCTTGGCGACTTTGGCAAGGCTCAAGGCTATTTCGCTCGTCAGGTGAAACGCTGGTCCGGCCAGTATCAGGCGTCCCGCTCAGGCGACATGCCGGCGATGGAAAACTTGATGCAGTGGCTGCCGGAACATCTGCCGCAGCGCGACGAATGCGCCATCGCCCATGGCGACTACCGCCTCGGCAATCTGATTTTCGCACCAGGGGAGGCGAAGGTCGCTGCCATCCTCGACTGGGAGTTGTCCACTATCGGCCATCCGTTGGCGGACCTGGCCTACTTCTGCCTGCCGTATCACCTGCCGGCCGGGGTCGACGGCTTGCGTGGATTGGTGGGCATCGACCTGCAGGCCCAAGGCATTCCATCCGAGCAAGCGGTGCTGAAACGGTACTGCGAGAGGAGCGGCCGCGATGGCATCGATAACTGGCATGTTTTCGTGGCGTTTTCGTTGTTCCGGCTCGCGGCGATTCTTCAGGGTGTATATGCACGCGCATTGCAGGGTAACGCCAGCAATGCCGATGCCTTGCAGGTCGGGCAGCGTGCCGGTCTGCTGGCCGAGGCCGGCTGGCGGATCGCCCAGCGTGGCGGTAGCGGGGTGGCAGCATGAGCACATCGTTAGTGCGACGCGTCTTGTTGACCAATGATGACGGCATCGCCGCGCCTGGGTTGGCGCTGCTCGAGCGAATCGCTGCGCAACTGGCAGAGGAGGTCTGGGTGGTTGCGCCCGAACACGACCAGAGCGGCACCGGGCAGGGCATCTCGGTGCATTCGCCGTTGCGGGCGTATCACCATGGTGAGCGGCGCTTCGCCGTTTCCGGAACGCCGTCGGACTGCGTGATGTTTGCGTTGGCCGAGTGGCTGAGGGAGTCGCCGCCCGACTTGGTGCTGTCCGGTGTCAACAGCGGGGCGAACATTGCCGACTCGGTGCCTTACTCCGGCACTCTGGGCGCGGTGCTCAGCGCCGATGTGCTGGGTATTCCGGCGATCGGCCTGAGCCAGGCCTTTCATGATCGCTCGCGGATCGACTGGTCCTGCGCGCAAACCCATGCCGTGACCGTCATCCGCACACTCTGGGCGCGCCGCCATGACGACGGCTGCTGCTGGAACCTCAATTTCCCGGCCTGTTCGGCTGAGTTGGTCAGTCATCTCCGGATGGTCCGGCAGTCGCGAGGCTCCATCGCCCGACCGCGTCTGCAAGCCGGCCATGACGGTCGTGGGCTGCCCTACTGGTGGCTGGGGTTCGAGCACTCGTCTGCGCACATCGTTGATCCCGAATTCGACGTAACCGCGCTGCGAGAGAAGCGCATCGCCATCACGCCGTTGAGCGACACCCGCGGATGGCTCAGGTGGGGCGAAGAGCGGGCCATGGTCGACTTGGCCCTCAACAGTGATCCAGGAGTTCAGTAATGTTCACTCGTCATTATGCGGTCTGGCCTGAGGATCTGCCCAAGCACCTGAGCGTGCCGGAAACCAGCCTGTTCACCAATCTGGAGATTGCGACGCGCCGCTTCCCGGACAAGACGGCAATCATCTTCTACGACACGCCCATCAGCTACACGGAATTGCTGCGGGAAGTAGAAGCGCTGGCCGGTTACCTCCAGCACCTGGGCGTCGAGAAGGGAGATCGGGTGCTGCTCTACATGCAGAACTCGCCGCAATTCACTATCGCTTACTACGCGATTTTGCGCGCGGACGCGGTAGTGGTGCCGGTGAACCCGATGAACCACAGCGCTGAGCTTGAGCATTACCTGCACGATACCGGCGCGGCCGTATGCCTGTGCGGGCAGGAACTGACCGGCTTCATCGCACCGCTGGTCGGTACGGCCCAGCTGCGTCAGGTCATCGTCGCGGCGTATTCGGAGTACATTCGCCAACCCACTGACCTGACTCTGCCTGCCGAGGTCCAGGCGCCTGTCGCCGCGCCGACATTTTCTGGCAGCATCGCCTGGCGCGAGGCCATCGCAGCGGGCCACGAGCCGGGTCTGCACACTGCCGGCCCGGACGATCTCTGCGTGTTTCCCTACAGCTCCGGCACCACCGGCGCGCCCAAGGGCTGCATGCACACCCACCGTTCGGCGATGGCGACCATCATTCATCGCGTGGTCTGGACCAACAGCACCAGCGAATCGGTGATCCTCGCGACGCTGCCGTACTTCCACGTCACTGGGATGCAGGGCGCCATGAGCGGGCCGATCTACAACGGCGGCACCGCCGTGATCATGACCCGCTGGGACCGCAAGGTTGCGGCGCAACTGATCGAACGCCATGCCGTAACGGGCTGGGTCAACATCGCCACGATGGCCATAGACTTTCTCTCCGATCCGGATCTGGAGCGCTACGACCTGTCCAGTCTGGTCAGTGTCGGTGGGGGTGGTGCCGCCATGCCCAAAGCGGTGGAAGAGAAACTGCATCGGCTTACCGGCCTGCGTTACATCGAGGGCTATGGCCTATCCGAAACCATCGCGGCCACCCATATCAATCCGGTGCCGCGACCCAAAGCGCAGTGCCTCGGGATTCCAGTATTCGATGTAGATAGCCGGGTCATCGACCTGAGTACTGGGCAGGCGCTTGGCCCCAATGAAGTAGGCGAGATCGTCAGCCGCGGCCCGCAATTGTTTCAAGGCTACTGGAACCGCCCGGAAGAGACCGCGCGTGCGTTCATCGAGCTGGACGGCCACCGGTTTTTCCGCACTGGGGACATGGGCTACTACGATGAAGAGGGCTATTTCTTCCTCGTCGATCGGGTCAAACGGATGATCAATGCGTCCGGCTTCAAGGTCTGGCCTTCGGAGGTGGAAAGCCTGATGTATCGCCATCCGGCGATTCAGGAGTGTTGTGTGATCTCAAGGCCCGATCCCAAGCGCGGCGAGACGGTCAAGGCGTGTGTAGTGCTGCGCGCAGGCCAGGCCGGACAGGTGAGCGAGCAGGACATCATCGACTGGTGCAAGGCCGAGATGGCGGCCTACAAGGCGCCGGTATACGTGGAGTTCGTGGCATCGCTGCCGCGTTCGTCCACCGGCAAGCTGATGTGGCGTGCACTGCAGGAAGAAGAAAACCGCAAACACGCCGCTAGCACTCAACAGACCTGACGGCAGAGAAACGATTGCAAGGCCCCGCGCCGGCTGGCGCCTTCGAACCAACGGAGCAGATGCTATGCAAGATTCAACCTCGACGAACCGGGAAGCCGAATGGCAAGTGCGTAAAGACCTGGCAGCCGCCTATCGACTGGTGGCGCACTTTGGCTGGGATGATCTGGTGTTCACCCATCTCTCTGCGCGTGTGCCTGGGCCTGAACACCATTTCCTGATCAATCCGTATGGTTTGCTGTTTCAGGAAATAACCGCCTCGTCGCTGGTCAAGGTCGACCGCGACGGGCAGATCGTGCAGAGCGGCAGCCTGCATAGGGTCAACCCGGCCGGATTTACCATCCACAGCGCCGTGCACATGGGCCGCGAGGACGCTGGTGCGGTCATGCACCTGCATGCTGCCGATGGCGTGGCGGTATCGGCACATCGCGATGGCTTGCTGCCGCTAAGCCAGACGGCGATGCTCTGCCTTGATCATCTCTGCTACCACGAGTACGAAGGCGTCGCGCTGGATCTGAGCGAGCGCGAGCGGTTGATCCGCGACCTTGGCGATAAACGCATGATGATGCTGCGCAATCACGGCATCCTGACGGCGGGCGGCACCGTCGCCGAAGCCTTCACCTACCTCTATTTCCTGATGAAGGCCTGCGAGATCCAGGTGCGCGCTCAGGCCTGCGGACCGACCCACACGCCGTCAGCAGCCGCCATCGAGACCACGCGTCAACAGTCCGCGGAGCTGGGGATGGCCGCCAAACTGACCTGGCCTGCGTTGTTGCGCCTGCTGGAGGCCAATGGACATGTCTACGCCATATAGCGTTACGCTAGCGGGCTAGCCTGGTCCAGCTGGATGGGCCGGATATCATCACGAGTTAAAAAGCTGGGTGCCCATGAAAATCCTCTTCGTCGCCGCCGACCCCAAACCCGAGCGCTGGACCAGCCTGATTCAGCAGCAGCTGCCAGAGGCCGATATCCATGTCTGGCAGCCGGACGACCCGAGTTGCAGCGCCGATTACGCCATCGTCTGGCATCCGCCGGCTGCGTTGTTCGACAAGGAGCCCCAACTGAAAGCGGTGTTCAACCTCGGCGCTGGCGTGGACGCGTTGGTGCGGATACCGAACCTGCCGCGCCATATCCCGATTGTTCGCCTGGAAGACGCCGGTATGGCGGTGCAGATGGCGGAATACGTGGCCTATCACGTCATCGGCATCAGTCGCGACATGGACGCCTATCGTGAGCAGCAAGAGGCGGGGCTGTGGAAGCTGCGGCGGCCTATCGAGCGTAGCGAGTGGCCGATCGGGGTGCTCGGGCTCGGGCATATCGGCCAGCGTGTCGCTAGAACGTTGGCGACACTGGAATATCCGGTCATGGGATGGTCGCGCTCCGAGCACCGAGACGAAGGCGTGCGCAGCGTTGCCGGCGAGGCGGCACTCGACGATTTTCTGGGTGAAACGCGCGTACTGGTCAACACGCTGCCGCTGACTGACAGCACCCGTGACTTGATCGACTATGCACTGCTGTCGCGGTTACGGCCCGACGCGGTGGTAATCAACGTCGGGCGCGGCGAGCATCTGGTCGACGAGGATCTTTGCCGCGCAATAGAAGAGGGCAAGGTGACTCGCGCAGTGCTCGACGTCTTCCGCGAAGAGCCGCTGCCCTCATCGCATCCGTTCTGGCAGATGCCGCAGGTCACCATCACGCCGCACGTGTCGGCTCGCACCCTGCGCGAAGCGACCATCGCCCAGATCGCCGAGAAGATCGTTGCGCTGGAAGAAGGCCGGTCCGTCAGCGGCGTGATTGATATCCAGCGCGGCTATTGAACCATTTGGGCGGCACAGTCGCAGCCGCTCAGTTTGCGGCTCCATGCTCGGCCAGGTAGCGATCACGAAGTTCGCGCTTGAGCACTTTGCCAATGGCGCTGCGCGGCAGTTCGTCCGTAAGTTCGAGATGGGCAAGGCGCTGGGTCTTGCCCACCTGGCCGTTGAACCACTCCAGCAGCGCCTCGGGCGCATCCGTCGCGCCGGGTGTCGGCACCACGAAGGCCACCGGCGTTTCGCCCCAGCGAGTCGATGGCACGCCGACGACAGCCACATCGGCGATGGCCGGGTGTTGTCGAAGGATAGCTTCCAGGTCGCTCGGATAAAGGTTGAAGCCGCCGGAAATGATCATGTCCTTCTTGCGGTCGAGCAGCGTCAGAAAGCCCTGTTCATCGAAGCGGCCCACATCGCCGGTGCGGATGAAGCGCTTGCCGCTGGGGTCGAACCATTCAGCTTCGGCGGTTTTCTCCGGTTTGTTCAGGTAGCCGGTCATCATGGCCGGGGAATGCCCGACAATCTCGCCGACGGCACCTTCGGGCAGTTGGTTGCCCTCATCGTCGACGACGCGGATGTCGTGTCCTTCGGCGGGCTTGCCGACCGTATGCAGTTTGTCGGGGTGTTCGTGGGCGGCGAGGATGCAGGTTCCGCCGCCTTCGGTCATGCCATAGGTATCGATCAGCCCGCCTGGCCAGCGTGCCAGAACGTCGGCTTTCAACGCGGCCCCGAACGGCGCGCTGGTGCACATCTTGTAGCGGAAACGGCTGAGGTCGTATTGCTCGAAGTCTTCGCGCGCCATGAGCCGCTGATACTGCACCGGCACCAGCATCGTGTGAGTCACCTCGTGCCGCTGGGCCAGGCGCAGGTAATCGCCTGCGTCGAACCTGCTCATCAGCACGACGCTGCTACCCAGCGCCAGCGTCGGGAGAAAGGCCACCAACGTGGTGTTGGAGTACAGCGGTGTGGAGATCAGTGTGGTGGCGTTATCGCCATAGCCATAGGCGGCGCTGCGACGCACATGGGCCCAGCGCATGGCATGCGATTGCACGATGCCCTTGGGCTCGCCGGTGGTGCCGGAGGAATAGATGATATTGAACGCCCAGCCGGGCTGGACTGCCACAGGCTCCGGCGCTGCATCGCTCAGCCACGCGGATAGTCCGTCTGCTCGTGACTGGTCCAGGGGCAGCACGGGGCAGGGTAATCGCGTTTCGACCGGTGCCAGATGCTCGGCTGCATGGGCGTCAACAAACAACAGGCGCGGCGCGGCGTCGGCGAGCATCGTCAGCAGGCTTTCGGGGCTGGCCGAGGGGGCCAGCGGTGCCACAGCGATACCGGCGCGCAACGCGCCAAGAAACACAACGGCATATTCAATCGCGTTGTATGCACAGATGGCGAGCACGTCGCCAGGCTGCATGCCGTCGCGCTGCAATGCCGCAGCGACGCGGCTCATCAATTCATTGAGCTCGGCATAGCTCAGGCGACGCTCTTCCTGTAGTAGCGCCGGGTGATCGGGCCGTTGGCTGGCCCAATAGGCGATGAGGTCGGGAATCGCGGCGAAGGGGCTGCTCAGATCGAGGGCGTCGAGGCGGGCGGTTGGATCCATGTAGGTCTGGTCCTCTCGAAAATAAGTGCATGCGCGGGCAACAACCTGCCCGCGTAAGGAGTCGTTCAACCATCTTTGGTTAATGCCGGCGCGGGAAGTGCTATTCGTCGTGGCAATGACAGGCAATCAGCACGCGCCGCGGTTGCTGTCCATGGCACCGCCAGTCTGCACGTACTTGCGGGCCGCTGGGCGTTGCTCGAGCATGGGGCTTAGCGTTCCAAGCCCGAATTTTGCGACAATGCCGGCTCTTTGATCAGGCGAACCAGGTCCATGTCCGAACGCAATCCCATTCCGCTGATTCTCACCGCTATCGGCAGCGTCTTCGCCACCGTCGCGGTGCTTACCTACTATGGCTACGTGCACATCGCGAAGCCCGAAGACGCCCTGTTGCTGGCCGATTACACAATGCTCAAGACCATCCCTGGCGAAGATTACAGGGTCTCGCTCAAGCCCGCGCCTCAAGTCGCTGAGTGTATTGATGGCGTGATCGTGCTCTTTGATACGGAGCAGAAGGGACTGACCGGCGTGTTGGTCGACAACCGAAAACGCGCCATTCGCTGTATGGGTCAGCAGGTGCCAATGCAGAGTGCACCCGGCAACTGATCCATGGCATCGCCGTCAGTCCGATGCGTGTGAGCCTCTGATACGAAAAAAGCCCGCCGTAAAGGCGGGCTTCGATGCTGATGGCACGAGCCGTTATTGCTGCATCGATGTGCGCGGCGCAACGCGCTTGCTGTCGTTGGAAATGGTGACCTCAACGCGACGGTTCATTGCCCGGCTGGCAGGCGAATCGTTGCTTGCTACTGGAAATGCTTCACCGTAACCAACCGTTTGGATTCGATCGATTTCTACACCCGAGCTGACCAGCGCACGGCGCACCGCTTCAGCCCGACGCTCGGACAGTTGCTGGTTGTACGACTCCGAGCCGGTGCTGTCGGTATAGCCTTCGACCATGACCTTGCGCTCCGGGTTGTCCTTGAGGAAATCTGCGAGCTTGCCCACGTCACGCTTACCGGCCGCTTTGAGCTCAGCCTTGTTCAGGTCGAACAGGACGTCGCCAAAAGTAATAAGCGTACCGCGCTCGGTCTGCTTGGCCTGCAGATCCTCCTGCAGCTTGCTGATCTCTTCCTGCTGACGCTTGAGCATCGCTTCGCGTGATTCCAGCCGCGCCTGTGCACGCTGCGTGGAGGATTGCTCGATCTGTTGCTCGGCCTTGCGCAGTTCGATTGTCTGTTCGGCCAGATCAATTCGACGGTTGGCCAAGTAAGCGAGCTGGTCGACGCGCTCTTCATCCGCGTCGTTCAGATAGGCCTTGTTGGCTTCTTCGAGTTGCTTGGAGGCGTCCTGGGTTTCCAGGGCGGCATATTTCTGCGACAGCGGGTTGCTCTGCAATTCCGAGAACTCGGCCCGTGCCGTTTCCAGGTTCTGGTTCGGCTGCGATGAGCAGGCCGCGAGACCGATGCTCATTGCGATCGCTGTGGGGATGGCTACTAGCTTATGCATGTCGATTCATCCTCTTCTAAAAGGGAGTGCGGAAGGGAAAGGGTTTACTGCTGTTGTAGGCCGCGCATGCTTTCTTCGCGCAGCTCCTGAATCCCCTTCTGAGCTTCCTCAACGGCCTTCTGGGCCTTGGCTGCCTGTGCCTTGCGCTCAGCAACCCGAGCGTCCCACTCGGCCTGCTGGGCAAGTCGGCGGGCTTCGTCATAGTTTTCTTTCTGCATGGCGAGCTCGGCCTGCTTCCACTTTTCCTGTGCCGCACGCATGTCGACCGGCGCGTACTGGGTGGCCCCGGCGCTCATCGCGCTACGCACGGCCGATTCGGTTACAGCGAACTGCTCGTTTGGTGGATTGCCGGCACAACCAACCAGCAGCAGGCCCCCGAGTGCAACGGCAGCCAGCTTGGGCAGCTGGAATCGCGATAGGGGGCTTTCGATGGTGTTCATTTTCATGGCCAGTCTCCATTGGGATATCGAATGGGATATCGAAAACAGCGCCCGTTACGCTGCGTCAGGAACTCGTCCGAAAGAGGCAGCAATCAGCACGGGCATGTTTTTGTGAGGCCGGCGGGCCGTAATCGTTCCAGTAAAAAAACAAACGAAACGATGAGAGGGTGGCGTTGTAGAGCCGTTGAGCAGGCGTGGGGCGGCGATGACGCACCACCTCGGCGCGCTCAAGCAGCCCTGCTCAGGCCCGTTTCAAGTGGGTTTCAGGGTTGCGCTGCCCGCTCGGCCAGCAAGCGGTCGAGGTGCTTGCGCGACAAGGCCAGGAAGCGCGGTGTCGGTCCGACGTCCTCATAGATCGGATCGCCTTGTTCATCCGTTGAAATCACCTTGGTGCCCTGCTCGTAGGGAAGGCTGGTTTCGATGCCTTCGAGGGCGGCGCCGACCAGTTCACCCAGCAGCTCTTCGGTGCTGCGCTTCGGATACATTTCGGCCAGGGCTGCCAGCCTCGCCGCGCTTTCGACATCCAGCGGAATGGTGTACTGCGCAGCGCTCATGCGGCCTTTGGCACTGCTTTCCCATTCACGAACCAGTTCTTCAATCTTCATTTTTCTCCATCCTTAGCCCGCATGGGCGAGCAACATTAGCGGGTGATGCGAGCCAGCAACGGCAGGCTTGATCGGCTATGCCTTGTCATCGTCATGGACGCTGTGCACTCTGTTTGGACGGTTCATACAGCGTAGCCGTTCAGCACGGGCTGCATATCGTTACCGAGCTGCCCGTGCGCGGCCTGTGGAGAGAGGCGAACATGGCGAAAATCGACGCGCGACTGCGTGAAAACGTCCACTTGCTCGGCGAGCTGCTGGGCAAGGCAATTCGCGAGCAACACGGAGATGCCTTCTTCGACAAGATCGAGCGCATCCGCAAGGGCGCCAAAGGGGCGCGCCGCGGTTCGGAAGACGGGGCCCGGCTGCTGCAGGAAACGCTGGACGGCCTGGGCGACGATGAGCTCCTGCCGATGACGCGCGCCTTCAGCCAGTTCCTCAATCTGGCCAACATCGCCGAACAGTATCATCAGGTACGTCGGCGCAGGCCCGGCGAGCCGGCTCTGCCTGAGGCTGGCGCCTTGGGTGGGCTGCTCGAACGTCTGAAAAGCGAAAGTTTCGGTCAGGAATTTCTGGCGCGCCAGGTCGGCAGCCTGGACATCGAGCTGGTGCTGACCGCGCACCCCACCGAAGTCTCACGACGCACCTTGATCCAGAAATACGATGCCATTGCTGCGCAACTGGCGGCACGGGATCACACCGATCTCGGCCAAGGGGAATTGGCCAGGATCGAGCTGCGTCTGCAGCGGCTTGTTGCCGAGGCGTGGCACACCGAAGAGATTCGTCGCAGCCGGCCAACACCGGTAGAGGAGGCGAAGTGGGGCTTTGCCGTTATCGAAAATTCGCTGTGGCAAGCGCTTCCTAACGTGCTACGGCAGACCGATCAGGCGCTTCAACGCAGCACCGGTTTGCACCTGCCACTTAATGCTGCACCGATCCGGTTCGCCTCCTGGATGGGCGGGGACCGGGACGGCAATCCCAACGTCACCGCCAAGGTCACCCGCGAAGTGCTGTTGCTGGCGCGTGGTGTAGCGGCCGATTTGTTCCTTCGGGATATCGAGGGGCTGATCATGGCGTTGTCGATGCAGAGCGCCAGCGATGAGCTACTGAGTCGTAGCGGGCAGTCGGCAGAACCCTATCGCGCCCTGCTGAAAAGGTTGCGCGACCGCCTCCAGGCAACACGCGACTGGGTGAGTGGGGCAATCGAGCATGACCAGCCTGCTCCGCCAGACGTTTTGCTGGACAACCAGGATCTGTGCGAGCCACTGGAGCTCTGTTATCACTCGCTGCACGCCTGCGGCATGGGAATGATTGCCGACGGTGACCTGCTCGACACCATGCGCCGCGCTGCCGCCTTTGGTCTGTTTCTGGTGCGGCTGGATGTCCGCCAGGACTCGTCCCGGCATGTCGCAGCGCTAGCGGAAATCACCGACTACCTGGGGCTCGGTCATTACGATCAGTGGGACGAGCAGCAGCGTCTGGATTTCCTGCAAGCCGAGCTGAACAGCCGTCGGCCCCTGTTGCCTCCGAACTTTCAAGCTTCGGCGGACACCACGGAGGTGTTGGATACCTGCCGCGTGGTAGCGCAGGCGCCCGGCGCGTCGTTGGGGTCGTATGTCATCTCAATGGCCAGGGGTGCCTCGGATGTGCTGGCGGTACAGCTGCTGCTCAAGGAGGCCGGGCTGCAACGGCCGATGCGTGTCGTTCCGCTGTTCGAGACGCTTGCCGACCTCGACAATGCCGGCCCCACGATCGACAAGCTGCTCGGTTTGCCCGGCTATCGCCAGCGTCTGCATGGCCCCCAGGAAGTGATGATTGGCTATTCGGACTCTGCCAAGGACGCCGGCACCACCGCGGCGGCGTGGGCTCAGTACCGTGCGCAGGAAAGCTTGGTCGAGATCTGTCGGGCGCATGAAGTCGAGCTGCTGTTGTTCCATGGCCGGGGCGGCACGGTTGGGCGTGGGGGCGGACCGGCGCATGCGGCTATTCTTTCGCAGCCGCCCGGGTCGGTCGCTGGGCGTTTCCGTACCACCGAGCAGGGCGAGATGATCCGTTTCAAGTTCGGTCTGCCAGATATCGCCGAGCAGAACCTAAGCCTGTACCTGGCTGCCGTGCTTGAAGCGACATTGCTGCCTCCGCCCATGCCCGAGCCGGACTGGCGCGAAACCATGGAGCAACTGGCCGCAGACGGCGTGTCGACCTACCGCGGCGTAGTACGCGAGCATCCTCAGTTCGTTGAATATTTCCGCCAGGCAACGCCTGAACAGGAGCTTGGGCGTCTACCGCTGGGCAGCCGCCCATCGAAGCGTCGCGAGGGCGGTGTCGAGAGCCTGCGGGCGATTCCCTGGATTTTCGCCTGGACCCAGACGCGGCTGATGCTGCCCGCCTGGTTGGGGTGGGAGCGCGCGCTGCGCACCGCACTGGAGCGTGGCGAAGGTGAACGCTTGAAGCAGATGCGCCAGCGATGGCCGTTCTTCACGACCCGTATCGACATGCTGGAGATGGTCCTGGCAAAGGCTGACGCGGAAATTGCCGAACGCTACGACGCGCGTCTGGTCACTGCGGAACTGCAGCCTCTGGGGCGTGATTTGCGTGACAGATTGTCGCAGGCGGTAGCGGCGGTGCTTGAGTTGACCGGGCAGTCAGAGCTGCTGGCACATAGTCCTACAACCCTCGAGGCGTTCAGCCTGCGCAACACCTATCTCGATCCGTTGCATCTGATGCAGACCGAACTGCTTGCCCGCTCCCGGCAACAGCAGAGCCCAGCGGCGAGCCCTCTGGAGCAAGCCTTGCTGGTCAGCGTGGCGGGTATTGCCGCGGGCCTGCGTAACACCGGCTGACCCGTTTCGACCCCGCTCATGACGCGCCTGATGACCGCCGTCATGAGTGGCTGGCGGTATTTTCTCGTCACCTCAAGCGGCGCTGGACTGTCTCGCCGCGACGCCTTGGGCGCCGCTTGTCTGCATTCTGTGCGCTGTGTATCGTGTTCAACCTTTTGTCGCATGGCGGCAAACCAGATTTTTTGATTCGCCAGAGGTGAGCGTGCATTGCATCGATCCTGGCGGCATCTCTTTGCAAACTTGAGGACTCACTCCATGCGCGTAATTCTGCTGGGAGCGCCGGGTGCCGGGAAAGGCACGCAGGCACGCTTCATCACTGAGAAGTTTGCCGTCCCGCAAATCTCCACGGGCGACATGTTGCGTGCAGCGGTCAAGGCCGGCACGCCACTGGGCCTGCAGGTCAAAGACGTCATGGACAGCGGCGGTCTGGTTTCCGACGAGATCATCATTGCGCTGATTCAGGAGCGTCTGCAGCAACCTGATTGCGCCAATGGTTTCCTGTTCGACGGCTTCCCGCGCACCATTCCACAGGCTGAGGCTTTGCGTGATGCTGGCGTCAAGCTGGACCACGTATTGGAAATCGCCGTGGATGACGAAGAGATCGTTGGCCGCCTGTCCGGCCGCCGCGTGCATCCGGCTTCAGGTCGCGTCTACCACACTGAGCACAACCCGCCAAAGGTAGCTGGCTTCGATGACCTGACAGGCGAAGAGCTGATTCAGCGTAAGGACGATCTGGAAGAGACCATCCGTCATCGTCTTAGCCTCTACCATTCCCAGACCAAACCGCTGGTCGCCTTCTATCAGAGTCTCGAAGCGGCCGAAGGCACGCCGAAGTGCAGCCGTGTTGAAGGCGTCGGCTCGGTGGAAGAAATCACCGCTAAGGTCATGGCAGCACTCAGCTGATATTGCCTGTTCCGGACGGCCCGCTTGCGGGCCGTTTTCGTTTCCATTGCATTTGACTGACGGCGGTTCGATATTCATCGGGCGTCAGCGCAACTGCTACAATCGCCGCCCTTTTTCTGTTGACCGGAACACCTGATGACCACGCTGTTGGCCCTGGATACCGCCACTGAAGCCTGCTCCGTCGCGCTGCTGCATGACGGCCGCATGCTGAGCCACTACGAGGTCATCCCGAGGCTGCATGCCCAGCGCCTTTTGCCAATGATCCAGACGCTACTGAGCGAAGCAGGCATCGCCCTGTCTGCAGTCGACGCTTTGGCCTTCGGGCGCGGCCCTGGTGCCTTTACGGGCGTACGTATCGCAGTGGGGGTAGTGCAGGGCCTGGCATTCGCCCTGGAGCGGCCGGTTCTGCCAGTCTCTACCCTGGCGACAATCGCTCAGCGCGCCTACCGCGAGCAAGGCTGGGAGCAGGTCGCCGTGGCGATCGATGCCCGTATGGACGAGGTCTACTGGGGCAGTTACCGAGTGCAGCAAGGCGAGATGCAGCTGGTCGGGAGCGAAGCGGTATTGCCGCCTGAGCAGGTGTGTCTGCCTCGGGGAAGCGAAGGCCAATGGTTCGGTGCCGGTACCGGTTGGAGTTACGGTTCACGCCTGGCGGTTCAGCCATCAGCGACCGATGCGGCCCTCTTGCCCCATGCTGAAGATCTCCTCGCGCTGGCCGGCTTTGCCTGGCAGCGCGGTGAAGCAGTGGAGGCTGACCAGGCTCAGCCCATCTACTTGCGTGATAATGTCGCCACACCAAAGGTCGCACGCTGACAAGCGGCATTGCCAATTGTCGGGCGGCTCGCTAGAGTCGGCGCACTTATACAGGTGAATGATGCGCCTAAACGGTCTCGCCCCCTCTGCCTACCCCATAGAACGTCCTGCCCAGCCTGGCAGTGCGCCGGTCCCCTATCGCGAAAGCGAAAGGGCTGCTCAGCAGGCACGCGAGTCCATCGTCACACCGGCTAGCCAAGCCGATTCCACCTATGAACACTTGTCCCGACGCGGAAAAAGCGAGTCGAGCGACCATGGCTCGGTCATCTCCGGCGATTTCATGCCGGCGCGCTTCGAAGCGATGATGGAGCGCCCTCTGAACAGCCGTGCGGCTCAGGCGCTCCAAAGCTACGGCACCACGGTCAGCTTCATTGCCGACCTGGACGCTCAGGAAGTGCTCGGCCTCGATCTCTACGCTTGAGGCGTAGCGAAACTCGCCTGATGCTCCCGTATTTTCTCGGTTGCCCTTCCTGGAACGATGCAGCGTGGCGTGGCTCGCTCTACCCGACAGGCCTGCCAGCGAGTGGCTATCTCGCGCGCTACTGCTCCGTATTCAACACGGTCGAAGGCAACACAACGCTATATGCCTGGCCCTCGGTGCAGAAGATCGAGCGGTGGGCAGCGCAGATGCCAGACAACTTCCGCTTCTGTGCCAAGCTGCCCCGCGAGATCAGCCACGCGCCGGACCTGCATGAAGTCGGGGATCTGATCCTCTCCTTTCGCTCATTGCTGGCGCCGCTTGGCGCACGGGTGACGCCGTTCTGGTTGCAGCTGCCCGCATCCTTTGGCCCTGCTCGGCTGAACGAGCTGGCGCAGCTGATCGACACGTTGAATCGCCCACTTGCCGTGGAAGTGCGCCATGCCCGCTTTTTTGCCAAAGGCGAGGAGGAGAGGGCGCTGAACAGGATGCTGCATGAGCGGGGCGTCGAGCGGATCTGTATGGACACCCGGGCGCTGTTCAGCTGCCAGTCCAGCGACCCAGCGCTGCTGCATGCTCAGAGCAAAAAGCCGCGGCTGCCGGTGCGGCCGGCGGCGTTCAGCGAGTCCCCGCAGCTCCGCTTCGTCGGGCATCCAGCGCTGGAAGCGAATGACCGCTTCCTTGCGCCCTGGCTGGGAAAGGTCGCCGAGTGGATCGAGGCAGGCAAGCGTCCGCATGTCTACCTGCACACCCCGGACAACCGGCTGGCGCCTGAGCTGGCCATGCGATTCCACGCGCAGCTCAGCAAACGGCTACCAGGGTTGCCACCCTTGGCTGCGCCGCCCATGCCGACCGAGTCTCAGCTGTCTCTCCTGGACCTGGCTGGACAGCGTTAATCGCCGCGCGACGAAGCGGGCCATGCTGCAACCTTCAAGTCGCGGCGTTGCCGAAACGCTATGACATTCGGCCGTTTCTTACTCTTGCTGCTCGTTGCACTGGCTGGGCTCGCCTACGCGGTGTGGCGCGGGCACGTCGACGTCCCGGCGAAGTGGAACCCCTGGGCACCCCTGGATATCCGAGAGGCGCCGAATCTGCTCACCTCATTCAAGGTGCAGCGTCTGCAGCAGGACCGAGCACTCTGCGAGCAAGCCCTGGAGACATCCGACCTGAACTATGTGGCCGTGCCTGACAGCACGCCGCAGCCCGGCTGTCCGGTGGAAAATGCCGTGCGAGTCAGCGGCTCTACAGCGCGGTTCAATAACGCATTTCTGGCGACCTGTCCGCTGGCGGCGGCCTATGCAATGTTCGAGCGGCACGGCCTGCAGCCTGCCGCCCAACGGATCTTCGGTCAGCCTGTGGTGCGGGTCGATCATTTCGGGAGCTTTGCCTGTCGCAACATCGCGCGAAGCAACAGGCGGAGTCAGCATGCCTCGGCAAACGCGCTGGACCTGGCCGGCTTCAGGCTGGAGGACGGCACGCGAGTAACCGTGGCCCGGGACTGGAAGGGCGATGGCGACAAGGCGCGCTTTCTTCGTGAGGTCAAAGCAGCCGCCTGCGATGCCTTCAAGATCACCCTGAGCCCTGAGTACAACGCTGCTCATCATGATCATTTTCATGTGGACATGGGCGGTTTCGGCATGTGCCGCTAAGGCGGCCCGGCGTCGCGTCTGGCAGAATGCGGCGTTTTTCCGATCCCAGGTTTTCGTATGACCGCCTCACCCCCATTGGTTCGTGTCGAAGCCCTCACACCTCGATTCGCCGAGCAGGCTAATGCGTGGGCGCTCCGGCTGGGCTTGCCGGTGCAAGCGGATGACGCGGAGTTCGCCCTGCAGCTGGGTGAGGCCGGGCTGCAGCTGCAGCTACTTGGCCCGAACGCGCCTGGGCCGGTACGCGTGGACTTCGTCGAAGGCGGCGCCGCACATCGCCGACAGTTCGGAGGAGGGAGCGGGCAGATGATCGCCAAGGCGGTCGGCATCCAGCCTGGAATCCGCCCCAGTGTGCTCGACGCTACGGCAGGTTTGGGGCGTGATGCGTTCGTACTGGCAACGTTGGGCTGCGAGATGGTGCTGTTCGAGCGACAACCGCTGATTGCCGCGCTTCTGGAAGATGGGCTAAGACGGGGCTGCGAAGACGCTGAAGTACGCCCGATAGTCGAACGCATGCGTTTGCAGCAGGGCAACGCCATCGAGTCGATGGGCCAGTGGCAGGGCGTGCCGCCGCAGGTTATCTACCTCGATCCGATGTTCCCCCATCGGGAGAAAAGCGCACTGGTGAAAAAAGAGATGCGCCTGTTCCGGCCATTTGTCGGTGATGATCTGGACGCGGGCTCCTTACTGGAAAAGGCGTTGGCGCTGGCCAGCCACCGTGTCGTGGTGAAACGACCGCGCAAGGCCCCGACTATCGATGGCCTTAGTCCGGGTTACAGCCTGGAAGGCAAATCCAGCCGCTACGATATCTACCCGAAGAAAAAGCTCGCGGCCACGATCTGATTTCCTTCCTGAAGTGATCTGGCCAAACAGGGTCAATCATTCAAGCGAAACGCGACTTTCTTGGTCTTGCTTAATCGGCTTATTAGTGGCATTCCTAGATCAGGCCGTTTGTGGCTGAACGGTGGTTACCCAGATCGCGTAGAAGGAATAAGCGTATGCAGATTCAAGTTCATAGCGATAACCACATCGAAGGCAGTGCCCGTCTGGTTGATTGGGTCAGTGCCAGTGTTGCTGACAAGCTGGATCGGTTCGACGACGAAGTGACCCGCGTCGTTGTACACCTCAATGACGAGAATGGCGTCAAGGCTGGCGCCCATGACAAGAGATGCCAGATCGAGGCGCGCCCGAAGGGCCAGCAGCCCGTTTCCGTCACGCACAAGGCGGCATCGCTCGAGTATGCCGTCGACGGTGCGATCGACAAACTCAACAATGCGCTGAGTCACCAGTTCGGCAAGCTGCGCAGCAAGCGCGCCTCAGCCCCGACGCCTCTTGAAGGCGAGACCCTGGAAGTCGAAGGGCGTGACGCCCTGATGGAAGAAGATTTTCTCGCGGACGAGCAACTGCGGACCTCCTGACCTCCCGCCTTAACCGCAACAACAGGCATCCTCGGGGTGCCTGTTTCGTTTCAGCTGCAGTACGGATTCCCCACGCATGACAGCACGATACGACAGCCGGACCTGCGGCTGGCGCAGGCTGTGCTATACCCAAAGGAATGACCGTGAAAAGGGCGCGTCGCGCTCGGTGCGGCAGAACTTGACTACACACAGGGGGAATCACTGGCGCGTGGACAAAAACAGACTGACCCGTGCCATCAGCAAGCGAGGTGACACTCATGACCATGATGCAATGCGAATATCGCGATCACGTCATTACTGCAGAGGTAATGGAACATCCAGGCACGCCGACCCCCTGGGCAGGCGGTTGCCGTGTCAGCAATCCTCAGGGCCAGACCACCCGGCGCATGGCGCTTCCTGTTGGGCATGCCTTCATGGCTGAGCTCGAACAGGCACAGCGGGCGTCCATCGCTCACGGCAAGTGGCTGGTCGACCAATACCTTGATCAGGGCAGGCAACTGTTCGATAGAGCTGCGTAACCTTTTTCAGCCTGTCGCAGCCCTTGTCGTTGCGGCGGGCTTTTTCTTCCAACGCGTCTCAGAGTTCTCCTGCTGCGCGTTCTGTTGAACTGTGCAGCGCCCCATCGCCTCTATGTAGAACAGCGAATCGTCAGCGAGGCGGTTCGATTTTCTACAAGCTGATGGAGCTCCCATGGAACTGCCTAATAAAGACCTCGGTACACTTTTCGAGCAGCTCGGTCTGCCATCCGACCCGGCAAGCATTGACGCCTTCATCGCCACCCATCGACCGATTCCGAACGGAATGAAAGTCTCTGACGCGCCTTTCTGGAATGAAGCTCAAGGCTCGTTTCTCAAAGAGCAGCTAATGGATGATGCCGAATGGGCACCGGTCGTCGATGAGCTCAACGTGCGACTGCATGAGCAGGGCGAAGAACTGTCCTGACCTCCATCAGGATCAGTTGAACGCCTGTCTGTCGGTCCGGTAGTTACGGTCGTGGCGACCTTCCCTCGGTTGTCCGGCAGGCCTAGGGTGGAAACAAGCACGACCAGGTGTGAGTCGCTGGCGGGTGCGGTGATGATTGAAGAGACGTCGCCGCGCCGCAGCGTAGGCCTGTCGCTGGTGTTCCATTAGAATCCGTCTCTCCATGCGCATCGCCGCATCCTGTTTTTGTAAAGGACGATCCATGAACGCTGACTCCGTCGCTTCCAGCCTCGATATCGAAGCACGTTATGCCTGTGCCAAGTCTCTGGCAGAGGAAGCTGCGCAAATGGGGCTTGAGTACTACCGCAAGCGCGATGCGCTGATCGTTGAACACAAGGGAGACGACCTGCAGGACGTGGTCAGTATCGCCGACAAGCAGATCGAAGCCTTTATTCGCGGGCGGCTCACTCAGCTCTTTCCGGAAGACGGGTTTCTGGGCGAAGAGAGTGGCTCGGCCGATCTGGGCGCCCGCTGCGTCTGGGTTATTGACCCGATTGATGGCACGGCCTGCTTCGTCAATGGACTACACAACTGGTGCGTGTCGATTGGCCTGCTGATTGACGGCGAGCCGCACCTGGGCGCCATCGCCGATCCAAACCACAACGAGCTGTTCCATGGTTGTCTGGGCAAGGGCGCGTTCGTCAATGGCACGCCACTGAAGGTCAGCGCGGCGACACACGTTGGGCAAGGCGTGACCGCCACGGGCACCTTTCATCCTCGCGGGAAGGAGCATTTCATTCCGTTCATGGAGAAGCTATTGGCCGAAGGCGGCATGTTCTTCCGTAACGGCTCCGGCGCGCTGATGACCGCCTACGTGGCTGCCGGACGGCTGCTTGGCTACTACGAAACCGAGCTGAAAAGCTGGGACTGCATGGCCGGGCTGGTGCTGGTGAAAGAGGCGGGTGGTCGGGTTAATGATTTCTTTCGAAATGACGGGTTGCTGCTAGGCAATCCCTATCTTGTCGCCTGTCCAGGCGTATACCCGCAGTTGGCCGAGATGATCGGGCCGTCGCTGGACGATTGAGCGGTGGTGTAGCGATCGGCTGAGCTTGTCCAAGGCCAGGCGTTCGCAGCTCATACGGATGGCAGAGCGACCGATGCGACGAGGCGTCTAGAAGCTGATCGCGAGCAAGCTCGCTCCTACGGGGACGCGCGGAGCAGGGTGCGCGGTGCTCTTTGTAGGAGCCAGCTTGCTGGCGAACCGGGCTGTGCGGACCCGCGAAATTACGAGGCGTCTGAAAGCTGATCGCGAGCAAGCTCGCTCCTACAGGGACGCGCGGAGCAGGGGATGCGCGGTGCTCTTTGTAGGAGCCAGCTTGCTGGCGACCATGGGCTGTGCGGACCCGCGGAATTACGAGCTGTCTGAAAGCCGATCGCGAGCAAGCTCGCTCCTACTGGGACGCGCAGAGCAGGGGATGCGCGGTGCTCTTTGTAGGAGCCAGCTTGCTGGCGACCAGGGGCTGTGCGGATCCTCGGAATTACGTGGCGTGTGGAGGATGATCGCGAGCAAGCTCGCTCCTACAGGGACGCGCGGAGCAGGGTTGAGCGATGCTCTTTGTAGGAGCCAGCTTGCTGGCGAACCGGGGCTGTGCGGATCCGCGGAATTACGAGGCGTCTGAAGGATGATCGCGAGCAAGCTCGCTCCTACAGGGACGCGCAGAGCAGGGGATGCGCGGTGCTTTTTGTAGGAGCCAGCTTGCTGGCGATCCGCCCCTGACGGGCGACTCACGCCCGGCGAAACCACCCTGCTATCAGGTGCGCAATTCAGGCGGGACGGTGCCGCCATGCTCAGCGAGCTTGTGCATCACGGTGCGGTGCAACCAGGTGTTCATCTGGGCCGAATCACCCATCTTGTCCGCTGGACAGCCCAGCTCGGTGGCAAGCTCTTTGCGCGACTCCAGGCTGCTGTCCAGACCGAGCAGCTTGAGCAGATCGACAATGGAGGTGCGCCAGTTCAGCTGCTCCGGATGGTCGGCAGCCATTGCGTCGAGCTTTGCAGGAACATCCACGGCGCTAGTAGAGGTTCCAGTTGAATGAGCGACACCTTCGGGGCTAGGGGCCACGCCCGGCGGCGTCGTGGTGGCGTTATGTGCAGCGGTTGGGCGCTCCGAGTCGACGACGGTGTCCGGCGCATGCTGGTTCGGCGTGTTGTTCGGATCGACCGGCTTGTGCGCTTCGTTGCTCACGCCGCCCATGCCGAGTTTGTCTTTGATCGTATCGAACAGGCCCATTTCAATTCCTCTAATCATTAGGTGGTAATTTTTGGACCACATTGACGCGTCGAGGATTCGGCGCCGCAGGTCGGGAAGCGCCCTGTTCCGCGGCTTAGCGTTCGGAGGTCGCGGCCCGCTGCGTTGTTGTATCGGTTGGCGCTGCTGACGGATTGTCAGTACCGCCGCCCAAGGCGATGTAAAGGCTCACCAGATTCTGAACCTGAGCACGCTTGATCTCGATGAAGGCCTGTTCGGCATCGAACAGGTTGCGCTCGGCATCGAGCACTTGCAGGTAGTTCACCACACCCTCGGCGTAGCGTTCGCGTGCGAGGTCGGCGATGCGTCGCAGCGTGGCGACGTTTTCCGCCTGCGCGGCAACCTGTTCGGCCAGATAGCGGCGGCCCGCGAGCGCGTCGGCCACCTCCCGGAAGGCGGTTTCGATGGCGCTTTCGTACTCGGCCACAGCTATGTTTTCCCTGGCCTCGGCAACGGTCAGGTTGCCGCGATTGCGCCCGAAGTCGAACAGCGGCACGGAGATGCTCGGGCCGATACTCCAGGTGCGATTGTCCCGGCTGACCAAGTCGTTCAGCTCGTTGGAGATGTAGCCGAAGCTACCGGTCAGCGAGATCTGAGGGAAGAACGCAGCCCTTGCCACACCGATGTTGGCGCGGGCCGCACGCAGCTCCAGTTCGGCTCCGAGGATGTCGGGGCGGATCAGCAGCAACTCTGACGACAGTCCTGCATCCAGCCGCAGTGGTTCGATCTGTTCGGTCAATGGCAGCGGCGGCGGCAACGGCTGTTGTAGCGGGCCGCCGATCAGCTGAGTCAGGTAATTGACCTGCTCGGCTCGGATCAGGTGCAGGCTGGCCAGCTCGGTCTTGGCCTGGGTCAGCAGCGCCTGTGCCTGGTTCAGGTCAAGCGCCGAGGTAATCCCGGCCTCGAAGCGCACGCGGGCAATGCGCAGGCCATCGCGGCGGCTTTGCAGTGTCGCTTCGGCCAGTTCGATACGTGCCTCTGCGCCGCGGACAGCGAGGTAAGTCGTTGCTACATCGGCAATCAGCGATAACTTGAATGCACGCTGCGCCTCGATGGTCGAGAGATACTGAGCGCGCGCGGCTTCGGTGAGATTGCGCACGCGACCCCAGAAGTCCAGTTCGAACGCTGATATCCCAAGCCCCACCGAGAACTGCTCGGTGATCTGGCCGCCCGAACCGCCCACTGCTCCTGTGGTGGCCCCGCCTGCGGCGCCTCGCCCGGCGCTGCCGGTCGGAAAGCGCCCCCGGCTGGCGTCCGCCGTCGCAGTCAGCGTGGGGTAGCGGTCGGCTTCCTGAACGCCGAACTGGCCGCGGGCTTCCTCGATCCGGGCTACGGCTATCTGCAGGTCTCGATTTCGCCGCAGGGCCGTCTCGATGTACAGCTCGAGTCGTGGATCTTCTAGAAAGTCTCGCCAGGCGATTTCGCTGGCCGGGACCTCGCCGTCCCTGGGCTGATAGTCGGCCGGATACTGCGCAGCGCTGGGTGACGGGGGCTGTTCATGCGGCGGGGCGAACTGGCAGCCGGCCAGCAGGCCGCCCATGAACAGGGCCGCAAGTCGCGAGAGCCGGTCAGGCATTGTCTGGCGCCTCCTGTTCCTCGGCTGGGTGCGCCTTGTCTTCGGCTGTCGGCGGGCGACGCTTGGTCAGCCAGCGACGTACGGAGAGGTAGAACAGCGGGATGTAGAACAACCCGAGCAGCGTGGCGACGATCATGCCGCCCATGACGCCGGTACCCACCGCAACCCGTCCTGCCGCCCCGGCACCGCTGGAAAGCACCAGTGGCAGCATGCCGAGAATGAAGGTCAGTGATGTCATCAGGATCGGGCGGAAGCGCAGGCGCACCGCGTTCATAACTGCATCGTTCAGGCTTTTGCCGTTGCCTTCCTCTTCGATGGCAAACTCAACGATGAGGATCGCGTTTTTCGCCGACAGCCCGATGATGGTCACAAGCCCCACATTGAAGTAAACGTCGGCTGGCAGGTCGCGAATCATGGCGAACAGCACGGCGCCCAACGCACCGAAGGGCACCACCAGCAGGACTGCGATGGGCACCGTCCAGCTTTCATAGAGCGCTGCCAGCACCATCAGCACCACCAGCAACGACAGGCCCAGCAACAAACCGACCTGACCGGATGCCTGCTGTTCCTCCAGCGAGGCGCCGGTCCATTCGTAGCTGAAACCGCCCGGCAGTTCGGCTGCCAGCCGTTCCATCTCGGTCATCGCCTCGCCTGTTGTCGAACCGGGCGCTGCGCTACCGGAAAGGGTCAGGGCAGGGTAGCCGTTGTAGCGTTGCAACTGGGTGGGTCCTTCGGTCCACTCCACGGTGGTGAAGGCGCCAAACGGCACGCTCTCGCCCTCATTGTTGATCACCTTCAGGTCGAGCACGTCCTGAGGGGTCATCCGATAGGGTGCATCAGCTTGCAACAGCACCTGCAGGACGCGCCCGTCACGGTTGAAGTCGTTGGCGTAGGCACTGCCGAAGGCGATGGCCAGCGTAGCATTGACCTCATTGATCGAAAGCCCCAGTGCACGTGCCTTGATTCGGTCGATGTTGACCCGCAGGCGTGGCGCATCGTCAGCGCCTTCAGGCCGCACGTTCTGCAGAACCGGGCTTTCGCTCGCCTTGCCGAGCAGCTGATTACGTGCATCGAGCAACGCCTGGTAGCCCAGGCCGCCACGGTCCTCCAGCTTGAAGGTGAATCCACCGGCCACACCCAGCCCGGGTATCGATGGCGGGTTCAGCGCGAATACGCGTGCTTCGTTGATCTGCGAGAAACGCCCCATGGCTTCTCGTACCAGCGCCTGGGCGGAGCTGCCGTCTTCGGTGCGCTGCTCCCAGGGGATCAGCCGTACGAAGGACATCGCATGGGCCTGGCCCTGACCGAAGAAGCTAAAGCCATAAACGGTGATGGCGTCCTCGACCAGCGGATGGTCGGCATAGAACGCCTTGACCTGCTCGATGGCTTCCTCCGTGCGCTCTACGGTCGCGCCAGCGGGGGCCTGGATCACGGTCATCAGGGAGCCCTGGTCTTCATCCGGCAGAAAGGCACTGGGCATCCGCAGGTAGAGAAAGACCGTCAAGGCCAGCAAGCCGACAAAGGCCAGCAGAAACCAGATCGGGCGAGCGAGTATGCCGCCGACGGCATGGTGGTAACGGTCAGTGGTGCGCTCCATCCAGCGGTTGAAGGGCCCGAAGATGCGTTGCCCCAATCCAGGCTTGCCGTCGTCCGGCTGGCTTGGTTTGAGCAGTGCCGCGCAGAGTGCGGGGGTCAGCACCAGCGCGAGTACCGTCGAGGTGGCGACAGCAATCGACAGCGTCACGGCGAACTGGCGATAGATACCACCGGTCGAGCCAGGGAAAAATGCCAGCGGCACGAATACGGCAATCAAGGCGAGCGTCGTGCCGATAATTGGCGCTGTCACCTGCTCCATCGCTTTGACGGTGGCCTGATAGGGCGGCAACTGCTCCTCGTCCATGATCCGTTTGACGTTCTCCACCACCACGATGGCATCGTCCACCAGGGTGCCGATCGCCAGCACCATCCCAAACAGGCTCAGCAGGTTGATTGAAAAGCCGATGAGCCACAGACCGAGGCAGGTGCCGGCCAGGGTGATCGGAATGACGATGGTGGGAATCACCGTGGTGCGCCAGTTCTGCAAAAACAGCAGCATGACCAGTACCACCAGCCCCATTGCCTGCAGCAGCGTGACCACGACCTGCTGGATCGACGATGAAATGAAGGGGGTCGAGTCGAATGGCACGGTCCAGGAGATATCGTCCGGGAAGCCTTCGGCCAGCTCGCGCATCCGTTGTTTCACGGCAGCCGCCGTATCCAGGGCGTTGGCGCCGGGGGACAGTTGCACAGCCAGGCCCGCCGCGGGTTGGCCGTTAAGTTCGCTGCGTGAGGTGTAGTTCTGTGCGCCAAGTTCAACCCGCGCGACGTCGCGCAAGCGTATTGCTGAACCGTCCGGGCCGGCACGCAGGATGATCGAAGCGAACTCCTCCGGCGTGCTGAAGCGACCGCGAGTCTCCAGCGGCGCGTTGATTTCGATGTTCTCGGCAAGCGGCAGGGCGCCCAGCGCACCGCCTGCGGACTGGCTGTTCTGCTCCTGCACCGCAGCGAGCACGTCGGCGGCCGAAAGCCCAAAGCTGGCCAGCCGATCCGGGTTGAGCCAGATGCGCATGGCATAAGCGGTATAGAACTCGCGGATGTCGCCAACGCCCTGCACGCGGCGCAGCTCGTCGAGGACATGGGTGGTGGCGAAGTGGCCGAGCTCCAGCGTGCTCATGGTGCCGTTCTCGGAGAACAGCGAGATGATCAGCAGGAAGTCCTGCGAGGCCTGGAAGACCTGTATGCCCTGTCGGCGAACTTCCTCTGGTAAGCGCTGCTCGACCCGGCTCAGGCGGTTCTGCACCTCCATCTGGGCGACGTCGATGTCGGTGCCAGCCTCGAAGGTCAGCTCGATTGACGCACTGCCATTGGAGCGGCTCGACGAGTCCATGTAGAGGAAGCCCTCGACGCCGTTGAGCTCCTGTTCGATCACCTGGGTGACGTTGGTCTCGAGGACTGATGCGTCTGCGCCGGGGTAGGTCACGCTGATGCGTAGCGTCGGCGGTGCAATGCTCGGGTATTGCTCGACGGGCAGTGATCGCAGGGCCAGCACGCCGCCCAAGAGGATGCCCAGCGCAATGACCCAGGCAAAGACCGGTCGGCGGATGAAGAACGCCGGCGTCATTGGCTGGACTCGGTCGCCATGGACGACTCGGGCGCCTCTGGCGGCTCTTCCGCCTGGTAGGGCGTTGTCCGTACCGCTGCACCGCTGCGGACACTGCCGCCGCCTTCGACGATCACCACCTCGCCGGCTTCCAGGCCTCCACGAATCACCCATTCGCTGCCCTGCAGCTCGCCAAGTTCGACCTCACGCGAGGCGACCTTATCGTCCTCGCCTACGAGCAGTACGCGCGCAGCCTGGTCATTGACCATGACGGCACGCTGCGGAATCAACACCCCGTTAGGCCGGATGCCTGCATTGATGCGCCCTTGAACGAACTGGCCGGGCAGGAGCAATCTGTCCGGGTTGGGAAACTCGGCGCGCACGGCCACGGTGCCGGTATTCTCATCGATGCTCATCGCGTAGAAGTTGACGTAGCCGGGATGCGGATACTCGTGGCCATTCTCCAGAATCAGCTTGACCTCCACGCGGCCACCCTCTGGCAGCTCAAGGGCACCTGAAGCGAGCTGTGCGCGGATCTGCAGAAGATCGGAGCTGGATTGGGCGAAGTTGACGTAGACCGGGTCGAACTTCTCCACCGTCGTGAGCAGGGTGCCTTCGCTGGCGCTAACCAGCGCACCTTCGGTGACCTGCGCACGTCCGGCGCGCCCTTCGATGGGTGACTCGACGGTTGTGTATTCCAGTTCCAGTTCGGCCGACTGCACGTTGGCCTCGGCTTGCGATACGTCCGCTTTGGCCGTGCGCAGCGTCGCCAGTGCGGTGTCGTATTCCTGTTGACTGATGGCCTGTTTGGCGACCAGGCCCTTGTAGCGTTTGACGTCCTGCGCTGCGTTCAGCGCGGTGGCTTCGGCGCGTTCCAGCGCAGCCTTGGCTGCCTTGAGGTTGGCGCGCATTTCTCGCGGGTCGATCTGGAACAACGGCGTGCCGACCTCGACGTCGGTGCCTTCCTCGTAAAGCCGTTCCTGAATGATGCCGTTGACCCGGGCGCGGATCTCGGCGATGCGAACGGCCTGGACGCGCCCTGGAAGCTCGATGATGTTGGGGATCGGCTTGGGGTCGACCGTCACGACCTCTACTTCGGGAGGCGGCGGTGCGGCTTGTTCGGCTTTTTCGTCATCGGAGCAGGCGGCCATGAGCAGCGCCGTGGCGCTGATCAGCACAGCGTTTTGAAGTAACTGCCTCATTCAGTCGGACCTTTTGTCTCGTACTGTCTTCGCCGCGGTATAGCGCGCTGACCTACACTCGACCGCGGGTGGCGGGGACGGTTCCGGTTAAATCCCGTCTCGGCTCGATGGGAGAGAGGCCCGCAGCGATATTCGCCATGACGGAGCGATAGGCAATGCGATGGCGGCCTGGAGTTCGACTCAACTTTTCGGGGTATGCACCACGATGTGTTGCCGCGCCTGGTCCGGTAGCGTGACCCCAGCTGCGAGCAGTGCTGCGATCAGGCCCTTGCGCACTTCCGAGGCGGTGGTAACGAAATCCGAGCGGCGCGAGTCGCACCAGAACAATACGTCGAAGACCAGCTGGCTTTCGCCCAGATCATTCAGCAGCACCTCAGCTTGCGGAGTGGCGAGTACGCCGGATGTCTGCTGAGCGGCGTCGCGCATTACGGCGCTGATGGCGTCGATGTCGATCCCGTAGTACAGCTTGCAAACCACTTTGCCGCGCCGGATCGGCGCCGCTGTATTGTTGGTGACGCGCGAGGTGAAGGTTTCGGCGTTGGGAACCAGTACGCGGCGCCCGTCATAGGTGCGTATCTGGGTGGCGCGCAGCTCGATGCGCTCCACGCTGCCCTCGGTTTCCCCGATGATGATCTGATCGCCCAGCTGGAATGGCCGCAACGTCAGGATCAGCAGCCCGCTGACGAAGTTGGAGAGGATGTCCTTCAGGGCAAAACCCAGCGCCAGACTGGTCAGGCCAAGGCCGGTGGCCAGTGTGCTCGGCTCCAGCCCGAAGGCGCTCGCTGCGACAATGATGCCGAGCACCCAGACCGCGTAATAGCTCACCTGGCGGACCAGATTCTCGACGGTCAGGTCGTTTGCCAGCCGCTGCACAATTTTCTTCATTAGGGCGCGCACGGCGGTGGCCAGCCCCCAGAACAACAGCAGCACCAGCAGGGCGGCGAGGACCCGTGGAATAATGTTGACGGCCGATTCGAGCAGGCGCGCAAAGGCGTTCTCAACGCTGGCTTGCACCGACGTTAAAAACCGTCCACGGTCCGAGTCGCGACGTTTTGCAGCGGTTTCCAAGGCCCGGTCAATGATCGCAGCCCAGTCACGGGCGAGTCGGTCGAGAGGCTGCCCGTTGGCTTCGGCATCGGCCGGCGAGACCACCATCAGCGGGCGGCCGGCGACGCTTATTTGAAGGCCATCGTTTTCCTCGGATTCGGTCGGCTCGATACGCGCCCGCGTGATGCCCTTGGGCGTTTCCAGTACGGCTGCCAGCTGCCGTTCAATCTGTCGAGCCCTCGGCCGGGCTTCCAGCTCTTCTGTAGGACCAATGCGGAACAAGGCCCGACCGTCCAGACGCACGGTCGCTACACCCTCCTGAGCCCAGACGGGCATTGTCGGCAGCAGTGTCATGCACAGCAGCGCGATCAGGGCGAGCGGTCGCAGAAGGGCGGGAACGACGCTAGCGAGGCGAGGAGACATCATGGTCATCAGCATTCGGGGTGCCGGGTCGGAAACGAACAGGCCGCCGGGTTGGCGGCGGCCTGTTGATGAAACGAGCAATCTGCGGCTGTGCGTACCGAGGGACCGTAGTTGCAATGCGATCATCTCTGGTTGGCGTTAGAAAACCAGCGCGAACAGGCCGATCACGACCAACAGACCGATCAGAAAGATGATGCCTACAGTGCTGCCCAGAAACTTCAGCATGAGGATGACTCCTTTTGCAGTGGGTTCACTAAATCCGACTGAGCATGGCTGCGAACGTTCATTAAACCGGGCGTTCGGTCATGTCTAGTATGCGCGTCAGAGGCTCTTCCAGATCAACTGCAACCCCGCCAGGAGCATGCCCACGCGAGCAATTCGGTAGAACAGTTTGTGATCGATGCGTTTGTGCAGCCAAAGCCCTGCCCATACGCCGAACGGCACCACCGGCGCCAGCGTCAGGCTGAGCAGCAGGTTTTCGCGGCTGAACTGGCCTAGCGCGGCATAGGGGATCAGCTTGATCGCATTGGTCATCAGGAAGAACAGGTTGATGGTCGCTACGTAGCGCAGCTTGTCCAGCTGTTGGGGCAGCAAGTGCATCATGATGGGTGGTCCGCCGGCGTGGGCAACGAAGCTGGTAAAGCCGGCGATCGATGACAACAGCGTGCCGCGACCGCGCTGTAGCGGTCGCGGCTTTTCATTGTTGGTCACCAGCCCGAGCAGTACGAAGCCCACGGCAATCGCGCCCATCATCAGACCGATCATGCGCTCGTCGAGCATGCCAAAGGTCAGCGAGCCCAGCGCGATGCCGATCAACGCCCCTGGCATCATGACCTTCAGATTGGCCTTGTCCCAGTGACCGACATAGGCCTTGAGGCCCACCACATCGGCAAGACAGAGAATCGGCAACATCACCGCGGCAGCCTGTTTAGGCGATATCGCCAGGGCCAGCAGCGGCACGGCGATGCCACCCAGGGCGCCGCCAAAGCCGCCTTTGGAAAGGCCGGTGAGGAAGATCGCCGGTAGGGCAAAAAGCAGAAAGTCAGATAGCGTCATGAGTGTGATTGAGTATGCGGCCAGGAATTGGCTTCGTTGTGCATCATCGCATTTTCGTTTCGGGACTGGTCGCAGCAAAGCGCGCAAGGATCGCCTGCCATGGATCGTGGTCAGCATGTTTAACGCAGACTGAAAGGTGATCCATGAGACCATTTACCGCGAATCCATTTCACATACCGGCACGCTTTGGGCTGTCCCGCACGGCGGCTGGGGCTTTGCTGACATTGGCGACAAGCCTGGCGTGCCAGGCGCAGGCTCAGGAAGCTCACCCATTGATCGGCTTGATAAACGAGTTTCGCGAGGCGGACGAAGCCTGCGGGGCCGGCGATGGCCAGGCTATCGGGCCTCTTGCACCGAACGAGGCGCTGAGCGTGCAGCCGGCCGCCAGCGGAACCCAATTGCAGGAAGCGCTGCAGGCTTCCGGTTATCGTCCGTCCAAGCTGCAGGCCATGTCCGTTTCAGGGCCGGCCGACGCGAAGGCGGCCATGCAAGCATTGAAGCAGCGTTACTGCGAGCCGCTGCGTAGCCAGGAGTTCGCTGAGATCGGCGTGTCGCGCAAGGGCAATACCTGGCAGGTCCTTCTGGCCAAGCCACTACTTTCGCCAGACCTTGGCGACTGGCAGCAGGTTGGCAAGAACGTCCTGCAGCGGGTCAATGAGGCAAGGGCCCAGCCGAGAACCTGCGGTAGCCGTTCGTTCCAGGCTGCTCCTGCGCTGAGTTGGAATGCCAAGCTGGGCGATGCCGCGCTCGCCCACAGTCGTGACATGGCAGAGCAGAACTATTTCAGCCACCAGGCCCCGGATGGCAGCCAGGTGAGCGACCGGGCCAGCCGGGCGGGCTACCGCTGGCAGCGGATTGGGGAAAACATCGCGGCCGGGCAGGGCTCGGAGGAACAGGTTATGGCCGGCTGGCTGGCCAGTCCCGGTCACTGCAGCAACATCATGAACCCGGACTTCACCGAGATGGGTGCGGCCTATGCCATGGACAAAAGCAGCGCTGCAGGCAGCTACTGGACTCAAGTCTTCGGTAAGCCCCGTTGATTACAGCTTGAGCGAGTATTCGGGCCGGTTCAGCTCAAGCTCTCCAGCCAGTTGTGCGCTTCAGTGTTCTGTGATTCGTCGAACGCCTTGATCGTCAGGCCGGGAAACAGCGCGCCCTCGATTTCGCTGGCCCTGCGCAGCCACTCCTTGCTTGAGACGACTGCGCAGCGATCGAAGCGGCGGATGAAGCGAAACAAATGAGGGATTCTCGCCAGTTCCACACCCATCGCTCCCAGAGTCGGGATGTCGAAGTCACCGATTCGCATCAGCATGTGCCCGTGACTGATGTCCTCGGACTTTCGCAACAGTTCATCCAACGCGAAACGCATCTCGCTGCTGTCGAGCTTGCCGGAGAAATCCACGTCGATGCGTTTGTCACCAATGCGCGTTACATGAAACATGACGAGTCCTCGATTCAATGAGTGGTGCAGCGACTAGCCCTACTCATAGGTGACCATAGCTGTTGTGCGGCGTTCGGCTACGCCGAACCGGACAAATCACGGGGAGGTTCATGGATTCGTGCGGGCAGCATGCGGGTTTCACTGCAGATCGAAGCGGCGCAGCGTGCGTTCAATTAGAGCGTCGGCGCGGTGCAGACGTATGCGGGTGCGACCGGCTGGGAGTGACGCGGGGAAAGGTGCTGCGGTGGGTGCCTTTCTGATGTCAGAGACGAGAGAGTGTCCCCGCACATAGCGTGCGGGGAGCAAGCGATCAGTCCTGGCGGCTGGTCACTTCCAGCAGGTGATAACCGAACTGGGTTTTCACCGGACCTTGCACTTCATTGAGTGGAGCGCTGAACACGACGGTGTCGAATTCCTTGACCATCTGACCGGGGCCGAACGAGCCCAGGTCGCCGCCCTGACGGCTGGACGGGCAGGTGGAGTTGTCTTTGGCAACCTGAGCGAAATCGGCACCGCCTTCGATGGCAGCCTTCAGCTCGTTGCACTTTTCTTCGGTGGGAACCAGGATGTGGCGGGCGGTGGCTCGTGCCATGTGGGTCTACTCCAGTGGGAAAGGTGCGAGCCTACCGGATTTGCTCAGCGATTCAAGCATCGGCTCACTTCGGCTCGCGCGAAGACTGTTTCGGCGCGTTCTGCAGCGCTGCCAGGCTGCGTTCGTATTGCTCAGAGCTGAGTGGCATGTAGCCGGTGAAATGGATCCAGCTGGGCAGCCCTCGCAGATAGTGTTCGACGAAGGCTTGGGTAATCGGCTTGCGTTGTAGGCTTTGTTCGTTCACGTAGAGAAAGAGCGGCCGCGTCAGTGGCTGGTATTGCCCCTTGGAGACCGTGTCGAGCGTCGGGTAGACCGGGCCGTTGCCATTGTCCACCGCAAGCAGTTTCAGCTCGTCCCAGTGCCGGTGGTAGGCGCCAATGCCGAAGAAACCGAGCGCATCTGGCTCGGCAGCGATGCCGGCGGCGAGCTCCTCCTCGTCTTCGCTGGCCGTGTAGTCCTGGCGGCTACGGTGGGTACTGCCTACGATTTCGCGGGTAAAGACGTCATAGGTTCCTGAATCCTGCCCACGTCCGAACAGCTCGATGGGCCGGTCTGGCCATTCGGGGCGGATCTGGTTCCAGCGCGTAATCCGGCCTTCTGCTTCCGGTGACCACAGGGTCTTGAGCTCTTCCACCGTGATCTCGTTCGCCCAATGGTTACTCGGGTGGACCACCACTGCAATGGAGTCCATGGCCAGCGGGATCTGGCGGTAGCCGACTCCATTCTCGGCGCACTGTTTGTGTTCCTCGGCATTGATCTCACGTGACGCGTCGTTGATGTCCGTCTTGCCAGCGCAGAAGCTGCGGAAACCAGCGGTGGTACCGGTAAACTCGACGTTGATCGGATGACCGGGGCGGGCCCGCTGAAATCGATTTATCGCTTCACTGGTCAACGGATAAACGGTGCTCGATCCGTCAATCAGAAGTCCCTCGGTCGCCGGAGCCTCTGCCGAACCAGCCGCCGTTGCGAGCGCGGCATGCGGAGCAAAAAACAGACTGATCAGAAGCAGAGACCCGGATTTGGCGATATGCATGGGGGTTCCTTTTACTTGGCTCAGGATTTCGTCTTCAGCCAGTCGGCCTTGAGCGTGGTCCAGAACAGCTGGAGGCTGTTGAAGCGTGTATCCACCGCGTTGATGTACTCGTCCAGATGGTCGATTTCACGGTGTTGCGCCTGTCGCTCCTGGGCATCGATGCGTTCGAGCTGGGCCTCGAGTTCATTGAGCGATTCGCGAAGTTCGCGGATGCGGTTTTCAGTCTGAATGCGGCGTTCGCTTTGCATGGTTACCTCCGGGCTGCGTCAGAGTTGGCTGCCAGTGATGAGCAGCAGCGGAAGGCCAAAGAACACGCCACCGATATAGGCGCCGACATACAGCTTGTTGCGCTGAGCCAGGTCCGCGAGAAAGTTGGCGATGGCTGGAGGCACGCCGCGCAGGAAAGGCAGCACGTAGATGATGGTGATCCCCAGAAGGTTGAACATCAGGTGCACCAGCGCGATCTGCATCGCCAGTTCCGCCATCGGGCCGGCTATTGCCGTGGCGGCGAGAAGGGCGGTGATGCAGGTGCCGATGTTGGTGCCAAGCGTGAACGGGTAGACCTGCTTGAGGGTGAAGACGCCGGTGCCGGCCAGCGGCACGATCAGTGCTGTTGTGGTGGAAGATGATTGCACCAGTATGGTGATGACCGCCCCCGAAGCGATACCGGACACCGGCCCGCGTCCGACGCTGGCGTGCATGATGTCCTTGGCGCGTCCGACCATCACCTTGCGTAGCACCTTGCCGATGGCCTGCACGACGAAGAGGATCAGGCCGATTCCAATAACGATCAGCGCAACGCCAGCCCATACCTTGCTCGGCAGCCAGGACACGCTGGCGTCGAGCAGCTCGCTGGCAGGGGTCAGCAGGGTCTTCATGAAGTTCATGCTCTTCATGTCTACGCTAGCGCTGTCGTGTACCAGCAGGCCTGCCAGCGCCTCGGACGCGCGTTGTAGCGGATGAAACAGCAGCTCTAGCGGCAGAAGTATCGTCACCGCCGTGATATTGAAGGCGTCATGCACCGTAGCGGCGGCAAAGGCCCGATGGAATTCTTCTCCGCTGCGGATGTGGCCAAGGCTGACAATGGTGCTGGTCAGCGACGTGCCGATGTTCGCTCCCATGATCAAGGGAATCGCGATGGGAATCGGCAGGCCTCCGGCCACCATGCCGACGATGATCGAGGTCACGGTACTGGAACTCTGGATCAGCGCGGTAGCGGCCAGGCCGATCATCAGTCCGACAAAGGGGTTGGTGGCAAATGCAAACAGCTCCTTTGCATTGTCGCCGGTGGCGGCCTTGAAGCCGTCGCCGATGGCGCCGACCGCGGCCAGAAGCAGGTAGATGAGCATGACGACCAACAGCCAGGACAGCCATTGCCGCGTCACTGGGGTCGATGAGTTATGCGCCAGGGCACCGGTATTCGTCGTCATGAGGCAACTCCCGTGAGCATGTCAGTTGCTCGACGGTGTGCCCCGACTGTGAACCCCTGATTACCGCAACGGCAACCCGAGACGAACGGCCAGGTAAGGAATCAGCGCATTGTGTTCAGCTTTCGCAACGCCCGAGCGTAGTCATGCCGCGCTGAGGGCAATCGATAGGAATTGCCTACCCACAGGTTTTCGCCGTACAGCGATTGGTATTCAAGCGCAATGTGTATCTGGTGTTCGCTCAGTAGCTTGATGCTTTCATGCAGACAAAGCGCTACCGAAGATGAGCTTCTCATGCTCAACAAGGGGAGTTCCTGGCCCACCTGGATGGTGGTCTCCAACGGCAACCGGGCAGTGCGAAAACAGAGCGGTTCGACATCGATGGAAATCAATGCGTCTTGCCAGATATCACCGGTCAGGTCGTAGCGTTTGCCATCCAGGCTGATGCTGGCGCTTTTGATTATCGCGGGCCCAAGCCCGACGTTCTTCAGGTAGAGACCATTGCGTTCATCCGGACCTTCCAGGTACGGCACGCCGAGCACAAGAGGTCGGACTGAAAGCCGGTTGTGCTCGAGTGCGGTCCAGCCCAGCCAAAGCGACGTGATTACCGCACAGGCTGACAGGCCAATGGCAAGAGCGGGTATCAGGTGCTTCATGACGACGGCTCCCCGAACGACACGATACTTGGTGACAATGCACGGTCTCGGATGGCGAAACGTCGCTTCCGACTCACCCAGTCGTTGGACTCGTTGAGAAGGAATGAGTTGCTAGTGGGGATGGTTGGGGCGGAGCCTGTCGATTGCAGGCTCCCCTCGGTGTAGCAATTGACTGAGCCTCAGGCAGCGTTGCTGCTGCGTGTGGCTTCGGTGGCTGGGCGCTCCGATAGATAACTTTCCAGGCGCGCTTTGTCGGCCTCGCCGAACGCCAGGCCGAGCTTGGTTCGACGCCAAAGGATATCGTCCAGTTGCGTCGCCCATTCTTCGCGTCGAAGGTACTCGACTTCCTGTGTGTAGAGTTGCGGACCGAGTTTTTCGCCCAGCGCGTCGACCGAACGGACGTCGCCGAGCATCTGCCAGACCCGGTTGCCGTAGAGCGTAGCCCAGCGTTTGGCCAGCGGTTGGTCGATGCCTTTGACCTTGGCCATCAGCTCAACGGCGAGCGCTTCGGCTGTGGTCATGTTTTCGCCGCCGGGCAGTGGATCGCGGGCCGTCCAACTTCCACCCATGTTCGGGAAAAATGGCTTGAGCTGAGCCATCGCCGACTCGGCAAGCTTGCGGTAGGTGGTCAGCTTGCCACCGAATACCGAGAGCAGCGGCGCCTGTTTTTCTTCGGCAGCCAGAGATAGGGTGTAGTCGCGTGTCACCGCCGAGGGGTTGTCGGATTCGTCATCACACAATGGCCGAACGCCGGCAAACGTATGGACGATGTCCTCCGGTTTCAGCTGCTTGCGGAAATGGGCATTGGCAACGCCCAAGACGTAGGCAACCTCTTCTTCGCTGATGCTCACCGTGGCCGGGTCGCCGCGGTATTCGCGGTCGGTGGTCCCGATCATGGTGTAGCGATCCAGATACGGAATGGCGAAGACGATGCGCCGGTCTTCGTTCTGCATGATGTACGCCTGCTCGCCTTCGTACAGCTTGGGCACGATGACGTGGCTGCCCTGGATCAGGCGAATGCCGTAGGGCGAACGTTGCTGGAGGTTGTCGCCGATGAACTGGGCAACCCAGGGCCCGGCCGCGTTCACCAGTGCCTTGGCGCGCAGGGAAAAGCGTGTCCCATCCTGTCGCTGCAACTCGACGTGCCAAATCCCTCCAGCACGCTTGGCGCTCAGGCACTGAGTACGCGTATGGATATGCGCGCCCTTTTCCCTGGCTGCCATGGCATTAAGCACCACCAGGCGTGCATCGTCGACCCAGCAATCGGAGTATTCGAAACCGCGGGTTATTGCTGGTTTCAGCGGGCTTTCATCACCGAAGCGCAGGCCGCGTGAAGCGGGCAACTTTTCGCGTTTGCCAAGATTGTCGTAAAGGAACAGGCCCGAGCGGATCATCCAGGCGGGGCGCAGGTGAGGGCGGTGGGGCAGTACGAAGCGCATCGGTTTGACGATATGGGGCGCTTTGGCCAGCAACACTTCGCGTTCGGCCAGTGCCTCGCGGACCAGGCGAAATTCATAATGCTCAAGGTAACGCAGGCCACCATGAATCAACTTGCTGCTTGCCGAGGACGTATGGCTGGCCAGGTCGTCGCGCTCGCACAAAAACACCGACAGGCCGCGTCCGGCTGCATCCGCAGCGATACCCACACCATTGATACCACCGCCAATCACAGCGATGTCGTACAGCTCGGAGACGGTCTCAGTCACGGGATTCTCCTCAGGAACGAACATTTATTTTCGAATACGAACATCCTAGCGCAGGAATGAACCTGTCTCTACCGGCGATATTCATTTTTTATATCAAAAGAAAATAATCGAACCCATACGAACTTACTATTGGCGATGAGTCTGCTGGAGGGATAGCTCGAGTTGGTCGGAAGGTTAATAGCGGCTTGTGACAGCAAGGCGGGCGCCTGCGACTCGGTACTGCGCATCGATGCACGGCTGATCAGCGCTCAGCCGGCACGTTTGTTTTCGAGTTCTGGGCGCCTCGTCCTCGATTACGATCATGCTGTCTTCGAAGGGCAGCATCGAGCGTGAGGTCGCGCTACCTGTGGCAGGGCTGGGATTGAGTAAACGGGGTCAGCCTGTGACCTCCAGTTTGACCTTGTACCGGCTGAGTAGCTCGAGAAAAGCCTCGGGTGGCTGGGCCTCGGTGAACAACATGTCGATCTGTTCAAGCGAGCCGAGGCGGGTCATGGCGTTGCGGCCGAACTTGCTGGAGTCCGCCGCAAGGAAAACCTGACGCGCGTTATTGATGATGGCTTGAGATACCCGCACTTCCTGGTAATCGAAGTCCAGCAGCGTGCCGTCTTCGTCGATTCCGCTGATACCGATCAGCGCAAAGTCGACCTTGAACTGGCTGATGAAATCTGCAGTGGCTTGACCGACTACGCCGCCATCGCTGCGCACGTTGCCGCCGGCGATCAACACGTCGAAATCTTCCTTGGGGCTGAGGATGCTCGCCACGTGCAGGTTGTTGGTAATGACCTTGAGGTCGCGATGGTTGAGCAGGGCGTGGGCGATGGCCTCGGTGGTGGTACCAATGTTGATGAAAAGGGATGCCTGATCGGGAATCTGTGCGGCCATGGCGTCGGCGATGCGGCGCTTCTCGTCACGCATCTGCCGGGCCCGTTGGGTGTAGGCAGTGTTTTGCACGCTGGAGTCGTGGGCGGCGCCGCCGTGGTAGCGACGGAGGAGGCCGGCTTCTCCCAGTTGGTTGATGTCGCGGCGGATGGTCTGGGGCGTCACTGCAAATTGTTGTGCCAGCTCTTCGATGCTGACGTAGCCGCGTTCGCGCACAAGTTCGAGAATGCTCTGCTGTCGTGGGGCCAGACTCATGGAGGCTTCCTTCTTATCAATATGCCGTGAAGGATGCCGCAGTCCGGTCTCTGATTAAAGAATTGTTCGTTTGTGAAGAAGCGCGCCCGGCGCGGGTGAGAACCGGGCCGGGCGCGATGCGTGGTCGGTTTGACCGTCTGGGCTTATTCCTCTTCCCAGTCGCGCGTGCGGCCAACCGCCTTCTTCCAGCCCTTATAGAGCGCTTCGCGTTTCGCATCGTCGCAGGCGGGTTCGAAAACGCGTTCAATGGTGGACTTGCTGCGTAACTCGTCCAGGCTGCTCCAGAAACCGGTCGCCAGGCCTGCCAGATAGGCAGCACCGAGCGCGGTGGTTTCTTTCATTTCCGGACGTTCGACCTGGGTGCCCAGCAGGTCGGCCTGGAACTGCATGAGGAAATTGTTCGCCACGGCACCGCCATCCACACGCAGTGAACGCAAGCGCTCGCCGGCGTCCTGCTGCATGGCGTCGAGCACGTCGCGGGTCTGGTAGGCGATCGATTCGAGCGCGGCGCGGATGAGGTGATCGACTTTCACGCCTCGCGTCAGACCGAACAGGGCGCCACGGGCACGCGGATCCCAGTAGGGCGCACCGAGGCCGGTGAATGCCGGCACCAGATAGACGCCGTTGCTGTCCTGGACCTTGGTGGCGAAGTATTCCGAATCCAGCGAATCGTTGATCACCTTCAGCTCGTCCCGCAGCCACTGCACCGTGGAGCCGCCATTGAAAATGGCGCCTTCCAGCGCGTAATTGACCTCGCCTTTCGGCCCGCAGGCGATGGTGGTGAGCAGCCCGTGTTCGGACTGTACGGCCTTGGTGCCGGTGTTCATCAAGAGGAAGCAACCGGTGCCGTAGGTGTTCTTCGCCTGTCCTGGCTCGACGCACATCTGGCCGAACAGCGCGGCCTGCTGGTCGCCCGCAATGCCGGCGATGGGGATGCCGGTGCTCTGGCCAGAACCGAGATAGGCGTGGCCGTAGATCTCGGACGAGGAGCGCACCTCTGGCAGCATCTCCCGCGGGATGTCCAGCGTCTCCAGCATCACTGGGTCCCAGTCCAGCTTGTGGATGTCGTAGAGCATGGTGCGCGATGCGTTGGTGTAGTCGGTGACGTGTGCCTTGCCCTGGGTCATCTTCCAGATCAGCCAGCAATCGACGGTACCGAACAGCAGCTCGCCACGGCGGGCGCGTTCCCGGCTGCCTTCGACGTGATCGAGTATCCACTTGATCTTGGTGCCGGAGAAGTAGGGGTCTATGACCAGGCCGGTGGTCTTGCGGATATGGTCCTGCATGCCGTCGCGTTTGAGCTGATCGCAGATCGGTGTGCTCTGGCGGCTCTGCCAGACAATGGCGTTATAGATCGGTCGGCCGGTGTTCTTGTCCCAGACAATGGTGGTTTCGCGCTGATTGGTGATGCCGATCGCAGCAACCTGTTCATTGGTGATGCCGGCCTGAGCCAGTGCCTCGACGAAAACGCCGCTCTGGGTGGCCCAGATTTCCATGGGGTCATGTTCGACCCAGCTCGGCTGCGGGTAGATCTGCGCGAACTCGCGCTGGGCGATGGTTACCACGTTCGCGTTGCGGTCGAGCACGATGGCGCGGGAGCTGGTAGTGCCCTGGTCGAGGGCGACGATGAATTGCTTGTTGTTCTGATTGCTCATGGTGTCGATTCCTTAACGAGCTTCTTGGGCAGTGACATCGTGTTTGGTGAAGGCTGTGCTGTCAGGCTTGGCTTCAGGGGTTGGCGCATCGCAAACGCCACCGAGGCCTGGCAGGTGCTTGCAGATCAGGGCCTTGTAACCGGCGGCGCCAATACAGGCACCCAGTATCGGAGCGGTCAGCGGAACCAGAAAATACGGAATGTCCCGCCCCCCGGTGAAGGTAACTTCACCCCAGCCGGCGAAAAAGGTCATCAGCTTCGGTCCGAAATCACGTGCCGGATTCATCGCAAAGCCTGTCAGTGGTCCCATCGCGCCACCGATCACGGCGATCAGCAGGCCGATCAAAAGGGGAGCCAGCGGGCCGCGTGGCAAGCCATTACCGTCATCAGTCAGCGCCATGATCATCCCCAGCAGGATAGCGGTAATCACCACTTCCACCAGAAACGCCTGGCCGACCGAGAGCGATGGGTGCGGATAGGTAGAGAACACCGATGCGAGCTCCAGGCTGGCAACGCTGCCACGGGTCATCTGCTGAGCTTGTTCGAAATCGAAAAACAGGCTGCTGTAAAGACCATAAACCAACGCTGCAGCGCAGAAGGCGCCAGCGGTCTGGGCAAGGATGTAGGCCGGTACCTTGTTACGCTCGAAGGTGCCGAACAACCAGAGCGCGATGGAGACAGCGGGGTTCAAGTGAGCGCCTGAAACCCCAGCGGCAAGATAGACCCCCATGCTGACCCCGATACCCCAAATAATGCTTATTTCCCAGAGGCCTAGGTTTGCGCCGCCGAGCTTGAGTGCCGCGACACAGCCAGTGCCGAAAAAGATCAACAGGGCGGTGCCGAGAAATTCGGCGATGCATTGGCCCCGAAGCGTCGGGGTGGCCGTGTTACTCATGCGCAGTACCTCTTTATGGGGCTGTTGTTTTTATGATCCGAATACTGCAGGGGTTCGGAAATGTTCGGAAATGAAAACTTAAAGTCAAAATAAAGAACTGTCAAAGTAAAAAATTGAACATTTCAACGGATAACTGACAGAGGTGCGTGGGCGTGCAGCGTTTTGGCAGGATTCTGACGCGCAAGCGATCACCTGACCGGTGAGACCAGGCTCGGGTGCGACAGTGATGAGCTTCTGCAGCCGCATAAAGCGCGGCTATCTACGCTGCTGGATCGCATTGAGCCCGGAGGCGGGCTGCAATCCGCAGCTTTGAGGGATCAACTGATCAGTGGTTCCTCAACTGCGCAGCGCCATGATCAGTTTTGCGGCATGGCCTCGAAGCTGTCTGCTTGAGCCATGCTCCAGATTGCAGTTCGGCTAACGCGTGTAGGGTGTTGCGGTGAAAGCTGTAGACCCGTTCAGCCTTTTTCGCGCTGCAGGCGCGACAGCGTTGCCGGGTCGGGATCGGCCGCAAAGAATGCGTCGAGCACCGCCTGGAACAGGGTTCGCTCAGGCGCCACGGCAGCGAATAGCGTCATGCTCGAGCGCAGCTTGATGTCATCAGGCGAACCGAGAATCTGCCGCGCCGGCCGTTCGGCATGGGCGAGCAGCGCCTCGGCACATTCCTCAAGACGAGGCCCAAGCAATGGATGCTGGACATAGGCCGACGCCTCGTCGGCATCGCTGATGGCGTAGCGACGGGCCATGTCGCTGTGGCCGAGGCCTGCTATCTGAGGAAAGATGAACCACATCCAGTGGCTTTGTTTGTGGCCGGCCTTAAGCTCCGCCAGCGCGCGGTCGTAGGTAGACCGCTGTGCGTCGACGAATCGTTGCAGGTCATGGGGATCGCTCATGGTGCCTCCCGGTTGCTCTGGGCTGTCCTTATCTGAACCGGGATGGCGGGGTTGATTCCCTTTATGCGAGGCCGGACGGTGTGCTCCATACGGTGGGAGACGGGCCTGGGCCTTTTGGTGCGTAGCGCGGCTCCCACATCGAGACGATCCCGCACGGAACCTCGAAAGTCCCGTTCGAAACTGAGGTTATGACGCATAACCGCTGGCGCGGGAATCAGCTCACCTCACCCAAGCCCGCTAGGCGTGCATCGGCGATGTAGAACAGTTCGCCACCGCGCACCCGGGTGTCGTTGGCCGGGTTGATGGTCGGTTGGGTCTGGTCCTTGGCGCGATAGCCGATCAGCGTCGCGTTGTGGCGGTCTTTCAATTGCTTGTACAGGGCGCCGACGGTTGTTTCGAAGCTCTCGGGCAATAACAGGCGATATTGGGTCGCGCCCTGGCCAACGCTCAGCAGCTCGTTGATGATCACCGAAGAACCCGGGTCCTGCGATGAGCGAACCAGCATCTCAATCGCCATGCTGGAGGTGCATTCCAGTTTCGGCGCGTAGCTGCGGGCGAGTCGGGCGGTCTCGCTGCTGCTGAAATGCGCAACCACGTGGCCGACCGGGTTGAGCTGGTTGATGGTCAGCACCACAGCCAGCGTCAAGTCGTCCGAGCCGGTACGCACCAGCGTACGCTCGGCGCCTTTCACCCCGGCGCGCTGCAGCAGTGCCAGGGACGACAGGCTCTCGCCATGAATGAACTCGGTCTTGCCGGGCATCGGATTTTCTTCGAGGGCCGTGTCGCAGATGACGATCAGGTGATCGTTGGAGGTTTCGTCTTCATGTAGCAGCTCGACGACGCGCTCGCTGATTTCGCCTTCCCAGCCGATGACAACGGTATGGCCGGTACAGGTGGCGAACGTCCCTTTGCCTTTCATGCCTTTCCTCCAGACTGCAACGATGGAATTGGTGGTTTTGCCGATGACAGCGGTCAGCAGCGCGATGCCGCCGATCATCATCCAGGTCGAGACAAAAATACGGCCACCGGCGGTCTGCGGCGAGAAATCACCATAGCCGACGGTCAGTGCCGTGGTCAGATAGAAATAGACGAAGGTCTTCAGCTCGGTAAGCGCCCCTTCGGCGAACAGGTACAGACCGAGGTAGGACACGACGGCATGCACCGCCAGTGAGAGTAATAGCGCGGCCCAGCCAAATCGGCTGGTGACTGCGGCCAGTTGCCTGCGCAACTGAATGATGATCGACATCGGCCCTGACTCCATGGCTTGCGGTGATCGCTGTCGTAACGAGGCGCCAGACAGGAGCCGGTCACGCTATGAACCTGCCGCATCCTAAGGGTCGAAGCGGCTGCTGGCCAGCCTCAATCCCCCCTACGACTTAGGGAAGCCTGGTGGCGAGGCGCTGAGCAGCGGCACCGCCACGTTTGACACCGGTTCAGCGCTGTTCGCGAAAACAGCTCTGACACAGCCTGAATTTGCGCGCAGCCATTGGCATGGCCTTGCCGCAGCCTTTGCAGTTACGGGTTTCGCCTGACGCTCGCCGTCGATCCGAACTACGTGGCTTGCGCTGGCGCGACAGCTCGCGAGTGATCGCACCGTTGAGTAGGCTGCGGTGCTCTTCGGCCTGCTCCAGCGCCGGGAAGTGCGCCGGCAACGTGCGCGCCAGGTGCAGGTAGGTTTCGATGACATGCAGCGAGCTTTCCAGGGTCGCCAGGTCGGCATCGATGATCAGCCGTGGCAATGGGATTTCTTTGTCCTGTGCCACTTTTTTCAGCCATTGCTGTGCGAAAACGGCGGCTGGGCTATCGAGACCGCCGCGAATCGGCGTACAGGCAAAGATCCAGCGCAACGGCAGGTCGATTGTGGGGTCGTCGATCAGCTTGATCCATTCTGCGAGCTCGTCCGGCAGGATCGAGATGAATTCGTCGCCATAATTGATGTTGCGGTTGAAGGTCAGCCAGGCCCGCAGCAGGCTCGGCTCGTTCATCAGTTCGGAGATGGCCTGCAGGTGCTCGATGGACGGGCGAACCTGGAACTGCGACAGATCCACCGGCAGGTCGGCGCTGTGGAACAGGCGCTTGATCGACTGCAGCGTCTGCCCGTCCAGCGCGGTGATCAGCCCACTGTCGTGATGGCCGAAGCGCCCAGCGCGGCCGCCGATCTGCTTGACCTCCTGAACCTTCAGCTGGCGGTTCTGGATGCCGTCGTACTTCTCGTCGGTGTAGAAACACAGGGTGTGCGCCGGCAGGTTCAGGCCCATGCCCACCGCATCGGTGGCGACCATAAGGTCCGCCTCACCCTCACGAAACCGGCGTGCCTGCTCGCGGCGGACCTCCGGTGACAGCGCACCGTAAACCACCGAGACGCTCTTGCCGGTCATCTCCAGCATCGCCTTGAGTTCCAGTACCGTTTTGCGGCTGAAGGCGACCAGCATCGAACCGGCGTCCAGCTGCTTGAGATTGGTGGCGCGACGCGACACGTCAACGGGTGACAGCCGTTTGGTGCGCTTGACCACCAGTTGGTCTTCGCAGAGATCGCACAGTGTTTTCAGCGACGGCTGGATCAGCTCCGGACCGGTCATGATCAGGTCCTGGGTGTAGGCGCTGACCAACGCATCGACCCAGGCCCAGCCACGCTGCGAGTCGGCCATCATCTGCACTTCGTCGATCACCACCACATCCCAGGATTCGTGGCGGAAGCGGGCAAATTCCTCGACGGTGCAGCAATAGTGGGTGGCACCCTCGCGAATGATTTCCTCCTCACCGGTCACCAACGAGCAGGGCACGCCCATGGACTCGATGCGCTCCTGGTTTTCCAGTGCCATCAGGCGCAGCGGTGAGAGGTAGATGGCGTGGGTCACGCCGGTCATGGCCTGGATGGCCTGGTAGGTCTTGCCGCTGTTGGTCGGGCCGAGCAGGGCGGTCCAGGTGCGAGTGATTCGCCGCGCGGCGTAGAGCTTGTGGTAGTGCACAAAGCGCGGGTTGTTCTCCAGCAGCACCGCGAAGGCCATCTTTTCGCGGTTGTCCTCGCGGGCGAAGCGGATCGTGCGGCGCAGCTTCTTCGGCTCCATCATGAAGACTTCGGTCAGGCGCTTCTCGCCGAGCAGCTGCAGATCGAAGTCCTGCGCTTCCTCGATCATCATCTCGAACTTGGCATTCATCGCCTGGCGGTCTTCGTCTTTGAGCTGCGCGACTTCTTGCTCGCTGAGCACATGGACCTGGCCGCCCGTAATGCGCCGCTGCATGTCCAGCGCCAGCTCGCCGTGGCGCAGCTCGACCACATAGCGCAGCTCATGCTTGACCTCGTTGACGATGTCGACGGCGCGTGCCGCGAAATCATCGAGGCGTGAAAGCCTGGCAGGCAGGCGGTCCAGGCATTGGGCTTTCTGTTCATCGCTGAGGTTCGTGAACGGCTTTTCCAGCACATGCAGGCGATCCCGGACCAGGGCCTGCACGGCGGCGCAGACGTTGCGTTCAAAGCTGTCGGTCGACTCGCTGTCATCGATGCGCAGCGCAAATTCAGGTTCCAGAAGGTTCTGCACCGGGCCGCAATCCAGCGATTTCTCGATGCCGAAGACATCGACCGTGCAGCTGAAATCGTTCACGTCGCGGTTCAGTAGTCTGCCGATCAGGCTGCTGGGCTCTGCGTTCTCAAGGTTCGCCTCGACGGTGGCTTCGTCCAGCCCGAGCCAGAACAACCGCGCCGCGCGACCTATTTCGGGCGGTTGATAGCCTAGGTAGGTGCTGAACCACTTTTCCTGGTGGTTCTTCTTTGGCGCGAAATCGGGATGACGCTCGGTGGTCCAGCTCAGAAAGCGCTGCAGCCTTTCAAGCTTGTGGGTATGGCGGTGTTTGGCTTCGGCCTTGCGCATGATCGACGCCTCTCTGATCAGATGTGCTGCGAGTTTGGACAATCGGGCCGCGCATTACGAGCGGCACGGGAGGCGGCCATGCGTCGGCTCGCAGAATGGCGAACGTATGGGATCGGTCAGAGTCGCAACCCTATACAAATTGAAATCACCGTACCGGAGATGACCGCCATGGCGTTACGCAACCGTGTAAGCCGCTCGCTACGCACTGTTTCGGCTGATGTGGTCCCGGTAGGGTGCTCTCCCGTTCTGTTCGGCCGAATCGGCCGTGCCGCACTGCTTGGGATGGCCCTGCTGGTTAGCGGCTGTGTCGACGACTCACAGGCTGAAAGCACGGCCGCTACGGGTGAGGAACTCAAGCATCCCAGCGACCTGCAGCGGGTCACCAACTACCCTGGCGGACTGGCGATAGCCGAGTTGTCCCGCTGGCGTGACGCGACGCCGGAGATAGAGGACATCAAGATTCCGTCCAGTGCCGACGACAGTGAGCAGGCTGCGCTGTTCTATGACTCGGGCTCGGACAAGGAAAAGCCACTGCTCATGGTTCTGCACAGCTGGAGCACGGATTACCTGCAGAATATCGATATACCGCTCGGCCAGTTCGCCATCGCCAACGACTGGGTGTTCATCCATCCCAATTTCCGTGGTCAGAACGACGGTCGGCCCGAGTCGACGGCCTCCGAGCTGGCGATTTCCGACATGGAGGACGCGCTCGAATATGCGCGCGAACACGCCGAGATCGATGGGTCGCGGATTTACCTGCTTGGCTATTCGGGTGGCGCGATGAATGCGCTGCACCTGTCGAGTCGTCATCCCGATGTGTTTGCCGGCGTTGCCGCCTGGGTGCCGGTTTACGATCTGGTTAGCTGGCACACTTGGAATGACAGGCGCGGCGAGAAGTATGCCGGCGAAATCGAGCAAGCCTGCGGCGGCGAGCCGAGCCAAGGTTCCAGCGCCTATGATGAATGCCGCAAACGCAGCCCGAGCAGCTACGTGCCGGACGTGCAGGGCGATATCCGCGTATTGATTGCTCATGGCATTGACGACACCACCGTCCCGCCCGAGCAGGCACTCCATGCCTTCAACGATTTGGCAGACGCCGCTGACCGCATCCCCCAAGCGCAGATCGACCAGCTGATGGAAACCCGTGAGGTTCCCGATGCCCTGCGCCAACGGTCGCTTCAGGGTGGTGAACAGTTTCCACACTTCGCCGAGGCGGACACCGATGTGCTGCTGTACCTGAAGTCTGGTCCCACTGAGCTGGTCCTGTTCGAAGGTGAGCACGACATGCTCTACCGGCCTGGGCTGGAGTGGCTCTCACGTCAGCAGAAGTAAGTCAGCAGTCAGATCAGTACGAGGAGTTGTCGGTGCAGATGAATGCCCTTCGCAGCCGCAAATCGAAACGTTCTCTCTGGCCGGCAGTGGTTGCCTGCGGTGTGGCAGGATACCTGGCGTCGTCCGTCTGCGCGGCAGAGCGGGACTGGTCCAGCGTGACCGAGCCGGTACCGGGTGAGCCGCGCATCATCGGCAAACATGGCGCCGCCTGTCTGGTCGGCGCGGTGCAGCTGCCGCCTGAGGGCGTGGGCTATCAGACGGTCGATCTACAGCGCAATCGTCACTATGGCCACCCGGATCTGCTCGATTACATCCAGGATCTTGGCCACCGGCTTGATGACGCGGGTATCGGGCCGATGCTCGTGGGCGATATGGCTCAGCCACGCGGCGGGCCTATGTCCTATGGCCACGTCAGTCATCAGAGCGGACTGGATGTGGATATCTGGTTCCGTCTGGACTTGCCACCGCTTGCACGCAGCGAGCGCGAGGGCATTGAGCAGCCCATCCTCGTTGACGAGGCAACCGGGGAACTGGATAGCAACAAATGGACAAGCCAGCACGCCGAGTTGGTCCGTCTTGCGGCGCAGGACCCCCGGGTGTCGCGCATCTTCGTCGATGCAGCGGTCAAGCGAGATCTTTGTGACCGCGAATGGGACGACCGCTCCTGGCTGCAACGCATACGCCCCTGGCCATTTCATGACGAGCATTTGCACGTGCGGCTGCGCTGTCCGGAGGGTTCGACAGAATGTATCGACCAGCCTCCGCCGCCACCGGGCGAAGGCTGTAAAGCGATCCTGCCAACTCCGCGCCCCGCGGCAATGGCCAGCCCCAGTCGCCGGTTGCCGGCTGCCTGTACTGCGGTGTTCAGTCAGTAGATGGGTCCGCTGCACAACCTGACGGCTGCGCCGGTGTGTGGTGCAAAGCACGGTCCGTCCGTTCTGCTCGGCACCGCCGGTTGGAGTTTGCCGCGCGATCACTGGCCTGCGTTTCCTGCCGAGGGCACGCATTTGCAGCGTTACGCGGGTCGTCTGCCCGCGGTCGAGATCAACAGTTCGTTTTACCGTCCGCATCGGCCCGCGACTTATGCCAAGTGGGCTGGAAGCGTGCCGGTCGGATTTCGTTTCTGCGTCAAGCTGCCCAAGCAGATCACCCACGAACGGCGTTTGATCGATTGCGATGATTTGCTCGAGCAGTTTCTCTACGCGTGCGGGCATCTGGGTGAAAAACTCGGCTGCCTGCTGGTGCAGTTGCCCCCTTCGTTGGACTACGAACCGAAAAGCGCCGGTGCCTTCATCGACTCCCTGAGATCACGTTTTAAGGGACCAGTAGCTATCGAGCCTCGTCATCCGAGCTGGATCGCTGCCGAACCGTTGCTCCGGCAATCGGAGATTGCTCGGGTTGCTGCCGACCCGCCGCCCTTCGAAGGGACAGCTGAGCCGGGCGGTTGGCAGGGTTTCAGTTACTACCGTCTGCATGGCTCGCCGCGCGTCTATTACTCCGCGTACGGGGAGGACTGGCTCGATTGCCTGGCCGAACGCCTGAAAGCGCAGACGAGAACATCCAGCTGGTGCATCTTCGACAACACTGCCAGCGGCGCGGCCACAGCTGATGCCCTGGCGCTCCAGCGCCGCCTCGATTCCACTGACCATGCCAACGGATAGCCGACACAAACCGAAACGGTCCTGAGAGAAGGCCAGCCGGTGCGGGGACTTTTTTCCGCTACTGTTGACGGGGCCTCTAATTCAAGCGGGAACGCATCCATGAAAAAGACATGCATTGCCCTGGCGCTTGCCGGGATGGTCGGTGTTGCCGAAGCGGCAGTGGTGGTCAAGCCGCATGCTTACGAAATCGACGGTGAGGCCTATGAAGGGTTGCTGGTCTATGACGATGCGATAACCACGCCGCGCCCCGGCCTGCTGATGGTGCCTAATTGGTTGGGCGTTACCGAGCGCTCAGCCGAAAAGGCGGCTCGCGCGGCCGGAGAGAAATACGTCGTGTTCATGGCCGACCTGTACGGTAAAGAGGTGCGGCCATCGAATCCGGAAGAAGCCAAGGCGGCAGCCAGTTTCGTACGTGGCGACCGCCCGCTGATGCGAAAGCGGGCGCAGGCGGCGGTCGAGGCGTTCAAGTCACAACAGCAGGTAGCGCTCGCAGACGGCAAGATGGCCGCGATCGGTTTCTGCTTCGGTGGCGGTGCGGTGCTTGAGTTGGCACGGTCCGGCTCCGATCTGGATGCCTTCGTCTCATTCCATGGCAACCTCGACACCCCGAAGCCGGATGATGCCAAGCAGATCAAGGCGCCTGTGCTGGTGCTGCACGGGGCCGACGACCCGGCTGTCCCTAAAGAGCAGGTCGATGCCTTCATCGCCGAGATGCAAGCCACCGATACGGACTGGCAGCTGAACATCTATGGCAACGCCGTGCATTCCTTCACCGACCCTTACGCCAACGTGCCGGGGCGCAACGAGTACAACCCGGTCGTGGCGGAACGGGCGTTCGAAGCGATGGATAATCTGCTCGACGAGGTGTTCGTCTCTCAGTGACGTAACAGACGCTACGGTGGAGCGCGCCTCAGGTCAGCTCAGCGATTCCAAAGCCGCTGAAGCTGCCTGTGCTGTTGGGCGTTGTCCCTAGCGCGGGATGATCCGCACCCGCCCGGCCGTGTTGTCTCGCCGCCCGGCCTTGTCATTCTCGGCACGGCCGGGAATCGAACCATTTGCGGCGCCGCGATCACCGCTGGCCGTTCCGTCCAGTTCGCGCTCATCGACGCTGAGCGAGGCGGCGTCGGGGTAACCGGTGGTCAGCGTCTCGGTGCTGGCCGTAACAGGAGTCGCTTCTTCTTCACCCCAGCTGGCACTGCGTTCGTCGATGTCGATGGCGCCGTTTCGCTCCATCAATTGTTCGACCATGGCGACTTCGTCGTCGGTATCCAGCGTGACGGTCACGACGGTCGACCCGCGTCGAGCGGCCTCGGGGTAACGGCCTGCGTGCTTGCTCGAATCATCACCAAACACCTTGCCGAAGAAACTCCCGATTTTCTCCGCGACCGAGGCGTCATCGCCTGGCTCTTCGCCCACCACTTCCACGCGGCTGCTGTCGACCGTGTCGGGGTTGAAAGAGGCGGAAATCTGGATGGCATCGCTGGCGATACCCTTGCTCAACAGTTCGGTTTTGACTTGCTCGGCTTCGGCGTAGCGGTCAAACGCCGCTAGAAGGATCTGGGGCATGAGTTCACCTTGTATGTGCAGGCCTGGCTGCGGTTAATAGATGCGGCAGGCGTCTCGACCGGTCAGGTCAGCGCGTGACGTCCTGACTATTGGGCGAGGCAAACGAGGCGATGGTTCCGTGAGTGCTCATTACCTGATGCTTCGGCCTCTCGCGCCGGCTGCTGTGCTGGTGCGTTAGGCGTTGGGCGTTGAGCCGCGCCGACGCGGCGCGGCCCGATAGCAGGCCCCCGGTGTTAACCGTTCACCACCTTTCCGCCGTTGATATGGATCGTCTGGCCGCTGACGTATGACGAGTCGCTGCATGCCAGGTAAACATAGGCCGGCCCCAACTCGGAGGGCTGGCCGCAGCGGCCCATGGGCATCTGGCTACCGAAATCCTCGAGCAATTGCGGGTCATGCTTGCCAAGAGACGGTGGCTGCAGCGGCGTCCAGATAGGCCCCGGGGCGATCTGATTGACGCGGATGTCGCGCTCGATCAGCTGTTGCGACAGAGCACGGGTGAACCCGTCGATGGCGCCCTTGGTCGAGGTGTAATCGACCAGCATCGGATTGCCGATAAAGGAGTTGATCGAGGTTGTGTTGATGATCGACGCGCCGGCTTTCAAATGGGCGAGAGCGGCACGGGTGAGGTAGAAGTAGCCGTGGATGTTGGTGGCGAAGGTCTTCTCCCACTGTTCATCGGTGATGTCCTCGAGCCGTGTCTGCACTTCCTGGCGTCCGGCGTTGTTCACGAGGACGTCCAGCTGGCCGAAGGTCTTCACGGTCTGTTCCACTGCATCGGTGCAGTGACTGCTGTCGCGGATGTCACCAGGTAGTAGCAGGCAACGCTGGCCCTCGGCCTCGATCATGCGTTTGGCTTCTTCTGCATCCTCTTGCTCGTCGAGGTACATGATTGCCACATCAGCACCTTCACGGGCGAAGTGCACCGCTGCTCCTCGACCGATGCCGCTGTCACCCCCGCTGACCAACGCCACCTTGCCGGCCAGCTTGCCGCTGCCCTTGTAGCTGTCGCGAATGAATTCAGCCTGCGGCTGCATCTCGCTTTCCAGGCCTGGCAAGCGGTCTTGTTTCTGCGCGTGGATCTTCGGGTAAGCCATACATGCTCCAGACTTAGGTGGGTTCTGTAAGTACGGCTGATGGCTGACTGGAAAGTTTCGGCAGAATGCCGAGTGGTCGGCATCGGCTGACAGGACGGCAGGTGCTGTAGCCGCCCGTCGCAGAGCATTTGCGTGACCTGACATCGGCGTGACGCGGGCGTAGACTCCGCGCTGCCAGAGTGTCCTGCTCCGCTCCTCCTATATCCCTGTCGTCAATCCGCGCTTCCCTGAAGCCTTGCGGAGCGGGAGCCTTGTGGTGGTCGAAGGGGGTCGCCAAAACCCTTACATCCTCATTCGTCACACAGCGACGTGCCTTCCCGGCGCGCTTCGGATGGCGAATGGATTGCATCCAGAACACGTCCTACATGAACGAAATGCAAAGCTCCCACAGCGGAAGTTGGCTCAGTGTCGTCGCACTGGCCTTGGCTGCCTTTATCTTCAATACCACTGAATTCGTTCCGGTCGCCTTGCTGAGCGACATCGGACGGTCGTTCGAGATGCCACCGTCCCGGGTCGGGCTGATGCTGACCATCTACGCCTGGGTCGTAGCGCTGATGTCGCTTCCTATGATGTTGCTGACCCGTAATGTCGAGCGGCGGACGCTGCTCATATTCGTGTTCGTGGTGTTCATCGGCAGCCATCTGGTTTCCAGCGTGGCGTCGAGTTTCAGCATGCTGATGGTCAGCCGGATCGGCATCGCGTTGTCCCATGCCGTGTTCTGGTCGATCACGGCGTCTCTGGCCGTGCGCGTCGCGCCTCAAGGCAAACAGGCGCAGGCGCTGGGTCTTCTGGCGACAGGCAGTGCACTGGCCATGGTGCTGGGCATTCCGCTTGGTCGCGTGGTGGGCGAGATGCTGGGTTGGCGTACTACCTTTCTGTCGATTGCGGTGATCGCGGCGCTCGTCGTGGTTTGCCTGGCGCGTACCTTGCCGCTGCTGCCGAGCCAGAATTCCGGGTCGCTGCGCAGCCTGCCGGTGCTGTTCAAGCGCCCGGCGCTTGTAGCGGCTTATGTGCTGACCGCGCTGGTCATTACCGCGCAGTTCACTGCATATACCTACATCGAGCCGTTCGCGCAGAGCATTGCGCACTTGAGTGGCGAAATGACGACGGCGTTGCTACTGCTGTTCGGTGGTGCTGGCATTTTTGGCTCGGTGCTCTTCAGCCGTTACAGCAGCCGTTTTCCGAAAGGCTTTCTGATCGTCGCCATTTCGGTCATGGCGACGTGCCTGTTGCTGCTGTTGCCCGCCTCGCGTGACAGCTCGCTGCTGGGGGCTCTAGTAGTCGTTTGGGGCATTGCCGGAATGTGCTTCGGTTTGGCCCTGCAGGCGAAGGTGCTGAATCTTGCATCCGATGCAACTGACGTTGCCATGGCCTTGTTCTCCGGCATCTACAACATCGGTATCGGCGGCGGTGCGCTGCTCGGAAGCCTCGTCACTGCTCATCTGGGGCTTGGCAATGTGGGCATAGTGGGCGGGCTGCTGGCGATGAGCGGCGTCGTGCTGTGTTGCTTTGCGACCTATCGTTTCGCCAGGCCAGTGAGCAGCGCCGCGCTCTGAACGCTGGGCTGGATCGCTGGGCATCAGACCCCTCGTCGCAGAGCGGGTCTGTTAGGGGAACCCTGAGAAGGAGAGACGGACCCATCTTTATCGCTCTCTCACAGGACTCGCCGATGAAAATTCCAGAAAAGATCGACAAGAATCGCCTGATCCTCGGCGGCATCGCTGCTGTCTGCGCCTTGGCTCTACCCAGCAACAGCCGGTTGCGCACCGCCGCGTATGCAGCGGCGGCCCTGGGTGTCGGCTCGGCGTTGACCGGTCGCAACACCGAGGATGTCGCCGACGACCTCCCACAGGCGCCAGAACTGGTCAAAAGTGCGATGGTCAACGGCATCCTGATGCGCTGGGAGGAGCACGGTTCCAGCGAGCCGGATGCCATCCCGGTCATCATGGTGCATGGCATCCCGACCCAGCCGCGCTTGTGGCGCTACGTGATACCGCAACTATCGCAAGCGGGCGTGCGTCTCCTTGCATGGGAACAGGTGGGCTTCGGCTGGTCGATGGAGCAGGGGCTTGATCGGGACATTTCCGTCGCGCGGCAGGCTGATTATCTGCATGACTGGTTACAGCATCTGGGCATCAACGAGGCGGTGTTCGTTGGCCATGATGTCGGTGGCGGGGTCGTTCAGCAGCTCTTGGTCAAGCACCCCCAGCTCTGCCGAGGATTGGTGCTCGCCGATTGCGTGGCATATGACAACTGGCCTGTCGCCGCGGTGCGCGCGGCCAAAAAGCAGACCGCAGTTATAAGCAAATTGCCGCCAGCCTTGCTCAAGCCGATTTTTCTGACTGGGCTTGCAAACCTTGGCCACGATCAGGCCGGGCGCCGTAAGGCCTCCGCAGAGCTGCACTGGCAACCCTACTCACGCGCGGTCGGGCCGAAGGCATTTGCTCACCAGCTCGACAACATGAGTTCCAAGGACACTGAAGCCCTTGCCGGAAAACTGTCGGTTATCGGTGGGGTGAAGCACGTCGTCTGGAGCGATGCCGATCCGCTGGAATTTTCCACCGGGCAGCGCCTGGCAGAAGAGCTCGGCGCTCCGTTGACCCGTATTCCCGGGGGCCGCCATTTCAGTCCGGAAGATCACCCGGACGTCATTGCCCGCGCCATCACTGATGTCGTGACGCAAGTTCGGGACGACAAAACCGAAGGCATCGACACCGTGAACAGCGATCAGTGATGGCCCAGGCTGGGCGAAACTGCCCAGCCTCACGGTCAATGCAGCTCGTTGGCGAAGCGGCCTACCGCGCTGACGACCTGCTTGGCGCCGTCCTGAATCTCGACAATGACCTCGCCCGCCTGGTTGGCTAGTGACAACCCCTGGGCCGCCTGCTCCCGGCTGTTAGCCATCTCTCGTACGGCTTCGTCGACCAACGCCTGGTTCTTTTGCACCACGCTGACGATCTCTTCGGTGGCGACGCTGGTGCGGCCTGCCAGCTGGCGGACCTCGTCGGCGACCACGGCAAAACCGCGTCCCTGTTCGCCGGCACGTGCGGCTTCGATCGCGGCGTTGAGTGCTAGCAGGTTGGTTTGTGCGGCGATGCCGCCAATGGTCTGGACGATGGAACTGATCAGGTGCGATTGCTGGCCCAGCGCTTCGATACCCTGAGTAGCCGATTCGACTTCCTCGGCAATGCGCTGCATCGTCGCTACCGTACTTTTGACCACTACGGCGCCGCGCTCGGCGCTGCTATCTGTCCGCTGGGAAACCTCATAGGCGATGCTCGCCGCTTCCCGAACTTCTACCTCGCGAGCGACCTGGTCGGTGACTACACTGGCAAACTTGACCACTTTGCACAGCTTACCTTCGGTGTCGTAGACGGGGTTGTAGCTTGCCTCCAGCCAAACGTCACGGCCCATGCTGTCGAGACGCTTGAACCGGCTGACGACGTACTCGCCTCGGTTGAGGGTTTGCCAGAAGGCTTTGTACGCCTGGGACGAGGCCTCCTCAGAGGTGCAGAACATACTGTGATGCTTGCCCAGGATCTGCTTGATCGAGTATCCCATGCCCTTCAGGAACTGGTCGTTGGCAGAAACCACCGTGCCGTCCAGATTGAACTGGATCACCGCAGTGGAGCGCAGCAGTGCCTCGATGAATGCTTCGTTCTCCTTGGCGACATGCAACTCGTTCGTCACCTCCCGGGCGTACCCGCTCATATGCAGTAATGCGCCCTGGGCATCTTTGATCGGGTACCAGTCGATGCGTAGCCACGCAAGGCTGCCGTCGGTGCGTAGAAAACGATAGTCGTCGCTAACCGGGGCGAGCTTGGAAACGGCCGCCCGGAAATCGTGAAAGCAGGGCAGGTCTTTTACGTAAGCCGGAACGATGTCCGCCATGGGGCGACCTTGCAGTTGTTCAACCTTATATCCGAGCGCTTTAGCGAACTTGTCGTTGACAGCCACCATTCGGAATTCTGTGTCGAGGGTGATCGAGAGCCGCGTGTCATTCATCTGGTCGCCGAGCTGCCGGAGTAGCGCCAGTTCTGCAGCCTGTTCTTCGAGTTTTTTTTTGAGTTGACTGTTGAACATGAGAGCACCGAAGGCAGGGGACATGCATCTTTATCGGCACGCTGATTACATACTTGATACGGAATCAGCAGCTGCTATGGGGCAGCTTCTCAGCAAATGAAGCGGTTCGCTTTGGCTGGCGCGTGCTGCAGCTCAGTCCACCCGCTCGAGTCTCACCGGAACCACTCCGGCGCGCGTGCTGGCGATGCGCTCGAAGGCCGCTTTGGACAAATCGATGATGCGCCCTCGAACATAAGGGCCGCGGTCGTTGATGCGTACCACCACGCCTTTGCCATTGCGCGTGTTTGTGACCCGTACCATCGTTCCGAAAGGCAGCGTGCGGTGGGCCGCTGTCAGCGCGCCCTGATCGAAGCGTTCGCCGCTGGCGGTCAGTTTGTTGTGGTGCTTATTGCCGTAGTACGAGGCTTTGCCTGAGCCTATCTGCTCTTCTACCGCCGGACGAGTCGTCGGGCTCTTCACGGGCTCCTTCGGTGGGGCAGTAGTACAGCCGGCCACCGAGGCGAGCAACAGCAGTGCAACGATCCAATTGGCTGACCTGTTGAGCATCCTTCGATCCTTCTTTAGACACGAGGCTATGCGGCGATTTCGGGACTACACGGGTGGCGGTGCCATTAGGAGTCTCGATTCGCCCCTAAGTTTGCTTGGCAGCTTGTTTTTCCGGGGTTATTCGACGCTCAAGACTCGACGGTCTTCGAGGCGTTCTGCTCCGTTATTGTCGACTGGCTCCGGATTGTTTGGCGCAACACGAATCATCAAAGAAAAACACCAGAGCCGATGTCGGCACCTCATCGGGCGCCGTACAGACGGACCTGGTGGTCTCGTCAGGCGTGTGGCTTGCTACGAATGGTCTTCATCAGGTCCGCCGGAGTGATGTGGCCGACCACGCCGCTGGCACTGCCCGGCTGCGGCAGGTTAAGGATGTTGCCCTTGATCTTGCCGATCACGTGCATCTCGCACGGCTTGCAGTCGAATTTCAGGGTCAGCACCTCGTCACCGTGTACGAGCTGCATCGGGGCGACCTTGGTGCGCACGCCGGTGACGCCCTTGGCCTGCTTAGGGCACAGGTTGAAGGAAAAGCGCAGGCAGTGCTTGGTGATCATCACCGGCACTTCGCCGGTTTCCTCGTGGGCCTCGTAGGCCGCATCGATCAGCTGCACGCCGTAACGGTGGTAGAACGCGCGCGCTTTTTCGTTATAGACGTTGGCGAGGAATGACAGGTGCGCTTCCGGATAGACCGGTGGCGGCACGCTGACCGCCTTGCGGCTGCCGAGCGGCCGGATGGCTTCGCGGGCTTCGGTCAGCGACTCGATGGCTTCGCGGCGCAAGGCCTTGAGCTGGGAATTCGGAATGAAGAAAGCCTGTGGTGCGTCCACGTCCACTTCCTCGGCGTGGTAGATCGTCGTGCCTAGTTGGCTCAGCAGATCGACAATCTGGCCGGGTACCTGTTCGGGCTTCTTCGCTTCGCCGAAGGGGCCGGCCAGCGAGACCGTGGCGTAGGCGCCTTCTTCGCTGGTGACGTGCAACTCCAGCTCGTCGGCCCGCAGCCTGGCCAGCCAGCGAACGCCTATGCGGCGCTCGGCGGAGGTCTTGAGCAGGGCGTTCTGCCAGTTGTGATCCAGGTTGCGGTTAAGCGGATGGTTTGGCCGTACCTGGCGCATCGCAGCAGGCATTTCATTGGGTTCGACGCGGTATTGCCAAAGCGCCTGGCCGTCCTCTTCGGTTTGGCCCAATGGCTCGACCACGCTGGCGCGGAAACCCACGACTTCACGCTTGATCAGCACATTGAGGCCGTCGCCGTTGGACAGTGGCTCGCGGGTCTGCACGGTCAAATCATGCTTGCCGACCTTGAGGACTTCGCCCACGGCCAAGCCGGTGAAGGTCGGAGAATCGAAGGCGCCGATGTCGATCTTGCGGTCGGTGACGAAGTAGTCGGTGCTGCCGCGGTGGAATGTCTTGTCCGGGTCCGGCACGAAGAAATGATCGGTTCGGCCGCTGGAGGCGCGGGCCAGATCGGGGCGATCCAGGAGAATTTCATCCAGGCGCTGGCGGTAGTAAGCGGTGATGTTCTTCACGTAGCTCACATCCTTGTAGCGCCCCTCGATCTTGAAGGAGCGCACGCCGGCATCGACCAGCGCGCGCAGGTTGGCGCTCTGATTGTTGTCCTTCATTGACAAGAGGTGTTTTTCGAAGGCGACCACCTGGCCTTTGTCGTCCTTCAGCGTATAGGGCAGGCGACAGGCCTGGGAGCAGTCGCCGCGGTTGGCACTGCGGCCGGTCTGTGCATGGGAAATGTTGCACTGCCCGGAAAACGCCACGCACAGCGCGCCGTGAATGAAAAACTCGATGGCGGCATCGGTCGCATCGCTGATCGCGCGAATTTCCTGCAGGTTCAGCTCGCGAGCCAGTACCAGCTGCGAGAAGCCGGCCTGGTCGAGGAACTTGGCACGCTCCAGGGTGCGGATGTCGGTCTGGGTACTGGCGTGCAGCTCGATCGGCGGGATGTCCATCTCCATCACGCCCATGTCCTGCACGATCAGCGCATCCACACCGATCTCGTAGAGCTGCCAGATCAGCGCTCGCGCGGCCTCCAGCTCGTCGTCATGGAGGATGGTGTTGATGGTAACGAATACCCGCGCATGGAACAGGTGGGCGAATTTCACCAGTTCGGCTATGTCCGCCACGCTGTTCTCGGCGTTGTGTCGCGCGCCGAAACTCGGCCCGCCGATGTACACCGCATCGGCGCCATGCAGGATGGCCTCGCGTGCAATGGCGGTGTCCCGAGCAGGGGAGAGCAGTTCGAGATGGTGTTTAGGCAAGGACATGAGCGCGGACCGGGTGCAGATCGAAGCCGCGCATTGTAAAGGCTTAAGGACCTTTTGGGACTGGCCGCTGAGCGAGTGAGTAGCCAAACGATGCGGCCGACCGATCTAGATGCCTGATAGCCAAGACGACGCCTCGAATAGGTGAATGAAAGATCAATTGATAATCCATGAGCAAATGATTACATATCACGTTCGAGATTGATTATCATCCGGGCGCCGCGGAAAACAGTTGAACGCTCGTACTAGAGCGTCATAACGCGCGCGACTGACACTCACATACATCGAGGAGCTGGAGTATGACTGGTAGCAAAGCCGGGCTTGATATGCCACGGACACCTTGGCGACGCACCACCACCGCGTTTTTGTGCTGCGCACCGTTGGTGGCTGTTCCGATGATCGGCAACGCGCAGGAGCCGGCTTCGAAGAAAACGGAAGAGCCGTTTCGCCTAGCGCCCATCATCGTCAACGCCAATGCATCCGCTGGAGACGACGCAAGCACGGTCGTTGCACAGGAGCTTTGGGTCGGCGGCAAGGTGCCTACCAGCATTCTCAACACCCCCGCCTCGGTTTCGGTGGTCACCCAGAAGGAGATCGAGCAGCGCAGCGCGAGCACGACAGAAGAGGTGCTGCAGTACACCCCAGGCGTAATCAGCGACTACTACGGTACTGATGACCGCAACGACTACTTCAAAATTCGCGGTTTTCAGGCCACCACCTACCGCGATGGCTTGACCATAGGGTCGATGCGCGGCGTCCGCGAAGAACCCTTCGCGTACGAGCGCATCGAGATCCTTCGCGGGGCCAACTCCACCTTGTTTGGACCGGCAGATCCGGGTGGCTCCGTGAACTTCGTTACCAAAAAACCGCGCTTCGACAAGTTCGGCCAGGGCTATGTGACCTACGGTTCATTCGACCATATCGAAACCGGCATCGACGTCGGCGATTCGTTGAACGAGGACCAGACGCTGGCCTACCGCTTCACCGGCAAGATCCAGGATAGCGAACGCGAATATGACCACTCCAAGGACGACAACAAGTTCTTGATGGGCGGCCTGACATGGGCACCGACTGCCTTTACGTCAGCCACAGTGATTGTGGACCATCTGAATACTGAAAGTTCGCCAAACAGTGGCGGCTATCCGAAGGACAGGGAATACGACCGCAGTAAATTTTATGGCGAGCCAAGCTACAACTTTCATGACGTCGAGCGCACCAGTATCAGCGGTATATTTACTCATGATTTCGATAACGGCTTCGTTCTTCGCAGCAACCTGCGCTACAGCGAGCTGACCGACGACTTTGGCTACGTTTATCTGGACGGTACGCGGACGGGAACCTTACTCAACCGGGATGCTTTCGGTACTGAGACCGAAGCTGATCAGCTTAATGGCAACCTGATGCTTCAGTACGATGCCCGCTTCGAGAACATCGATAGCAGCACGATGGTAGGGTTGGAGTACCGCGATGCTTCGTCCGAAGACAGCTCTGTATATCAAGGCGTTTCTCCCATCGACATCGCCAATCCTGTATACGGCGGAGCCCCCGTCGGACTGGTTCCCTATAGTCGCAACAAACAGGACTACACCACCAAGTCGGTTTTTGTTCAGCAAAACCTGTCCTTCTTTGATCGATTCATCGTTACCGGTGGTATGCGTAACGACTCCCTGGATCTCTCCAGCACCAACATCAGCAACGTGAAAGCTTCCGATAGTTTCTCGGAGACCTCCTACCGAGGTGCGCTGACCTATATCGTCAACGACGAAATTTCCACCTATGTCAGCATGGTGGAATCCGTAGCACCGCCCACCATCGGCGTCACTCCTGAGCGGGGCAAGCAATACGAGCTTGGCGTGAAATACGCACCCATGGGCATGAATGCGCTGTTTTCCGCAGCCATTTATGACCTGACGCAAGAAGACGTGACCATTGCGGTCGTCCAGCCTAATGGCACCATCGAACGGGAGACCATTGGTGAATCCCAGGTGCGTGGCCTCGATCTCGAAGCCAAGGCGGAACTGACTCAGAACCTGAGCCTTATCGGTGGTTACTCTTACATGGAGTCGGAGGTCCTGCGCGGAGCTTTGCGTACCGGCGCCCCACTCAAGGGCAATGAGTTCGAGGCAGCACCCAAGCATTCGGCCTCACTGTGGACTTACTACGACTTGCCAGGTACCACAATGAGTGTTGGCCTCGGCGCGCGTTACACCGGTGCCTACTACTTCGACGCGGCTAACAGTGAAAAAAGCGATGCGACTACTCTGTATGACGCAGCCTTCAACTACCAGATCCTCAAAGACACCGAGCTAGCCGTTAACGTAAGCAACCTGCTGGATGAGCAGCACGTAGTTGGTTCCGGTACGGCGAATTACTACAACCCTGGCCGCGAGATCACGGCAAAGGTCAGCTATAACTGGTAAACGGAAGCACTGTTTCCATCTTCTCCGGCGGCCCTTTCATGGGCCGTCGGATTTTCTGGATCCTCGCTCACCGCTTAGCGGCATGACGCTATCAAGGGTGTAAGGCTCTCCAGGTTATTCCTGATCTCTCACGCGAGGGCGTTCTGCCCGGCTTAGAAGGCCTGCTGCCGACGCGATCTGCAGAGGTTTTTCTGGCAATACTGGTTCCGGGCTGTCTCTGCGGAAACGGTTTTCGCACCGTCCGCAGGGGCGAGCCGGCCTTGCAAAGATGGAGCGCCGGGGCTGTGTAAGCCGTGAACCGCCAAGCACTAGATTGGCTCTACGCCCTATGGCGTTGGACGTTGCGTTTATGTGGCATTTACGGTCGCGTTTACTCACCGTCTAACCACGACGGTTGATCGTCAATGCCTGGTTGACCGCTCCGTCGCCAGCAATCAGATCAGGGCAGAAACCGCCCAAATCAAACCTCCAGCTAACGGAAGGCTAACTGCCAGGCGCGGGGCATAGGGAAGCAGCATCAGCAACGCAAAGCCCGTCAGCGAGATCAGGCCGAACCAGGCGACTACGGCCATGCCGCTGGGCCAGACAGTGGCCGCAACGTAGACGGCAAGGCCCAGCAGGGCACACCCGACAGGCGCGCAAAGCTGGCGGAGCGACATGGGCACTCGCGGATTGACCAGCTGTTTCCAGTGGCGCTCTTTTGCGAGGCACAAACCCAACATACCGGCATAGGCGAGCACGATACCCGCGAACAACGCTGACCCATTCATGACGAGGCTCCTGTCGCGGGACGCTCGAGGCGAGTCGAGCGGGCTTTGCGGGCCGCCACAACGGCCGGTATCTTCCAGGCTGTCCAGCCGGCCAGCAGCCCCATAAACGCCACGCTTGCGAGCAGCGACAGCCTCATGCTGTCCAGCGAATCTCGGAACGCCAAAAGGTCCAGTATTGGCAGGACAAGCGCCATCAGCGCAGCGACGCCGAGCTGTTCACGCCAGGCATGTAACGGCTTGCGGAGCCAGGCGTGCAGCCAGCTCAGCGCCCAGATGCCAAAGAACAGCCGTAGCTCCCAGCCCTGGCGTGCGGCCAGTTCTGCCGGGAGCAACCGGTTGCTCCACAAAAGCGAGACACAGGCAAGCGAAAGCCCGGCGACGACCGCTATGTTCAAGCTCTCTACCAGGCGCAGAAAGTGCGGGTTGGCCTTGGTCTGCTTGCGCTGTTTAACTGCATAAAGGACCAGGCCCGTTCCGATCATGGCGCAGCTGATCAAGCCACATATGAAGTACAACCAGCGCATTGGGTAGCCGCCGAACTGGGCAAAGTGCAGTCCCGCCAGCACGCGTTGCGTCAGCTGGCTTATGCGCGACGGTTCCGGCGCATGGATCAGCTCACCGGTAACACCGTCAAAGAGGATGCCTTCGCCCTTGGTCAGCTCGATGCGACTGCCCAGCACGGGGCGCGCCGTGACCTTGGCATCCGCCCGGCCGGGGTTGCTGACGGACAGCCCGCCGACCATGCCTGGGCCATAGCGTGCTTCGGCTCGTCTGACAATCTCGCTCAGAGGAAGCAGCGGTGCGGCGTCGGCCGGAACAGGCTTGGCTGTACGGCCACCGCTACGTAGCGCCTCTTGCATCGCCCAGGCCGGCTGCGCCTCATTGAAATAGGCGCGGGTGTCGCCGTCATACAGGGCATCGACGGCAGCCGGCATGTAGAGCAGATAGAAGATGGCAAGTCCCGTGTAGGTGATCATCAGGTGGAAGGGCAGTAGCAGCACGGCGCTGGCGTTGTGCCCGTCGAGCCAGGACCGCTGTCCCTTCGCTGGGCGGAAGGTGAAGAATTCCTTGAAAATCTTCTTGTGAATGATGATGCCGCTGATCAGCGCCACCAGCATGGCCATCGCCGCGAACCCCACCACCCAAACCCCCAACGTTCGCGGAAGGTGCAGCGTGTAATGGAAATGGAAGAAGAAGTTGCCGCCAATGGTTTCGCGAGGTGCGGTGACCGCTCCGGTGGATGGGTCGAGATGAGTGGCACCACCACCACCGCCACGTCGACGCTCACCAACCGAGACGGCCAGCTCCGGCGAACGCTCGGTGGGCAGGCTAATACTCCAGTTCGTTTCGTCCGCATGGTTTTCTGTCAGCCAGCGCTGCGCCGTGTCAGCTGCGGACGCAGCTGATTGCCGCTGATCGGTCAGCTCCGGCTGCATCCACCAGTTGATCTCCTTGTCGAACACCGCGAGGGTCCCGGTGAGAAAGATCGCAAATAGCATCCATCCGAGCAGCAGCCCGCACCAGGTATGCAGCCAGGACATCGATTGCGTGAGGCTGCCTTTCATCGGATTAACTCCAGCAGCTGCGGCCAGAAACCAACAAGCGCCAAGGGAATTGCCAGCGCGGCGCCAATCAACACGCGCCGCAGCGAGCGTGCTGCGAACGCCCAGAGCAGAAACACCAGATACACCACAAACGAAAGCAGCGAAGCAGCGGTAACGGCGTCCACCGGGTCGAGCGGCAACAGACGCGCAAACGCGGCGGTTAAAGCGTAGGTAAAGGCGTAACCCCCGAGAAGGGCCAGTACGGTGCGGGCCGCGATTGCAGGCCAGGCACTTCGCGATTGAGTGGCAGAGCGGGTCACGACGGGCTTCCCAGTAAGGTTTATACGAAAAATGCCCAACCGTCGTAAGCGCCGGCCAGGCATTAGAGTGTGCTGAACCGGGTGGGTGCATCCATGCGCCCGGTCCAACTTACGTTCGTTACGCCAGCCTCTTGGAGCGAAGCGAGACGCCAGGCGTTGAGCAAGGCGTCTGCTCGTTACTCGTCAGAACGAAGTGCTTATTCCAACGGTGTAGCGGCGCCCGTCGAGCACGGTTTCGTAATAATTCTCATAGCCGATCTGCTCGTTGAATATGTTGTAAACGCCGGCTAGCAGTTTGACGTTGCGGTTCACGTCATAAGTACCGCCCAGATCGACCAGGGTGTACGAGGGGGTACTTTCCGCCATGCTGGTGCGCGACAGGTATTCCGAGGTTTCGCTGCGGTAGTTGAGCCGCGCCCAGGTGCCGAGGCGGTCGCTGGCTTGCCAGTCCAGCATGGCGTTGAACATGTGCTCTGGCATCTTATTCAGCGGTTCGCCGCGGAACTCGCCGCTGCGCTGTTCCGATTCGGTATAGGTGTAGTTGGCACCCAGCGACAGCGTTTCGGTGATTGCCCAGTCAAAGGTCGCCTCGACGCCGCGCATGCGCGCTTCGTCGACGTTCACACGGTCGCTGATGAAGCGATAAGCCTCGCCGTTGATAACGCACTGGCCCGATGCGTTGCCGGTGGTGTCCGAGCAGCGGCGAAGCTCGGTGATCTTGTCCTCGAAATCGGTATTGAACAGCGTCACTCCGGCCGACACGCCATCCAGGTTGTCCCACAACACACCGATCTCCTGGCTCAGGCTTTGTTCTGGCTTGAGCGCTGAGTTACCCACGATAACGGCGGGATCGCCACGGCCACCACCGGTAATCTGGCCCCAATCATCCACGGCCGCCCGAATGTCGGGCGAGCGATAACCACTTGAGACCCCGCCCTTGACCGTCCATTGCTCCGCTGCCTGCCACACACCGTAGACGCGTGGAGACCAATGGGTGCCGTAGTTCTCATCACGATCCATGCGCAGGCCGGTAGTCAACGCGAAGCTGTCGGTCAGGCTCCACTCGTCCTCGGCAAAGAGCGCCCAGGACCAGCGTGTCAGGCGAGTCAGGTCTTCCGCGCCGGCCAGCTGGTTGCCTTTGTCCGACAGATCCTCGTATTTGTATTGGCCCCCGATCGTGGCGATATGGTCGCCCAGGAAGAAAGAACTCTGGGTATTGAATACGCTGTTTTCCAGCTCCATCTTGCGGCCTGGGTTGTCGATTCGCTCCTGCTGCAGATAGCTCTCCGACTGGCCCCCGTCCCAGCGACCGGTATGGCTGATGGAGTAATGGGTACGGTCATAATCCGATAGCGAATCGCCTCTGCCTGTACCGGATTTACCGATCGTTGCGTTGCGTTCCTGTTCGGTCCTTCCCACTTCCAGAACGATATCGTTGGATGCGTTGGGCGTGAACGACAGTTTGGCTGTCCCGCTGTCGGTCTTTTGCTCGTTGAAACCACGGGGGATGTCGTCTTCGTCTCGGCGAGCGGTCTGTCCGTAAATCTGAAGGCCGAGCAGGCCCTCGACAAGGGGACCGGACAAGTAGCCGTTGAGGGTGTGGTAGTCACCGGAATCGGAGCGGTCCTGGAAGGTCTTTTCAGTCCGCAAGCCACCGTGCCAGGTATCGGCCACCTTGCGCGTGATGATGTTGATCACGCCGCCCATGGCGTCGGACCCATACAGGGAGGACATCGGGCCACGCACCACCTCGATGCGCTCGATGGCTTCCAGTGGAGGTGTCCAGCCCTGCTCGATGCCAGGGCCGTCGCTATTAGGACGCGTCGCGCGCGACTCCATGCGTTTGCCGTCGATCAGAATCAAGGTGTATTTGGACGCCATGCCGCGAATGCTGATATCGCTGGAGCTGGCGCCGCCCGTGATAACGACGCCTGGAATGTCACGCAGGGCGTCGGTGACGTCGCGGTAGGATTTGTTTTCCAGCTCTTCTCGGGTGACCACGGAGATGGAGGCGGGGGCCTGCTTGACCTGCTGCTCGAAACCCGACGCGGTGACGACGACGTTCGATAATTCCACCGGCTCTGCGGCACTGACCGGCGTGCTCATCAAGGTTGCTGCAGCGATCGCGCAAGCCAGTCGATGTCGTTTGAAAGTCACCATTTACTGCCATCTCCCTGAGAAAACTTCGTCTGCGGCCATGGACGACATGGCGCATGCATTTTGGCGGCGGTGCGAGCCGCCGAGCAAGCGCAATGCTAAGTATTCTCATTTGAGAGTAAAGCGCATTTACAATCTATACACTTTTCAGCTCGATGGTCAGGCGCAGGCCGGGGTGGCTGTTCTCGGCCCAGATTGCGCCACCTTGCATCACCACCATGCTGCGGGCAATGGCGAGGCCAAGACCGAAACCGTCGCCTCCGGGCCGGGCCGCGCTGAGCCGCGCGAAGGGCCTGAAGATGACTGGCAGCTTCGCTTCCGGCACGCCGGGGCCCTGGTCTTCGATACGAAGCCGCCAGCTGTCACCGTTTCGATCTGCTTTGAGCCAAACCACGCCGTGTGCCGGTGAGTACCGAATAGCGTTGCGCAGGATGTTTTCCATGGCCTGCGCCAGGGCGTTGAGGTTGCCAAGCACCTGGCAGTCTTCGGGTATCTGCGCCTGGATGCGTTCACTTGGCCAGCCCGCTTCGAAGCAGGCATTCTCGCAAAGCAGGTCCCAGAGCGCCGCTACCTCCACCGGCTCGCACTCGAAGCGGGGCTGTTCGCTATCCAGCCAGGCAAACTCCAAGGTGTTATCGACCAATTGCTGCATGCTTGTGATCTCACGCTCGGTGCGGTTGCGCATTTCCTCGGTGCTCAGCTCGCTCTCGCAGGCGACACGCAGCCGGCTCAGTGGCGTGCGCAATTCATGGGACAGGTCGCGCAGTAGCTGTTGCTGTTGAGCGACAGAATCGCGCAGGCGTTGGGTGAGGTATTCCAGCGAACGGCCCAGTTCGCCCAGTTCATCGTTGCGCCGCGCAATGGACGGCGGCAGCAGGGAGTGGAGGCGGTTACCGCGCAGTTCGTTCGCCTGCCGGCGCAGGCGGTCCAGCGGAGAAACCAGCATTCGATACAGCAGCCAGCAGAACAGCACTGACAGCAAAATCAGCGGCAGGTATACGCCGCCCGCAGTGAGCAACGCGTAGTTGCGCCAGGGGCGGAACCGTTCTGGCAGTTGCATGATCAGTTGGGCTGCGTTCTCCTCTAGCGGTACGGAAACCAGCGGCATCCCCTCGTAGCGCCTGCTCATGGGCCATTCGTAATGACGCACGAAAGTCAGCTTCCGGCGTTCCTCGTCGCTCAACGATTGGCCGCCCAGCGGTTGCAACTGATTGTTCACCACGACCAGCCAGCTCGGCTCCCGCTCCTTCATCACGCTCAGCCATTGCGCCATGGCCTCTGGGCCCGTTTGTAGGGCCGTCTGGGCTTCCCTCGCATAGCTGTTGAGGGTGTCTCGCGCCTCTTCGGACAAATAGGAGCTGGCGCGGTTGATATGACGGCTCATATAACCGCTGGCCCAGATCATCGACAGACAGAACCCGGCAACAAGCACCACCAGACGCCAGAACAGGGAATGACGGTTGGGCATCAGCTCGCCTGCAATTCCAGCACGTAGCCTTTGCCCCAGACGGATTCCAGACGCAGGGTCACTACCTGTTCGTGCGCCAGTTTGCGGCGGATGTTGCTGATGTGCATATCCAGGCTGCGGTCATGTTGCGAGTAGCCGCGGCGAAGGGCCTGCTGATAAAGAAAGGGCTTACTCAACACCTCTCCGTTTGCCTCGTGGAGTGTTTTCAGCAGCCGGTATTCGGTACCGGTCAAGCCCACCCAGCGGCCTTCGTAGCGCATATCGCTGCGCTGGTCATCGAAGCGCAGTAGGTCACCGTTAGCGGCGGGGGACACGTTGCGCTCGTACGCCACACGACGAAGAATGGCGGCGATACGCACCTGCAACTCCTCGATGCTGAACGGCTTGGGCAGATAGTCATCGGCGCCGCTGTCAAAGCCCTGAATGCGATGCGCTTCGTTGCCCAGCGCCGACATCATCAGGACAGGCGTGCGTTGACGGGCACGGAGCTGGGTCAACAGCTCCATCCCACCGAGGCCCGGTAGCATGACGTCCAGCAGGATCAGGTCGTAAATCCTGTCCTGGGCCAAGGCCAGTCCGGCTATCCCTTCATCGGCGAGCGTTACGCTAAAGCCCCGACTCTCTAGCGAGGTTTTAAGATGGGCGCCGAGAATCGGGTCATCTTCGATAGCCAGGATCTGCCGGGTCGCGGCTGGGTGCATTGCAAATAATCCACGCAAATAGGAATCATTATAGGTTTTATCGCTGCCGAGTCTGCAACAGCCTTGCGCGATGGCTCCTCTCTGGACGGCACGCAATGCGTCGGGGTACTCGACGAGCAAGCTTTAGCAGTGCATCTTTGGCCCGTTTTCTTCTAGCCCTTTTGGCGTTCGCTGGAGATATTCATGCGTGTTCTCACCCTCAGCCTGTTTCTGGTTTCGCTGTCTGCCGCTGGTGTGGTGGCTGCCGCGGCTGGTACAGAAGAGGCGCAGCTAATCAACTCCGTCAACGCGTATCGCAGCGAAGTGCAGCGCTGCGGCGACAAGGCAAGTGAAGAATTGCTTCCAGTGTCTCTCGATGCACGCCTGATCCTTTCCGCTACCGGGGCCGGCGAGCTGCAGGGCGCGCTGTCGCGTGCGGGTTACCCGATGGTGAACGTGCAAGCGATCAGTCTCTCGGGGCCGCGCGATGCGCAAGCGGCCATGCAGGCGTTGAAGGACAGCTTTTGTCGGGTGGTGCTCGATCCGCAGTACGCCGATATTGGTGTCAGCCGTGAAGGCAGGGATTGGCGCATCGTTCTGGCGCGACCATTACTCGGCGGGCACCTCAAGGATTCGCAGACAGAAGGGCAGATGTTGCTTGATGAGCTTAACCGTGCCCGCGGACAGGCTAGGCAATGTGGGAGTACGAATTACGCCGCAGCGCCGCCGCTGGGGTGGAATGCGACCCTCGCATCGCTATCCGAGGCCCACGCCCGGGCCATGGCCAACGGTAATGTCTTCAGCCATCTGGACAAGGACGGCCGCACGCCCGGTGATCGAGCCGAGCTGGCAGGCTATGTCGGGCCTCAGGTTGGGCAGAACATCGCTGCGGCGCTGGACCGGTCGAGCAAGGTCGTCGAAGGCTGGCTGGCAAGCCCAGGACACTGTGCGAACGTGATGAATCCACAGTTCAGCGAGATGGGCGCCGCCTATGCAGTCGACCCGCAGAGCGATGCGGGAATCTACTGGACGGCTACGTTCGGTGCACAGTAACGCCCGTATTGCGCAGTGCTACCTCGAGCCAACAAGCTCGTGTTTTGTGCCGTCGATTCTGTTCCGGCGAACATTTGCTTCGTTGATGTGCTCGAACGTCTTGAGCCGCAAGGTCAATCGATGAGGAGAGCTGACATGACCGACCCCAAAGACCCGCTCAAGGATGGTTTGACACCACCGGATTACGATGAATATGGCGATGCGCCTGACTCTGGTGAAAACGACCAAGAAAATACCGTCGCACCCAAAGATGAGCCCAATGCCGGAGAAAGCCCGCTTGGCTAAAGGCACATCCTGCGCCATTCGCACGGCCGACGCTTTCCAACGTGCTGGACAATTCGGACCACCCAGCCTAAAAAGGCGCCCTTCATGCCAGGCAGCGTAAAGGCTGGCTGTCGAGTGTTCTGAAAGGCAGGTGCATCGTGAGAAAGAAAAAGCCCGTTGATCCCGTTCGGCAAGCAGAAAAGAACCGCGCACATAGGATCGGTTGGGCGATCGCTCTGGCGGGTATCGTGGTGGGCTTCATTCTGCTGACGATGCAGCCGGGTTGATCAACCTTATCGCCAATCCAGGCACTCGTCACGGAGCGGCGTGACGAGACGGCTTGTCAGTCATCATCAGGAGCAGCGGTTTGGCTTTGGCGCCCTGGTTGTGCACCGGCTGGCCGTGCGAAGTGAGCGCAGTGCCTAGGATGCCGATCAGCATCAACGTCAGCAGCAGTCCGCTTATTCGCAGCGCTCTGGGCTGTAGTTCCGTGAAAGCGGCGTGTTCGCCATCGGACGCCGGTGACGCTGGGCTATCCGGACGCTCCGAGCGGAGCCGGGCTGCATCGTTCGGTACCTGCTCAAGGCCAATGGTCATGTTCGTTCCCTGAAATGAAAGCCTGCACCAGGCGATGCGGTTGGCATCGATCTGTCCGTAGAGCAGCTTAACTCTATCGGCATACCGGAGTGCCATCAATCGATCCGAGGATGGATGCAGGTCCTAGACCCCCCATGGCTGCATCAGCTGTGCTCTGGACCAGCAAGCTGTTGGAGGCTGTCGGCCGCCTATGGCGTGCCGACAGGTTGGAATGGCCGATGCTTTGTTCGCGCGCTTCGCGGTGCCGCGCTACACCCGAAAGCGGCTGACCATGGCTTGTAGCTCGTTGCCGAGGCGAGCCAACTCGATACTCGATGCTGCGGTCTCGTCGCTGGCGGTCGCGGTCTGTTCGGAAATGTCTCGTACATTGACCACGCTGCGGCTGATTTCCTCGGCGACCGCACTCTGCTCTTCTGCGGCGGTGGCGATCTGCTGATTCATCGCCTGGATGTTCGAGACCTTAGCGGTTATCTCGCTCAGCGCCAGTCCGGCCTGGCGCGTAAGTCCGACGCTGCTTTCGGTCAGGCTGTGGCTGTTACGCATGGCGACGGCCGCCTGTTGTGTTCCCTGTTGCAGGCCGGCAACCAGCTGTTCGATTTCTTCGGTGGATTTCTGAGTGCGCTGTGCCAGGCTGCGTACCTCGTCGGCGACCACGGCAAAGCCGCGTCCCGCCTCACCCGCACGTGCCGCTTCGATTGCAGCGTTCAGGGCCAGTAGGTTGGTCTGATCGGCGACGGCCTTGATCACATCCATGACGCTACCGATTCGGTTGCTTTCCGTCTCGAGCTCTGTCATGGCTCCGCTCGAGCGAAGCATCTCCTCGGACAGCCGCTCGATCTGGGCTATCGCCTCGGATACCACGGCGTCACCCTTACGCGCCTCACGATCGGCCTCCGTCGCGGCTTGCGAGGCGTCCTCCGCACTGCGCGCTACCTCCTGCACCGTGGCAGACATCTCGTGCATGGCCGTTGCAACCTGATCGGTTTCGACCTTCTGGCTGTTCATGCCAGCGCTGGTTTGTTCGGTGACCGCTGACAGCTGCTCTGCAGCACTGGCCATTTGAGCCACACTGTCGCGGATGCCACTGATGAGCTGGCGCAAGGTCGCCGCCATGCCCATCACGCCTTGCTGCAGCGCACCGATCTCATCCCTGCGCTCAATGCGGCGTTCGTCGGTGAGATCACCTGCGGCAATGTTTCTGACGACCGCCAGCGTTTCTGCCAGGGGGAGGGTGATCTGTCGGGTGATCAACCAGGCCGCGATAAGGCCGATAAGCAATGCGAGCCCGGCGACCGTGACCTGGGTAATTTGCGCAGTCGCGTTCTCTTCATCGCGGGTGGTCTGCTGAGCGGCTGTAAGCACGTCGGCGATGCGGCTGATTTCGTCCGACTCTGCTGCCATTTCCATCCGTGCGGTTGCAACTGCTTCGGTCTGAGCCACGACCGCTTTGAGCGCCGCGAGGTAACCATCAAGGGCTTTTTCAGTGGTTTCAACATGGGCGGAAAAGTCATCACCCAGTAGGGCATGCAAGCGCGCGGCTGCTTGCCGTGCCTTTTCGATCTGCTGCTCGACCTTGGCGGCAGCTTCAGGGGTGGGGGACGAGTTGTAGCCCCGCATCTCGTACCGGACCAACTGCCAGTTCAGGCGAAGGTCGGAAATCGCCTTCAGGCCGGCGTAGCGGTTGTCAGCGAACACCGACATCTGCTCGACAGCTTTGCTCATCGCATCGATGGGCTCGTTGGCCAGCTTTGCCTGGACGCCCATATCGGCCCGCGCAGCATTGCCGCCGCTATAGCCATCGCGCATTTTTGCCAGTGACACACGATAGAGTTGAATCTGCTCGCCCTGCTTCTGCAGGAGGGCTTTGCTCTGCGGCGTCGTGAAGCTTTCGGAGACTTTATGATGTTGGTCAGCAAAATGCGCCAACGCTTGATCGACGGCTTCGGCGGCTTTCGAATTGCCGTTTTCAAGCATGTATTGCAAGCGGACGACCCGGAGCTCGGCGAGCGAATCGTTGAGTGAAGCAATTCGCTCCATGAGTACGCTGCGGTGCGTCACGCTGTTCAGGCTAAGCCAGCCTGAGAAAGCTAACAATGTGGTGAGTAGAAGCACCGAGCCGAAGCCGATCCCCAGCTTCTTCGTCATGTTGATATTGGCAAACCAGTCCTTCATCCATTTTCTCCTAGTTGAAACTGCCGAATATCGAGCCGCCTCTGTTGCCCTGGCTGCCGACACCGATCATCAGGGTTGATCAAAATTTGGCGTCAATTTCATCTGGATGTTAACAGTTGAGTCACCTGGTTATATATTCATCTATATCAATGTTTGTGAATTGTGTCCCTGTTAGGTGGTGCGTTTGCACTCTCGTCTGTGCCTCGACCGCTCTGATCTGTGCCGCTGACGTTCTTGGTCTCTGTGCCTATGGTCGCGGTGCTGCCTTGGTGGACAATTGCGGCCTGGCCACCACGTCCGAGCCGTCCATGCATACCGCTATTCTCACCTTTGATGGCTTCAACGAGCTGGATTCCCTGATTGCCCTCGGCATCCTTAACCGGATCAAGCACCCCGGTTGGCGCGTTTCGATTGCATCTCCCGATGAAACGGTAACCTCGATGAATGGCGTCGTAATGCATCGCCAGGTCCCGCTAGATGAGCTCGGATCCTTCGATGTGGTGCTGGTTGGCAGCGGCATCAAGACGCGCGAAGTGGCCAATGACGTCTTGATCATGAAGGCGCTGGCGCAACTCGATCCGGCGCGTCAGCTGATCGGCGCGCAATGTTCAGGAACCTTGCTTCTGGCCCGGCTTGGGTTGCTGAACGGCGTGCCGGGTTGCACCGATCTGACCAGCACACCCTGGGTGCGGGACGCCGGAATCGATGTGCTTGATCAGCCCTTTTTCGCCCGCGGCAACCTGGCAACCGCAGGAGGATGCCTGGCCTCGATCTACCTGGCCGCCTGGGTATTAGCCCGTACGGTTGGACGTGACGCTGCAGCCGAGGCGTTGCATTACGTCGCTCCAGTAGGTGAGAAGATGGCCTATGTCGAGCGGGCGTTGAGCAACATCGAACCTTATCTCGCGTAGAGACAGGGCAGGGTGAGGTGCGAGCCGGACCCTGCCACCGACCGATTGCCCATCATGAGAACCGCTAGCCGCCTATCTCGTATGCTCCACGTCCCGCTCACATGGCGCGTGACGAGCGACCGGTGATCTCTGAGCAGATCGCTCAGATGCTCGGTACAAACGCGGCAGTGTGCAACCGATAAGCTGCCCCACGATTCCGGCGCTGGCTGCGCGTTGGATTACCGGGGTGTTTCACCGCCGCACTGCCATGCCTGTGAGAGGCCAGATCACCTGAGCAAATCGTTCGGTTTTCTGCAGCGGTTCACAGTTCGGTCCTTGGGCGTCATCAATGGCAGCGCTTGCAAGGTTCGAGAAAGCTATGCCCATTCAAATGGTGGCCCTGAGCTGCGCGTAACAGGTCATCCGCCTGCACTACGCGCTGAATCGGACGCATGCCGCCACAGCGGCTAACGCTCTTCAATGAATCAGAAAGGAATATCGTGTTGATCAAGAAAACACTCCGCGCACTGCTATTGGGCAGCAGTCTGCTGAGCGCATTTTGCTGGGCCGAAGCCGTGCCTCTGGAAACCATGAACATGGCCGGACTGCAGCGCACTCTGGGTCAGATAGCGGCCAAGGACTACTTGATGATCGGTTCGGGTGTCAAAGTCGCCGAAGCCACCAAACAGCGCGTCGACAGCGTGGCACTGTTTGAAGATCATCATGCGCAGCTCAAAGCAGCAGCGCCGAACGATGCTATTCGTGCTGAGCTGGACAAGATAGAAGCCACATGGATGGCCTATCGCGCGTTGGTCCTGGCTGAACCGAGCAAGGACCAGGCACCTGCGGTACTGGCCAAAGCCGAGACGTTGGTGCAGCAAACTCAGCAGCTGACCGATTTGTTCGAACAGCACAACGGCGACGAGGCTTCCCATTCAATCAACCGAAGTGGCTGGAACCGGGTGCTGACTCAGCGCACCGCAATGTTCTACATGGCCCGCGCCTGGGGCGTGCAGGACCCAGCTCTGGACGCTGAATTCGAAGCATCCGTCGCGGAGTTCGGTGTCGTCATGGATGAGCTGCAGGCTGCTGGCGCCCCCAATCCACAGATTGCTGAAGCCTTGCGCAAGACCGATGCGCGTTGGAAATTCGCCAGCAAAGCTTTCGCTTCCCCATCGTTCGTTCCAACTATTGTCGCCGTCAACGCCGAGTCGATGTTCCGTCAACTCAACGAAATGACGCGTCTATACGCCGGACTGACCGAATACGAGCTGTAACAGTATCCAGTTGCGCCTGCTTGCCACCTGGCAAGCGGGCAGCACCGTAGCTGTAGGCGCGACCGACGCGCCGTAGGCAGAGGCAGGTAACGTAGGAGTTTGCGTTGAGCAGCGGTCAGTCGGGAGGGGGCAGCGCGGCACGCATCAGCCGTGTCGGCCGCTGGTAAGACCAGGGTCCGGCACTGGCGTACCGGACCCTGGCCAAACTCAGTACACGAACGTAAGTAGTGCGTTGAAGATCAGGGCCGCAACGAAGCCCAGCGGCGCTGCACGGAACAGTAGCTGTGGAAAGAGCGAGGTACGGCTTTGCTCCGTCGGGCATGATCCAAGGATCAGGCTGCCACCCGAGGAGAACGGCGAGATCGATGTGGCCTGGGCGCCAACGACGATGGCGATGAACAGAATCATTGGATCGAGTCCCAGTGCCGAGGCAATCGGCGGCACCATCGGGAACAGCGCCGGCGTAACCACACCCAGGGTGCTGGAGAACAGCGACATGAACGCTGCGACGATGCCGAACACGATGGGCACCATGATCGGCGGAATACTGTTGCCCATCCAGGAAGCCAGCACGTCGATCGTACCTGCCTTGATGGCAATCGAAATCAGCATGCCCACGCCACAGATCATGATCAGCGTGGCCCAGGGAACCGAGGCCATCGCCTTGCGCTCATCGCCTAGTTTGAGCAGCAGCGCGATCACCGAGAACAGGCTGGCAATCAGGCCGATGTCCATCTTCGAGTTGATGAAGCTGACAGTGGGATTGCCAGGCATGGCTATCTGAGCAATCGGTGCGGCCAGAACGATCGCCATCATCAAGAGCGTCAGCCATAGCGTGGTCTTCTGTTCGCGGTTCAGCGGCGTCGGCTCGGCTGCCACGAAGATGGACGCCTTCATTGCCCTGCCATGCTTGGTCAGGAACACCAGCCCCGAAATCACCAACAGCGGAATCACCAGCGTGCTGAAGAAAATGCCCGTGGCGTCGATGAAGGCCTGGTTCTCCGGAATACCGGCATTGACCATCAGGCCACGAAAGATGATGCCGCTCTGGCTGGACATGAAGTTGGCGCCACTCAGTGCACCGTAGTTCACCGCCATGCCACCGGCAATCAGGCTCATGCCAGTACGCTCGCAGAGCAGCAGGGTGATCGGCGCCATGAACGCCAGCACCGTGTAGTAACCAGCGCCCATCGCGGAAATCACGGTGGCGGTGAAGAACACCGCGAACGGCAACAGTTGCGGCACCGACCGGCAGTGATAGATCAGGTGTTCCGCAAGCTTTTCCAGGGTCCCGTTAACGGTGGCGAAGCTGTAGAACAGGCAAACCGAAAAAATGATGAAGAAGATCTTCAACGGCCACATGCTGATGACTTCGGAAGGGCTGAGCCCCATACCGAAACAGCCGATCAGATAGGCAAAGGCGATGGCGAACAGACCGATATTGATCTTGGTCTTGTAGCCAAGGGCGACGGCGACGACGATGGCCGCAACGACCAGCATGCTCATCATGGAGAAAGTATCCTGTTGTTGTTATGAATCGTTAGCGTGAGGCGCCGAAGCCGAACAGCTTCGCCGGGTTATCGATCAGCACCTGAGCGCGTTCGCCGTCGTCAGGGAGCAGGGCCTCGAGAAAGGCAACCTGCTGGACATAGTCTGTCTGTTGCTCGAACTGGGTATTAGGCCAATCGCTGCCCCAGAGAAGACGGTCGATGCCGCCGCTGGCATCACGCACCTGCGCCAGCACCTGCTTGGCCTGGTCCAGGTCGGACTGGCTGCGGTAGGCCGCAGACAGCTTGAGCCATACACGCTGGTCGCCAAGTAGCTTGAGAAAAGTACTGTGGTTCCGGTTTGCGAGTTGGATCCCGCCAGTTGGCAACCCAAAATGATCAATCACCACGTTGATGTTGCAGGCCAGCATCGCCGGAACGATCAACGCCACATCGTCGATGCCGCGCTGAATCTCAACCTGCCAGCCACGCGGGGCCAGTCGCTCGAAGAGCGCAGTCCAGGCGGGGCCACTGTAGTCGGCCAGGGTCTTGCCGATGAGATTCAGACGAATGCCCACCACACCAGCGTTAGCCAGCTCGTCCAGCTCCGCCTCGCTGATCGTTGCATCAACCACTGCCACTGCGCGCAGACGCTGCGGATCGCTGCGTAGCGCATCGAGCATGAAGCTGTTGTCGGTGCCGAGGAAACTCGGCTGGATCAAAACGCCATGAGATAAACCGTTTCGATCGAGATGCCCCAGATACTGCTCCACGAGGGCGTCGTAATCGGGGCTGTAGCGACGATTGGGCACCATCGGAAGGTCGTGGCGGAAGACGTGAGCGTGCGTGTCCACGCCGGAAATGGCGGGCGAAGGATAGCCGGTCATAAGCAGAAAAGCCCTGAGTCGATTGTTGTTGTGGCAGCTGAAAGCCGTATTGCGGCTCTTTATCGGCCTAAGCGAAGCAAGCACCCTTTGTACGTACATATATTCATATATATGAATAGTTGACCATATAGACAGTGCCGATGACTGTCAATCGATGGACCAGTGGTAAAGTGATCGAGCCTGCGGAAGAGGATCGATCAAAAGTGAATACCCCAACATTGGGATACGACGAGCGCTTGCCGCTCTATCAGCGTCTGAGAGAGGAAATGCTGGCCAAAATTGCCTCTGGTGAATGGTCACCTGGGGCACCAATTCCCACCGAAGCGGAACTGACGCGCCATTACGGTGTGGCCATCGGCACGGTGCGCAAGGCAGTGGAGACGCTAGTCAACGGAGGGCTTCTGCTTCGCAGCCAGGGCCGTGGCACTTTCGTACGCCGGCCCAACTTCGATGCGTCGTTGGCGCGGTTCTTTCGCCAGGTGAACGCCAGCGGTGGGCGCGAAATTCCCACCAGCAAGATTCTGTCAAAGACGCTGCAACAACCATCGCAAACCGTGAAAGCGGCGTTGGAATTGAATGATGGGGAGCAGGTCGTCTACATGGAACGCCTGCGCATGATCGAAGGCCGCACCCTGTTTCATGAAGAAATCTGGCTGCCCGGCACGCGCTTCGGTGTGCTACTGGAAGTCGATGCTGAAAACTTTGGCGAACTGCTCTATCCGTTCTACGAAAAGCAGTGCGGCCAATGCATTGCCTCAGCCAAGGAAACGCTTACCGTTGTTGCCGCCAGCAGCGCCATGGCGGAATCCCTGTCAATCGAGCAGGGTGCACCCGTTGTCACCATCGAGCGCACAGCGCTTGGATATGACCGTTCTCCGCTGGAGTACCGGCTGTCCCGTGCCGCAGCCGATGGGTTTCGATATCAGATAGATATTTCCTGAACCCCAGGGGAACGACACCGGGCTATAACCATTACGTCAACATCGCGGCTAATACGCGCCGGCGCCTCGCCGATGCAGTGGTTGGCGCATCTACGCAGCCCAGGGTCCGTTAGCCAGCATCAATACTCAGAACTGCGGACCGGAGCGGGTGTTGTTGCCCTTGGCCAACCGGTCATAAAGCACCACGTTTACCGTCGCAGCGAGGTTCATGCAGCCGTTGGTTGGGATGTAGACGACATCCTCGCACCAGTCCCGGATTTCCTTGCTGAGCGAACCATCCTCGGCGCCAAAGATATAGAGCGCACGGTCCGGGTGTGTGTACTCGGGCAGCGCTCGCGCGCCTTCGACCAGTTCGACAGCAACCGGGATGCAGCCGAGCGGCAGAATCTTGCGCAGGTCATCGATGTTGATCAGCGGAATGCCCTGATGGACCTTCTTGGTATCGGTGATGAAATCCTTGGCGCGGTCGTAGCGGGTGCCGGTGTAGAACACCGAGGCGGCGCCATAGCACCCCGCGGCACGCATGATCGCCCCTACGTTGGACGGCGATTTTGGGTTGCTCAGGCCGATGCAGGCATATCGTTTGTTGCTCACAGGAGGGAAGGCTCGCGCGAAAAAGGCCGAGTATACGGGCCGCGCCCGAAAGGATGAAAAACCAGACCTTTTCTTCGCTAAATTGACGGGCGAATTTCATACGCCACGGATATGATGCGCGCCCCTCAACGCTCCCGCTTACACATCAGGTCATCATGCCCGGCGATGCTCTCTATACCGACTTGTCGGGTTACTACGATTTGATGTGTGCCGATATCGATTACAGGGCGCAGAGTCACGGTATCAACCGGCTTCAGCAGCTGTTCGGCAACGGCGGGAAAAGACATCTGGATCTCGCCTGCGGCACTGGGCCACACGTGCAGCATTTCATCGAAGCGGGCTACCAGAGCAGCGGCCTCGACATCAACCAGCCCATGCTGGACATCGCAGCCTCGCGTTGCCCGCAAGCGCAGTTTTCGCTAGGCGATATGTGTGGCTTTGCCGTCCCGCAGCCGGTCGACCTGATTACCTGTTTCCTTTATTCCATTCACTACAGCGCGAGCGTGCAGCGGTTGAAGGCTTGTATAGCCAGCGTCCATGGCGCCCTGGCCGGTGGTGGGCTCTTCTGCTTCAACGCGGTCGACAAGAACGCCATCGACAATGATTCGTTCGTCTCGCACGACGCGAATCACCCGGATGGCTTGTTCAACTTCAGCTCCGGCTGGCAGTACTCCGGCGCGGGCGAGCAGCAACTGTTGAGGCTGCGGATCGAGAAAAAGACTTCGGGACAAAGCCAGGTGTGGCACGACGAGCATCGCATGGTGGCGGTGAGCTTCGTGGAGCTGACCGGCTTGTTGCAGCCGTACTTCGACGTCCACGTGCTAGAGCATGATTACGAGAAGATCATCCCTTGGAACGGGACGTCGGGGAACGCTATATTTGCGTGCGTGAAGGCGAACAAGTGACATTGACGTGCGGTTAGGCTGGTCGTAAATCGGATTTCGCATCGCAGCGAAACCGTCGACTTTAGGTTCGATTCGCTGTGCTTCATATCAGGCAATAAAAACCCCGCCATTGCGGGGTTTTTATTGCATCTACGGCGGTCACGACTGCTGCCGAGACCCTAGGTCGTCATGCGGTGTATGAGTCAGCGGGCGAGTTTGGTATTCGCTACAGCTTTCTGTCCTTCGCTTTCAGATACTTCGGTCAGCTTGGCGCCACCGACGAAAACTCCCATCTTGATGGACTGACGAACATAGTGATTTTTACCGCTCTGTGCATTCAGCTCTAGCAGGTTGTCGCTGAATTCCGACTCGGTGGCGAGCGTGTGCGGGCCCGGCGTGACGAGGCGGTAGAAATAAGTGTTTGCCGCGGTTTCGCCGATGACTTCGCCATCTATCTTCACTGACTTTTTGACTGCGGCGCCAAGCATCGAGTCGCGGAATATATACAGGCCAGCCTGATCCTTCGGAGGAGTCGGGAAGGATTTGAACGCTTGGTCCTTTTCGGGAGATTCCATCGGTACCGACGCGCAGCCGGTCAACACGGCGAAGCTCAGCGCCGCGGCGCTCATCATGAAGTGCTTAAACATTTGTACTCGTTCCTGAGTGTAAGGCTGAAGCTGGATAGCTATTGGATTGCCAGCACGCGCACGTTAGCTCTGAACTTCATAACGACAAGTGTCACTAGCAGGTTTGGTGCTGTAGATCACGTTTTGCCCTGAGGCGCGGATAGGCGGTGACGCACAGCGCCGGGGCTGCGCGGTTAGGGCCAAATCTAATGCCGCTCGACAAAACGCTTTGTTTGGCGCCTCGGGTCGGCGAACCAAACGGGGCGTTTGCTAGGCTGGTCCCTCAATCAGTGCAAGCGATTGGCGGTCGAGGACGTCTGCGTTAGATGCACTGCCTGTTGCGCCAGCTCATCGAGCAGTCGATCGCGGCTCTTCTCCGCGTCGCTCATGGCTTGGGCGCCGTGTTGCTTCACCAAGTAGCTGTGAATCTGGCGGACCTCTTCGGACTGGAAGATCGGTTCCAAATCCTGCACCGCCACCACGCCGCCCGAAGCCTGGCTTCGGGTGTTCATCACCACTTGCGGGCCGCGTGCTGCCACGGGCTGAAAGCCCAGCGACTGAAAATAAGGCACCTTTCCGGCCACGCACGCTACTTCCGAGTGTGGATAGCGCGCCACCATGGCGTCGACCATCGCTCTGCCGATGCCCATTTTGCGATGGTCGGCCTGTACCGCGAGATAGATCAATGAGCAGGCTTCTGGGTCATCCAAGTATGGCAGGTAGAGGGCAAAGCCGAGCAGGACGGCCGGATCATCGGCATCCAGCGCCATGATCAGTTTGGGTTTACCCGCCTGCGCACCGTCCATGCTCTCCAGATAGCGATGCACTTCGAACCCAACGACGTACTGATACAACTGATACAGCGGGTTGCTGGGCGGCAGCGACACCGGGCTGATGTCGCTGAGGTAGTCCACTACCATCTGCAACACCTGGCTTTTCATTGATTCCGGCGGCGGGATGTCCAGGTGGGTGAGGGTAAACATGGGCGGAGTGGCTCCGGAGCAGCACGACAAAGCCGGCATTGTACTGGGCGATGGGGTTAGTGCGAGCCCGAGCATCTGCGCATCGCGGACGTCTGGGGCCGAAACGGAGTCGCAAGCAGCTTGGCAACTGTCGCGGACTGTCGGTCGACTCTCCGGTCGCCTATCAGATTGGCAGCGGGCAGAGCGAGACGACGCAACTTGCCAAAGCGCTGTCCTTAAAACTCTATGAAAGCCCCCAGCACGCGGTCTACCGCTAGGGTTGCCGGTGCTTGGCAGACCGACCTTTAGCCAAATCCTATTAGGGCAATGAGGAAATACCATACGCCGCAGATTCGCCACGCCGGAGCGTGCCCGCCACCCTCAGGGCCCCGTGAACACTGGGCTTGACGCCTATCCAGCGACTAATCCGCTACCGATCGGTGGACATTGCCCGCTTTTGTTCTGCAGTAGCGTCAGTGCTACGGTTTATCAAGCGGCGCCTGACCGCGATAAACGATAACTACTGAGGACAAGAACATGAGCGCTGATTCTGTAGAAAATAGCAGTGGTGGATGCCCGTTCGGTCATGGCGCCGGTGCACCCCGCAAGCGTCCGGGGAACCGTGACTGGTGGCCCGAAGCCCTGAGCCTCACTTCACTCAACCAGCACTCGCCGCGCTCCAATCCATACGGCGGGGATTTCGACTATGCCGCTGAATTCCAATCGCTGGATCTCGATGAGGTGATCGCCGACCTGCACCAGGTCATGACCGATTCCCAAGATTGGTGGCCAGCCGACTTTGGCCACTATGGCGGGCTTTTCATCCGGCTGGCCTGGCACAGCGCAGGAACCTACCGCATCACTGACGGACGGGGCGGCGCCGGCGGCGGGCAGCAGCGTTTCGCACCGCTCAATAGCTGGCCGGACAACGCTGCGCTGGACAAGGCTCGGCGCCTCCTGTGGCCAATCAAGCAGAAATACGGCCGCAAGTTGTCATGGGCAGATTTGTACGTGCTCACCGGCAACGTGGCGCTTGAATCCATGGGCTTCAAGACGTTCGGTTTCGCCGGCGGCCGCGCCGATACCTGGGAGCCGGAAGAACTCTACTGGGGCCCGGAAGGCACCTGGCTGGGTGATGAGCGCTACAGCGGTGAACGCCAACTCCACCCAGGCCTCGGCGCCGTGCAGATGGGGTTGATCTACGTAAACCCGGAAGGCCCGAACGGCAACCCGGACCCCAAAGCGTCGGCGCGCGACATCCGCGAAACCTTCGCCCGTATGGCGATGAACGACTACGAAACCGTGGCCTTGATTGCTGGCGGTCACACCTTTGGCAAGACCCACGGCGCAGGGGATCCCTCTTTGATGGGGCCGGAGCCGGAAGGTGCCGTCATCGAAGATCAGGGCTTGGGCTGGCGCAGTGGGTTCAAAACCGGTGTCGGCGCTGATGCCATCACATCTGGCCTGGAAGTCATCTGGAGCCAGACCCCGACGCAGTGGTCGAACTACTTCTTCGAAAACCTGTTCAACTTCGAGTGGGAACTGACCAAGAGTCCGGCCGGTGCCCATCAGTGGCAAGCCAAGGACGTGGGCGAAATCATCCCCGACCCGTTCGACCCGAACAAGAAGCGCAAGCCGACCATGCTGACCTCGGACCTGGCCCTGCGCTTTGATCCGGAATACGAGAAGATCTCGCGGCACTTCCTCGAGAACCCGGACGAGTTCGCCGATGCCTTCGCCAAGGCCTGGTTCAAGCTGACCCACCGCGACATGGGGCCCACGGGCCGCTATCTCGGGCCGCTGGTGCCTAAAGAAACCCTCATCTGGCAGGACCCGATCCCCGAGTGCGACCACCCGGTGATTGACGAGTCGGACATCGCCTCGCTCAAGCAAAAAATGCTGGGCATGGGCTTTTCCGTCTCTGAACTGGTGTCGGTGGCCTGGGCCTCTGCGTCGACCTACCGTGGCTCGGACAAGCGTGGCGGCGCCAATGGCGCACGCATCCGCTTTGCACCGCAGAAGGATTGGGAAGAGAACAACCCGGCGTTGCTGGCCCGTGTGCTGCAGAAGCTGAGCGACGTCCAGAACGAATTCAACGGCTCGGCTAGCGGCGGCAAGAAGGTCTCCATGGCCGACCTGATCGTGCTGGCTGGCTGCGCTGCGGTCGAGAAGGCGGCGCAGGACGGCGGAGTCAGCATCAAAGTGCCCTTCACCCCGGGGCGGATGGATGCCCTGGAGGAATGGACCGATGCCGAGTCGTTCCAGGCGCTGCGCCCGGTGGCGGACGGCTTCCGCAACCACTATTACGATGCGCACTTCATGGCCCCCGAGGAAGCGCTGGTCGACAAGGCACACCTGCTTCGCCTCAGTGCGCCCGAGATGACCGCCCTGGTCGGCGGCATGCGTGTGTTGGGCACCAACGCCAATGGCGGCAAGGAGGGCGTTTTCACTGATCGCGTGGGCACGCTGTCCAACGATTTCTTCGTCAACCTGCTGGACATGAAGAACGAGTGGGTCGCCACTGAGCACAAGAACCGCTTCCAGGGCCTCGACCGCAAAACCCGCCAGCCCAACTGGACCGCCACTCGTGTGGACCTCATCTTCGGCTCGCAGTCGGAGCTACGGGCTCAGGCAGAGGTGTACGGCATGGCCGACGGCAACGAGAAGTTCGTTCATGACTTCGTCAAAGCCTGGGACAAGGTGATGAACGCGGATAGGGTCGACATTGGCAAGCCAGCGGACATCTTCAGCCAGAAGCTTTCCGCTTGACGTAAGTGCGGCGCCTCATGGGGCGCCGCCTCAAGCGTTACTCGACGCAACTGCGTCCGGCCAATGGGCAACTTCAATGCCCGTTGGCCACTTCGCCGCCTTAGTAAGGCATGGCAGCGTTGAGCAGCACCATCAGGTCGTTGTTGCCCGCCTCGTTGTTGTAGTCCTCGATCCGCAGCAGACTGCCTTTGAAGTTGATGGCCCACACCGGCATTTCGTAACGGAAGAATATTTCGTATTCCATGTGCTTTCCTTCAGCGTCCAGGCTCAGATCGACCTGATTCCAGGCTACGCTGTTGTCCCGGTTCAGCCCGGTGGGCAAGGATGTAGAAAGCGTGCCGTCCTTGATCCGTAGCGGCTGATAGGCGAGGGCGCCCAACTGCCACTGGCTGGTCGGTTGGCCAATCACGCCGAGGGTAAAGCTGTCGCTGCGTACGTTGGCCTCTTGCGCCCAGCCATTACTGGCCAGGCGGCTAAGGCCTGAGTTGTATCGCCCGTAAATTTTCCAGCGATCATTGAGCGGCATTGCCAGGTTCAAGCCGCTGAACAATGTTCGCGACTGGCCATCACCAAATAACGCATTGCTTTGTGAGCCGAGCAGGCGCTGCTCTTCGTTCAGCACCCCCAGCTGAACGCTGGCGGCCAGGCCTGAGGGCCCAACGTAACCCCATTCGGTTTGCATACTGTGCTGCAGTTGCGAAGCTCCGCGGTCCGCGAAGCGCTGCGGCGCCTTGCCGGCTTGAACCTGCAAGCCGCCATGCCAACGGTTACCGAGCTGCCAGTGCATACCCGCTCCGCTGGCTTGTTCGTCCAGGCTCAGATAAGGGTTGCTGAATGCTTGGGTCAGGCTCGCGTGTTTCACCGTCGGGGCCAGTTGCTGCAGGCCCTGATTCCACGACGGATCGGTATTGAAGCTGGCGCTGACGGCGAGGTCCGGGCTGAGCTGCTGCCAGGCCTGCATCGCGCCGAGCGCGTCGAGCCCGCTTCCTTCGCCGCCTGTGGTGTAGTTCAGGCTCAAGCCGTCGTCGGTCGTGAGCGACTGCACGCGGTATTCCTGGTCGAAGCGCGCCAGATACCGGTCGGTGTCGATTCGGCTGGGCTCCGCCTGAGCATCGGCGCTCAGTGTCGCTCCACTGAACAGGAAAGGCGCGTTCAAGCTGTCCTTCAGTACCAGGTCCACCTTGGCAAGCGAATTGCGGATCGCGCTGCCCATGGCGGAGCTTTCAGAGATCACTGCGCTGTTGAACGGGACTATCCGGCCCGTGGAGGTCTCGATCATCAGGGCTCCGATCGGCTGCGTGGCCGCGTTCAGGTCCATCACGCCCTGACCGTATACGGCCTGGTCCGAATAGGGGCCGGTTTTACTGGCCGAGACGAGCAGGCGCTGGACGATCTGGGCCGGGCTCAGTGTGGGGAATAAGTCCATCAGCAGGGCAACGCCGCCGCTGACTTGTGGAGTGGCAATCGACGTGCCGGCCACCCATTCATTGGAGCCATCGGCATTGACATCGACGATGACCTGCCCAGGTGCCGCTATGCACCAGGCTGCCGCATCACCGCAGCGGTTGGAGTACCCGGAGATAGCGCCAGTGGAATTGGCGTCGTGGTCGACCGCGACAACAGCGAGCCACTGGCCTTGAAGACCGGGAACGAGTACCGGCAGGGCGGCGAGCGAACTGGGTTGGCTGTCGCCGCTGTTGCCAGCGGCCCAGACGTAGACGATGCCCGCGTCGACACCCTGTTGGTAGATCGGGCCGAAGTGATCGCGAACCCAGGCGCCACCGTCGTCGTTATCTTCGATGCGCGAGGTGCCGCCATCCGCTCGAGTCAGGCCCCAGCTGTTGTTGGAGACGCGGGCGCCATATTGAATCTCTCGAGCGACCTGGTCTCGGTCGCTCAGCGCACCGCTTCCCATCACCCGGATCGGCAGCAGCTTGGCATCGTAAGCCACACCATGTACCGCCGAGTCGTTCTTTTCCGCTGCGATTGCCTTGGCTACAACGGTGCCGTGGGTGCCGGTGTCGGACATCCGCTCGCCCCCGTCGGTTACCCGATCCCCACCGGGTGCGATCTGATTGCGAAGCTCGGGAGCATCGATATCGACGCCGGTATCCTTGACTGCCACAACCACACCTTCGCCGGTCGCTCCGCGGGCATAGGCGTAGTCGGCACCCAGCACCGACAGATGGGTGGCACGGTTGAACTCGGCGGTGCGGAAATCACCGGGCACAGCGGCACGAGGGGGCGCGGGCGGCTCTGGTAATGGGTCCGGCTCGGGGGCCGGCGTTGGGTCCGGTTGTGGGGCAGGGGCTGGGTCGGGTTGCGGCGCAGGTATAGGCTCAGGGACCGGCTCCGGCACGGGTGACGGTTCGGGCGCGGCGCG